>Ga0265324_10000004_pt1 | contig 356972 bp, 326 predicted proteins | sample 41419metaG_FD_198634 | JGI IMG/M metagenome (GOLD analysis project Ga0265324, IMG submission 198634) | Rhizosphere microbial communities from Carex aquatilis grown in University of Washington, Seatle, WA, United States - 4-14-19 metaG | ecosystem: Host-associated > Plants > Roots >...
CTATTGGATAATTTGGGATGATTTTGATGGTCACTGGGCTACCAAAGAACTTCAACGTCGGCAGTAAACTGCCCAACCCGTCGTTCAAGCGGGACGCGCTAAAGCGCGCCCCTTAACTTTACGTTAGGTGTTCTGATGAAACTAGCGAAAATCAATCTCAAGTTATTCGCCTTGTGGCTCGCCTTGTGTGCCTTGGGCGGCGCTTTGCTTGGCTGGTTGTCTGGTATGCCGTTTTGGGGTGGTGCGGCAATTGTTGCTGCCGCGCTTGTTATCAACGGCGTAGTCGCCGAGGTCGAGGATCGCGCGCAGGGTGGCTTCCTCAACCCACGAGGCAAATCCAAGTGAGTTGCCTCGTGGTCACACCTAACCCAGCGCTCAAGTTCGCTCCCTCCAGTCGCTGGGACGCGCCTGCGGCGCGCCCCTTGTATCTTACCTCCAGCTCAGAAATGAGCTAAATTGCTCTGGCGCGAAAGAGCAGGGAGAAGGGATGCCGAGCGTGCCCCTATGGCCTTTGAGCCTGTAGCTAAGATTGGTGATCTTCTCCCATCCTGTATTCATCAAGATCGAACGGTATCTTAGGACGGGTTTTCACCATGATCCTGCATTCACAAGGTTGATCTGAATCGGGGTGTTGTTTCCGCCTGGAGTGTTTCCTTTGGTTTGCTTGGAAGGAGATGGCAATGACTGACTTGAACAATGGAATTCTGGGAATCGATATTTCCAAGGCAAAGTTTGATGTCGCCCTGATGGTTGCGGGTAAAGTCAAAAAGACCCATATCTTCGAGAACGCACCGGACGGCTTTGAGACGCTGACGAGTTGGCTGCTGAAACAAGGCATCACCAGCGTGGCAGCCTGCATGGAGGCCACGGGTTGTTATGGCGAGGCACTGGCAACTTATCTGTATGACCAGGGTATCGAGGTGAGTGTGGTCAATCCGGCACAGATCAAGAGTTTTAGTGGCGCACAGTTGAAGCGCGCCAAGACTGACAAAGCGGATGCCAAGCTGATCGCACAGTTCTATCTGCAAATGAGGCCGCCCTTCGGGCTGGGACTGCGCTAAAGCGCAGCCCCTTACCTTCACGTTAGACCCCATCAAAAATCGCCACGCGGCTCGTTTGACAATCTCATTTATTGTAGCTACAGTAAAGATATGAAAATCGAGTTCGATCCCGCCAAGGACGCAGCAAACCATGCGAAGCACGGTGTGTCTCTGTCTATGGCAGTCGACCTCGACTGGGAAGCCGCGCTGGTGTGGGTTGATGAACGGTTCGAGTATGGCGAGACGAGGATGATCGCACTCGCACCAAAAACCGAAGTTCTGTACTACGTGGCATTTGTAAACCGAGGCGAAGTGCGAAGGGTCATCAGCCTGCGCCGCGCCAATCGTCGCGAGGTGAAATGCTATGTCGAAAATCTCTAAGCGCCCAACTATCCGCATGCCCACTGCGGAAGAGGATAAGGCCATTACTGCTGCAGCTAAAAGTGATCCTGACGCACAACCGCTTACGCCAAAGCAATTGAAAGCCATGGTGCCAATCCGAGCCCTGCGTGGTCGTCCGAAGTCTGAAAACAAGAAGCTGCTTGTCTCGGTGCGTTATAGCCCAGAGGTTGTTGCCTACTTCAAGTCAACCGGTGAAGGTTGGCAATCACGAATGGATGGTGTGCTTCGTAAATACGTGACACGCCATTCACGTAGTGCGTGATATGAGGCCTAACCCTACGCTCAAGTTCGCTCCCTCCGGTCGCTGGGCGGCCCCAGTGGGTTAGCAGCAGTGCAAGCAATGAAATGAGAAAATGATGCGACAGACACCATTGGCATTTTTCTTGAGCGTATTTGTTCTCACGTCCTGTGCCGGAACCTCTAAGCATCTAATGTACATGCTGACCTCCCCGGAACAAATGAAGAAAACAGAATTGGTTGGACATACCGTCGAATATTGTCTTAAAGGGAAGCGGTGTATTCACCAAGAAATATCCAATTTTGTTTTGGTAACCAAGCAAGATGAATGGGGTCTCTGTTTACAAGGCGGAGAAACCATTCTGTACGATGATATTGACCATCTATTCTTGGCAGCGTCCAAGTCAGATGAAGTCAAAAACGACATGTTGAAAGCACTTCTTATTCCTGCTGCTGCAGCCTGTTCGGTAATGAGCAATAGTTGTGGAAAGTAATTTGGAGTTTTGACGAGGGAAAGAGGCCAGGCTCGAATTTAATTTCGGGATAAAGTGAAGATGGAATGGGTGATGCGGTGAATTCAAACGCTATCCGATTTGGCAACCGCACGTCGGAAAAACGGTTTCCGACGGAAAACCCCCTCGAAAATGATGACCCGTACATCAATCCCCTGTACCCTACAGGGGAACTAGGTGTCGAAATATGGGTCGTATCGGCTGTCGCAATTTCTTACCGCGGAGCGTGCTGCCGCTTCGCATATGCGAACCGTGAAAACGCCGCTTGAGGTTAATACACAGGGAATATATCGAAATCGAAAGTCTCAGCCCATGAATCATGGCTGATGAAGCCATCTGTCAGAAACTACAAGGTCATTACTATGCAACGAGCGATGTGCGGTGTGTTATGTGTCGTGCTTCAATTTGCCGTCCCTGCTGAAGCTGAAGAAGTATCACGCGAGCAGATAAAAGGCATCGACGAGCAGGTTCAGGAAATCAAGAAGGACGTGCTTTCGATCTCGAGCGAACTGAAGCTGCTCGAAGAAAAATTGCTCTATCCTTCCAATACCCAAGTCTCGCTGTTCGTCTCCCTCCCTGGCAAAGAAAAATTCCGCCTCGATTCGGTCGAGATCATGCTCGACGGCAAAACCGTCGCTACCCACATTTACTCCTTCAAGGAATTGGAGGCGTTGCAGGCCGGCGGCATGCAGCGCATCTATACCGGCAATGCGCAGACCGGTGAACATCTGCTCAAGGTGGGTTCCATCGGCAAGAGCGCCGACGGCAAGGAACAGCGCCAGACTGCTGAATACCGCTTCAAGAAAGGAATAGGCCCGGGACTGGTCGAGATCAATCTCGCCGGGTCCGGTGAGCACGGGATCCAATTCAAAGACTGGTGACCATGTACAGCAAAACCCTCTGCCTGGTTACGCTGTTACTGGTTTCCGGCTCGACGCTGGCGAACGCCGCCCCTTCCACCGAACTGAAAGATCCCTATTTCGGCGAGGCGCTCTACTATGCTTTTCAGCAGCGCCACTTCGACGCCATCTCACGACTCGATGCCGAACTGACGCAATATCACGGCGTCGATGAGCCAAAGCTCGATTCGCTCAACTATCACATTAACCAGGCGGAGTTTTCTGTCGGAGATTTCGAGCTGGGTTACCGCATGCACCAGCGCGCGGGCAGGGCGATCAGCGCGGTGATCGAGGGCAACGTCCCCGCACCGGTTCGCAATGAAGCGATCTACCGCTTGTCGCGACTACTTCTCGAGACCCAGGATTACGTCAACGCGCTGCACGCTATCGAGCGCATCAAAGGCAAACTGCCTTCGGGAATGGAAAATGAGATCGCCTTTACCAAGGGGCAGATTTACCTTGCCAACGGCCGTTTCAGTGACGCCGAACAGATTTTCGCCGAGCTGGAGGGGAAAAGCGGATACCAGGGTTTTGCCGCTTACAACCGCGGCGTTTCTCTGTTCTCCCAAGGGCAGGATGTGAAAGGTGCAGAGGCAATGAGTCGGGCCGGAGAGGTTGCCGGCAACGAACCGGGGACGGAGGCGATCCGCGACAAGGCCAACCTGGTACTCGGCAGCCGCCTGCTGGAGAATGGCGACGCGCTACTGGCCGGCAAGTATCTGGAACGCGTGCGTCTCGAAGGCCCCTTTTCCAATCGCGCCCTGCTTGGCGCGGGATGGGCCGACGTCAATCGCAAGGATTTCAAGCATGCGCTGGTGCCGTGGAACCTGCTGTTCAAGCGCAACGTTACCGACCCCTCGGTGCAGGAAGCATTGCTCGGTGTGCCGCATGTCTATGCGCAACTTGGCCTCTACGGCAAATCGGCGGTGCTCTACGGCAGCGCGCTGGAGAAGATCGGCAGCGAACTCGACAGGCTGAACGCCTCCATCGACAGTATCAACCAGGGCCGTTTCCTGCAGGCACTGGTGCGCAAGGAAGGCCGCGAGGACAAGGAGTGGGTGATCCGTCTGCGCGAATTGCCGCAGACCCCGGAGACTTTCTACCTGATGGAATTGATGGCCTCCAACGATTTCCAGGCGATGCTGCAAAACTATCTCGATCTGGAAGAACTGCACCAGCGACTTGCCTCGTGGGGCACCGACTACGCCGCCTACAACGACATCATCGAACTGCGCCGCCGTTACTACGAACCGCTGCTGCCCTCCATCGATACCCAGTTCCGCAAGCTCGACTCGGTGTTGCGCCTGCGCATGGAGCAGCGCGAACGGCTGGATAAGAAACTGAAAAAGATGCTGGTGGCACCGCAACCTGAATTTCTGGCGACCGCGCAGGAGCGGATGGCCAAGGAACAGATCGCCGCGCTGGAAAATGATCTCAAGGGAAAACGCGCCGATGCAGACACGCTCCACCGCATCGAGCGACTCAAGGGCATCCTCCGGTGGAACATCACAACCAACTACCAGGCGCGTCTGACCGAAGCCTTCGAGCACCTTGCGACACTCGACAAGGACATCGCCACCTTGCAGGCGACTTACGCCTCCTTCGTCCGTACCCGCCAGGCGGCCACCCAGAGTTACCAGGGCTACGACGAGCAGATACACCGCCTTGGCGTCAAGACCGATAATGCTCTCGGTACGGTGAACACGCTGATGGCGCGGCAGGGCCATATGCTGGAGGTGATGGCGGTCAACGAACTGGTGCGGCGCAGACAAAAGCTGGAGCAATATCAGGTGCAGGCACGCTTTGCGATGGCGGAAAACTACGACCGCGCTTCCAAGGCCAAGTCACAGGAAGAAACGACGCGGTTAGATGCAGAACAGAAGAATTCGGCCGCGAAAGTGCCGACGACAAAACAACCGGCGGTGCAACCAGTGCCAGCCAAAACGCCGGGAACACAATGACGCGTATTCTCTTTGCCCTGTGTTTGCCCTTCTTCCTTGCCTCCTGCGCAGCGGGCGGCAGCCGCGGTACGCTGGCCGATCTGCATAACGTTGAACCGGAACTCAAGGATGAAACCATAGAGGACGGCCTGGAGAAGGCGATGCAGAATTATCGCCACTTTCTCGAGCAGACACCGGAAGCGGCGATGACGCCGGAAGCGTTGCGCCGTCTCGCCGACCTCAAGCTCGAGCAGGAGTATGGCTACGTACAGGAAGGAGCAAAAACGTCCCCGACCACCGCACCTGCAGCGGCTGTGGCGAAACTGACGTTGGACAAACCGCAAACCGGCACGCCGCCTGATGGGGGCGATGCAGGCAAGCGTGTTGCAGCGACAGGACTCATTGCCGCCGTCGGCAAGGATGGCAAAGACGGCAAGGAATCGGAAAAGAATTTCGAGAAGCGAGTCGCCAAAGGCGAGAAGCTGCCTCCGAAAAAGAAGGGCTCGCTTGCTGCACCGACCGTAGAGGCCGCCGCCGACCTGGAAAACGCCAATGCGCGCGAAGCGGTGGAGTTGTACAAAAAACTGCTGGCCAAGTATCCGCTGTACGAACATAACGATCAGGTGTACTACCAGTTGTCCCGCGCCTATCAGGAACTGGGTGAGGTGGAAAATGCAATGGACGTGATGAACCGCTTCGTCAAACTCTACCCCAACTCGCACTACATGGATGAGGTGCAGTTCCGCCGCGCCGAATACTATTTCACCCGCAAAAAATATCTGGATGCCGAGGACGCCTACAAGTCCGTTGTCACTATGGGCAAGGGATCATCCTTTTACGAATTGGCGCTTTACAAACTGGGCTGGTCGCTTTACAAGCAGGAGCTCTATGACGATTGCGTGGAGAAATTCGTCGACCTGCTCGATTACAAAGTCTCCATCGGTTACGATTTTGCTCAGCAGCACGACCAGACTGATAACAATCGCATCGACGATACCTTCCGCGTCATCAGTCTCAGCTTCTCCAACCTGGGCGGGGCCAGTTCGGTGGTCGAGTTCTTCGGCCACCACGGCAAACGTACTTACGAAGAGAAGGTCTACAGTCGTCTGGCCGATTTTTATCTGGAAAAGCGCCGTTACAGCGACGCGGCGGCTACCTACAAAACCTTCGTTGACCTCTACCCTTTCCACGAGGTTTCGCCCCAATTCCACATGCGCATGATCGAGATCTACAAAAAGGGCGATTTCGGCAAGCTGGTGGTGGAGCAGAAGAAAGAGTTCGCCAGGACCTATGCGCTGAATGCCGAGTACTGGCGCTACTTCGACGTCAAGAAGCGCCCCGACGTGGTCGGTTTCCTGAAGGAAAACCTCAGGGATCTGGCGAACTTCTACCATGCCGGTTACCAGAAATCCGCGAGTGCGGACGAAAAACGCGACAATTACCGCGAGGCGTTGCTCTGGTATCGCAATTACCTCACCTCATTTCCCAGCGAGCCAGAATCGCCTGCGATCAACTATCAGATGGCCGACCTGATGCTGGAGAACAAGGTCTTCGGTGACGCGGCGGCAGCCTACGAGCATACTGCCTACGATTACCCGGCGCACGAGAAGTCCTCAGCCGCCGGCTATGCCGCAGTCTTTGCGCATCGGGAGAACCTGGCAATTGCCGGCCCGGATGAGAAAAATCGGATTAAACGCGACGTGATTCGCAGCTCCCTGAAATTTGCAGAAAGCTTTCCAAAGCATGAGAAAGCCGCGCTCGTCATGGGCGCAGCAATCGATGACATCTATGCGATGAAGGATTACACATTTGCGCTGCAGACAGGGCACAAGTTATTGAATAACTTCCCCGGCGCGGACCGCAATATTTTGCGCGGCGCGTGGCTGATCGTTGCTCATTCATCATTTGAACTGGTGAATTTCAAGGATGCCGAAGAAGGTTACAAAAACGTTCTGCAATTAATGCCGGAGGATGACAAGACGCGCCCGGACGTGGTGGAGAACTATGCTGCATCCATATACAAACAGGGTGAGCAGGCAAACAAAGCGTCCGATTTCAAGATGGCAGCCGCGCATTTTCTCAGGGTGGCGAAAGCGGCGCCCACCTGCAAGATACGCGCAACGTCAGATTACGATGGCGCAACGGCCCTTATTCAGCTGAAGGACTGGGACAGGGCGGCAGAAGTGTTGACATCATTCCGCACTGACTATGCGGGGCATAAGCTGCAGCCTGAAGTAACGAAGAAGATCGCCTATGTCTATAAGGCAGCTGGCAAGCCTGCAATGGCTGCGGCCGAATTTGAACGTATTGAAACAGAAACGCAGGATGTTGCAGTTCGGCGCGAAGCCCTGCAATTTGCAGCCGATTTGTACGTTGATGCCAAACAAACCGATAAAGCAATGCAGGTATATCAGCGTTATGTGAGTTACTTCCCCAAACCATTGGAGCCGGCGCTGGAAACGCGCAACAAGATTGCCAATATATTGAAGTCGCGCAATGAACCAAATGCCTATACTGAACAGCTCAAGCTGATCGTTGCGGCCGATTCGCACGCCGGTTCGGAGCGTACGGATAGAACACGCTACCTGGGCGCGACAGCATCGCTTGCCTTGACGGAGCCTTTATTTGATCAGTTTGTGCAGATCAAGCTGGTCAAGCCGTTTGACAAAAATCTGCAAAAGAAAAAGCTGGCAATGAAGTCCGCCAAGGAAGGCTTTGATAAGTTGCTGGGTTATGAGGTCGGGGATGTCACGTCGGCAGTAACCTACTATCTTGCCGAAATGTATTACAACTTCAACCGGGCATTGCTTGAATCAGAGCGCCCGGATGATTTGACTGCGCTGGAAAAGGAGCAATACGAGCTGGCGTTGGAGGATCAGGCCTTTCCTTTTGAAGAAAAGGCGATACAGGTCCATGAAAAGAATCTTGAACTGCTGTCGCTGGGCATTTTCAGCCCATGGATAGACAAGAGCATTGAAACACTCGCAAAACTCGTGCCGGCACGCTATGCAAAATTTGAAGAGAGCAGCGGTTACGTCGCAAAGATAGAAAAAGCCAATTATGCAGATCTGACAAATCCGGCTCCAATACTGTTAAAGGAAGAACCTGCACCTGTGTTGGCTCCGGTTCAACAAGCTGCCGAACCAGAGCCGGCTGTTGTGGAATCGCCGGTGGCTGCGCCCGTTCCGGCAGAAGTCAAGCCGGTTGTTGCAGCCAAACCTGCATCACGAAAGAAGGTTGCAAAGCCCAAAAAGGGCAAGCCTTCCGTGCAAGCGAAATGAAAGCCGGGACAAACTGATCATGAAATATTGCCACCCATTGAGTTCGTCAGTCTTGAAGGCGCACGGCACCACAAGCCTGATATTGCTTACGGCAGGTTTGTTATATGCGTGTGCGGCAGAAGCGCCCAGGAAAGAGGAGTCGGCGCTTAATAAGCCCGTTGTTGCGGTCATTACTCCCGAGGTGCGTGCCGATTTTGATGCTGCAATGTCACATATCAAGGCAGAAGAGTATGACGCCGGCATTGAGCTGTTAACCAAGGTGGTCAATGCGGTTCCCAATGCTGCCGTGCCAAATCTTGATTTGGCTTTCGCCTATAAGAAAACCGGAAAAATGAAGCAGGCGGAAGAAAGTCTGCTACAAGCCCTGACTGCAGAGCCCGATAATCCCGTTGCGAATAATGAATTGGCTTTGTTGTATCGCAAGACGGGCAGGTTTGTTCAGGCACGCCAGCTTTATGAAAAGATACTGGATAAATACCCAAACTATAGAATGGTCCACAAGAATCTGGGCATACTCTGCGATCTCTATATGAAAGACTATGGGTGCGCATTGAAGCATTATGAGTTCTATAGTAGCCAGGTGCAGGACGACAAGGCAGTCAAGATCTGGATTGCCGATCTGAAAAAACGGTCGGGGAAACAGGAGTGAATATGCAAAAATTAATTTTCCATGTGTTCCTTCTATTCTTTTTGACAGGCACTATTGCCTTGGCTGCAGGCAATGGAAAAAAGGAAGTTGGTGAAGCCAAGGTAATTTCCGGTATGTCGATTGTGGGAAACAATGAAACGCCTACATCGCTTGTTATTGTGCCCTGGAAGAGCTCGGAAATCGGCAAGGAGACCAAGCTTCAGTCCAATTTGCTGAATGATGGGCTGACTCCGGTTGATCGGGCTGTATTTATGCGCGAACTGGATTTCTATCAATTCAGTAATTCAAAATAAGCACAATTTTTATATATTGAATGAAGGAGAAAAATAATGCATTTCATTGAGGCCGCAACAAAATTCATGGTCGCCGGCGGGCTTTGGGTAGTTCCCATTTTGCTTGTTGGCGCCCTCGGTCTGGGTATCACCATAGAGCGCTTTATCAAGCTTCAGCGTGCCGAGTCAGCCAACCGCAGGATGTGGGATCAATTACAACCCATGCTCCACCAGGGTGAATTTGAAAAAGCACGGGAGCTAACATACAACGACAAGTCATATGTCAGCCAGCTGGTCAATGTCGGACTTCAACGCGAAGGTACGGTGCGTCGTCGTGAGGACATTGAAATCCCGATGGATGAGGTCATGTTGTCGATTGTGCCCCAACTGGAAAAACGCACTCCCTATACGGCTCTGTTTGCCAACCTCGCTACATTGTTGGGTCTGTTGGGTACGATCATGGGTCTGATATCGGCCTTTGATGCAGTTGCCAGTGCGGCACCGTCGGAGAAATCGGCCCTGCTGTCGGCCAGCATAGCGGAAGCGATGAGCTGTACCGCTTTCGGTTTGCTCGTTGCGATGCCAATGCTTGCAGCAAACTTGTATTTGAACCTGAAGGCCGGCACCATTATTGACGGACTTGGCATGGTCTCATTGAAGACCGTGAATACCATCTCCGCATTCAACGCGAAAAATCGGAATCAACAGGCCTAGTCATGCTGAAAAGACGACGTCATGAAGCCAAGGATTTGGAGCTTACAACCCTGCTCAACATCCTGATTGTGCTGGTTGCGTTCCTGCTTTTGTCTGCAGTTTTTTCAAAAGTCACCATCCAGGAATTGAATATGCCCCCACAAGGAGGCGGAGCTGCACCGACGGTCAACAAACCGCCTGTGACCATCGAGGTTGTCATTCGAAAAGATGCGCTTGAAATTGGCGACGGAAAGATCGTGACCGATACGATCCCGAAAATCGGCCAGGAATATAACATCAAGGAATTATCCCAAAGGCTGAAGCTTTTGAAAGACAACAATATGGATAAGAAAGATGTGATCCTGCTGGTTGAACCGGATATTGATTACGCAACCATGATCAGCGTGATGGATGGCGTCAAGTTCGTGAGTTTTGTCACAGCAAATGACAAGAAAAGAACGATCACTTTGTTTCCCAATGTAACAGTGGGTGATGCGCCATGAAACAGACCAGACGCCAAAAGCTCATGGCCCGCGGAAAGCGCAGGGGCGAGTCCACGGGGATGATGCTCACTTCACTGATGGATATCTTTACGGTTCTGGTTCTCTACCTTCTGGTTAATCAGGGTGACGGCGTTAAGCTGGAGCCCCCTCCCTGGGTTGTTTTGCCGGACTCGGCAGTTGATACCATACCGAGGCAATCCATCGTTATTTCGCTTACTCAAAAAGATGTCCTGATTCAGGGCGAACCTGTCGTATCGATTGCCGAGGTCAACGCAAGCCCGGATGCTGAAATCGATGCAATTCGCCAACGCATCCTGCAGATCAAGGAGGAGGCGGGAAAGCGAAAGGATCAAATTGGTGTCAATACGGAGGTCACGATTGTGGCTGACCGTGCCATGCCTTTCAAGGTTTTGAAAAAAGTGATGTTATCCAGCAGCAATGCTGGCTACGGCAAGATTTCTTTTGCAGTCAATCAGAAATAATACAGATCCAGTGGCCATATCAAACGCGCTTCAAAGTGAAGCTTCGCTAAAACGCCAAATAGTCGATGCCTCCCATAGTCTGGAGGGGCATGAGGAAAAGTTGCGCGCTCTGGATAATGAGCTCAATACCTATTCCAATCAGCGCCTCCAATACCAACTGCTGGGCACGATCTGCGCCTCTCTCGAAAAACTTGACGAGATGGGCGCATCTGATCTTTTCTGGGGCAGGGAAAGCACAGGTTATTCTCCTGAAAAACAGTTACAGCGGGTACGGGGCGGCGTAGCAGAATTTGAACAAAAGATCGCTGCGATCGAGACACAACGCAGCGGCGTGCAGGCGGACATCGAGAAGGGATGGATTGCTTTGCGCATGCTCAATGATGAGCTTGCAGAGCTGCAAGAGGAAGTCGAAAGAACAAGGAACGAATTTGTAGTTGTGCGTGAAGCCGAGGTGCTGCCGTTCAGGCCGTTGATTATGCCGTGGGCGGAGCAGCGCGAAGACACACAACGTTACAGAAAGATCCGGCTTGTCGTTTTATTTTTCGGCTTGCTGCTAGGCATCGGTGTCACGCTGTTAAAGGCACCGGTGGAAAAACAGAAGGAAGAAATCATTCCTGAAAGACTGGCCGAGCTGGTGGTGAAGAAGAAACCCGAACCCAGACCGGTAGAGCAAAAACCGGCAGGGACAAAAGACGATACCGCTGCCCCGGGAGATGTGGCACAGCTGCCTTCAGATACACAAAAAGCGCGTGCGTCAGCCGAAACAAAGGGAGTATTGGCTTTGAAAAACGGCTTTGCCGATCTCATGGGTGACAGCGCTGACTCGGCGAAAATGGGCGCCAGCGCACGCGTAACCAGAAGTGGAAACGCAGCAACAGGTGATGCCCCCCAACGTTCAGTGATTGGGTCTCAAGCAGCAGGCGGCAGCGGGGGGATCAATACCTCGGGTCTCAGTCGTCAGGGAGGAACGGGCAATGGCAACGGCGGGGGCGGGGGTAACGGGGTGGGTGGCGGCGGTTTCTCGCGCGTGACCAGCAACATCGGTGGCGGTGGCGGCGGCGGTGGTGGCAGGCCGCTGAGCAATGGCTCCGGTCCTTCGCGCACCGACGAGGAGATTCAGATCGTTTTCGACCGCTACAAGGCGGCGCTCTACAGGATCTACAACCGCGAGCTGCGCACGAACCCGCTGCTCAAGGGCAAGATGATGCTGCGGATCAGCATCAAGCCGGACGGCTCCGTTTCTCTGTGCAAGCTGGAATCAACCAATATGGATTCACCAACCCTGATTAAAGAGGTGTTAGCCCGAGTAGAACAATTCAATTTTGGCCCGAAAGCGGGCGTGCCAACCACTACCATCCTTTATCCGATCGACTTCCTGCCTGCCAACTGATCGTAGCTTCATGAAGAGAATAGGGATGGGAGTTTGGCTGCGAATGTTCCGAACGGTCGGTACTTAACCGACAATCGGTCTGTAACCATCTGGAAAAGAGTGTTATATGTCATGTTATGGCCCGCTGGGATTTCATTCCCTGTGTTGCATGTTTTTTTGTACGTCCTTGAGCTCAAAGTCTGATCGTAAAAGGGGGCGCCCTGATGTGCTGTTGCCATTTACGAGCTTCACCTTCAAAGCGTGGAATTATTGACGGCGTTTCACGAAATGAAAGTTTCTTTGTTGTTGCGCCCTTCCCTTGCCCGTCAGAGTTCTCTGACATTTAAATCGGGATTTCCTGATGGTAAATATGGATTGAAAGAGTGGAGACTTGAGAAAAACACAGGAACGCACCGACAAAGTTCCCTCTCCCTGGGGGAGAGGAAGAATAACGGACTGATTCGGTGCTTCGCTACGTGTCAAGTAATGATCCGCAGGGTTTCAGTCACCCATGACTTTTGTGTTTTTGTACACATTATTTTTATGTCCCTGAGCAGGGTGTTTGATCGTAACAGGTGCACCCCGATCCGGACTTTTGGTTGTTAACAAATTTATGATTGTGTTCAAGATGGTGTCGGGTGTTGCTGAAGGTGCTATGCGATATATATCTATCGCAGTGCTGACGCTTTTGGCCCTGATTTCCCCGGTTGTTGTCTCGGCGGCGCCGGTAACCACCAGTTGCAACGATGCGCCGTTCATCAATGTCATCAGTCATAACTTTGCCACCAGCTACTGCGAACTGTGCGGTATCGGCCAAGTGACCATCCGTCTCACCAACCCTTCCAACGTCGATCTCAATGATCTCACGGTCACCGAAAATCTCGGCAGCTCCGGCCTGACCAGCGTCGCTGGAACGACCACCTACTCGATTAACGGCGGCGCGTTCAATGCTACCGGCGACCCAGTGGTCAGTGGTGCCAATGGCGAGATTTTGAGCTGGACTTCCGCGCAAATTCCGGCGCTGGTTACCTTCTCCGCCTGGGTCGACACACTGGACCCCCCTCAAACCATAGATATCCGCTTCCAGGTTCGCCGCAACACCGCAGTGCCCACGATCAATGAAGAAGGACTAATCAGTGCCAGCCGCCTGATAAGCGCCACGGTCGACTACAGCCTCACCAGTTGTTCCGCACCCGGTCCCTACAGCGCCGCCACCAGTAACGCCATTCCTCTGCCGCTGCGCGAACCCAACCCTGTGGTCACCAAGCTGGGGCGGAACGTCGATGCCGCCCAAGGTTCCGGCAACTACAGCGCAATCGTGTACGGCAACATCAACGATGATGTAATTTGGCGCGTCCGAATCAACAATACCGGCAATGCCGCATTGCAAGACCTCAAGTTCAACGATTTGATGGGAGGCGGCAATTTCACCATCACCAGTGCTTGCCCTTCGGAGGCTTCTGCCACCACAGTGGCCAACAACGAAAGTATCGATCCGGGCGGCACCAACTGCGTCCCCGCCACCAATAACATCACCAATTTTCCGGTGCGTGATCCGTTCGGTAACCCCGGTAATGACGAACCGGGTGCCTTTGTCGATGTCGTCAACGGCGCCAGCGCGTATGTTTACCTCGTGGGCAAGATCACCAGTTCTTGCCTTGCCAACACCACCAACACCGCCTCCGGCGTGGAGTGGGGTTGCCATGCGGACGCGCCAGTCGGCGGCATCACCACTACCTCTACCGGCGCCACGCCGGGCATAGCCACCGCCACCCTCAGCTCACGGGTCACCAACAACGGCCTGACTATCACCCGCGCCCTGACCGGCACCAACGTGGCCCAACCGGTGGGTAGCAAGGGCACCATGACTATCACCATCTTCAACAACACCGGCGGCACGGTGAAGAACATCAGCCTGCGCGATGTACTGCCCGCGCAATACGTTGTCGATCCCACCTTCACTCCGACCTTGACCATGACCCGCGCGTACGGTGCCTACCCGGGGATGATCAACACCCTCAACTGGACCAACCCGGTGGCAGGCACATTCCCGCTGACCAGTACCAATCCGGCCGATCCGCTGGGTAATACCGCACCGGTATTCACCCTCACCAGCACTACCGTGCATCCGAATCACCCTGACCAGTTCAACCTGCTGCGCAGGGGCGACACGGCAGTGATCCGGTTCCGCGTGGTAATGATCCGTCCGTCCTACTTTGACCTGGTAGCGGATCTGGACGTGCGTACCGAGAACACCGGCGACGGCACCGACCCGGCCAATGCCACTACCCTGAACAACCAGCTCTTCGTCGATTTCGAGCAGCTCTGTAATCCCGGTGTTATGCAGCAACCGGCCAGTTACCCCTACAACGACAACTTCATCTCCAACCCCGAAGACCTGGATGTGGACATCACCGGCCCGGACCTGATCTTCATTCTCACCAACGACCCGGCGCAGATCCTGCCGCTGCAGGTCACGGTGGCAAACCATGGCGGCCATGATGCTGCCAACTACGTTACCTACGTCAGCTTCGGTGCCACCATGGACGTGGTGAGTTCACCCGCCGGGTGTGTCGTCACCACCAACCCGCCGCCGCTGGCGGTATGGCGAACGCCGGCAGCAATCCCGGCCAATGCCACCGTCTACGCCTGTACCAGTTCCGTCATGGGCACCATCGCCCCCGGCGCTACCCGCACCCTCGATTTTGGCGTGAGAAAGACCTCCAACCCGGCGGGTCTGGCCGCCGACGATCTGACCTTTCGCGCCGACGTGGTGGGGCAGATCACCCTCAGCAACGGCACGCCGCTGTGGTTTCCGACACCCAACACGACGGTAATCAACAACACCTCCGACAACTATTCCCTCGATGCAATTCGCGCCCGCGTGGTCGGTTTCAACCTGACCAAGACACAACAAGGAAACTGCAGTGAGAACAACCCACCGCCGGGCAGCCCTGATAACCTGATCCAGATCGGCGAGCAGTGTAGCTTCCGCATCCGTTCCGGCGGCTGGTTCGGCTTCCTTACCCCGGGGTTCACTTACATAGCGGTGCAAAACGTGCAGGTGGTGGACCAACTGCCCGCAGGCCAAGGCTATGTCTCTTCCACAAATCCGGCATTGACCAGCGACCCCGCGGTAAAGGGCATCAGCCTCAACCCGCCCCCGGTGCCCGTGAACGAGGGCTGGTTCAACTGGACCTTCAACACGGTGGTGCCGGGTGAGCGGATCACGCTCAAGGACCAGTGGTTCCAGGCCGATGCCACCACGCGGCTGATGAACAACCCGCTGAACGCCAGCGCAGCGCCCAACGTCCATGCCGCCCTCAGCACCAACGTCCTCAACTCCACTTTCCAGGCGGTATTCGACAACGCCGGTGTGGAGCAGGTGTACACCCTGGGGCCGGGCACTGTCGGTTATCCGCAAGCCCTGGTGCGCCATGTCGACCTTACTGTCACCGAACCAAACATCATCGTAACCAAGCGGGTCTGTAACGAAACCCTCCACGGCGTCGGCACCGCCTGCAGCAACTTCGTCGCTTTGGCCAACGACGGCGATACCTTCGACAGTTACGTTTACCGCGTCACCCTCACCAACGAAGCGGCCAGCGGCGGTGTGGCGCGGGCACCAGCCTATGACATCAGCACCACCGACATCCTCGACCCCAGCGATCTGGCCTACGTCATGCCCTTCGCCAGCGACGGCCTGGACAACGACGGCGACGGGCTCATTGACGCTGCCGACACCGACGGCGAGGGCAGCATCACCGACAACGTGGTGAACAACGGCAACCCGGCGCAGATCCACAATTCTTATGCCAACAGCAGCGCCATGCTGCGCCTCAATCCCGGCAGCAGCATCACCTTCTATTACCGGGTCAAGCCGGACCAGCGCGTGGCACCGTTGCAGAGCCTGGTCAACAACGTCACCGCCAGCTACGACAGCCTGGCAGGCGCGTCCGGCAACCAGACCGTGGTGTTGAGTGCCAACGGAACTGCAAGCGGTGCGCGCGTGTACAACACAACCCCAGCCACCGCCACGGTACAGATCAAGCCGCTCGCCACCCAGCCCAAGGTTGTCCTTGCAACCTCGAACACTGCACTCAGCGCCAGCCAGCCGCAACCGGTGTCGATTGGGGAAGAGGTGAAGTACGAGTTGCGCGCCTACCTGCCGGTGGCCAACCTGCGCAACTTTGTCATTCAGGACACCCTTCCGCCCGGCATCAGCTGTATTGAGGCTCCGGCGATCAACCTCAATGCGCCACCATACAGTGCGGCGGGCTTCTCGCCGGGCGGAACGTTTACCCCCACCTGTAATGCAGGCAGCGTGGTGTGGAACTTCGGCAATCAGGCACTGACCATCAACTCCAGCCCCGGTAACCTGTTCCAGTTCCCGGTCAGCTTCATCGCCAGAGTCAACAACAGCGCCACCAACAACACCGGGGGGTTGATCAGCAACGGCAGCCCGGCCACTGCAGCCACTGCCAGCTACCTTGACAGCACCCTCAGCCTGGTGACCCTCAACTTCGGGCAGAACGACCTGGTAATACACGAGCCGGTAATTGCACTGACCAAGACCATGAATGTGGCCAACGCCGACGCCGCCGATGTCCTCACCGTTACCGTCACCGCCACCAATACCGGCACGGCCACTGCCTACAACCTGCGGGTTTTCGACGATCTCGCGGCGGTAGCTCACCTGACCTATCTGGGCAACGTGGGCGGCACCGATCCGCCTGACGTTGTCGACACCACTACCTTCGGCGCCAACCGTCCGCTCTTCAGCTGGGCTGCGGCCAATCCGAAATTTGCCATTGCCCCTGGCGCCACCCGCAGCTTCACCTTCAAGATACGGGTTGCACCGCAGGTGCAACCACTGGAAGTTCTGGACAACACCATCCAGTCCGACTGGACCTCGCTGCCCAACCGCAATAAGGCGCTGAACAGCAGCGGTACGATCGGACTCAACGGCGCTGCCAACGGCATGCGCAACGGCGCCATCCCCAATGCGGCCAACCCGATCAACCACTACGAAGCTCGCTCTACGGCATCGGCCCTCGTTCCCGCCATCGCCGTCACCAAGACCGACCTCACTCCGGCGCTGGCCCCGGAGATCGGTGCACACAAACATTTCCGGGTAGTGCTGGCGTTACCTGAAGGCATAAGCAACGGATTGGTCGTAAGAGACAACCTGGCGACCACCGGCCTCAGTTATCTATTGACCCGCGACGCCAACTTCGACGTCAGCTACACCTTCAGCGGCATCACCACCATCAACGGCCAGCCCCCGACCGGAGCCGCCTTCAGTGCTGTGCCCGCGAACAATGCCACGGGCACCATCGTCTGGAACATCGGCACGGTGGTCACACAGAACGAGGATGATTCCACCGTCCACGCGATCAACCCGACTATCACCATCGATTACTACGCTCGCATCAACAACGACCTGGTGACCAACAGTGGCGGCACGCTGCGCAACGGCGTCACTGTCAACTACACCAACGGCGAGACCGGCGCCACCGAAGCGGTCACTGCCAGCACCCCGCTGATCACCGTGACCGAACCGAACCTGACGATCAGCAAGGCGGTGACGTTGATCACCCCGGCGCCCATCACCGGCGGCGACATTCTTGAATACACCATCACCGCAGTGAACAACGGCACCGCCACTGCCTACGACAGCAACCTGGTCGACACGCTGCCCGCCGAGGTGAACTACTACAGCGCCTTCACCCCGACCGCGACCATCAATGGCACGGCGGTAACCGGTTTCGTCGCCGTCCCGTTGGGCACGCCAGCAGGGCCGTTGCACTGGGGCCGCAGCAACAGCGATTACAGCCTCGACATCCCGGCGGGTGGAACCCTGGTGCTTACCTACCGGGTGCAGGTATTGACCGCCCAACCCGGCGCCAGCCTTACCAACCGGGTCTGGGTGGACTGGACCTCGCTGAACAACGCCAGCACTTATGAGCGCACCGGTGCCGGTTGCCCGACGATCACCGCGCCCAACGATTACTGTGCGGGTCCGGCCACCAGCACCGTGGCCATCGCCGACACCAACACGCTTGTGAAAAGTATCATCTCCGACACTTACAACGTTGCCCCGCTTAGTACCGCCACCGATGCCATCGTGCGAGTCGGCGATACCGTCACTTACCGGCTTGCACTCAACATCCAGGAAGGCGTGACACGACAGGTCTCGGTGCAGGACGTTTTGCCCGCCGGACTGCAATTCGTTGACGTGGTTAGCATCAATGGCGATACCACCGCTAGCTACACTCCTCCGGCCAGCGGCGCGGGTTCCAACTTCTCTTACGCGCCGATTACGGCTGCTGCGGTACCGGCAGCGGGGCAGACCGGTATTCTGACCTGGACTCTCGGCAACGTTACCAACAACCCCCAAGGCAACGCCACCACCGACACGCTGGTCATCGTCTACCGCGCCAAGGTGGTGACGAACGTGCTGGCCCACACGCCGACGCTGACCCTGACCAACACCGCCACGCTGGGCTATGTCGATGTCAACGGCGTCCCGGTAACCGCTCCGGCACGGCTGGTGAGCAGTGCGGCACTTACCGTGCGGCAACCGGTGATGGATGGGCTGAGCAAGATCGACCGTTCCGGCCGCACCAGCATTGCCCCGGTCAACCCCGCTTTCGAGCAGATGAATTTCCGCCTCAGCAGCTGTAATACCACCGGCCTGGCCCCGGCCTACAGCGTGCAGTTCACCGACGTGCTGGCGACGCAGTTCAACCAGACCAGCATTGCCGGTCCGCTCGGCGGTGCCGGTCATCCCGATGTCTACATCGGTGGCGTGCTGCAGACGGCAGGGACTGGCTACACCTACACTCCGCCCGCAGCACGCGGCGGCAGCATGGTGTTCCGCCTGATCACGCCGGTGAACCCCGGCCAGTGCGTCAACATCGACTACAACATCGGCTTCTATGCCGACTTCCCGCTCAACCAGATCTGGTACAACAGCGCCAGCCTCAATGAATACTGGTCGCTGCCGCTGCTCTCCGGCCAGCGCTATCCGGGACTTGGCCCGGTCGCTTTCGGCATGACCAATGCCATCCCGCAGAGCCCGCCAGTCAAGACCCTGATCTCGCCACTCACCGGTGAAGCGACCGTCGGCGATGTTGTGGTCTACCATATCGCGGTGCCCGGCGTGCCTACCACCGCCGCGCTCTACAACGTCGTCGTCACCGACACTCTCAATCCGGCGTTGGTCTACGTTAGCGCTACCGAGATCAGCGGCCACGGCCTGACCCTGACCGATAACACCACCCTGCCGGGCGCGGTGAGTCTCAATATCGCCACCATTCCGGCGGGACAGCAGGCGCTGATTGAATTGCGGGTGCGCGTTGCCAACAACGCCTCGGCCAACGCCGGGACGACCTTCGACAACACGGCCAGCTACGGCTATCCGCTGACCGCGGGCGGTCCGCTCATCAACGGGGGCAGCAGTACCGTAGGCTCGCCGATCAAAATCGTCGAACCGCTCGGCACCCTGACCAAGGCAGTGAGCAACCTCACCCGGCCGGGCCTGCCTCCCGACGCCGGTGATGTGCTTCACTACACGCTGACGTTCACCACCCAGGGCGGCACGCCGGGAGATAATTTCTCCAATGCCTTCGATCTCGCTGTCGCCGACTCCCTGAGTCTCGGCCTGCTCTACAACGGCAATCCCACGGTGAGCGGCGCCAACACCATAGCCGCACCGGTCACCGCAGGTAACGGCATAACCGTGCCGCAGACCCTTAGCTGGAGCGCCGCCCAGAGCAACGCCGCGATCAATGCGCCGGAAGGAACCGTCGTCACCATCGGTTACGACGTGCTGGTGCTCGACGGCGTACAGGCCAATCAGGCCCTGAACAACTCCGCCCTGATCCGCTGGACCGGCCAGCCGGGCGTGAACGCGAATGAGCGCAACGGCAGCGGTACTCCGGCACTCAACGACTACTTCACCGCGCCGGCCGTTAGCACCCAGACCGTGCCCGACGCCAACACCGTCACCAAGACCCGCCTCACCGATACTTTCGGCGCGGGCGATGCCAACGTGCGCATCGGTGACATCGTCGAGTACGAACTGCGGCTGCACATCCGGGAGGGGACCAGCCCCAACACAGTGATCAGCGATATCCTGCCGCGGGGACTCGCGTTTACGGAAGTGGTCAGCATCAACGGCGACACGGCAGCGCCCTACACGGCAGTGGCCCCGTTCACTCACCCCGCCATCGCCGCACCCACGGTGACCGGCAACCCGCTCACCGGTCCGAGTACCGTCAGCTGGAACGTGGGCAACCTGGTCAACGCGGGCGACAACAATGCGGCCAACGACGATTTCGTCATCGTCTACCGCGCCGTGGTGCGCAATCTGGCTCTGCCGCAGGTCGCCAGCTCTGCCCTCAACAACAGCGCCACTCTCAGCTACGGTACCGCTACTGTGGCAAGCAGCAAGACCGGCAACCAGAGTGTCACCCTGCAACAACCGGTATTGGGTTTGACCAAGAGCGTAGTCACCGGAGGCGGCGGCACGGTGCTGGTGCCCAACGAACTGGTCACCTACACCGTCAACATCACCAACACGGGCTCCGCTCCCGCCTACGACCCGCTACTGGTCGACACCATCCCGGCGGGACTGCGCAATGGTGGAATCACCATGGTTAGCACCAGCCTGGTTGTTGCGGGCACCGTGTTGCCCAACCTGGCACCGGTATACAACCCGGCCACCGGTGTCGCCACCTGGAATTTCGACACCGGCGTGGCGAATCAGTACACCATCCCGGCGGGGGATACGCTGCGCGTGGTATACCGTGTGCAGGCCGATTCCAGCCTCGGCGCGGGCCTGACCATGACCAATCAGGCTCTGGTCTCGCGCTACTACTCCTTCGACAACAATGCGGTGCCGACCCTCGGCATCACCACCGGGGTGCGCGAGATCTACGGTCCGACAACGGCAGCCTCAGTTACCCTGACCACGGCCGCACCGGGTGCGCTGGCCAAGCAGAATCCGGCTACCACTACCGTCGCGGTGGGCGACACGTTCAGCTACCGCATCACCGTTCCGGCGACACCGGTGGCCACTGCGTTGTATGACGTGCGCATCCTCGACAACCTCGGCGCTTCGGCGGCGAACCTGGGCTTCGTGAGCGTCGCCCGCATCTCCGGTTCGCAGCCCTGGACCCCGGTCAACACCGGCACGGCCACCAATCTGGTGATACAGGACATTACCAACGGTATCGACATCCCGGCAGGCGAACAGGTGGTGATCGACGTCACTGTGCAGGTACTGGATACGCCGGTCAACGTCAGCGGCCTGACCTTCACCAACACGGCGAGCTACACCTACAACACCTTCAATAGCACCCCGGCCAGCCAACTGACAGGGGCGGGCGCGACCACACCGACTATGACCATCGTCGGCCCCGATTCGGTCACGCTGCAGAAGAGCGGCCCAGCCACACTGGCGGCAGCAACACCCGGCACCTTCACCCTCAACGTGCACAACACCGGCACCGGCAGAGCCTGGGATCTGACCATCACCGACCGGCTACCCAACAGTGCAGCAGGCGGCATGTGCAGCACCGCACCCGTCATCACCTCGGCGCGGATATTCCAGGCTGACGGCGTCACTCCGGTCTCAGCGCCGCTTGTTGCCGGAACGGATTACGTCACCGCCTTCGCTCCGGCGCCGGGTTGTACCTTCAGTATTACCACGCAGTCGGCAGCAGCAGCCATCGGTGCCAACCAGCGACTGATCGTCACTTACACTGCCCAGCTTGATGCCAGCACCGCTTACGCCACAGCGCTGACCAACATCGCCGGTGCGACCCAATGGTTCAGTGCCGACACAGCAGGGGCCGGAGCCACTGCCGGGCAGCGAACTTATACCCGCACTATCACCGACGGCACCGTCGGGGTGCTCGATCACCAGGACGCCTGGACGCTGAACAGCCAAGGGCCGAATTTGATTTTCCGCGAGACGGTGATGAACGTGACTACCGCTGCCAACCCGGCATCCACGGCCACCCCCGGCAACCTGCTGCGCTACACCATCACTTTGCGAAACGGCGGCGGTCTGCCGATCACCGACTTCACGTTGCGCAGTGATCTCGACGCGCTCAACGGCGCGGCGCGGTTCCGGGCGGGCACCCTGACACTGGTCACCGTTCCCGCCGGTGCCAACGTCGCCAACACCAACGCCAGCGGCGGCACCTACGGCAGCGGACTGCTCGATGTGCGCGCCCTCAATCTCGATGCGGCGGGCGGTGCCAATGACACTGTGACACTGGTGTTCGAAGTACGCCTGGCGGCGGCGCTCAACAATGGCACCATCGTGCTGACCCAGACCCATCTGCTGGATAACGGCGTCATCATCGGCCACAGCGACGACCCCAACGTCAACGGCATCGACAACCCGGCCGTGATTGGCGACGAGGACCCGACCCGAATCGTGATTACATCCGCCCCGGCCTTCGCGGTGTGGAAGACTTCGGCTGATCGCACCGGCAATCCGGCGGTGCTCGCGCCCGGCGACACGCTGCGTTACACCATCACGGTGAAGAACACCGGTACCGAGAATGCGATCAACACCATCCTGCGCGACCTGATTCCGGCCAACACCACCTACGTCGCCAACAGCACCACCCTTAACGGCGCGGCGTTGGCTGACGCGGGTGCGGGCATCTCGCCAGTGGAGGCGGGAATGCTTGTCCATGCACCGGAAGATCCCACACCGGGCGCGATGCGCGCCGACGCCGGTGCGGCAGTGACCGGTAATGTTGCCACCATCACCTTCGATGTGGTTGTCAGCAACAGCGTGGTCAACGGCACGGTGATTTCCAACCAGGGCTTCGTCAACGGTAACGGAGCGGTTAGCGGCGCCTTCCCCGAAAAGCCTTCCGATGATCCGGGCACCCCGGTAATTAACGATCCGACCCGCAACGTGGTCGGTTCGCTGCCGCTGGTGGATGCGACCAAGACCGTGGCCATCGCGGTGGACGGCGGTTCACCCGGCATCGTCGATCCGGGTGACACCCTGCGCTACACCATTACCGTCAGCAACTTCGGCGCCATCGTCGCCACCGGCGCCAGCTTCACCGACGCGATCCCGGCCAACACCACGTATGTCGCCAACAGCACCCGCCTCAACGGCATCGCGGTGGCAGACGCGGGCGTCGGCATCTCGCCGCTGATTGGCGGCATTGCCATCAGTTCCTCCGATCTCACCCCGCCGCTTCCCGCCGTTGGTGCGGGCAGACTCACTGCCGGACGAAGCGCGACGATCGTCTTTGATGTGACCGTGAACGCAGGCACCGCGGCAGGCACCGTGATCAGCAACCAGGGTACGGTGAACAGCACCGAGCAGGCACCGGAACCGACCGATGCCGATGGCAACAATGCCAACGGCAACCAGCCGACGCAGATCGTGGTCGGCAGCGCGCAACAGCTTTCGATCAGCAAGAGTGTTACGGTAGTTGGCGGCGGCGCGGCGCTGGCGGGTGCCGATCTTGAATACGTGGTCGTGGTGACCAACATCGGCAGCCTGCCTGCCACCAATGTCTTAATCACCGATAACCTCAACCTGCCGGTGGCCGGGCGACTGACTTACGTCGCCGGTTCCGCCACCCTGAATGGCGCACCCGCCGGGGTCGGCTATGCTGCACCGATAGTCAGCGCCGACTACGGCACCACTTACGGCAACCTGGCACCGGGCGCGAGTGCCACGCTGCGCTTCCGCGCCACCATCAACCCGGCATTGCCCGTAGGAACCACCATCACCAACATCGGCAACGTGAGCTGGAATGCGGGCGCCCAGACGGCCTCTGCCAGCGTCTCTATCGACGTGGGCGGTATTCCGGGAGTCGCCAGCCTGCGCGGCCGGGCGTGGCATGATGCCAACTTCGATCTCATCGCGGGCGGCACAGAACTGCCGCTGGCGGGTTGGAGCGTGGAGACCTGGCGCAACGGCAGCCTGATCGGCACGGTGCTCACCGACGCCAGCGGTCTCTACCAGATCAGCGGCCTGGCACCCAACGCCACCACCACAGATCAATACGAACTGCGCTTCCGCGCGCCGGGCCACACTACCACCACGGCGATGCTGGGCTACGCCAACTCGTCGTTCACCAACGGTCTGCAAACCATCAGCGCCATCGTGGTCGGTTCCGGCAGCATTACCCAGAACCTCAACATGCCTGCCTCACCCAACGGCGTGGTCTACAACTCGATGCAACGCCTGCCCATCGCCGGGGCGACGCTGACCATGCTCAACGCTATCAGTCGGACAGTATTGCCGGCCAGTTGCTTCGACGATCCGGCACAGCAGGGACAAGTGACCCTCGCCAGCGGCTACTATCGCTTCGACATCAACTTCAGCAACGGTGCATGTCCGGTGGGCGGCACCTATCTGCTTAATGTCGCGCCTCCGGCCAGCGGCTACGCGGCCAACACCTCGGTGATTATCCCGCCGCAGAGCAGCAGCGCTACCGCCGCCTTCTCCGTGCCTGCCTGTCCCGGCAGCGCCAGCGACGCGGTACCCGGCACGCCGAATTACTGCGAGGCCGCCGGTTCCGAGGCCGCGCCGTCCATCAGCATCTCTGCCGGTAGCGCGGGCACCCGTTATTACCTGCACCTGCTGCTCAACAACACGCTGGTGCCGGGGCACAGCCAGATTTTCAACAACCACATCCCGCTCGATCCCGATCTGAGCGACTCGGTGGCGATCACCAAGACCGCGGCGCGCGTTACCGTGTCGCGCGGTGAGATGGTTCCCTACACCATCACCATCAACAACAAATACGTGCTGATGCTGAGCAACCAGAGCATCCTCGACACCTTCCCGGCGGGCTTCAAGTACGTGTCCGGTTCCGCCCGTTACGACAACTTGCCGCTGGAACCGATCATGAGCGGCAGGACTTTGCGCTGGAACAACGTCGATCTCGCCTCCGCCGCGCGGCACACGCTGAAGCTGTTGTTCATTGTTGGCTCCGGTGTCTCCGTCGGCGACTATGTCAACCGCGCGCAGATCCTCAACAACCTCACCGGCGGTGTCTCCTCCGGCGAGGCGTCCGCCACCGTGCGCGTGGCACCCGATCCAACCTTCGATTGCAGCGATGTGATCGGCAAGGTGTTCGACGACAAGAACCTCAACGGCTATCAGGACAAGGGTGAACCGGGCTTGCCCAACGCCCGCGTGATCAGCGCGCGCGGACTGATCGCGAAGACCGACGAATACGGCCGCTTCCACATCACCTGCGCCGCAACGCCGGACGAAACGCGTGGCGCCAACTACATCCTCAAGCTCGACGAGCGCAGCCTGCCCAGCGGCTACCGCGTGACGACCGAGAACCCGCGGGTACAGCGGCTTACCCGCGGCAAGATGATGAAGTTCAATTTTGGCGCGGCGATTCACCACGTGGTGCGCCTCGACGTGGCCGACGGGGTGTTCAAACCTGGCAGCGTCGAAATGCGAGAGCAGTGGAAATCGCGTATTGATCTGCTGTTCAACGAATTGAAGAAGGCGCCTTCGCTGCTGCGCATCACCTATCTGGGCGATACCGAGGACAAGAGTCTGGTGGACGACAGGCTGGTTGCGCTCAAGACGCTGATCAAAGAGAAATGGGACGGTTATTCCCTGACCATCGAGAGCGAAATCCACTGGCGTCGCGGCGGACCTGCCGCTCGCCCGGGTCAGCTCGACTGACGGAATAGATATGCTGAAAAAGTTATTGCCACTGTTGCTTGTCCTGACCGTACCGGAAGCGGCGCTTGCCGCCGACCTGTTCGGTGCAAGCGGCGTGCGTGATACCGGCACCCTGGGCGCCTCCACCGAACAGTATCCGGTCGGGGAAGGCGCGTTCGTACCCGAGATAAAAAGTGAGCCGCAGGAGAAAGCGGGCGACAAGCTGGAAAAACAGCAGGTACTGGAAAAGGTGGCGAAGACGGTCAAGCTGCAGAACGTGGTGCCGCCTATCCGCTTCGGTTCCGGCAAGGCCGAGATCCCTCCAGAATATGTCGGCCTGCTACGCAACATACTTAACAAAATGAAGGGCAGAGCCAATGTGCGCCTGCACTTCGTCGGCTACAGCGACAACGTGCAACTGAGCATCCAGCTGGCGCAGAAATATGAAGACAACGCCGGCCTGTCGCGCGAGCGCGCCGGTGCCACCGCCGAATTTTTCCAGAACGCGCTCGGTTTGCCCCCGGAGTCGATTTCCTACGAAGGATTGGGTGAGGTCAACCCGGTTGCCAGCAATGCCAGCGAAGCAGGCAGGGCGCTGAACCGCCGCGTCGAAGTGGAAGTCTGGTATGACGAGATCAGCGAAAAAATGGTGGACAAAGAGGTGGTGGTCACCAACCCGGTCAATCGTATCAGGGTTTGCCGCGTGGAGACTGTGTGCAAACTGCGTTACAAGGAGGGCATGGCCCACCGCGCACGGATCAGAAACCTGGTCGAGCCGTTGCGCTATGACGAGGGGAACATGCAGATCCCCGCCGAATTCCTGCAGCAGTTGCAGCGCGCGCAGCAGAATCTGCACGACAGGAGCGGTGTGGTGATCAAGTTTATCGGCCACACGGACAACATGCCGCTGGAAGATAGAGACGCGCGCATCTACGGTACCCATCTCAGCCTTTCCAAGGCACGCGCCCGGCGAGCGGCGCTGGCATTACAGGATGCGTTGCACCTGTCGAGCGCTGCAGTGGACAGCGACGGCAGGGGCGAAAAGTTCCCGCTCGCCGCCAACGACACGACCAAGGGGCGCAGTCTCAACCGCCGCGTCGAGGTGGAATTCTGGTACGACGACCCGTTGCAGGAACTGCCCGACGAACCGCAAATCTGTCCCGAGTCCGCCGCTGCGGAGACGGTAAGCCGTACTTACGATCCGCCCTCCGGCGCCATCGATCCGATCTACTACGACGAGACCCAGCCGGTCATTCCGCCTGGTTATGCCCAACGACTGTCGGGTCTGATGCAGGACCTGAAAGACAAGGCCAACGTGCGCCTGCGTTTCATCGGCTACACCCGCAATGAAGGTCTCAGCCGCCGCACCGCGAATGTCTACGGCGACGACATCGGCCTCTCCACCGCGCGCGCGCGCCACGTGATGGAACTGATCGCCGAAGAGATCAAGCTGAAGCCGGAACAGATGGAGCACGAAGGCCACGGCTATGTGCAAAGCAGTGACGTGGTCAACGCCGGATTCGCCGGGGCAGAGCGCTCGCGCGTCGACGTGCAGATCGTCTACGACGAACTGGCACAGATGGACGACAGCGAGGGGCTGGACATCACCCGCATCTCGCGCGAGGTGCAGACGCAGGACCCCTATGCCCTCAACCTCATGCGCATTACCGTTGACGGCACACCGATCGATGATCCGGGCAAGAGCGTGCCGGATCTGCAGCGCTGCACCGACGTGGCGTTGGACAAGGCGGATATCCGCTTCAAGTTCGACGACCTCGAACTCAAGCCGCGCCTCAACGTCAGCGCCTGGCCGCTCAGCGTGCGATACCGGGACGACCCCGATACCGCCGCACCGGAGAACCGGGTCAGCTTCAAGGTTTACAGCAACTATCCGGCTTTCTTCGAACGCGGCGAGATCCGCCTCTTCGACGAGACGCAATCCCTGCGCGATACGCCGCTGGCGGTGGTGCCGGTAAATGCCGACGGCGACGCCGAGTGGCGCGCCGATTTCGACGAATACCGTGCGCCGGGCCGCACCCTCAAATACGTGCTGCGCGTCTACGACAAAGCAGGCCACTTCGATGAAACCGCCGGGCAGAATCTGTGGCTGGTGGACAAGGTAAGCGCAGAGACCCTGAACGCCGACATAACAAAAGAGTTGCTGGTCGGCTACGGCGAGAGCCGTCTGGCAGTGCAGAACATCCCGCTCAACGGAGGTGTGGTCACTGCCATCGGCAACCATATCCCGGCAGGACGTCAGGTGTGGCTGGCGGGCCGACCGGTGCCGCTTGGCAAGGACGGCAAGTTCGTGGCCGAACAGCTGCTGCCTGAGGGTATGCACAGTGTCGAGGTGGCAGTGCTTGATCAACAGGGCAACGGCGAACTGTTCCTGCGCGATCTGGAACTGAAACAGAGCGACTGGTTCCGCGTCGGCATCGCCGACATCACCGCCGCCCGAGACCGCACCAGCGGTCCGGCTGCGCTGGTCACCCAGGACCAGACTCACTACGACAACAACCTGAGCGTCGACGGTCGTCTTGCCTTCTTCACCCAGGGCAAGTTCGGCGACAACTGGCACCTGACCGCCAGTGCCGACACGCGCGAAGGGCCGCTCAAGGATATCTTCAACAACTTCATGAACAAGGCACCCGACGCCATGTTCCGCCGCATCGATCCCGACTACTACTATCCGACCTACGGCGACGACAGCACCGTGGAAGAAGGCGCGCCTACCCTGGGCAAGCTGTATGTCAAACTGAAGAAAAATGAAAACCACATTCTGTGGGGCAATTTCAAGGTCGGCTACAACGGCAGCTCGCTGGCGCATGTGGACCGCAGCCTCTATGGTCTGAACCTGCACGGGCAGTCCGCCGATACCACCAGTTTCGGTGAACAGCGACTCTACGTCGACGGATTCGTTGCCGAGCCTGGCACCGTCGCCAGCCGCGATGAATTCCGCGGCACCGGCGGTTCGCTCTACTACCTGCGCCATCAGGACATCCTTACCGGCTCGGAGCATATCTTCGTCGAGGTTCGCGACAAGGACTCCGGCATGGTGGTCGGCGCCAAAGCCCTTACCTTCGGGCTCGACTACGACCTCGACTACCTGCAAGGTCGCATCCTGCTCAGTGAACCGCTCTCCGCCACAGTCAGCAACAGCATGCTGGTGGCGACCGGTGGCAGCAGCGGTGATCAAGCCTACCTGGTGGTGCGTTACGAATACACACCGGGCCTGAACAGCATTGACACCCTGGCGACCGGCGGACGCGTCCACTATTGGATCGGCGACCACGTGAAGATCGGTCTGACCAACAACAATAGTAATGAGGCCGGTGCCAAGAGCAGTCTCAACGGCGTCGACGTTACGCTGCGCAAGAGTGCAAGCACCTGGCTGAAACTGGAAAGCTCGCAGAGCGCAGGACAGGGTATCACCACGCTCAATTCAGCCGATGGCGGCTATACCTTCGACAAGAGCGGCGCGTTGATTACCAACGACAGCAAGGCGAGTGCGCGGCGCGCCGACACCAGCATCGCGCTGGCTGATGTGGTCGACGGCGCACAGGGCAAGGTGACCCTCTACAGTCAGAAAGTGGATGCCGGATTCTCTGCGCCGGGTCTGCTCACCCAATATGACACCAGCCAGTACGGCGGCAGCCTCAACCTTCCGCTCGACGCGAAGTTCAAACTGCGCGCCAAGTCTGACATCAGTGACCGCAAACAGAGCCTGAGCACTGCGGCCAACGAAGTCGACATCGACTATCTTCTGACCGAGCAGTGGACCCTGAGCGGCGGCATTCGCGGCGACAATCGCCAGGACAACTCCGTCATCGTCCCGCTGACACAGAAAGAGGGCGCGCGCACCGACATGCGTGTGCAGGCGGGCTACGATTCAAAGAGCGACTGGAACAGCTACGCTTTCTTGCAGGATACGGTGAACCGTACCGGCAACCGTGAAAAGAACAACCGGGTCGGTGCGGGTGGCGCCTATCGTGTCAGCGAGCGTTTCAAGATCAACGGTGAACTTTCCGGCGGCGACCTGGGTACAGGCGGAAAACTCGGCAGCGAATATCTTTATTCGGATCGCACCAGCCTCTACACCAACTACGCGATGGAAAACGAAACCAGCGATAACGGCCTGCGCGCCAACAAGGGCAACCTCACCAGCGGTGTGCGCAGCCATTACTCCGATACCACCAGCGTCTACGTTGAAGAGCGCTACACCCATGGCGATGTACCCACCGGCCTGACCCACACTGCCGGGGTCGATGTCGCCCCGGATGACCGCTGGAACTACGGCGGTAACATCGATTTCGGCACACTCACCGACTACCTCACCGGTGCCACGACCAAACGCACCGCGGCCGGTGTCAAGGCCGGTTACCACTTCGAGGAACTGACCGTGGCCAGCGCTTTTGAATACCGCGTCGACAAGATCCAGAGCAGCAGCGCTGTCAGCTCCGAACGTACCACCTGGCTGACCAAGAACAGCCTGAAATACCAGCTCAACCCGGATTGGCGCCTGATAGGCAAGTTCAACCATTCCGACAGCAAGAGCAGCCTCGGCGATTTTTACAACGGCAACTTCACCGAAGCGGTGATCGGTTACGCCTATCGTCCTACCGACAACGACCGCCTCAACGCGCTATTCAAATACACCTACTTCTACAACCTGCCTACGTCGGATCAGATGACCGTTGCCAACACCGCTGCGGAATATATCCAGAAAAGCCACATCGTCTCAGCCGACGCCACCTTCGACGTTACACAACAGTGGAGCGTCGGCGGCAAATATGCCTACCGCCTCGGCCAGCTTGCCATGGATCGCACCAACCCGGTCTTCTACGACAGCCGTGCACAACTCGTCATTGTCCGCGCCGACTGGTACTTCATCCACCGCTGGGACGCGCTGATAGAAGGACGCGTACTCAATTTGCCCGACGCGCAGGACCGTCGCAGCGGCGTACTGATGGCGATCTACCGCCATCTCGGAGATAACGTAAAACTCGGCGCAGGCTACAACTTCACCGACTTCTCGGACGACCTCACCGACCTGAGCTACAAGAGTCATGGAGTGTTCATCAACATCATCGGCAAGATGTAAGTGGCTCCATCGCGAATATGCAAAGCGATAAAGGCTGATTCGTATGTGGTCAACTTGTTGGATAATCCGGCATGACCATTGGCCGAAATTGCACTGATCGAATTTGACCTGAAACTGGCGAAAGAAACCCGATATCGCGGAATGCTGCTGGAAATGCAACACCGTGAACAATTCGCAATCAATTACACAATTCTTTTTCCAACATGACATCACCCGTTCTCATCCTCCCCGGCATCGGCAACTCAGGCCCGCAACACTGGCAAACACTTTGGGAACAGGCGAACCCCGATTTCGTGCGCGTGCAGCAACGCGATTGGGAAAATCCGATCTGCGACGAATGGGTGGAGACACTGGAGGCTGCTGTAAAGCAAGCAGGCCCCGGGGTCGTTCTGGTGGCGCATAGCCTTGGCTGCCTGACAGTTGCGCACTGGGCGTCCAGGCCGCATTCACCGGCGGCAGCGGCATTGCTGGTGGCAGTGCCCGATCCGAACAGACCAAGCTGTCCCAAGGGCATTACTGGATATTCGCGCACACCAACGCATCCGCTACCTTTCCGCAGTACGGTGGTGGTTAGTACCAACGACCCTGTGGGGTCTGCGGAGCATGCGGAACGTCTGGCGCGGGCCTGGGGTAGCCGTGTTGTGAACATCGGCGATTACGGACACATCAATACCGACAGCGGCCTTGGCGCATGGCAGGATGGTTTTGAATTGCTCGAACAACTTCGGGGCTGATTCTTTCTGAAATAAGTCGTATTGCCAGCGATGGTATTTCGATTTCCGATAAAACACTGCATGGCACAGGGAACACGCTTGCGGGCGGTTTCGTTTAGTCCGCGTCAAATCGGCTAGAATGCCGCATTCGTTTTTCGCAGGCAAATTATGGTTCCCCGTCTTACTACCGCACTCAAAGGCCCACTTCTGGATCTCGAGCAGCGCATCCTTACCGCGCAGCCAACCATCGAGCACTGGTTCCGCACGAAATGGCAGGAGCACACGCCGCCGTTCTATACCTCGGTCGATTTGCGCAACAGCGGCTTCAAGCTGGCGCCCGTGGATACCAATCTTTTCCCCGGCGGTTTCAACAATCTCAATCCGGACTTCATTCCGCTGTGCGTGCATGCCGTGCAAAGCGCAGTGGAAAAGATTTGCCCGGAAGCGCGCGGCCTGTTGCTGATTCCGGAAAACCACACGCGCAACCAGTTCTATCTGCAAAACCTGGAACAGCTCGCGCGCATCCTGCGCCTGGCCGGACTGAACGTGCGCATCGGTTCGCTGCTGCCGGAAATTACGCAAGCGACCAAGGTGGAATTGACGAACGGCAGCTCAATTACCCTGGAACCGCTGGTACGCAAGGACAATCGCATCGGTGTGGCGGATTTTGATCCCTGCGTGGTGCTGCTCAACAATGATCTGTCTTCGGGCGCACCGGACATTCTCAAGAACGTGGAGCAGACCGTGCTGCCGCCGCTGGTGGCCGGCTGGTACAACCGGCGCAAATCCGGGCATTTCGCGGCTTACCATCAGGTGAGCAAGCAATTTGCCGAATTGCTCGGTATCGACCATTGGCTGATTGATCCGTATTTCGCCGTGTGCAACCAGGTCAATTTCCATGAAAAAGTCGGCGAGGAATGCCTCTCTGCACAGGTGGATTTTGTGTTGACGCAAATCCGCGCGAAATACGCCCAATACGGCGTGAAGCAGGATCCGTTTGTGATCGTCAAAGCCGATGCGGGGACCTACGGCATGGGCATCATGACGGTGAAAGACGCGAGCGAAGTGCGCGATCTCAACCGCAAGCAGCGCAACAAGATGGCCGTGGTCAAGGAAGGCCTGCAGGTCTCCGATGTGCTGGTGCAAGAAGGAGTTTATTCTTTCGAGAACCTGAACGATGCAGTGGCCGAACCGGTGGTTTACATGATAGACCGCTATGTGGTGGGCGGCTTCTATCGCGTGAACACCGAGCGCGGTATCGACCAGAACCTTAACGCACCCGGCATGCACTTCGAGCCGCTGGCGTTTGAATCCTGCTGTGCTTTTCCCAATCCCGACTGTGCTCCGGACGACACCCCCAATCGTTTCTATGCCTATGGTGTGATCGGCCGGTTGGCGATGCTGGCGGCATCGGTGGAACTGGAGGAATTGCAGGCATGATCCAGTTCACCCGCATCATATTGCTCGCGCTTGCGTTATCGCTCGCCGCCTGCGGCAACAAGGAACCGCTCTACCAGGAACAGGCCTATGTGTTCGGCACGCAGGTCGACGTGAGCATCTATGGCGAGGATGAGGCCAAAGCACGGCAGGCTGTCGTTCTGGTGATGCGCGAGTTCCAGCGCTTGCATGACCAACTGCATGCCTGGAAGCCTTCCGAGTTGAGCGACCTGAACGCGGCCATTGCGCAAGGCAAAAACAGCCCCGTTTCCGCCGAGCTCGAGGCGATGCTGGAAGATGCCGCCAGGGTTTCCAGACAATCCGGCGGACTCTTCAACCCGGCCATTGGCGGGCTGATCCAGGCCTGGGGCTTTCAGGCAGACGATTTCAAGGCGGTCATGCCTGACCCGAAAAAGATCGCGGCGCTGGTGCGGGCGAATCCGCAATTGAGCGATCTGGAGATCAGTTCCGAAATTGTGAAGTCCCCGCGCGTTCCGATTATCGTGGGGACTGCTGATACGACGGCTCCCTTCCTGACAATTGAAGACGCGCGCGGATTTGAGGTTCGCAGCCGCAATCGTGCCGTCAAGATCGACCTCGGCGGTTATGCCAAGGGTTACGCACTGGATCGAGCAGCCTCCATATTGAAGCAGCAAGGCATCCACAACGCGCTCATCAATATTGGCGGCAACGTACTGGCGCTGGGCGCTCATGGTGTGCGACCCTGGATCATAGGCATTCAGCATCCGCGCAAACCGGGCCCGATCGCCACGCTGGAACTGCATGACCGCGAAGCCATTGGTACCTCGGGCGACTATCAGCGCTATTTTGAACTGGACGGCAAACGTTATTGCCACCTGATCGACCCGCGCACCGGATATCCGGTACAGGGCGTGGAAGCGGTTACCATCCTGACCCACGGCGAACATGCCGGACTGCAGTCCGATGCCGCTTCCAAACCCCTGTTCATTTCGGGTGTAGCCAACTGGCTGAATGCAGCACGCCAGATGCAACTGGAAGAGGCCTTGCTGATCGATGATAAGGGTGTGGTGCATCTCACCGCTGCGATGCAGAAACGGCTAAAATTCATCGACGAATCCACGCAGAGAAAGGTCGAGCCATGAACGCTGAAGATCCCATGCAGGAGAATATCCGCCGCACGGCGGGGTTGCAGGCGCTGAAAAAGATACGCGCCATCGTGGACGAAGAGAATGAACACGATGCGGCGGTCGCGCGGACTTTGCGCTGGCTGCTGCGTTACGGCTGGATCGTGCTTCTGGTTGTGGCCGTGGTGCTGGTACGTTTAATGGGAGTGTATTGATTGGTTGGTATCCTGCTCATCACGCATAACGGTCTGGGCGATAGCCTGATCGACTGTGTAAGACACGTATTGGGTGTCGCCCCGGCGCATGTGAGGGCGCTTTCGGTGCTGGCGAAAGACGATCCGGTGCGCAAGGAAGAAGAAGCGCGTGCCTTGATTGCGCAACTGGATAAAGGTAAGGGTGTGTTGCTGCTGTCCGACGTGTATGGCGCCACACCCTGCAACATCGCCAAGCGACTGTGCCAGCCGGGCCGCATCGAGGGTGTAGCCGGCGTTAACCTGCCGATGCTGCTGCGCGTGGCAAGTTATAGCAATAAGCCGCTGCACGAACTGGTGCAACGCGCATTGGACGGCGGCAGGGAATGTATTGTTACTATTGATTCGGAAGGCTGTGATGCTGCAACAAGAAGCACAGATTATTAACAAGCTCGGGCTGCACGCCCGCGCTTCCGCCAAAGTTACCCAACTGGCTTCGCAATTTCCCTGCGAAGTGTGGCTGTCGCGCAATGGCCGTCGCGTGAACGCAAAAAGCATCATGGGGGTGATGATGCTGGCGGCCGCAAAAGGTTCGACCATCAATATCGAAACCGATGGCGAAAAGGAACAGGAAGCGATGGCTGCGCTAGTGGCGCTGATAAACAATTACTTTGGAGAAGGCGAGTGAGTTTTACCCTGCATGGTCTTCCAGTGTCTAGCGGCATCGCCATCGGACACGCGCACTTGGTATCGAACACCTCGCTGGAGGTGGCGCACTACGTGCTGCCCAAGCCACTGGTGAACGAGGAAGTGGCTCGCCTGGATGGGGCGCTGGAAACCACACGCAAGGAACTGTCCGCCCTGCGGCAGCAACGTCCGCAACAGGCGGCCGCGGAGTTTGATGCTTTTCTCGATCTGCACCTGATGATCCTTGGTGACGAGCACATCAGCCGCGCGGCGCGCGAAATGATATTGCGCGAACATTGCAATGCGGAGTGGGCGCTTAAAACGCAGATGGATGAACTGGTCATGCAGTTTGAAGCGTTCGAGGATGCTTATCTGCGCGAACGCAAGACCGATGTGATGCAGGTGGTTGAGCGCATTCTCAAGACACTGAATGGTCAATCGGGCCATGTACCGCCCACGACCAAGCACGATGTGGAAATGATTCTCGTCGCGCACGATGTCAGTCCCGCCGACCTTATTCAACTCAAGCCGCATCAGTTCACCGGCATTCTCACCGATCTGGGCGGTGCTACTTCACACACCTCCATTGTCGCGCGCAGCCTGAATACGCCGTGCGTGGTCGGTCTGCACCATGCGCGTGAACTGATCAAGGATCACGACATGCTCATCGTCGATGGCGAGCAGGGTGTGGTCATCGTCGGCCCGGACAAACATCTGCTGGATGAGTACAAACTGCGCAAGAGCCAGTGGGAACTGGAACGGCAAAAACTCAAACGTCTGAAAACTGCGCATGCCGACACGCTGGACGGCACGCACATTGAACTGCATGCCAACATCGAAATGCCGAATGATTTGCCAGACGTCAAGGAAAACGGCGCCACCGGCATCGGCCTGTTCCGCAGCGAGTTCCTGTTCCTTAACCGCGACAATCTGCCGGACGAGGAGGAGCAGTTCAAGGCTTATCGCGAAGTAATCGAGGGCATGGACGGCCTGCCCGTCACCATTCGTACATTCGATCTGGGCGCAGACAAACCGCTTAAGGGCGCAGTGCGTGTCGCCAGCAATCCGGCACTCGGCTTGCGCGCCATTCGCCTGTGCCTGGCGGAACCGCAACTGTTCCGTACCCAATTGCGCGCCTTGCTGCGCGCCTCGGCTTATGGAAGTTTGAAAATACTTGTGCCGATGTTGTCCGGCGTCACCGAAATCAACCAGACTTTGCATTTCATCGATGGCGTCAAGCAGGGCCTCGCCAATGAAGGCATCGCCTACGATCCCAACGTGAAAATCGGCGGCATGATCGAGATTCCCGCTGCTGCGCTGGCGCTCAGTGCCTTTATCAAGAAACTGGATTTTCTGTCCATCGGCACCAACGACTTGATCCAGTACACGCTGGCAATCGACCGCACCGATGAAGAAGTGGCTCACCTGTACGATCCCCTGCATCCCGCTGTGCTGCAACTGCTGGCACTGGTCATTGGCGGAGCGAACAAGGCTGGCGTTCCCGTATCGGTGTGCGGCGAAATGGCCGGCGAACTGGCCTACACTCGCCTGCTGCTTGGCCTGGGCTTGCGCCAATTCTCCATGCATCCGGCCCAACTGCTCGGCACCAAGCAGCGCGTACTGACCACCAGCCTGACGGAGATCGCTCCGCTGGTGCAAAAGATCATGCGGGCGGATGATCCGATGAAGATACGGGATCTGCTTGATAAGCTGAATACGGTGTAATGCCGATGACGCCCTTCAAGAGATAAATTTGGACAGTGGAAAATGGCTATTTCGCTTCCTTGAACGCCCGTTTTTAACCCCTAAGAGACACCAACCCTTCCCGGAAACGGACATTCAACGTGCAGCTAAGGGGCGCGCCGAAGGCGCGTCCCAGCGACCAGAGGGAGCGAACTTGAGCGCAGGGTTAGGCATGGTTTATTACCTCAAGCCCCTTTGCAGTGATGGAAATAAAACCACGCGCCAGGTAAATATAGGTTGTGCCTGATTTAGGCGCGGGGGACCAGGATGTGACATTGCCAAATTTGGAATGCTTCTTAAGTTCATTGATGCTTGAATTTTCATTGTAGGTAGATACCCCACTAAATTTGAAAGATGCAGCAATACGATTTCGAACTTGATCAGTGGGGTAATAATCAATTTCGAGAACGACAGTTTGGGCAACGTAATCAACTATAGTTGATTTCAAATTCGCGTCGTGCAACTCAATATCTTCGTAATTCATGGAATATGCCTAACGTATAGCTAAGGGGCGCACCGAAGGCGCGTCCCAGCGACCAAAGGGAGCGAACTTGAGCGCAGGGTTAGACGTTTTCATCAATTTTAAGAAGCTCGACAGCACGATAAACCACCATAGAAAAAACACGATCATTAAGTTTATTGATGCTCCGAATCAGCTTCGGGTGTTGTTTCAGATGGGGCATTAATAGGCGCGCAAAACCATCTTTGTATTCAGTCTTCCACAACCCCTCAGCATGCCAGTCAAAAACGTGAGCTGCTTCGTTCAGGATGGCACTGAGTCTAGCATTCGTTTGTGTGTCGGGCGACAGCGGGTAAATCGGCGTACCAAATTCTTTTAGATTGGGCTCTAAAATGCTCATAACGTCTAACGTGCAGCTAAGGGGCGCGCCGAAGGCGCGTCCCAGCGACCAGAGGGAGCGAACTTGAGCGTAGGGTTAGACGGCATTTTCATGGCTACGTTGCCCTTCTGAAGTTGTGTCAGCGCCATAGAAAGAAAACCCTTGGCCCTTGTTTGGCCGGAACCAACCTTCGATGGCTTCCGATTCAATGACTGAGAGACATGGTTCGTCAGTGCCCGTGAAATAGCTCATGAGACTAAGACCTTGCCACTCGCGAACTACGTGCAATTGGGCGAGCGACTCGGCCTCTAGACGCGAGCAAGCAGCCACGAAGCGAGTAGTGAAGAACCCAATGAGCCTGTCGTTGCTGCCCTCAATCGGCAATTCAAAGCCTTCACCTTGGACCAATACGCGGTACAAATTTCGGTGTCCAAGAGCTACAACTGGCAGATTGAACCGACGGATGAACCGCAAGACAGTTCCAATAGGGCCACCAATGCCAATCTCAGACACAGTCGATTCATTGTTCGGCGCGTCAGGGGAAGCAGAATGAGAGGGGGTAGTGGTCATGTCGTCTAACAGTTATTAGACGGACGCACCGGTCCGTATTATTAAAAATAGTGCGGCGCGCAAATTTTCGATAACCATTTGATTCATCAGAGACCTCACAAAATCGACTGTCCGCATATGCATAATAGTACGGGCGTGGGTGAAGTGTCTCCTGTTGGATAGCGGACAGGAGCGCCCGAAGAGATTCAAACTCTTGCCCCTTGGTTCGTAACCAAGTCCTCTGCTATTGCAGCACTCTATTCAACCAGCTCAATCAGCCAGCAGCGCTTCCACCGCCGTAATATCCGCATGCGTTTCCGGATGGCGGCTGCCGCTGTGCAGTGCGTTTTCGGGCAGGACAACGATGTGTATCGTTGTGCCGGATTCAGTGGTCATGGTGTAGCTGGGGACGCTTTCTTCGTGACCGCCTATGCGGGTAATCCACTCGCTGTCCTCGAATTCGATGTTGTTTTTCAGCAGGAACAGCAGCACAGCTTTTTCATCATCGCTGAACAGCATCAGGTTGATGTCGGATTGTTCGCCTGCCGTACCGCTTAACACCGAGCCGGTGAGGTAGGGATGGAATGATTCGAACAGGCGCATGGCGTCGAGTGCTTCTTCGCGCAGTTGATACAGGATGCCGGGATGGCTGTCATGTTGATACAGGGCACGGTAGCTGTGCAATGCCTCATCCACTTCCTGGTTGCTGGGCAGATGCTGGGTATCCGAGGCGCCGAGCTGGCGCGCTGCTTTGCGTTTGGCAAAAGCGTGGTCCGTGATGCCGTCTTCGGCCATCAATTTGGCGGCCTGATGGGCGAGTTGTTCGCGCATCAGGTCGCGGCGTTGCAGGTTCGGCTTGCCCATTTGCTTGCTCAGAAAAGTTGGTCGTTCATGCTGGCGGGCTTGTTTTCTTCCGGTACGGCTTCTCCCTGCTCGGGCGGGATATTTTCTTCGTAAAAGTATTCGGTGCGCGGACCGGTGGGGTCGCGCAGCCCGTTCTCATTGATGCGCGCGGAGACGACATGTTCCGGCATGGTGTATTCGACTTCGGGCACGCCTTGCAGCATCTTGCTCATATAACCCATCCAGATGGGCAATGCCGCGCCACCGCCGGTTTCCTTTTCACCCAGGCTTTGCGGGGTGTCATAACCGATCCAGGTGACTGCAACCAGCGTTGGGTGGTAGCCGGCGAACCATGCGTCCATCGAGTCGCTGGTGGTGCCGGTCTTGCCGGCGAGGTCCTGCCTACCGAGTTCCATCGCGCGTATGGCGGTGCCATGTTTCACCACGTCCTGCATCATGTTGACCATGATGAAGGCGTTACGCACGTCGATAACTTGTTCGGCACCCGCGCCGGCAACGATAGGTGCCGCTTGCGCGATCAGCTTGCCCTGCCCGTCTTCGATGCGCTGGATGAAATACGGCATGACGCGGAAACCGCCGTTGGCGAACACGGAATATCCGGCCATCAACTGCATGGGCGTGACCGAACCGGCGCCCAATGCCATGGTGAGGAAAGGTTTGATCTTGTCTTTATCAAAGCCGAATTTGGTGACGTAGTCTTGCGCGTATTGCACGCCGATTGCCTGCAGAATGCGGATGGAAACGAGGTTCTTGGAGCGGACCAGGCCTTGGCGCATGCGCATCGGGCCATCGAATCCGCCTTCGAAATTCTTGGGTTGCCACAACTCTTCGCCGGTTTGCGAAAGGTCGATGACCAGCGGCGCATCGTTGATGACGGATGCCGGAGTGAAGCCTTTTTCCAGTGCGGCGGAGTAAATGAACGGCTTGAAACTGGAACCGGGCTGGCGCCACGCCTGGGTGACATGGTTGAACTGGTTGTTGTAGAAATCGAAGCCGCCGACCAGTGCGAAGATCGCGCCATCCTTGGGGTTCGCGGAAACGAAAGCGGATTCGATCTGCGGCAGTTGCGTGATTTCCCAATATTCCTTGTCGTTCTTGTAAACGCGAATCAGCGAACCGACACGGATACGGTGGTTCAGTGCCAGTTGGTTACCCAGTGTCTGCTGTGCGAAACGCAATCCGTCGCCGCGAACTTCCACAACCTGGCCGCCTTTGCAGTGAACGGTGATGCCCTTGGGGTTGATGGATTGCACCACGGCCGGGATGAGATCGTCGCTGTCCGGAACATCTTCCAGTGCTTCATCCAGCAACTCGTCCGTGTCGTTCTTTTTCAGATCCACAAAGCCTTCGGGTCCGCGATAGCCGTGGCGATGATCGTATTCCATCACACCCTTGCGCACAGCCGCATACGCGGCTGCCTGATCCTGCACGCGAATGGTGGTGTAAACGCTGTAACCCTGAGTGTAGGCATCGTCCTGGAAGCGGTCGTACATTTCCTGGCGCGCCATTTCAGCCACGTAGTTGGCGTTGACGGCGAATTCCTGATGACGATTGGATTGTCTGGTCGTGATGGGTTCGTTCTGCGCCAGCTCAAACTGTTCCGTGGTGATGTAACCCAGGTCGTGCATGCGGCGCAGGATATACATCTGGCGCACTTTGGCGCGCTCCGGGTTTACCACCGGGTTGAACGTGGCGGGTGCCTTGGGCAGGCCCGCCAGCATGGCCATTTCCGCAAGGGAAAGCTGGCTGAGTGACTTGGCGTAATAGACCTGTGCCGCGGAAGCGAAGCCGTAGGAACGTTGTCCGAGGTAAATGTGATTGATGTAAAGCTGAAGGATTTCGTCCTTGGTCAGGTTGTGCTCGATCTTGAACGAGAGCAGCATTTCATTGAACTTGCGCGACAGCGTTTTTTCCTTGGAGAGGAAGAAGTTTCTCGCGACTTGCATGGTGATGGTACTGGCGCCTTGTCTGACTCCGCCCGAAGTAAAGTTGGAGTAGGCTGCGCGCAACACGCCGATGTAGTCCACGCCGCCATGCTCATAGAAGCGGTCATCTTCGGCTGCAAGAATGGCCTTCTTCATGAGTTCGGGAACATCCTCGATCTTGACCAGTTCGCGCCGTTCTTCGCCGAATTCACCTATGAGTATGCCCTCGGCGCTGAAAACCTTCAGCGGCATCTTGGGGCGATAGTCGGTCAGCGTTTCCAGGGTGGGCAGCGTTGGATACGTGAGTATCGCCGCAAGGACCAACAGCAAAATTGGCAACAAAGGCAAGGCGAGTACGCCAAGCGAAGGGTAGAACCACCAGCGAGAAGTCATAACGAGCGTCAAATATTGGGTACTCTTTGATTATATCGTCTTGAAGACGGAAATCGAGTCCGTAGAAAAAACTTTACACACGCGAGAGTTATTGCTAGGATTTAAACCACTTTGTACGGAAAATCGCTAACTGTCCTATGATCAAAGGAAATTTTGATATCTCGTTAGACTTCCTGAGTACCTCCACACCACCCTTGATCGGGGTGGATATCAGTTCGTCCTCCGTCAAAATGGTAGAGCTCAGCCGCAATCCGAAAAAGAACGGATATGTGGTAGAGCGTTACGCCATTGAGGCACTCCCGCCCGATGCTGTGAGCGACGGCAACATCAACAATCTGGATGCAGTCTCCGATACGATCAAACGTGCCTGGAAGCGTCTGGGTTCACGTATCAGGAACGTCAGCCTGGCATTACCCGCAGCGGCAGTGATCAGCAAGAAGATATTGTTGCCCGCGGATTTGCGCGAGGACGATCTGGAGTATCAGGTCGAGAGCGAAGCAAACCAGTACATTCCGTTCGCGCTGGAAGAGGTCAACCTGGATTTTCAGGTAATCGGTACTGCGCCAAACAATCCCGATGAAGTGGAAGTGCTGCTGGCGGCTTCGCGCAAGGCCAATGTCGAAGACCGCGTAGCGGCAGCACAGACGGCCGGTTTGAAAGCAGTCGTGGTGGATGTGGAACCGTATGCAGCGGAAGCGGCTTTTGAGATGATCCGGGCCCAATTGCCCGGCGGTGCCGCAGATCAATGCATCGCGCTGGTGGATATTGGTGCTTTTGTGATGAATGTGAACGTGTTGCGCAATGGCCAGTCGGTTTATATGCGCGACCAACAAGCGGGTGGCACGCAACTCACACAACAGATTCAGAGCGTCTTCGGGCTGTCGGCCGAAGAAGCGGAGTCGGCAAAGCGAAACGGCGGCCTGCCGGAAAACTATGAAAGCGATGTGTTGTCCCCTTTCCGTGAAAACATTGCAATGGAAGTATCGCGTGCGTTGCAGTTCTTTTTCACCTCAACACAGTACAACGAAGTGAATTATGTGGTGATGGCCGGCGGATGTGCCGCACTTCCCGGCCTGGACGAAGCGGTGGCGACACGCACGCAGGTGAGTACGCTGGTGGCGAACCCGTTTGAACTGATGGAGTTGTCCAGTCGCATCAAGCCGCGCCAATTGCAGATGGATGCTCCCGCGCTGATGATAGCTTGCGGTCTGGCCATGAGGAGGTTCGATCCATCATGATACGGGTGAACCTGCTGCCGCATCGCGCGGAAAAACGAAAAGCACGCCAGGTGCAGTTTATTATTCTGAGCGCCTTCTCGCTGGTACTCGGGGTATTCATCGTCGGATTCGTGCATGCTGCCATCAGCACGCAGATTTCCTATCAGGAACGCCGCAACGCCTACCTGAAACAGGAGATTTCGGAACTTGATAAACAGATCGAGGAAATCAGAAAACTACGCGAGCAGACACAGGCTTTGTTATCACGCAAGACAGTGGTCGAGAACCTGCAGAGTACGCGTTCCGATGTGGTTCATTTGCTGGATCAGATGCTGCGCATATTGCCTGACGGCGTATACCTGAAGAGTCTCAAGCAGACCAACTACCAGATCAATCTGATTGGATATGCTCAATCCAGCGCCCGGGTTTCAACGCTGATGCGGTCGATTGAGGATTCGCCGTGGCTGGATTCGCCGACATTGATTCAAGTGCAAGCGACAACCGTTGGGGGAAAACGTCTGAGCGAGTTTCAGCTTAATTTTAACCTGACCAAGCAAACAGCGCCTGCCGCCGCAGCTGCGCCGGCAAAGCCGGACAAGAAGGGTTGAGGGGAAAATGAATTTTTTTGACGAACTCAAGAACGTTGACCCCAAGACGCCGGGAAGTTGGCCGTGGCTGGTCAAGATTACGGCCTTTATTTCCATGTTTCTCGTTGTTATTGCAGCGGGCGCAGTATTTGACTGGCAGGGCGAGTGGCAGGATTTGCAGGGTGTCCAGCAAGAAGAGGAAAAATTGCGCGACACTTTCCTGTCAAAGAAACGCGAGGCCATCAACCTGGATATCATCAAGAAGCAATTGATCGATACCCAACAGTCTTTCGGCGCTTTGCTCAAGCAATTGCCGAGCAAATCCGAGATGGATGCATTATTGACCGATATCAACCAGGCTGGCTTGGGGCGCGGTTTGCAGTTTGATCTGTTCAAGCCGGGGCCGGAAGCGGCGACGGGTGTGTTCACCGAGCAGCCGATTACAATCAAGGTGACGGGCAACTATGATGATTTGGGAAAATTTGCCAGTGACATTTCCCAATTGCCGCGTATTGTGACTTTGAACAATATCAGCATAGCGCCCAGCACAACGCCGGGAGCAACCGGCGGGTTGAATATGGACGCCGTTGCAAAAACCTACCGCTACTTGGATGAAGATGAACTGGCCGCACAGAAACGCGCAGCCAAAGCGGCAGCCGGAGCCAAAAAATGAGAATAGCCAATTCCCTATTTCTGGCTACATTGTTGCTGGCGGGTTGCGGTGGCGAAGAATTTCAGGATCTGCGCGATTTCGTGAAGAACGCCGGTGCGGATATGCGCGGCAAGATTGAACCTCCCCCCGATGTGAAGCCATATGAGCCGTTCACCTATGACAACGATGCAAATCTGCCCGATCCTTTCAAGCCGCGTAAGCAGGATGCGAGAAATGCAAACCGTACAGGGATGAATCAACCCAATTTGAATCGTCCCAAGGAAGAACTGGAAGACTATCCTTTGGAGACGCTGAAGATGGTTGGCTTCCTGTCGCAGAAAGATGTGGGCCAAGCGGTGATACGCTCCAGCGAGGGAAAAATTTACCGGATCAAAGCCGGAAATTACATTGGCATGAATTTCGGACAAGTTACTTCAGTGACTGAAACTGAAGTAAAAATCAAAGAAATGGTACAAGACAGTAATGGCGACTGGACCGAACGTGAGAGCAGCCTGCTACTGGCGGAATGATTAGGAGTGAATACTATGAAACAGTTCAACAACAAGATTCGTAGCGCAGTCCGGCTGCTTGCGGTGGTTCTTTCCCTAAGTGCGCTTGTTGCGCAAGCTGAGGAATCAGCGAATGCGAATACAGATACGTTGAACAGCATCCAGTCCATCAGCGCGAACAACGGTCTGGGCGGCAAAGTGGTCATCACCGTGGCAATGAAAAACGCACCGGATGGGCAGCCCACCACGTTTGCCATCAACACCCCTCCCCGTATCGCATTTGATTTCCCGAACACCGAAAACGGAATGGGAAAATCAACCCAGGACTTTGGCGAAGGCGATTTGCGCAGTGCCAATATCGTTCAGGCAGGTAACCGTACCCGGCTGGTTGTCAACCTTACCCAGATGTTGAGCTATGAAACGCGAGTAGAGGGAAATAACCTGCTGATTATTTTGCAGCGTAAAGAGGCTACGGGAACGGAAACTGCTGCTACGCATTTTGCAGAGGTCAAGGCTGGGGTCCAGCAGAAGCACAGCTTGAGGGATCTGGATTTTCATCGCGGCAAGAATGGCGAAGGTCACGTGCAGATTGATCTTTCCGATACGGATATCGGCATCGACATCAAACAGCAGGGTCGTTTATTACTGGTGGATTTTCAGCATACCAGCCTGCCACGCAATCTGCAGCGAAAGCTGGACGTGACGGATTTTGGCACGCCGGTTCAGTTGGTTGATGCGTTCTCCCAGGGCGACAACGTGCGCGTGACGATCGAACCCAAGGGACTGTGGGAGTACTCGGCATATCAGACTGACAATAAATTCATCATCGAAGTTAAGGCGACCATAGAAGACCCCAATAAACTGGTGAAAGGCAACCACCTGGGCTATGCGGGCGAGAAGCTCACGCTGAATTTCCAGAATATCTCGACACGCGAGGCATTGAGCGTGATAGCGGACTTTACCGGTTTGAACATGGTGATCAGCGACACCGTCTCCGGCAATTTGACCTTGCGCTTGAAGGACGTTCCCTGGGACCAGGCGCTGGATATCATCCTGCAGAGTAGGGGGCTTGATCAGCGCAAGAACGGAAATGTGATTCAGGTCGCACCACGCGAAGAAATCGCGAGCAAAGAGAAAATCGAACTGACGGCTCGCCAGGAAATTGGTGAGTTGGAGGTGGTTCGCACGGAAAGTTTCCAGCTCAGTTTTGCTAAGGCACTTGATGTAGCTAAATTACTGAAAGATAAAGACGCCGGTTTGCTATCAAAGCGTGGCTCTGCCGTTTCAGATTTGCGTACCAATACGCTGTTTGTCCAGGATACTCCGACCAGGCTGGAAGAGGTGCGCAATTTTGTCAAGCAACTGGATGTTCCCGTTCGCCAAGTGATGATTGAGGCACGTTTCGTGGAGGCGGGGGATACTTATGCCCAAACATTAGGCGGTCGTTTAAGTTATTCGGGCCCCGGGTCAACCGTGGCGGGCGGTGGATTTGCTGTGGCAGGCGGAAACAGAGGGGCAGTATCGACCAGCCTGAACTTGCCATCCGCTGGCTCAACGACAGGCGGGTTGACACTGAGTTTATTTAATGCTGTAGCAACCAAGACGCTAACCTTGGAACTGAGTGCTTCGGAAACCGATGGGACAACCAAAAACATCGCCAGTCCGCGTGTCGTAACGGGCGATAAGACTGAAGCGACCATCGAACAAGGCGTAGAAATTCCATATTTGCAGGCCAGCAGCAGCGGCGCGACCAACGTTGCGTTCAAGAAGGCGGTACTGGGTCTTACCGTTACTCCGCAGATTACACCTGACGACCACATCGGCATGAATGTGAAAGTGAGCCAGGACACCGTGGGTCAAATTTACTACCAGGTACCCAGCATTAACACCAAAAAAGTTGAAACCCAGGTACTGGTTGAAAATGGCGGAACGGTAGTGATTGGTGGCGTCTATACCCAGGATTTGTCGGACGACAAAATACAGATCCCGCTACTCGGGGACATACCAGTACTCGGCTGGCTGTTCAAAACTGACACTGTAACGAAAGCAAAGAAAGAACTGTTAGTGTTTATTACACCTAAAATACTGAAAGACACTTTGGGGAATAACCAATAACAGACAGCGCTTAGTCAAGAAGCCCGGCATAGCCGGGCTTTTTCTTTTTGGCAAAAGGGGAAAGCCAAGTTTCCGATACAATCACGAGCATGGGTAACACAATACAAAACAGGCGGGCATCAGGCACTATTATTCTGGTGGGGATGATGGGTGCGGGCAAAACCACAGTGGGGAAGCTGCTTGCCAAACAACTGGGCAAGACTTTTATCGACAGTGATGAAGAGATACAGCGGCGCACCGGCGTGACCATTCCGCACATCTTCGATGTCGAGGGTGAAGCTGGATTCCGTACGCGTGAAAGCGGCGTGATTCAGGAATTGCTCAAACTGGACAACATCGTTCTGGCCACCGGCGGCGGTGCGATAATCAGTCCGCAGAATCGCGCCATGATGAAACAGAACGGTCTGGTGGTGTACCTGAAGAGCAGTGTGCACGACTTGTGGCAACGCACACGCCACGATCATAATCGCCCGCTGTTGCAAACCGAGAACCCGCGCGCCAGACTGCAGGACTTGCACGACCAGCGCGATCCGCTCTATATGGAAGCGGCGGATGTAATCATCCATACCGGCAAGCAAAGTGTGCAGATCCTGCTGGAACGGCTGCAAAATAAACTGGAAGAGTTGAAGCAAATGCCAAAAAGCGAAAATACAATGCAGACTTTGAACGTCGGGCTGGCAGAGCGCAGCTATCCCATTCATATTGGAAGCGGCCTGCTTAGTCGTATCGAATTGCTGCTGCCGCATATTCCGCAAAAACGCACGGTCATCGTCAGCAACACTACGGTTGCCCCGCTCTACCTGCAGCAATTGACGGAAGGTCTGCGTGCCAACGGCGTGGAAGTGCAATCCATCATCCTGCCTGACGGGGAACAATACAAAAGCGGCGAATCGCTGAATACGATCTACGATGCCCTGCTCTCGGCACGCAGCGAACGAGGAACCCCGCTCATCGCGTTGGGGGGAGGTGTCATCGGTGACATAACCGGTTATGCGGCAGCGACCTACCTGCGCGGTGTCCCGTTCATCCAGATCCCGACGACTTTGTTATCTCAGGTGGATTCCTCAGTCGGTGGCAAAACCGGCATCAATCATCCGCTCGGCAAGAACATGATTGGCGCGTTTTACCAGCCGCGCGTGGTGCTGGCGGATACCACGACACTCGATACCCTGCCGGACAAGGAGTTGCGCGCCGGCATGGCCGAAGTCATCAAATACGGATTGATCCGCGACTTGCCGTTCCTCGAATGGCTGGAAGCCAACATCGACAAATTGCTGGCGCGTGACACATCATCGCTGCAATACGCCATTGCTCGCAGTTGCCAGAACAAGGCTGAGGTGGTCGGCGCCGACGAGCGAGAGAGCGGCGAACGCGCGCTGCTTAATCTGGGCCACACTTTCGGTCATGCGATCGAAAATGGCATGGGCTACGGCGTCTGGCTACATGGTGAGGGCGTTGCCGCAGGGACGGTCATGGCAGCCGACTTGTCCCATCGGCTGGGATGGTTGAATGCACAGGATGTAGTGCGCGTGCGCAAGCTTTTCGAATGCGCGGGACTGCCAGTCATTTCGCCCAAACTGGGTGTGGAAAAATACATGCAGTTGATGGGGCTGGACAAGAAAGTGGAAGGCGGCAAGATACGCTTCGTGTTGCTGAAATCATTGGGACACGCCGTGATGACAGGCGAGGTGCCTCCAGCGCTGCTGGAACAGACGCTGGGGGCTTGCTGTGCCTGAGTTGCAACTTGCACCTTATGCGGTCAGCGTCAGTGCGCGCGGCAGAAAAATTGCCGAACCCGCCCCTTCCGCACGCAGCGAGTTTCAGCGCGACCGCGACCGCATCATCCATTCGGGGGCATTCCGCCGTCTTGAGTATAAAACGCAGGTCTTTGTGAATCACGAAGGAGACCTGTTCCGTACCCGCCTCACCCACAGCATCGAAGTCGCACAAATCGGGCGTTCCATCGCACGCCGTCTGGCTCTGAACGAAGACCTGGTGGAAGCGATATCGCTGGCGCATGATCTCGGGCATACCCCGTTCGGGCATGCCGGACAGGAAGAACTGAATGCGTGCATGAAGGACTACGGCGGCTTTGAGCACAACCTGCAATCCCTGCGCGTGGTGGACGTGCTCGAAGAGCGCTACGCAGAGTTTGACGGTCTGAACCTGTGTTTCGAGACTCGCGAAGGCATCCTCAAGCATTGTTCTCAGGAAAATGCTGCACAATTGGGTGAAGTGGGCGAACGCTTCCTGAATAATCACCGCCCCTCCCTTGAAGCACAGCTCGCCAATCTTGCCGACGAGATTGCCTACAACAACCACGACGTGGATGACGGCTTGCGCTCTGGTTTGGTCACACTTGAACAGTTGGCTACGGTGCGCCTGTTTTCCGAGCATCTGGACGAAGTGCGTACCTCCTATCCGGATTTGAGCGAGCGTCGCGTGGTGCATGAAACCGTGCGCCGCATGATTGGTACCCTGGTGACCGACCTCATCGAGCAGACCGAACTGAATATCCAGACCCAGGCACCGCAAAGCGTGGACGACGTCCGTGTCGCGCCGCCGCTGGTGGCGTTCAGTGAGGGCATGCGCGAACTCAACCGCGAACTTAAATCCTTCTTGCGTACTCAGCTATACCGGCATTACCGCGTTATGCGCATGAGTGCCAAGTCACAGCGCATTATCAGTGACTTGTTCCATGCGTTCACGGACGACCCGCGCTTGCTGCCACCGCAATTCGCCCCGACGGAGGAATCCAAACGTGCCCGCGCGGTAGCCGATTATATTGCCGGCATGACAGATCGCTATGCCATCCGGGAACACCGCCGCATCTTCGCTATCGAAGATTTATGACGAGTAAGTTGCCCTTCACCCCCGGATTAAGGTAGCATTCCCGCCCTTTTGAAAAAATATTCGGTTGGCGGCTTAAATCCGCCGTAGGTTTGATGATCGAGGTGAGAAACAAGGTGAGCAATTCTTCATTGCCGCAACAGCAGGGTCTATATGATCCACGCCATGAACATGATGCATGTGGCGTCGGTTTCGTAGCACATATCAAAGGTCAGGCAAGTCATGACCGAGTCAGCCAAGGACTGCAGATACTGGTTAACCTGACGCACCGCGGTGCAGTCGGGGCTGACCCGCTGGCAGGCGATGGTGCCGGTATCCTGATTCAGGTTCCGGACGCCTTCCTGCGCAAAGCGCTGGCCAAGGAAAAATTTACGCTGCCGTCCGCAGGTGACTATGGCGTCGGTATGCTGTTCCTGCCGCGCGACGCAAAAGCACGCGCTGCCTGCGAAAAGATCATCACCGACAAGATCAAGGCCGAAGGCCAGACACTGCTGGGCTGGCGCGATGTGCCGGTGAATAACGACGGTCTCGGTGAATGCGTAAAAGCAGCCGAACCCGTGGTGTGCCAGGTATTCATTGCCCGAGGAAGCAAGACCGCCGATCAGGACGCTTTCGAGCGCAAGCTGTTCGTGATTCGCAAGACCGCCGAGCATGCAGTGCATGCGCTGCCCAAGGGGCAGGGCAAGGGTTTCTATGTTCCGTCGATGTCCTCGCGCACTTTGGTATACAAGGGCATGCTGCTGGCCAACCAGGTCGGCACCTACTTCCTCGACCTGCAGGACAAGGAACTGGTCAGTGCGTTCGCGCTCGTGCACCAGCGCTTCTCCACCAACACTTTCCCCACCTGGGATCTGGCGCACCCGTTCCGCATGATCGCGCACAACGGCGAGATCAACACGCTGCGCGGCAACATCAACTGGATGGCCGCGCGCCATGCTGCGATGTCGTCCAAGTTCCTCGGCAAGGATCTCGACAAACTGTGGCCGCTGATTACCGAAGGCCAGTCCGACTCCGCCTGTTTTGACAATGCACTGGAACTGCTGGTTGCCGGCGGCTATTCATTGCCGCACGCCATGATGTTGCTGATCCCCGAAGCCTGGGCAGGCAATCCGCTCATGGATGAAGAGCGCCGAGCATTCTACGAATACCACGCTGCCTTGATGGAACCATGGGACGGCCCTGCTGCCGTGGCCTTCACCGATGGCCGCCAGATTGGCGCCACGCTGGACCGCAATGGCCTGCGCCCCGCGCGCTACCTGATCACCGACGACGACGTAGTGCTGATGGCGTCCGAGATGGGTGTGCTGGATTTCGCCGAACAGAAGATTGTCAAGAAATGGCGTCTGCAACCGGGCAAGATGTTCCTTATCGACATGGAAGCCGGACGCATCGTCGGCGATGCCGAATTGAAACACAAGCTCGCTACCACAAAACCTTACCGCAAGTGGATCGAACAGTCACGCATCATCCTTGATGACCTGCCAAAGGGCAAAATGCAGAACGAAGCGCACGCCAGCCTGCTGGATGCACAGCAAGCCTTCGGCTACACGCAGGAAGACCTCAAGTTCATCATGCTGCCGATGGCGGTTTCGGGCCAGGAAGCAGTCGGCTCCATGGGCAACGACGCCGCACTGCCGGTGCTGTCAAACAAGAGCAAAGTTCTTTACAACTATTTCAAGCAACTGTTTGCGCAAGTGACCAATCCGCCGATCGACCCGATCCGCGAAGAAATTGTGATGTCGCTGACTTCCTTCATCGGTTCCAAGCCTAATCTGCTCGGCGTCGAAGAAACAAAACCGGCCCCGCGCCTGCAAGTGGAGCAGCCTGTGTTGTCGCCTGAAGATGCAGCCAAACTGCACAGCATCGACAAGCTCACCAAGGGCAAATACAAATCCAAAGTGCTGGATATTACCTATCCGGCGAAGAACGGTGCGGCTGGCTGCGAGGCCGCCATCAGGGCACTGTGTACGGCTGCCGACAAGGCAGTAACAGGCGGGTTCAACGTGCTCATCCTGTCCGACCGTGCCACATCGAACAAGCGCGTACCCATCCCGGCCTTGCTGGCCACTTCTGCAGTGCACCATCATCTTGTGAAAGCAGGGCGGCGCACCAGCACCGGCCTGATGGTTGAAACGGGCTCCGCACGTGAAGTGCACCATGTTGCCTTGCTCGCCGGTTACGGCGCAGAGGCAGTGTATCCGTGGCTGGCTTACGACAGTCTCGCCGGATTGGAACTGCCTGCAAACGTGACGGCAGAGGAAGCGCAGAAACGCTTCATCAAGGCCATTAACAAGGGCCTGCTCAAGGTGATGTCCAAGATGGGCATCTCCACATACCAATCGTATTGCGGTTCGCAGATCTTCGAAACAATCGGGCTCAACGGAGAATTCATCGAGAAATATTTCCCCGGCACTGCAACGCAGATCGAAGGTATCGGCCTGACCGAAGTAGCGGAAGAAGCCGTGCGCACGCACACCGCCGCGTTCGGTAACGATCCGGTATTGCTGAACATGCTGGATGCAGGCGGCGAATATGCCTACCGTATCCGCGGCGAAGAACACACCTGGACGCCTGATTCCATCGCCAAGCTGCAGCATTCGACGCGCTCCAACAATTACGCGACCTACAAGGAATACGCCAAGCTCATCAACGACCAGACGCAGCGCCAGATGACGCTGCGCGGCCTGTTTGAGGTCAAGCCGGCAGGAACGCCAATCCCGCTGACCGAAGTCGAGTCGGCAAAGGAAATCGTCAAACGTTTCGCCACCGGCGCCATGTCGCTGGGATCGATCTCTACCGAAGCGCATACCACACTGGCCATTGCCATGAACCGCATCGGTGGCAAGTCCAACACCGGCGAGGGCGGCGAAGATCCGAACCGTTTCAAAGTACTGCACGGCGGCGAGAAGCTGTCCGACATTATCGGCAAACACCGCATCGAAGCAGACCACACCATGAAGACGGGCGACTCGTTGCGTTCGCGCATCAAGCAGGTTGCGTCCGGCCGTTTCGGTGTTACGGCGGAGTACCTCACCAGTGCCGACCAGATCCAGATCAAGATGGCGCAGGGCGCCAAGCCCGGCGAAGGCGGCCAGTTGCCCGGTACCAAAGTGTCCGAATACATCGGCAAGCTGCGTCACTCGGTGCCCGGCGTCGGCCTGATTTCGCCGCCTCCGCACCACGATATTTATTCCATTGAAGACCTCGCCCAGCTCATCCACGACCTGAAGAACTCCAATCCGGCTGCTTCCATTTCCGTGAAGCTGGTATCGGAAGTCGGTGTCGGTACCGTGGCTGCGGGCGTGTCCAAAGCCAAGGCCGATCATATCGTGATCTCCGGCTATGACGGCGGCACCGGTGCATCGCCGCTGTCTTCCGTGAAGCATGCGGGCACACCATGGGAACTGGGCTTGGCCGAAGCGCAACAGACGCTGGTACTGAACCAGTTGCGCGGTCGCATCGGTTTGCAGGTTGACGGCCAGTTGAAGACCGGTCGCGACGTGCTGATCGGCGCGTTGCTGGGCGCGGACGAATTCGGCTTTGCCACCGCACCGCTGGTGGTCGAAGGCTGCATCATGATGCGCAAATGCCACCTTAATACCTGCCCGGTCGGCGTGGCCACACAGGACCCGACGCTGCGCAAGAAATTCACCGGCCAGCCGGAACACGTGGTGAACTATTTCTTCTTCGTTGCCGAAGAAGTGCGCGAACTGATGGCGCAAATGGGAATTTGCAAGTTCGAGGACCTGATCGGACGCAGCGACCTGCTCGACATGCGCACAGGCATCACGCACTGGAAGGCCAAGGGACTGGATTTCTCCAGAGTGTTCCATCAACCCGACATGCCGAAGAGCGTCGCGCGCTTCCATTCCGAAGAACAGGATCACGGCCTCGACCAGGCACTGGACAACGACCTTATCGCGGAAGCCAAGGAAGCCCTGGACGCACAACGTGTAGTGACGATCGAAACGACAATACGCAACGTCAATCGCAGCGTTGGCACCATGCTGTCGCACGAAGTGGCAAAGCGCCATGGCAATGTCGGCCTGCCGGATGACACCATTCGCGTGAAACTGATTGGCACTGCCGGCCAGAGCTTCGGCGCATTCCTCGCGCACGGCATTACCATGCAACTGGAAGGCGAAGGCAACGACTACGTCGGCAAGGGCCTGTGCGGCGGACGCATCATCGTCAAGCCCAACGACGAAAGCAAACTTGTGGCGGAAGACAACATCATCGTCGGCAACACCGTGTTGTACGGTGCTACGGCGGGCGAGTGTTTCTTCCGCGGCGTGGCGGGCGAACGTTTCGCGGTGCGCAACTCCGGCGCCATCGCCGTGGTGGAAGGTGTAGGCGATCACGGTTGCGAATACATGACCGGCGGCATGGTCGTGGTGCTGGGCCAGACCGGTCGCAATTTTGCGGCGGGCATGTCCGGCGGCGTAGCGTACGTGCTGGATGAAGACGGCACCTTCCCGCAACGCTGCAACCTGGCCATGGTGAAACTGGAAGCCGTGCCTGAAGAAGCTGCGGCGGCAGAAGATGGCGAAGTGGAAGCGCACGGCCGCGTGCATTTCAATCCGCTGAACAGGGCCGACGAAGCTGCCCTGCGCGGCAAAATCGAGAAGCACCTGCGCTACACCGGCAGTGCACGCGCGAAGCAGATCCTGGATAACTGGACAGCCTACCTGCCCAAGTTCGTGAAAGTCATGCCGACCGAATATCGTCGGGCGTTGCTTGAGATTGCGGCGCAGCAAAAGAAGGAGGCCGCATAATGGGCAAGCCAACGGGGTTCATGGAGTTCATGCGCGTTCATGAAAGTTACGCTCCGGCTGATCAACGAGTCAAGCACTACCACGAGTTCATCACGCATCTCACCGATGGTGGCGCCAAGCAGCAGGGAGCCCGTTGCATGGATTGCGGCATTCCGTTCTGCAACACCGGCTGCCCGGTCAACAACATCATTCCCGACTGGAATGACCTGGTGTATCGCGGCGAATGGAAACAGGCGCTGGAAGTGCTGCATTCCACCAACAACTTCCCCGAAGTGACCGGTCGCATTTGCCCCGCACCATGCGAAGCGGCGTGCACGCTCAATATCAATAACGATGCGGTCGGCATCAAATCCATCGAACACGCCATCATCGACAAGGGTGGCGAAAACGGCTGGGTTGTGCCGCAACCGGCAAAGATCAAGACCGGCAAGAAAGTCGCCGTGGTCGGCTCCGGCCCCGCGGGTCTGGCCGCTGCACAGCAACTGGCGCGCGTGGGTCATGCGGTGACCGTCTTCGAAAAGAACAGCCGTATCGGCGGTCTGTTGCGCTTCGGCATTCCCGACTTCAAGCTGGACAAGCGCCTGATCGATTGGCGTATGGCGCAGCTCGCTGCCGAAGGCGTGAAGTTCCAGACCAATACATTCGTCGGCAAGGACGCACCCGGCAAAGGCATCGTCAACGATGCGAAGAAGACAATCAGCCCGAAGGAACTGCAGAAAGAATTCGATGCCGTGATTCTGGCAGGCGGTGCTGAACAGCCGCGCGACTTGCCGGTACCCGGGCGCGAGTTGCAGGGCGTGTATTTCGCGCTGGAATTCCTGATCCCGCAGAACAAGGAAGTGGCGGGCGAAGGCAAGAATCCGATCAACGTTGCAGACAAACATGTCGTGGTCATCGGCGGCGGCGACACCGGCTCCGACTGCGTGGGCACGTCGAATCGTCACGGCGCAGCCTCGATCACACAAATCGAAGTCATGCCGCGTCCGCCGGAAAATGAAAACGGTCCGCTGACCTGGCCCAACTGGCCGATCAAGCTGCGCACTTCCAGTTCGCACGAAGAAGGTTGCGAGCGGGACTGGGCGATAGCGACCAAGGAATTTGTCGGCGAAAACGGTGTGCTCAAGGCGATCAAGGCTGTGCGCGTCGAGTTCAAGGACGGCAAGATGGTCGAAGTTCCGGGCAGCGAGTTCGAACTCAAGGCCGACTTCGTGTTCCTCGCGATGGGCTTCGTCAGCCCGGTGCAGCAGGTTCTCGATGCCTTCGGCGTGGAAAAGAATGCGCGCGGAGACATCAAGGCGGATACCAACCACTACCGCACCAATGTGGACAAAGTATTTGCTGCGGGCGATATGCGTCGCGGCCAATCGCTGGTGGTGTGGGCCATTCGCGAGGGCCGACAAGCGGCGCGTGCTGTGGACGAGTTCCTGATGGGCAGTTCGGTACTTCCACGCTAAGCAGCAATCCTTTTCCTGCTGGGATAATCATCTGACGGGCAGCACTGCCTTTTGTCGGGTGGTTATCCTTCCATCCTTCTCAAACGATCTCATGCTGTCGTACCCAGTTAGTATGTGCAGCATCCTTGTCACTCAGCAGATCCGATTTCAGTGGTCCTCTCCAGGGTGACTGCAATGCAGGAGCAAAATGAATGAACAGACGACTCATTGCCCGGCGGATAGCAACGAAGACTGACCGGGCTCCCGGTATTAAACTGACTAACATTCCGAAGAATGCCGTGCTGATCGCGAGCGCGACACTATTGCTGAGTTGCGGAGGAGGCGCGGGCACACAAGACACCCCTGTCACATGTGACATTCCTGCGGTAGGTTTGCCAGCCAACACCTCGAAACCGACAACCGTGGTGGGAACCGGCACGGCGGCGAGTTGTACTTACGCACAACTCAGCAGCGCTGTTGCGAAAGGCGGAATCATTACATTCAATTGCGGTACCGGCCCGGTGACCATACCGGTGGCGGCGACCCTGAATATTCCGATTGACCATGACACCGTCATCGATGGCGGGCAGAAGGTGACGCTCGACGGCCAGAGCCTGTATCGCATCATGAGTTTTGATAGCGCCAACTTTCAATGGAACGAACACCGGTTGACCCTGCAACACATCTCCCTGATCAACGGCAAAACGACACCGACAGCGGCGATTCCAGTCGCACCTTTACCTTGTTCCCAAGGCTGGAATGATGGCGAAGGCGGCGCACTCTATATGCGGGACGGCAACCTGTCCGTTATCGATTCAACTTTCACCGGCAACCAGGGTGCCCCACTGGGACCGGACACGGGTGGCGGCGCAATTTATGTGGTGGGCAGCAAACACGGAGTCGTGATTGTGGGGAGCACCTTCACCAATAACTCTGCGAGCAATGCCGGGGCAGTGGGCGGGCTATTTGCAGATTTGCGCATTTACAACAGCCAGTTCAGCCAGAACAAAGCTGTTGGCAATGGAGCGAACAACAATGATCCTAAGCAATGCTCTGTCATCAACAATGGGCAGAACGAAATTGGTTCAGGCGGCAACGGCGGAGCGATCTACAGCGACGGCAATTCGGTCAACGTATTGCTTTGCGGCGACACGATTGTGAACAACAGTGCAGGCACCAAGGCATATGGGGGCGGCCTGTTCTTTACCAGTAACAACATGCAGGGAACGCTCTCCATTATCGATACCGTTATGACCGGCAATACCGGAGGCCACTGGACCGTTACAGCGACAGGATCGACCACGAATGCTGGCGATGCGGTCGGAACCAACTGCAAGAGTCTCACCATCCGGAATTCAACCCTGCAAGGATTGCCTTAAGGCGGTTGAACGTCAAAGCCCGGTCAGCGCTGTTCCATCCCCGGCTTTGGCGTGGGTATGACGGGCGGCAGGCCTATTGTATAATCCCGCGTTCCGTTGCAGCCCAGACACCGAGCGGGAGAGATGCCGGGATTATGCTGGGCCGGCCGATAGTTTCAGAAAATATAATTAAAAGAGAACAGCATGAACTTCAAAGTAAAGAACGACACCTTCTTGCGCGCCCTGTTGCGTGAGCCGACGGACTATACACCGCTGTGGATGATGCGTCAGGCCGGCCGCTATTTGCCCGAGTACTGTGCCACACGCAAACGTGCAGGCAGCTTCCTCAATCTGTGCAAGAGCCCGGACATGGCGACGGAAGTCACCTTGCAGCCGCTGGAGCGCTTCCCGCTGGATGCGGCCATCCTGTTCTCCGACATTTTGACTGTGCCCGACGCGATGGGGCTGGGCCTGTATTTTTCCGAAGGTGAAGGCCCCAAGTTCGAACGTCCGCTGACCTCCGAAGCTGCCATCAAGGCGCTGCACGTACCGGATATCGGCACGGACCTGAAATATGTGACCGACGCCGTATCGCAAATCCGCAAAGCACTGGATGGCAGCGTGCCGCTGATCGGTTTCTCCGGCAGCCCGTGGACTCTGTCCTGCTACATGGTCGAAGGCGGCAGCAGCAGCGATTACGCCAAGGTGAAAACCTTGATGTACAAAGAGCCCAAGCTCATGCACCACATTCTCAGCGTGACTGCCGATGCGGTGACGCAATACCTCAATGCGCAGATCGAAGCCGGCGCACAAGCCGTGATGATTTTCGACTCTTGGGGCGGTGCTCTGTCGCATGGTGCATACCACGAATTCTCCCTGCCCTACATGCAACGCATCGTGCAAGGCCTCAAGCGCGAAAAAGATGGCATCAAGATCCCCAGCATCGTGTTCACCAAGGGTGGCGGGCTGTGGATCGAGAGCATTGCCGATATCGGCTGCGACGCGGTCGGACTGGATTGGACCATGGACATCGGCGTGGCGCGGCAGAAGGTCGGTCACAAGGTTGCGCTACAGGGCAATCTCGATCCGACCATCCTGTTTGCGACACCGGAAGTCATCCACACCGAGGTGGAAAAGATCCTGACCAGCTACGGTTACGGCAGTGGCCATGTGTTCAACCTCGGACACGGAATTTCGCAGTTCACCAACCCGGATAATGCTGCCGCGCTGGTGGCAGCGGTGCATGAGCTGAGCAAGAAATATCATTAAGAATCAAGCTCAGCACAAAATCTTATAAACAGCTGGTTTTTCTTGAAGCAGGCCACGGATGTAAAAACCCGTGGCCTGTTGTGCTTATTGCGTAACTTATTGTATTTTAATGTGCTATGCGCCTGAACAGAATTTGGGCAACAGAAAAAAACCGTATATACAATTAGGAGTTAGGATGCTTATCGGGTACTTGCCCACACAGTTATCCACAGGATATGTGCATAAGGGGAAATACCTATACGGCTCAAGCTAATTAGCTAAACTTCACAGAAATAACCAGAGAGAATTTTCTTAACATGCCCATCATTCGCGTCGCGCTGGACGTGCCTTTGTCAACACTCTTCGACTACGTAGTCGATAAAAACACCGAGGTAATTCCCGGTCAGCGCGTGCTCGTTCCTTTCGGTCGCAAACAAGTGCTGGGTGTGGTGATGGAATGCGTGGAACAGAGCAATCTATCTGCTGCGCGCATCAAACCGGTGACGCAAGTGCTGGACGACGTGCCGCCATTGCCGCAGGAGTTACTCACCCTGTTACAGTTTTGCAGCGACTATTACCATCATCCCCTGGGCATGACCGTCCTGTCTGCCTTGCCCACGCGTCTGCGTGCCGTGGAACCCGTCACCGTGAAACAATCGCCGGACTACACGCTGAGCACCGCAGGCAGGGCGCTGGATGTCGCTACGCTGCCCAAGCGCCGCGTGGTGCAGCAACGCATCCTGCAGGCGCTGGGTCATGCGCCTCTAAGTGGTGCACAGTTGCGCACCCTGTCACCTTCCGCGCCCGCGGCATTGAAGTCGCTGCTCGAAGCAGGCTGGGTCGAAACTAGCCCACCTGTGGAGCGCACCACGCATACTTTCAACAATGCACATGCCCTCACTGACGAGCAACAACAGGCCGTCGATGCGGTTACCCAACAAAAAGGCTACGGCTGCTTCCTGCTGCACGGCATCACCGGCAGCGGCAAGACAGAAATCTATGTGCACCTCATGCACGAGATGTTGCAGCGTGGTGGGCAGGTGCTGCTGCTGGTGCCCGAGATCAACCTCACCCCGCAACTGGAAAACTACTTCCGCAGCCGCTTCCCCGATGTCGACCTGGTCAGCCTGCACAGCGGCCTCGCCGACGGCGAACGCGCCCAGAACTGGCTCAAGGCGCAATCCGGCGAAGCGCGTATCGTGTTGGGCACGCGCCTGTCCGTTTTCACACCCTTACCCAAGTTGAGCCTGATCCTGGTGGACGAAGAACACGACCCCTCGTTCAAGCAACAGGACGGCCTGCGCTACTCGGCGCGCGACGTGGCCATCTTCCGCGCCAACCAGCGCGGCGTGCCCATCGTCCTCGGCTCCGCCACGCCCTCGCTGGAGAGCTGGTACAACGCGCAGAGCGGGCGCTACAAGTTGTTGAAGCTCACGCAACGCGCCGTGCAACCCGCTACTCTGCCCACCGTGCGCTGCATGGATATCACCAAGCTGCCGTTGCAAGATGGCCTGAGCGAGCCCCTGCTCACCGCCATCGAGACGCGCCTGCAGCGCAAGGAACAAAGCCTCATCTTCATCAACCGCCGCGGCTATGCGCCGGTGCTGATGTGTACCTCCTGCGGCTGGCTGTCCGAGTGCAAGCACTGCGCGGGCAAGATGGTGCTGCACCAGAAAGACCGCAGCCTGCGCTGTCACCACTGCGGCGCACAGCAGCGCGTGCCGCACGCCTGCCCCACCTGCGGCGATGCCGACCTCAAGCCGGTCGGCATCGGCACGCAGCGACTGGAAGAAACATTGCAGACTCGTTTTCCCGAAGCGCGCATCCTGCGCGTGGACCGCGACAGCACCCGCAACAAAGGCGCGTGGAGCGCCATGCGCAAACAGATCCACGACGGCGAAGCCGATATATTGATCGGCACGCAGATGCTGGCCAAAGGCCACGACTTCCCCAACCTCACACTGGTCGGCGTCATCAGCCCGGACGGCGCGCTCTACAGCGCCGACTTCCGCGCTTCGGAAAAACTCTTCGCGCAACTCACGCAAGTCGGCGGTCGCGCCGGTCGTGCCGACAAAGCGGGCGAAGTCATCGTGCAAACAGCTTTCCCCAACCATCCGCTGTTCCAGGCCCTGCGCGCGCACGACTACGAGATCTGGGCACAGACCCTGCTCGCCGAACGCCAGATGGCGGGCTTTCCGCCTTTCGTGTATCAGGCACTGCTGAGTGCGGAAGGCAAACAAGAAGGTGATGCCTGGAATTTCCTCAAGCAGGCGCGCACTGCGGCGATGGAATTGCACATGCCCGTTGAAGTGTACGGTGTCGTCCCCGCCGCCATGCCCAAGCGCGCTAATCACTATCGCGCGCAACTGCTGGTGCAGAGCGACAAGCGCAAGGCGTTGGGGGAATTCCTGCGGGCTTGGAAGCCGATACTGGATGAGATGCCGGCGAACAAGTTGCGATGGGTGCTGGATGTTGATCCGATGGAGTTTTGAGACTGGAAACTTAGTTTGTGATAACGCCGTTTTGAAGGGATGAAATGCCGTGTTATGGTTTGTGTAGTCCTACAAGTTATGAAGATGAATATGCTGCATCTGCTAAAGGAGAAGAAATGTTTGAAATCGGCGAAATAAACCATAGCGCAGCCTATCGGCTCGCCAGCCAAGTGATTATTCCCAGATTACGCGTTGAGGTATTCCCAGCGAAAGGTTCTGAGCCATTTAGCCTGCGTGATGAAGTCTACGCCATACTGAACAACGAGGTTGATAAAGGAACTGTGACGCGAGAACAACTTGAAACAACTTGCCGCGTGAGTGGCAAGGGCGTCAACACATCCTTAGCCTCGCTGACTCGGTGGTATGTCCGACATCTACTCATTTCGTCTAATGAAATCATGTCGTCCGATACCAGAGGTCTATTTATTCTGACCGATCCCACAGCGATTGAAGAGGAGCAAATCGAAGAGGCGGAGGGCGTGGAATCTTTCAAGGGTTCAATCTACGCATATACCTTTCCATCTCTCAATGGAAGCATGATTAAGGTCGGAAGGGCGTCGGGCGATGTTGAAGAACGCATAAGACAACAACTCGGCACCGCTAACCCGGAACTCCCAAAAATACTTCGCACTTGGTCGGTAGGGGATATTGAAGCAATGGAGACCGCTATTCATGGCATTCTGAAAGCGCGTGGCAAATGGGTAGACGCTCCGAGAGCAAAAGAGTGGTTTCGCTCTAGCGTTGAGGAAGTTGAGTCAATAATCAAGTTCGTAAACGAGGGCTAACGAGCGGATTAATGCACGGGGTCAGGAGGGTCAGGTCTAGATTCATAGCGCTTCGTTTCTAGACTCAGCCCCGTGTTACCCAACGAAAAGAGTAATATCGAATTCCCAAATCCAGATCCCAACCTCAGACTGAGAAAGGAATACCGCTATGCCTACGACACATGAAAATCTTGAAGAGGCCTTTGCCGGTGAGAGCCAGGCCAATCAGAAGTACCGCGCCTTTGCCAAAATGGCAGAGCAGGATGGCTTCGTATCAATTGCCAAGCTATTCCGTCTCACGGCAGAAGCCGAGCGCATTCATGCGGAAGGACACTTGAAAGCACTGGACGGTGTGGGTTCCACTGCAGACAATCTTCAGGCCGCGATCGGTGGCGAGACGCATGAATTCCGCGAGATGTATCCTCCCATGCTGAAACAGGCGATCGCAGAAGGACACAAAGCTAAAAGGATGTTCGAGTTTGCTGTCGCTGCCGAGGAAGTCCACGCCAAGCTCTACAAGCTGGCGCTGGAAGCTGTCAAGCAGGGGAAAGATTTAGTGGCCGATTTCTATCTCTGCCCCATTTGTGGATATATCGAAATGGGCAAGCCGGAAAAATCCTGTCCGGTTTGTGGTACCAAGCCTGAAAAGTTCGTGATGGCAACGTAAACCGCTCAACCTCAATTTCTTTAAACTGCAAAGCAAATTGAAAACCTCATGGCACGCGACAAAGGTCTTGAAGAGCTGGTTAACGATGAACTGAGATCGGTGCATGGCATCACAGACAAGGCCATGTTCGGCGGCTGGGCGTGGCTGCTGAACGGCAACCTGCTCTGCGGTGCGCGCGACGACGGAATGCTGGTGCGGCTAGGCAAGGACAATGAAACGTGGGCGCTCAAAATGCCGGGCATTGTTCCGATGATCTCGGGTACCAGGCGCATGCACGGCTGGGTTCGGGCCGACTCACAGGCATTTGGAGATGATGCTCTCCGTCAAAAGCTGGTCACCTATGCGCTCGATTTTGTTCGGTCGCTGCCTGCGAAATAATGGCATGGCTCTATATGATGGGTATCCTTCGTCAACCCATCCTGCTTTAACACTCGTCTTGCCACATGGAACCACCATTAACATTTGTCGAAGCCACCCTGCATGATCTTGACCGGATCATGGATATGGAAGCCCAGGGATTTGCCTCCGGAAACACAGAACTTCGCGAAGTCTATGAGCGGCGCATCAGAACATTTCCGCAAGGTTCATTGATCGCGTTCTCGGGTTCGGAATATGTCGGCTGCATATTTTTCGAGATTTGGAAGGAATCTTTCCTTCCCGTTGCAGAACACTTTGCGCTGGGTCACGATATTCTTGAACGTCATGACCCGGTGCTTGGCACCGAGCTGTACATCACCTCGATGACAATCAGTCCCGCCTTCCGTGGGAAGGGACTGGGTTCGCAGATTTTTCAAGGCTGCATCAACCGTGTCGCTACGGCATACCCGCAGCTGACTTCCGCCTTGCTGCTGGTAAACGAAACCTGGGTGCAGGCTCGCGCTATCTATGAAGGCGCCGGGTTCAGGGAGGTGGTACGCTTCAAGAACTTTTTCAGTCCGGATGGCATGACGCACGAGGATGGAATCGTGATGCGTTGTCTGATTCAAAGAAATTAGTTTTGTCTGGAAATTTTAGGGGGATGGTTCAAAATATCTTCGGGTATAAATCGTCATGATCAGAATCTGCGCCGTGATCGTACCGGGGCTGATATTCGCTGGCGTTATTTCCAATCCTCAAGGAGTCATTCATGGCGCTATTTTTTGCCTTCAAATCCAACGGCACCACCGGTTTCGGCTACAACTCAACCGCAGAGGATGTGACCGCAGGCCTTTCCCTGACGGGCAAGACGATACTGGTCACGGGCTGCACGTCGGGCCTGGGCGAGGAGGCATGCAGGGTGCTGTCGCTGCGCGGCGCTCACGTCATCGGGACGGCGCGAACAAAGGAAGCGGCGGACAAGGCTTGCGCCAAGTTGTCGAGCAAGGGCACCGGCTACGCCTGTGAACTGGCCGAGCCCAAGTCGGTGCGCGCATGCGTCGCGCAAATCCGGCGCGACGGCCACCGCCTCGATGCCATTATCTGCAACGCAGGCATCATGGCGCTGCCCAAGCTGCAGAAAGCTTGCGGCTACGAGTTGCAGTTCTTCACCAATCACATCGGGCACTTCATGCTCGTTACCGGGCTGCTCGACAGCCTTGCCGACGAGGGGAGGGTGGTGATGTTGAGCAGTGCGGCCCACATGCAGGCTCCCAAAGGCGGCATTCAGTTCGACAACCTTCGCGGCGAGCGTGGTTATAGTCCGTGGGGCAATTACGGACAGTCGAAATTTGCCAACCTGCTTTTTGCCAGGGAGCTTCAACAAAGCTTTGCCGGTACGAAAAAAACGGCCTATGCAGTGCACCCCGGTGTCATTCACACGAATCTGGCGAGAAACGCGGGTGGCGTCATACAGTCGTTGTTTGCCATAGCGGGGCCGCTGTTCCTCAAGACCATTCCGCAGGGCGCCGCCACCGAGGTCTTCGCTGCCGTGCATCCCAAGGCACGGGCATTGGCGGGCCAGTACCTTGCCGACTGCAATGCGGCAAAACCGAGGAAAGATGCCGAGGATGCCGCGCTCGCCCGGCAACTGTGGACCGTGTCGGAGCAGATCGTGCAAGGTTTATCCGCCTAGATCGCTCCGTTTGGCCCATCCTGCCGGCGGCTGCCGGTCGGGTTACAATGTCAGACCCGATTGTGATGATTCCCTATGTCTGACAACGCTAAATTACTGGAATCCCTTGCCGCCATTACCGGTGGCGACGGCGTACTGACCGGCGCGGATGCTGCGCCATATGGCAAGGACTGGCGCGGCCGCTATGTGAACGAAGCGCTGGCGGTGGTGTTCCCTTCCGATACGCAGCAGGTTAGCGAGGTGGTGAAGCTGTGCGCCGCGAACAAAATCAGCATCGTGCCTCAGGGCGGCAATACCAGCCTGTGCGGTGGTTCGGTACCACTGGCGGGGCAGATACCGCAGATCATCATCAACCTTTCGCGCATGAACCGCGTCCGCGAAATTGATGCCACCAACTACACCATGACGGTCGAAGCGGGCTGCAAGCTGGAATCGCTGTACGCCGCGCCGGAGGCGGCGGATCGTTTGTTCCCGCTGGGGCTGACTGCGGTAGCGCCGTATTGCGAGATCGGCGGCAACCTTTCCACCAATGCGGGCGGCATCAATGTGCTGCGCTACGGCACGGTGCGCAACCTGGTGCTCGGGCTGGAGGTGGTGCTGCCGGACGGGCGTATCTGGGATGGTCTGCGCCGCCTGCGCAAGGACAACACCGGCTACGACCTCAAGCAATTGTTCATCGGTGCGGAAGGCACGTTGGGTATCATCACTGCCGCTGTCGTTAAGCTCTATCCCCTGCCCAAGTCGATGGCGGTCGCCTGCATCGCGGTGCGCGACCCTGCCGTGGCAGTGGCGCTGCTGGCGCATCTGCGCGCGCGCTGCGGCGATACCATCGATGCTTTCGAATTTATTTCGCGCTCCAGTCTCGAACTGGTGTTGAAGCACATTCCCGATGCGCATGAACCCTTCGGCCAACAATATGAGTGGCTGATCGTTACGCGTCTCACCGATGTGCTGCCTGTTGCGCTGGATGACGCCTTGCGCGCAGCGCTGGAATCGTTCGGGGTGGGCATTGCCGAGTTCGAGGTAACTGCCGACAAGGCCTACGCCGAACGCTGGTGGAAGCTGCGCAAGAATGTAGCCGAGGCACAAAAGGCCGAGGGCATCAGCATCAAGCACGATATCTCGGTGCCGCTCAGCCGCGTGGCAGAATTCCTGGCTGAGGCGAACGCGGTCCTGGGGGCAGCGTTCCCCGGCATACGCATCGTCGCTTTTGGTCACATGGGCGACGGCAACATCCATTACAACGCCTCCATGCCGGATGCCGCGCACAACAAAACCTTCATCCAGCAGCACGAGCAGGAAGTGCGGCGCATGGTGCACGACATTACAGCCGGGCTCGAAGGCAGCATTGCCGCCGAGCATGGCGTTGGGCAGCTCAAGCGCAACGAACTTCCGCTTTACAAGAGTGAAGTGGAAATGGAACTGATGCGCAGCATCAAGAAAACGCTCGATCCACAAGGGCTGATGAATCCGGGAAAAGTCGTTTAACGAAAACGAAAGGACGATGATGAAACAGTGGATATTTCTGTCAATTGCCATCGTCAGCGAAGTCATCGGTACCTCGGCACTGAAAGCCACCGGGGAATTTACGCGGCTGTGGCCGTCGGTTATCGTGGTAATCGGCTATGTCTCAGCTTTCTATTTTCTGACGCTCACCCTGCGCACTATTCCCATCGGTATTGCCTACGCCATCTGGTCGGGAGTCGGCGTTGCCCTGATCACCCTGGTGGGGTGGCTGTTCTACAAGCAGACGCTGGATGTGCCGGCATTCGTCGGCATTACACTCATCGTTGCGGGCGTGGTGGTGCTGAACGTGTTCTCCAGGGCGGTGCCGCACTGAGATGCCACGAGAGCGCGTTGCGATATAGGGGGAAGAAATGTCGGAAAAATTGGTCTATGTCAAAACCCCAAAGGGTGTTGAAGAGATAAGCAAGCGCAGTCACGGACTGTCGCCGCGGGCGCGGCAGACGCTGATCATGCTGGACGGCAAACGCAGCATTGATGACGTGATGGAAATGCTTCCGGGAGACGAAACGCTGGAACTTCTGGATGAATTGTTTGCCAATGGTTTCATCGACGCGCAGCAGGAATCACTTGCTGCGGAGGCTCCGAAAGCAAAATCGGCAGCACCCAAACCGACGGTGGCAAAACCCGTTGTCCCGGCTGAGCTTCCGCAGAGCGAGGCCGAGCGCCTTCAAATTGCAAAGAACTTCATGCGCAATACGGTGCAAACCTTTCTGGGCGGCATGGGCTCGGGCTTTATCAGCCATATCGATAAGTGCAACTCCATTGAAGAGTTGCGCCGGAATTTTGGTCCGTGGAAAGAGGCGATTGAACTCTCCAGAGACGGCCGCAAACAATTGCTGGACCTGGAATATCGTTTGATGAAGATGTTGTAGGAGTTGCTGCAGGCTGCATCCAGATCCAATCCCTAGTTGCTGCCCCACATACGCCCTGTTCACCATTACTTTTCCCCGGATAAACGGCGCAACGCTTACCCATGCTGTAAGGCCGCTGTAAGGGAGTGCAAACCGTTTTGCGATAGACTTCAGGAAACCACGAAGTTGGTAGGGGTCTGAAAAGGAGGCAGAAAAATGACGACAACTCGGATTTATGTAAAAACGCCAAAAGGAATCGAAGAACTTAACAGTCGCAGTCATGGTTTGTCCCCCAAGATGCGACAGATGCTGATTTTACAGGACGGCAAGCGCAGCCACGGCGAAATAGCGGAAATGGTCCCGGATGGCGAGGAGATGTTGGCAAAGTTGATTGCCGACGGCTTTATCGCTCCGTTGCAACAATCCTCCGGAGAAGAGAAGTCCACAGCAAAGATCGAGCGCCCGGAAAACGACGCGGAGCGCTTTGAAATGGCGAAAAACTTCATGCGCAACACGATTCAGACATTCCTTGGCGTATTGGGCTCTGGCGTAATCAGCCAGGTAGATAAATGCAACAATTTTGACGAGTTGCGCCTCGTTTATGGCCCATGGAAAGAGGCGATGGAATTTTCCAACGATGCCCGCAATCAACTCGCAGATCTGGAAAATCGACTGGCAGCATTACTGTCCTGAACGTGGGTGCGTACTGAACGCGCCTTCCCGATCTGATGTATCCGGATAAAGTCGTATGACGCAACCTTGAACAAGCAAAGCTTGAGGAGAAAGAACGATGTCGACAAACCAAACCTATGTAAAAACGCCCAAAGGCATAGAAGAAATGAACAGCCGTAGCTTCGGTTTGCCGCCAGACGCCTGGAAAATGCTGGCCCTGCTGAACGGCAGGCGCCGACGCGGCGACTTGGCCGAGTTCATGCCGGATAGAGATTGCGAATCGCTGCTGGCAACGCTGGAGGCGGGAGCGTTCATCGTGCCGTTGGAGTCCACGGCAGAATCCACCCGGCGCCCGAGGTTCGAGCCGCCGAAGGACGAGGCGGAACGTTTCGACATGGCGAAAAACTTCATGCGTAACTCGGCGATTGCCTTCCTCGGCAGCATGGGCTCCGGCTTCATTAGTCAGGTGGATAATTGCCAGAATTTCGAAGAGCTGCGCCAGCAGTTCCAGCCCTGGCGCGAAGCGATAACGCTCTCGAGTGATGGCCGCAAACAGGTGGCTGAGCTGAGCATGAGACTGGCGGCGTTGCTGTCGTAATACAGGAACGGCGCATCTAGCATTTTTCGCGCAGTCGCGGGAATATGGTGGTACAAAGTCATGTGGCAGCATTCCGCTGCCGCTGTCCGATTCGGTCAGAGGAGGAGCGCATATGGCAAACCAACCTGAAATTACCAACATGGCCCTGTTTTGCGACTTCGAGAACGTGGCGCTGGGCGTGCGCGATGCCAAGTACGCGCAGTTCGACATCAAGAAAGTGCTGGAACGCCTGCTGCTGAAAGGCAGCATCGTGGTGAAGAAGGCCTATTGCGACTGGGACCGCTACAAGGAATTCAAGGCGACCATGCACGAAGCCGCTTTCGAACTCATCGAGATTCCGCATGTACGCCAGTCCGGCAAGAATTCCGCCGACATCCGCATGGTCGTCGATGCCCTCGACCTCTGCTACACCAAAGCCCATGTGGATACCTTCGTCATCATCAGCGGCGATTCGGATTTCTCGCCGCTGGTGTCCAAACTGCGCGAGAACAACAAATATGTGATCGGCATCGGTGTGAAGGATTCGACTTCCGATCTGCTGAGCGCCAACTGCGACGAATTCATCTTCTACGACGACCTGGTGCGCGTGCAGGAAGCGAAAAAGAAGCAGGCCGCCAAGAAGGCGCCTGCCAAAGTGAAAGCGGAAACCGCGAAACCGGCTGAAGGAAAAGGTGAAGACGAAAAACGGCAAGAGGCGCTGGAGTTCCTGGTCGAGACCGTCGAGGGGCTGATCTCCGAACGCGGCTCCGACGAAAAAATATGGGGTTCCATGGTCAAGACCACCATGCAACGGCGCAAGCCGGGCTTCAACGAATCGTTCTACGGTTACCGCTCATTCAGGGAGATGATGGAGGATGCACAGAAACACAAGCTGCTTGAGCTAATGCGTGATGAGAAATCGGGGCAGTATACGATTCGGTTGCCGGCGGGGGATTGATGGGCTGGGGCTGAGCATAGGGATGCCCAGCAATTATAACTAACACCGTCGGGGGTAGCCCGACAGCTAGTTACCTTTCTTGTCTTGCCAAGAAAGGTAACCCAAAGAAGGCGCCCCCGGTGTGCCGCCCTTCGGGTTCCCTCGATATTTCGCAAACAAGCGGGGCTGCGCAACTCGCCCTAACAGGGCACACAAAACGTGCCCTGTCGCGGAGCTCGGACAGTGCTCGCCTAAAGCTCCGCTTGTTTGCGAAATATCGAGGCGGCGCACAGGGGAAGGAAATTCAAGAGCGGTTTTGTGTGGGCACTTGTGCCCACTTTGTTTTTCTGTGTAGTTGGGCGCGAAGCGCCCAGCTACAGGGTTGGCTTTGCTTTTGATTTTGGTTCTTTGCTTTTTCCTCCCCTGTTCCGCCACCGAGTAGCGGAGGTGGGGCAGGGAATTCTGACGAATATGTTTGAGCACGTGGACGCGCAGCGGATCGTGCGAGTTTATGAGGAAGCCTGACCTGCCGAGCAACGCAGGGAATCCCGAAGGGATGGCGGATTGGGGTCGCCTTCTTTTTGGTTACTTTTTCTTTGGCGAAGCAAGAAAAAGTGACTAGCTGTCGGGCTACCCCCGACGGTGTTGGTTCTGAATTTGCAGATTAGAGGGCTTCGCCCACCCTTCGATACGGCTACGCCTACTGGTGAAACTACTAGCCATTCGACTAAGCCTGCTAGCGGGCAAGTCGCTGGTTATCAGGACGAACGGCCTGAGGCGTGCCACCCTCAACCTGCGCCGCCCGACTCACCGGCAACCGAATCGTAAACGTAGTCCCCACCCCGATCTCGCTCACCACCTCAATATTCCCGCCATGATCCCTGATGATGCCGTAGGAAACCGAAAGCCCAAGCCCCGTTCCCTTCCCCACAGGCTTGGTGGTAAAGAACGGATCGAAAATCTTCGGCAGTATGTCTGCAGGAATGCCTTGCCCGGTATCCGCGAATACAATTTCCACCTCGTCGTTTTGGCAACGGGTAGAAATGGTGATCTTCCCATGTTCGGCAATGGCTTGTGCCGCGTTGACCAGCATGTTCATGAACACCTGGTTCAGGCGTGAAGGAATGCATTCGACCAGCGGCACTTCGCCGTAATCGCGAACCAGTTCGGCCTTGTACTTGATTTCGTTCCAGACCACGTTGATTGTGCTTTCCAGCCCGGCATGGATATCGAATTGTTGCCACTCGGTTTCGTTTATGCGGGAAAAGTCGCGCAGGTCTTGCACAATGCGGCGCACGCGATCAGATCCTTCGAGAGACTCGTCGATCAGGTTTCGCAAATCGCCTTTCAGGAACGCGAGATCCGCGCTGCGCTTGGCCTGTGCTATCTGTTCGCTAATTTGCGGATGCTCTTGCAGCAAGGAATCGGCGCTTTCATAGGCCGCGATGACGTTCAACAGGCTTTCGGAATATTCATTGAGCCTGGACAGGTTGGAGCGGATAAACCCCATCGGATTGTTGATTTCGTGCGCAACGCCGGCAGCCAGCTGGCCGATGGCGGCAAGCTTTTCCGATTGCAGCAGCTGGTTTTGCGCTTCTTCCAGTTTGCGTATTAGCACCGCCTGTTCCGCTTTTTCCTGAAGCAGCAATTCTTCCATCTGTTTGCGCTGCGTAATATCGCGCAGGTCGACGATTACGCAACGCTCACCGCTCATGTCGACGATCTTTCCGGAAATCAGCACGGTCACAATCGTGCCGTCTTTGCGTCGCAGCGGTGTTTCGAAACCGAGCACTTCACCGTCGCGCTCCAGTTGCTTTCGCCACTCTTGCCGATGTGCTGGTTCTATCCACAACCCAAGATCGCCCGACAGGGTGGAGTGACCGAGCATTTCATTGCGTTCGTAGCCGAAATACTCGGCGTAGCTGTGGCTGATTTCAAGCAATACGCCATCGCGAAGACGCGTTAGTGCCATCGGGTCTGGCGTCATACTGAACATGGCCGAGAATTTTTCCTCGGATTCGCGCAATGCCTGTTCGGCCGCGAGGCGCTGGCTGATGTCGCTGCAGACGGCCATCGAATAGGCCTTGCCGTCGTAGTCGAAGGGGGCCGAATTGAGCTCGATCGGAATCAGGTGGCCATCACGGTGACGGTGTTGCGTCTTGAAGTTGCGCATCTGCCCCGCACGTCGGCGGACCGCCAATTCGCCATCCTTGCCCCAGACTTTGGGGGGCGCACTCGGGTCGATGTCGGAGACACGCATCTGCTGCAATTCCGCGGCCGAGTAGCCAAGCTCCTTTTCCGCTGCAGGGTTTACATAAAGAATGTTCCCATCCAGATCCAGCCAGTAAATACTTTCAACCGTATTCTGTACCGCCAGCATGGCCATGCGCAGTTGTCGTTCCTCAATGCGCCGCGCGGATTCGGTGCGCAGAGTAGCGTTACCGAGAATGAGCGCGAGCAAGCTCGTAAGTCTCGTGATATTGCTGGTCAATAACGGGGTGCTGCATTGGCGATCGAAATCGAAAACCAGCAGCGCGCCGTTCCGTGTTTCACCGGCAGTGATGGGAACTACCAGACAAGTGGTCAGTTGTTCGGCGCGGAACACTTGTTCGACAGCGGGCGGTGCATCCGGCGTTTGCAATAACACCGGCCCGGTCATGTCCGGCAACTGGTTGAAGAAGGCAGCGATGCCGGGTTGCTCGATCAGGCCGCGCCGATCTTGCGGAAGCGCGGTGATGTCGGTAGAGCCATCGGGACAGATACGGAGCAGCACGACACAGCGAGCAGAACTTAAACGGAGAACTTCTTCGGCGACGACCAAGGCTGCCTGCTGCGGGTCCGCAACCAGATCCAGAAGTTCAAGAAGGACTTCTGGCGAATGGACATCAACTGCCTCGGCAGGTTGATTGTGAGTGCTCATTTCTCCCGTGTCCGTAACGGCTGTCTTCAGACAAACAGTCGTCCCGGTTCGAAATAGTTGTATGCAGATTATGAATCAGCGAGTATTCGACTGCACCCTATTTTTGAACCGACGACAAACTGAAGCAAACGCTTCTCGATCATATTTATCAACTTCTGCTTTGCAATATAAACCAGCAATGCCACCGAGGAATCCCGCCATTACCTGCTGCCCAGCATTCACGTTATTGCATTCGGATCCTCGGCCGGTTCGCATTTGCGACAGTGGTGCTAACCATGGATACCGATTTCCTCCAACAACGACTTGATTCCATCCCAGCAGATTCCCACACCGATGCACAGCATGATGAATGCAGATAGCCGTACCACCACCATCATGCCGGTATGTCCGATCTTGCTGCTGACACGGTGAGCGTAGCGATACGTTAGCAGAATGCAAAACGCAATGATGGCGGCACCGATGACATCGGCAAAAATCTGGATCATGGCGTGCTTGAACGAATGCGCGTGAAAAGCCCCCACAGTGATCGCAACCGCAATGACGCCGGCATCAATCGTCATCGGCAATGTCAGCGGGGTGATTGCCCGTCCCAGTGCGATGAGTTTGGCGTGGCTTGGGTCTATTGTTACATCGACAGGTTTCGGGTTGTCAGCCAGAAGATTCCAGCCGAACGCGCTGACCACGGCGCCTCCAGCCACCTGCACCACGGCTACTGAAAGGCCGAACACAACCAGGACGAAAGAGCCAAACAACAACGAACCCAAAATAAAGAAGAATGAGTAGAACGCAATGCGTTTTGCCAGAAGAGTGCGGGTAGCCTCATCACAACCGGGTGTCATTCTCAGGAAAATCGGGGCGTCGCCCAGTGGGTTGACCACGGGCAGTACGGCGCCAAGGATCAGAAGAATCGCGCCGGCAAGTTGGGTTATGTCTGACCAGATCATTGCCTATCCAATTTCTATTCGCCGAAAATCAAATTCATGGATTGCATCTTGATCGCTCCAAAATGGCGAAAAAAGGAGCTGATGGGACGCGTGCCGCTCGAGTGTGTTCCTTCCATCTTCTTTGAGCAACAGCAAGTTTTAAGGTGCATTGGACAGGGTTACATATTCAATGCTATGTGCGCAAACGAACAGAACATTTTGCTATGAAACGAAACAATATCAGGATTCAGGGAGAAGCAGAATTCAGGATGCCGGAAATATGCGGCGATACCTATTCAACTTCAAAAAGGACAAAGCAATGAGCTATCAAAGCGTTAACCCCTATAACGGCAAGACTCTGAAGACATTCGAGCAACTTACCGACACGCAGCTGGAAGAGAAGCTTGCAACTGCCGCAACCTGCTTCGAGACATGGAAGCGCAAGAGCTATGCCGAGCGCGCGGTTGTCGTCGCGAAAGCTGCCGCACTGATGCAGGCGCATGTCGACGATTTTGCCAGGCTGGCTACGCTCGAGATGGGCAAGCGAATTGACGAAGCGCGAGGCGAGGTGAAGTTCAGCGGCAATATCCTCGACTACTATGCCAAGAACGCGGCAGGCTTTCTGGCGCCGGAAAAGTTGAATCCAACGCATGGCGAAGCGCATATGGAGAGCAGCCCGATCGGGATTGTTTTCTGCGTTGAGCCTTGGAATTTCCCGTTCTACCAACTGGCACGTGTCGCCGGTCCGCATTTGATGGCGGGCAATGTCATCGTGGTGAAGCACTCCAGCAATGTTCCGCAATGCGCCATCGCTTTCGAAAAGCTTTGGATCGATGCCGGGGCACCGGTCGGCCTGTATACCAATCTGCTGATCTCGCACGAACAGTCTGATCACGTTATCGATGATCCTCGCGTCAAGGGTGTTGCACTCACCGGTAGTGTCGAGGCGGGCCGCAGCGTTGCCGCCCGTGCCGGGCATATTCTCAAGCCCTCTTCGATGGAGCTGGGTGGCAGCGATGCGTTCATCGTGCTCGATGATGCCGACCTGGAGAAGACCATCCCGTGGGCCGTGTGGGGCCGCATGTACAACCAGGGTCAGACCTGCTGTGCGTCCAAACGCTTCATCGTGCTCGATTCGATTGCCGACAAGTTCCTCGAAAAATTTCAGGCCGCACTCGCACTGCAACAGCCGGGCGACCCGATGGACGAGAAGACCACCAAGGGTCCGATGTCCCAGGAAGTCGCGCTGCTCGATCTGTTGAAGCAGGTGGACGGCGCAGTCGCACATGGCGCCAAGGTGTTGATGGGTGGCAAGCGCATCGAACGTCCCGGTTCGTTCATGGAGACAACAATTCTGACCGACGTTAAATCCGACAATCCCGCCTTCAGGCAGGAATTCTTTGGCCCGGTGGCCATGTTCTTCCGCGTCAAGAATGAGGACGAAGCCATTGCGTTGGCCAACAACTCCGACTTCGGTCTGGGCGGTTCAGTCTTCACCAGGGATGAGGCGCGCGGCAAACGCGTGGCCAGTCGTGTGAACACCGGCATGATGTTCATCAACAACATCGACTGGGCGGATGCCGAACTTCCCTTTGGGGGCGTCAAGAACTCCGGCTACGGTCGCGAACTCGGCGACATGGGCATCCAGCAGTTCGTCAACAAGAAACTGGTTCGCACCAATTCGATTGATGCACCGGTTTAGGCGAGGCAGTCAGTCTGAGTGACGGGCCAAAAAACACAGGAAGTTGCCATCAACGAAACCGGGATGATCCGGTTTCGTTGAATGGCTGCTGCCTGTTTCAATTAACGCTTCGAAACCAGACTTCAACGAACCGTCCCAGCTTCTGCACTGCAAAATAGACCAGCAACACCACTACCAGGCTGGAAATAAAACCCGCCACTACATCCGCCGGGAAATGTGCACCCAGACTGACCCTGGAAACGCCGACCCACAATACAAACAACGCAGCTGCGATGCGCCACCTGCGGTTAAGAACAGGCCACAGACTGGCGGTCACCAGCATGGCAAAGGAAGAATGTCCGCTGGGCAGGCTGTGGTGATATTCCGGTATGCCGACGACATTCACGGTACCTGGTGGCAAGGCGAGCGGTGGGCGCGGAAAATCGAGCAAGGGTTTCAGATATCCCAGCAACATGCCGTCCAACAGGTAAGCAAGGCTGAACACTGCGATCACGGCCATCCAGCGCGAAACGCGTACCCGGTGATGCGAGGAGTCCTGAAACGGAGTGTTGACAACTACCAGCGCCGTCAGCGCCAACACGCCAAGGTAAAACGGGAACAAACCGTGATCCCCCAGCGTGGTACCGAGCAGCATGATGCTGTCCAGTCCGGGAAACCGGATGTCGTTGATGGCATGAAACAGCCAGATGTTGGCGCCGCCCCAATCGTAGAAGATTTCTTTCATCGCAATTTTACCTAGGCAGCAAGCGCAAAACCCCACATGGCGAGTCCGCCTGCGGCCGATGCAGCTGCAACCGCGAATAACCATTTTTTGCGCGTCAACACGGTGATGGACGCCAGCGAGATGGCGATCTGTATCAGCGTCATGGCTTGCGCCAGTTTATGGTGCGGATGCATGGCGTGTTCGCTTTCCTCATTGGCCTTTTCCGATTCGACTTCCAGAGCTTCGGCTTTAGCCTTGATCTCTTTTTTGTCGTTCTCGTATTTCTCGATCTGTGCCTTATAGAACTCGCGCTTGTTTGCAGGCGCAATGACAGCGGCAAGTTCCATCAGATGTCCCTTGTTGCTCTTGGCCTGATAAAAACTCCACTGGTCGGAAGCCTGCGTTTTTTTCAGCACAGCTTCGTTCTTGAACAGCATGGCCTGATTCTGCGTGTCACCGCCCTGGTAGCTGACGACGGCACCTACCGAAGCGAGAATCGCGGTGAAGATCGCAACTTGCCCGGCGAGGTTATCCCCGCTGTGCGCACTGTGCTCCACTGCATGATCATGCGCGCCGTGGACGTGAAAACCTTCTGACATAGTAATTTCCTTAACATGGATATGAAAAACAGAGCAACATTTTATACTGCGAATTGTGAAAGTTCGGGTTTCATCTGCATTGTCCTGTATATTTTGGAAGAGTAATGTGACAGCATTGAGAAACAGGGCAATCGGTCAGGCGAGCAATCTGTTGCTTCAGTATCACTACATTTCCGGGAGTCCTTCATGTCAGAAGAAGAGATTCGAAGACTGAGCTTCTCTTTCCTCATCAAGGCCGGCACACTGTTGCTGTTATGGACTTTGTTATCCTGGTTTGTGGCCGATGCAACCCGGAAGTCACACACCCGCGATCTTATTCAGAATGAAACCATTGCTCTGGACAGCCTGGCAAGCAATACCGCTCAGGCTATCGACTTCGGCCTGGACTATCTTCACGGCATTCCTGCGCTGGTCGCCAAGGACGAACTGATAACGCCAGCCTTGCTGCGTTTCGGCAGCACGACCCCCTCAAAAATTCCCGTCGAAAAACGCAAGGCGGTCTGGTCCGGCAATTCTTTGCTGAAAAATATTGATGGCTACCTCAATCAGGTGAGCGACTCGCTCGGAGCGGATGTGGTATGGATCACCAATGCAGCAGGTGACTGCATCGCTTCAAGCAATGCGGGTAAGGCGGAGAGTTTCGTCGGCACCAATTATGCCGACCGCGAGTATTTCCGGACTGCACTGAAAGGGAAAGTCGGGCGCCAGTACGCCATGGGACGCAAGACCAATATTCCCGGCCTGTTTTTCAGTACGCCGATTACGATCAACGGCCGCTTTGCGGGAGTAGCGGTCGCGAAGATTGATCTTCCCCGGCTGCGCCATTGGGTAAATCAAACGGACTCATTCATTTCGGACGAGCATGGCGTCATTATCCTCGCCCGGGACCCGGCGCTGGAAATGCGCTCGTTGCCGGAGGCTGACATCGAGCAAACATCCGCCGCCGAACGCCTGGCCCGTTACAAACGTACCGATTTTCCGAGGCTGGCGATAACTTCCTGGGATAAGGATCGCTTCCCCACGCTGCTCCATTTCGACCAGAAACCGGTACCCCTGCTGATTTCCAGCAAGCAGATTACCGATGAGCTGCTCGAGATCCATGCCTACAAGAAGCTTCCTGCAGTGGCGGATTTCGAACAGGAACGGCTGAAGCTATTTCTGGTAATCGGAACACCCGGTGCTTTGATTCTATTGGTTGTCGCAGGTATGGTGCTCTTTGCGCGCATACACAAACAGTCTGAATTGCGCAAAGCCAAGTCAGCATCGCTGTTGAGGGCCGCGCTGGAATCCACTGCCGACGGCATTCTGGTGGTCGATAGCAAACGGCATATCACCGCATTCAACCAGCGCTTCGTGGACATCTGGCATATACCGCCGGAGGTGGTTGCCGCAGGCAAGGATGAGAAGGTGCTGAAATGTGCGACCGATTGGGCGGACAACCCGCAGCAATTCGTGGATAAGGTGAATGAGCTCTATAGCCGTCCCGAAGCGACTTCACTCGATACGCTGCACCTCAAGGATGGCATCGATATAGAACGCTATTCCTCTCCGCAGCGGCTGGGCGACCGCATCGTCGGCCGTGTCTGGAGTTTCCGCGATGTTACCGAGCGTACCCGGTCCGAACAGGCGTTGCGTGAATCGCGCGATGAAATGGAACACAAGGTGCTGGCACGCACTGCCGATCTGCAGTCGGCAAACTCGGCCTTGCTGGCTGAAAAAGCGCATCAGGAAGAACTCATCAGGCAGCTTGCCGAAGTGCACAGCCAGTTGCTTCAGTCCGAGAAAATGGCCTCCATCGGCCAACTTGCGGCCGGTATTGCGCACGAAATCAATAATCCGGTGGGCTATGTGAATTCCAACCTGACCACCCTGCAGGAATATGTGGACGATCTGTTCAAGGTATTGTCCGCCTACGAGCAAAGTGAAAACGAAATGACGCCGGCCACCCGGGCGCGGCTGGAGGAACTGAAGAAAAAAATCGATGTGGATTTTGTGCGCAACGATATAGGCAAACTGATGTCCGAATCGGTCGGAGGTTTGCAACGCGTCAAACGCATCGTGCTGGATCTGAAGGACTTCTCGCACGTCGGCGAGTCAACGAAGCAGTGGGCAAATATCGAAAAGGGAATGGACAGTACGCTCAACGTGGTGTGGAACGAACTTAAATACAAGACCGAAGTCATCAAGGAATATGCGGGTATCCCGGAGATCGAGTGCATTCCCACGCAGATCAACCAGGTGTTCATGAACTTGCTCATGAATGCGGTGCAGGCGATCAAGGAGCATGGCCGGATCATCATCCGTACCGGTCTGGAAGGCGACAATGTCTGGGTGGAAGTCGAGGATACGGGCTCGGGCATCGAGCCCAGTAATCTGAACCGGATCTTCGACCCGTTTTTTACCACCAAGCCGGTAGGTCAAGGCACGGGGTTGGGATTGTCGCTGTCTTACAACATCGTGCAGAAGCACGGCGGCAGGATAGAGGTGCGCAGTGAAGTGGGCAAAGGCACCGCTTTCAGGGTGGTGTTGCCTGTGCAGAATGGCGGAGACGAGGCCGCTTCCAACGCTGAAGCATTCACAGCCGCAAAATAATGGGCCGATTGAATTTTGAACTGACTTCATAAACAAATCGGCTGTCTCCAAATGCTATAATCCGCGCCTCTTTTGAAGGCTTAAACCTAAAAACCGCAGTTGACCGCTCCATTGAGTACGCAAGAAAATGAATAGAACAGAATTTCGCTATTTACCCACGCTCACCCATCTGGTGAGTCGCTACGAAGCGTATTGTACGTCCCTCGCGGCGCATGGCGGCGTTGCTCCTCCTCGAAATGGAACGACCATTCCTCGTCGTCGCGCCTTGCCCTGCACCGCGATGAACGCACACTACACTTCGTCCAACTACGGTTTCTAGGTTAAAAGCAATGTCCGCAGTCCTGAATTTCAAATCCCATTTGTCCGATCTGTTCGCGCAAGCTTTGCGCGCGGTTGCGCCTGATCAAAGCAGCGCGACCGTCCTGATTGAGCGTCCCAAGCTGGTTTCGCATGGCGATTACGCCTGCAATCTGGCGATGCAGCTGGCCAAGCCGCTGCGCAAATCGCCGCGCGACATCGCGAATGCATTGATTGCGGCGCTGCCCAAGTCCGATGTCATTGAAAAGGTGGAGATTGCAGGCGCGGGCTTCATCAACGTATTCATCACCACTGCTGCCAAGCAGGATGTGGTGCATGGCGTACTACAGGCTGGTGCGGGCTACGGCCATGTGCATGTTGGCGCCGGACGCAAGGTGGGTGTGGAGTTCGTCTCTGCCAACCCGACCGGCCCGCTGCATGTCGGCCACGGGCGCGGCGCGGCAGTGGGTGATTGCCTGTGCAACGTGCTGCACGCGGCGGGCTGGAACGTGACGCGCGAGTTTTACTACAACGATGCGGGCGTGCAGATCGATAATTTGACCTTGTCTGTGCAACTGCGCTGCAAGGGCATTACACCGGACGACCCATCCTGGCCGGAGTCGGGCTATCGCGGCGATTACATTCTTGATGTCGCCAAAGCCTACATGGCGAAAGAACCGATCGAAGCGGACGATCAGCATACGGTTGGCAAAGGTGATGCGGACGATGCCGAAGCCATCCGCCATTTTGCCGTGGCCTATTTGCGCCGCGAGCAGGACCTGGATTTGCGCGCCTTCCAGGTGGAATTCGACGTGTTCTCGCTGGAGTCTGCGCTCTACACCGACGGTAAAGTGGAAGAGACGGTGAAGAAGCTCATCGCCAGCGGACACACCTACGAGCAGGACGCTGCGCTGTGGCTGCGCACCACCGATTTCGGCGACGACAAGGACCGCGTGATGCGCAAGAGCGACGGCGGCTACACCTACTTCGTGCCGGACGTGGCTTACCATCTGGACAAGTGGCGTCGCGGTTTCGAGCGCGTCATCAACGAGCAGGGCTCCGATCACCACTCCACCATCACCCGTGTGCGTGCCGGTCTGCAGGCGCTGGATGCAGGCATCCCCAAAGGCTGGCCGGATTACGTTTTGCACCAGATGGTAACGGTGCTGAAGAACGGCGAAGAAGTGAAAATTTCCAAACGCGCAGGCAGCTACGTGACTTTGCGCGACCTCATCGACGAAGTGGGTTGCGATGCCACGCGCTATTTCCTCGCCGCGCGCCATCCCGATTCGCAACTGGTGTTCGATATCGACCTTGCGAAATCGCAAAGCAATGACAACCCGGTGTACTACATCCAGTATGCGCATGCCCGCATCAGCACGGTGTTGGCGCAATGGGGTGGTGAGCGCACAGCCTTGCTGCATGCCGATGTTGGCGTGCTGGACAGCGAATACGAAACCGCATTGCTGCAGCGCATGATCGATTACCCGCAGGTGATCGAGACGGCCGCCGAAGACCTAGCCCCGCATCTGGTTGCTTTTTACCTCAAAGAATTGGCAGCCGATTTTCACAGCTACTATAATGCTTCGCGCTTCCTGGTTGAGGACGAGAAGCTCAAGCTGGCACGGTTGGCGTTGATTGCCGCTGTAGCTCAAATCATCAAGAACGGATTGGCATTGCTGGGTGTTTCTGCACCCGAGAAAATGTAACAGGATAAAGGAAAGAACATGAGCGGCGGAGCAGGCAAAGGAAAAGTTCTCGCAGGGGTCTTTATCGGCATGGTGCTTGGCATTGTGGCGGCGGGCGCCGTCGCCTGGTACGTGATGGAAAAGAGACAGAACTCCTTTACCAATAAAGACAAGGAGCACAAGGCGGTTTCGCAAATCGCGCCGCTTGCGGCCAGTGCTCCGGCAGTTGCAACTCCCGCCGCTTCCGGTGTGGCAGAGACCAAGCAGCATTTCGAGTTCTACAAGGTACTGACCGACAAGCCGGACAATACGCCGCATAAAAATGTGGCAAAACCGAAAGAGCCGGCAAAAGAACCGGTCGCGGTAAAACCCCAGCACACTCCTCCCGCAGCCGTAGCGAAAGAGATGTATTTTGTGCAGGCCGGAGCGTTCCAGAATATGGGCGATGCCGAGAAACTAAAAGCCAAACTGGCGTTCTCAGGCTTCGAGGCCAGTATCCAGACGGCAAACATCCCGGACAAAGGCGTGTGGTATCGCGTGCGCCTCGGTCCGTATAATGGCGGCGAAGCGGGCAAAACCATCGCGGCGCTGAAGCAGAACGGCATTATCGCCACTCAGGTGCAGGCCCAGTGATGGTAAAAAATGATTCGATAAGGAGATGAGCATGAGTTTTTTCAGGCAGTTGATTGCGGTCTTGGCATTGTTGTGCGCGGGATTTGCACAGGCTGACGTAGTGGCGGGCAAGGATTACAAAATATTGAGCTTGCCGCAGCCGACCAGCAGCGGTTCGAAAATCGAAGTGCTTGAATTCTTTTTTTACGAGTGTCCGCATTGCGAACATTTGTACGGACCGCTGAGCGCCTGGGAAAAGAAGAAGCCCAAGGATGTCAATCTGCAATTCGTCCCGGTGATCTTCCGCGAGACCAGTGAGCCAATGGCACGAACCTATTACGCACTGGAGTCTTTGGGCCAAAGCAAACGCCTGCACGGAGAGATTTTCAAGGCCTTGCATGTGGATCACAAAGAACTGATCGGGGAAGAAATGATCAGCAAATTCGTGGGCGAACACGGCGTGGATCGCGCAAAGTTCGATGCGGCCTACAACTCGTTTGCTGTGGGAAACAAGATTAACCAGAGCAATCAAATGGTAATAAATTACCGTATAAGTGGAACCCCCACGATTGCAGTGGATGGCAAGTACATTATCAGCGAACTGCAGCCGGAAGAAACCGTTCGCGTGCTGGATGAAGTCATCAAGATCGCGCGCAAGGAACGCAGCAAGCATTAATGAAAGTTGTCATTTCAGGCGCGTCGAGCGGTATCGGTCTGGCCCTCGCGCGCCTTTATCTTGAGCGCGGCGCTACGGTTGCCGTCTTTGCCCGCCGCGGCGAATTGCTGCAAACCCTCGCTGCCGAATTTCCGGAAAAAGTATTTTGTTACGCACTGGATGTGCGCGATGCCTCTGCCATTCTGCAGGCTGCAGCTGACTTCATGACGCGCGTCGGCGTGCCGGACATCGTCATTGCCAATGCCGGGGTGAGCCGCGGTACGCTGACCGAATATGTGGAAGACGAGGCAGTGTTCCAGAACGTGATGGACATCAACGTGCTGGGCATGGTGAAAACCTTTCAGCCGTTTCTGAAGGCGATGCGCGTAGCGAAACAGGGAACACTGGTGGGCATAGCCAGCGTAGCGGGGTTCCGCGGTTTGCCCGGCTCCAGCGCCTACTCCGCGTCCAAGGCCGCCGCGATCTCGTACCTGGAAAGTCTGCGCGTCGAGATGCATGGTAGCAGGGTGAAGGTGGTGACAGTATGCCCCGGCTACATCAAGACGCCGATGACCGACATCAACACCTATTCCATGCCGTTTATCCTGGATGCGGACGTGGCGGCAAAGCGCATGGCGCGCGTCATTGCAAGCGGCACATCGTTCGCCGTGGTGCCGTGGCAGATGGGGGTGGTGGGATGGGTGATGAAGCGATTGCCGAACTGGTTATATGACGCCTTGTTCAGCAAAGCGCCGCATAAATCCAGAAATGTGATACTGGATTAACCAGCCAGTTTCTTCTTCAGAACATCGTTCAACTGCGCCGGATTCGCTTTGCCCTTGCTGGCTTTCATGGCGAGACCGACGAAGAAACCGAACAATTTATCCTTGCCGCTGCGATATTCCGCCACTTTGTCCGCATTGGAGGCGATGATCTCATCTACCAGCGCTTCGATGGCGCCGCTGTCAGAAACCTGCTTCAAACCCTTGGCTTCGATGATCGCATCTGCAGTGCCGCCTTCTGCCCACATGGTACGGAACACTTCTTTCGCGCCGGAGTTTGAAATGGTGTTATCTGCGATGCGCTGCAACATGCCGCCGAGTTGTTGCGCGGTGATCGGGCATTGTGTCATATCCAGTCCGTCGCGGTTCAACTGCGCACTGACTTCGCCGATGATCCAGTTGGCACAGATCTTCGCTTGTCCTGTTGCGCCACCGAGCGCAGCCTCGAAGAAATCCGCCATCTCGCGCGAAGCGGTGAGAATGCTGGCGTCGTACGCGGAGAGGCCGAGGTCGTTCACATAGCGTGCCTGTTTGGCCTGCGGTAGCTCGGGCAATGTTTCGCGCACACGTTCAATCCACTCTGAAGAAATTTCCAGCGGCAACAGGTCGGGATCAGGAAAGTAACGGTAGTCGTGCGCATCTTCCTTGCTGCGCATGGCGCGCGTCTCGCCGGTATCAGGATTGAACAGGATGGTGGCCTGATGCACCTTGCCGCCGTTTTCAATCGTGTCGATCTGCCATTGCACTTCGTAGTCGATGGCCTGTTGCATGAACTTGAACGAATTGAGGTTCTTGATCTCGCGGCGGGTGCCGAGCGGTTGGCCGGGCTTGCGTACCGACACGTTCACGTCGCAACGGAACGAACCTTCCTGCATGTTGCCGTCGCTGATGCCGATCCAGCGCACAAGTGAATGCAAGGCTTTGGCATAGGCCACGGCTTCGGCAGCAGAGTTCATGTCCGGCTCGGACACGATCTCCAGTAGCGGGGTGCCGGCGCGGTTCAAGTCAATGCCGGTCACGCCTTGCGAATCGCCGTGCACCGACTTGCCTGCGTCCTCTTCCAGATGAGCGCGGGTGATGCGTACGGTCTTTTCGTAGGGTTTGGCGTTTCCTGAAAGCGGTTCAACCTGAATGGTCAACGCGCCCTGTCCTACCACGGGCAAATCGAACTGGCTGATCTGGTAGCCCTTGGGCAGGTCGGGATAGAAATAATTCTTGCGCGCGAACACCGAGCGTTGCGCGATGTGCGAGCCGGTGGCAAGACCGAACTTGATCGCGCGTTCCACTGCGCCCTTGTTTAGTACCGGCAGTACACCCGGCAAGGCGATGCTCACAGCGTCGGCCTGGGTGTTAGGCGCGGCGCCGAACTCGGTCGAGGCGCCGGAAAAGATTTTTGTATTGGTCGAAAGCTGGGTGTGTACTTCCAGTCCGATGACGATTTCCCAGGTCATGATGTTCCCTTACAGCCCTTGTGGCGCGCGGCTGTGCCAGTCGGTCGCCAGTTGATATTGGTGCGCCACATTCAGCATGCGCGCTTCGTCGAAATAATTGCCGATGATCTGCAGGCCCACCGGCATGTCGTTTGCGCCGAAGCCGCAGGGGATGGACATGCCGGGCAGGCCGGCGAGGTTCACGGCGATGGTGTAGATGTCTGACAGGTACATCTGCACCGGATCGTCGCCTTTCTCGCCCAGCTTGAAGGCGGTGGAGGGCGAGGTCGGGCCCATGATCACGTCGCATTGCTTGTACGCTTCGGTGAAGTCCTGCGCGATCAGGCGGCGGATTTTCTGTGCCTGCAAATAATAGGCATCGTAGTAACCGTGGCTCAGCACGTAGGTGCCGATCATGATGCGGCGTTTCACTTCCGCGCCGAAGCCCTGTGCGCGGGATTTTTCGTACATATCGGCGAGGTCGCCGTACTCCGGAGCGCGATAGCCGTAGCGCACGCCGTCGAAGCGCGACAAGTTGCTCGACGCTTCCGCCGGAGCCAGCACGTAATACACCGGCACGGACAGTCTGGAATTCGGCAGAGAAATATCGACCACGGTTGCGCCGAGCTTCTTGTACTCGGCAATGGCGGCATCGATGGCTTTGGCCACATCAGCACCCATGCCTTCGGCAAAGAACTCCTTCGGCAGGCCGATGCGCAGGCCATTCAGTGGTTTATTCAAATCACGCGTGTAGTCTTCCTTGTCGCGCTGCAGGCTGGTGGAATCGCGCTCGTCGAATCCCGCCATGGTGTTCAGCAGCAGCGCGAGGTCTTCGGCATTGCGTCCCATCGGTCCGGCCTGGTCGAGGCTGGAAGCGAAGGCGATCATGCCGTAGCGCGATACCACGCCATAGGTCGGTTTCAGACCGGAAATGCCGCACAACGCTGCCGGTTGGCGAATCGATCCGCCCGTGTCGGTACCGGTGGCCGCCGCACACAGGCGTGCCGCAACCGCTGCCGCCGTGCCGCCGGACGAACCGCCGGGTACGCGCGCCGTATCCCACGGGTTTTTTACCGGGCCGTAATGCGAGGTCTCGTTCGACGAACCCATGGCGAACTCGTCCATGTTGGTCTTGCCCAGGTTCACCGCACCTGCGTTGTTGAATTGGGAGATGACATGCGCGTCGTAGGGCGATACAAAGTTGTGCAGCATCTTCGAACCGCAGGTGGTCAGCCAGCCCTTGGCGCAAAAGATGTCCTTTTGCGCGATAGGGATACCGGTCAATGGCTCGGCGTTGCCTGCGGCCAGGCGGGCATCGGCGGCACGCGCCTGCGCCAGCGAGACTTCCGGGTTCAAGGTAATAAAGGCATTGAGCTGCGGATTCAGTTTGGAAATACGATCCAGATAGCTCTTTGTCAGCTCGATGCTGGAGATCTTTTTGGCGCGCATGGCCGCGCCTAGTTGTGTGAGGCTGTAGTTCAACATGGTCGATTATTCAATCACTTGGGGGACCAGATACAGTCCCATTTCAACTTGCGGGGCGATGGCCTGGAATGCCTCGCGCTGATTGGTTTCGGTGACTTTGTCTTCGCGCAGACGCTGTGCCACATCCTGGGCGTGGGACATGGGAACGATGCCCTTGGTATCGACTGCCTGCATCTCGGCGATCAGGCCGAAGATATTGTTCAGTTGAGATTGGGCTGCTTTGAGTTCTTCGTCGTTCATCGCCAGTCTGGCAAGGCGTGCGACTTTTTCGACATCGGCTAAACTTAGGGACATAAAAGGGCTTAAAGCTTTATCAAATCTGGCGCAATAGAGTATCATAAACGGCTTCTAGGACGTATACCTTCTACCTTTCAGGACCTGACATGTTTAGTTATTTCAACGGCTATTTTTCCAACGACCTCGCTATTGATTTGGGCACGGCGAACACACTGATCTGGCTGCGAGGACAGGGAATCGTGTTGAACGAGCCGTCCGTGGTTGCGATCCGCCAGGAAGGTGGACCCAACGGCAAGAAAGTGATCCAGCAGGTCGGCCTCGCGGCCAAGCAGATGCTGGGCCGCACGCCGGGCAACATCACCGCTATTCGTCCGATGAAGGACGGCGTGATCGCCGACTTCACTGTCACCGAACAAATGCTCAAGCAGTTCATCCGCCGCGTGCACAAATCCAGCATCTTCACACCCAGCCCGCGCATCGTGATTTGCGTGCCGTGCGGTTCCACCCAGGTTGAACGTCGTGCCATTCGCGAATCCGCTTATGGCGCCGGCGCACGCCGCGTGGAACTGATCGAAGAGCCGATGGCGGCCGCAATCGGCGCCGATCTGCCGATCGAGGATGCAACCGGTTCCATGGTGGTCGATATCGGCGGCGGCACGACTGAAGTGGGCGTAATTTCGCTGGGCGGTGCCGTGTATTCCGGCTCGGTGCGCGTCGGCGGCGACAAGTTCGACGAAGCCATCATCAACTACATCCGCCGCAACTACGGCATGCTGATCGGCGAAAGCACTGCCGAGACGATCAAGAAAGAAATCGGTTCTGCCTTCCCCGGTAGCGAAGTGCGCGAAATGGAAGTGAACGGACGTAACCTGGCCGAAGGCGTGCCGCGCAGCTTCACCATCTCCAGCAACGAAATCCTCGAAGCCCTGACCGACCCGCTCAACAACATCGTCAGCGCAGTGAAGACCGCGCTGGAACAAACTCCGCCCGAACTGGGCGCCGATATCGCCGGTAAGGGCATGGTGCTGACCGGCGGCGGTGCATTGCTGCGCGATCTGGATCGCTTGCTGATGGAAGAAACCGGACTGCCGGTTGTGATCGCCGACGATCCGCTGACCTGCGTGGTCCGCGGTTCCGGCAAGGCGCTCGAACGCATGGATAAATTCAACAACATCTTCACCAGCGATTGACGGGCATGGCAAATAGCCGCCCTTTAATATTGGAACTTGCAATGCCCGTTCCCTCACCTCAATCCTCTCCCGCTCACCCGCAAGGGGTAGGCCGTGGTTGTAAGGGGCTAAAGCCCCAACAACACACGCACAGCGGGCGAGGAAGCAAACGAAGCGCTACGCGCGTTTTGCGCTAGCTGTACGGTTGCTGCACTTTGGACGATACCCGTTCTCTCCGGTTTTTTAATCGCGGCCCCAGTCCGGTTGCTCGTCTGGTCTTCTTCTGCGCGCTTTCCGTGCTGCTGCTGTTTGTCGACGCACGCTACCAGTACCTGGAATCCACGCGCAAAGTCATCGCCGTGATGATCTACCCCTTCCAGCGCTTGACCGCCCTGCCCGGCGAGGTGGTGGGACGCATCTCCGTCTATTTCGAAACGCAAAACCAGTTGCTGGAAAACAATGCGCAACTGCACCAGCAGCACGACCTGGATGCGGCGCAACTGACACAGATGTCGGCGATCCAGGCTGAAAATGCGCAACTGCGCACGTTGCAGGAACTCGAGCAACGGGTCGATTACCCCATGCAGATGGCGGAGATTGTTTACGTCGAGCGCGATATCTTCAAGCGCAAACTGTTCGTGAACAAAGGCTCACAGACCAAGGTGCTGCCGGGACAAGTTGTGGTGGACGATACCGGTGTGGTGGGTCAGGTCACGCGCGTTTATCCGTGGATCTCCGAAGTAACACTGGTCACAGACAAGGATCATGCCGTGCCGATACAAGTCCTGCGCAACGGCTTGCGTGCGGTGGTGTTTGGTTCCGGCGACATAAGTGAGATGTCGCTTCGTTACATGCCGGTGAGCGCCGACCTGGTGGAGGGTGACGTGCTGGTAACTTCCGGTATTGACGGCATCTATCCGCCCAACCTGCCGGTTGCGAAAATCATCAAGATCGAACGCGATCCGGCCTATCCTTTTTCCCGCATTATCTGTGCGCCGCTGGCTGGCGTTGACCGGCATCGCGCTTTGCTGATTGTTTCCGGTCTACCAAAAATGCCTGAGCTGCCGACGGCCTCTGACGCAAGCTCCGATCCGGATCGTGCGGGCGATCATTCCAAGAAGAAACTCAGACGGAGGAAGCCGTGATCCCGAGCGGAGCCAAAGACCAGGAGTTTCTGCTACCCGCGAGCACAAGCTTTATCGCATTCAGCCTGTTTGTGGCGGTGATGCTCAACTGGCTGCCCTGGCATGGCTGGGCGCTGGCGCTGCGTCCGGATTTTGTGGCGCTGGTATTGCTGTACTGGTGCACGCACAAGCCACATCACGTCGGCATCGGCATCGCCTGGGTGGTGGGCATTTTTGCCGATGTGGCCGATGCCAGCCTGTTCGGCCAGCATGCGCTGGCCTATTCGGTACTGGCCTTCGGCGGCATCGTGCTGCACCGCCGTGTGCAAATGTTTGACCTGCGCCAGCAATCCATGCACGTGTTCCCCATGTTGCTGCTGGCCTATGCTGCCTATGCCGCTGTGCACTGGCAGATACGCGGTTATATCGCGTGGGAATACTTCCTCGGCGCTGTCGTATCAGCACTGCTGTGGACGCCCATGACCTTGTTGCTGCAAGCCCTGCGGCGTCCGCACCGCGACCCGAACGAGCTTTGATATGAATCGCTACATCGAGCTGAAGAATCATCAGCGCGAAATCTATTATTTCCGTCTGCGATTGGTGTTGAGTCTGGGCTTTGTGGCGGTGATGCTGCTCATCCTGCTGCTGCGCTTCTTCTACCTGCAAGTCATCCGCCACGACTACTTCCATACGCTGGGCGAAAACAATCGCATTTACGTCGTTCCCATCGTGCCGAATCGCGGCCTCATCATGGATCGCAACGGCGTGGTCATGGCGCAAAATTATTCCGGTTACACGCTGGAGATCGCGCCGGACAAGGTGCCGGACATGGATGCGTTGATCACCGAGTTGTCCGGACTGGTCGAGATCACGCCCAAGGACATCAAGCGCTTCAAGAAACTGCTGACCGAACGGCAGACGCTGGAAACCATGCCAATACGCAGCCAGCTGAATAATGAGGAAGTCGCGCGCGTATCGGCGCAGCTGTTCCGTTTCCCCGGCGTGGAAATCAAGGCGCGCCTGTTCCGCGAATATCCTTTTACCGATGTGACATCGCATTTGATCGGTTATGTCGGTCGTATCAACCAGAACGACATCAATCAGCTGGCGGAAGATGAGACTGCGTCCAACTATCTCGGCTCCGACTACATCGGCAAAACCGGTGTCGAGCAGAGCTATGAAAAAGAACTGCACGGTACGACCGGCTTCGAACAGGTCGAGGTGGATGCGGGCGGTCGCGCGGTGCGCGTGCTGTCGCGTACCGCACCGCAATCCGGCAGCAACCTGATGCTGACACTGGATGCGAAACTGCAGGAAGTGGCGGAGCAGGCGTTTGGCGATTTTCGCGGCGCGCTGGTGGCGATCGACCCCTCCAACGGCGAAGTGCTGGCCTTTATCAGCAAACCCGGCTACGACCCCGGCTTGTTCATCGACGGTATCGACAGCGAGACCTGGGACACGCTGAACAATTCGCTGGATACGCCGCTCAACAACCGTGCCCTGCGCGGACAATACCCGCCGGGCTCCACCATCAAACCGTTCATGGCGCTGGCCGGGCTGTTTTATGACACCCGCTCGCCTACGCACAACATCAGCGATCCCGGTTATTACATGCTGCCCGGCAGCCGCCATCAGTACCGCGACTGGAAAACCGGCGGTCATGGCAGTGTCGACATGTTCAAAGCCATTGTCATCTCATGCGATACTTATTTTTACGGGCTGGCCACCGAGATGGGGATCGACAACATGCACAGCTATCTGGCGCGCTTCGGTTTCGGTGCCAAGACCGGCATCGACATGGAAGGCGAGACTTCAGGTTTGCTGCCTTCTCCCGAATGGAAATCCAAGCGTTACAACCAGATCTGGTATCCCGGCGACACCGTTTCGGCGGGTATCGGTCAGGGCTACAATCTGGTGACGCCGTTGCAACTGGCGTTTGCCACGGCGATCCTGGCCAACGACGGTGTGGCGTTCAAACCGCACCTGGTGAAAGAAATACGCCGCGCCAAGGGAGCTGCAGTGCCGATCGAGAACAAGCCGCTGTTCGATCTGCAAATTGACCCCGCTCACCTCAAGCTGGTGAAGAGCGCCATGGAAGCAGTCACCAAGCCAGGCGGTACGGCGGCAGGCGCGAATTACGGTGCGTCCTACCGCATGGCGGGCAAAACCGGTACCGCCCAAGTGATCGCCATCAAGCAGGGTGAAAAATACGACTCGAAAAAAGTCTCCGAATACAATCGCGACCACGCCTGGTTCATCGCGTTCGCACCCGCAGACAAGCCGCGTATAGCGATGGCGGTGCTGGCCGAGAACGGCGGCCACGGCGGTTCCACCGCAGCGCCGATTGCGCGCAAGGTGATGGATTATTATCTGCTCGGCAAGGCACCGCAGCCGCTGTTGAAGCCGGTGGAAAAAAACGGAACTGAAAACGACTGAGTATGAACGCCAGACAACTCCAACAACGTCTCATGCTGCATATGGACCCCGTGCTGCTCTATGCGCTCGGCGGGTTCGCCTTTATCAGCCTGGTGCTGCTGTACAGCGCCAGCGACGGCAACTGGTTGCGGGTACTGGCGCAGTTCGGCAACATCGCGGTGGCATTCCTGGCGATGTGGATCGTCGCCAACATGCCATTGCACTGGCTGATGCGTGTTGCCGTGCCGATGTATGTGTTCGGCATGATCCTGCTGCTGCTGGTAATGACGCCGCTGGGCGTCAACAGCCACGGTGCAACGCGCTGGCTCAACATCGGCGTGGCGACCATCCAGCCTTCCGAGCTGATGAAGATTGCCGTGCCGCTGATGATGGCCTGGTACTTCGAGAAAAATGAAGCCACGCTCAAACTGAGAAACTACCTGGTCGCAACCATCCTGCTGTTGCTGCCCCTGGTGCTGATCGTGCGCCAGCCCGACCTCGGCACCACCATCCTGATCTGGGCGAGCGGCTTTTATGTGCTGTTCCTCGCCGGGCTGTCCTGGCGCATCATGATCGGCCTGACGCTGGGGGCGGTCGCCGCCGCGCCGTTCATGTGGTCGATGTTGCACGACTACCAGCGCCATCGCGTTCTGATGCTGCTGGATCCCTCGCAGGACGCGCTGGGCAAGGGTTACCACACCATCCAGGGCATGATCGCGGTCGGTTCCGGCGGTATCCTCGGCAAGGGCTACATGAACGGTACGCAGACCCACCTGGATTTCCTGCCCGAGCGTACCACCGACTTCATCTTTGCCGTCTGGTCGGAAGAGTTCGGACTGATCGGCAATCTGCTGCTGCTTGGGCTGTATGTGTTCGTCATCGGGCGTGGCTTCATCGTCACCGCCAACGCCTCCACCTATTTCACGCGCCTGATGGCGGGCAGCATCACACTCACCTTCTTCACTTATGCTTTCGTCAATATGGGCATGGTCAGCGGCATCCTGCCCGTGGTGGGTGTGCCGCTGCCGCTGATCAGCTACGGCGGCACCTCCATGCTTACGCTGATGCTCGGCTTTGGTATGCTGATGAGCATCCACACGCACAAAAAACTCGTTAAAACCTGATGGAGCTGAAAATGAAAAAACAATCGCTGTTGGCAATCCTGGCTGCGCTTGCGATGACAGCTTGTTCCACCACGCAGACTCCGGCAGAAAAACAGCAAAGCGCGGCACCCGTAGTGGATGCCGTCGCGGGCCCCAGCGGCAAATCGGCAACCATTCCCGGCAGTTCAACTGCCACCCAGGGCGGCGGTTACCTGGCAGGCGACGGCCCCGGCGCCGATGCGCCCAATCTCGATGCCATCCCCGATGCTGTGCCAAAGAAAGAACCGCTGCATCGCTATGCCAACCGTCCTTACTCCGCACTGGGCAAGACCTACACCCCGCTGCAAAGCACGGGCAACTACAAGCAGCGCGGCATCGCCTCCTGGTACGGTAAAAAATTCCACGGTCAGCGCACCTCCATCGGCGAGGTCTACGACATGTACGCCATGACTGCCGCGCACCCCACGCTGCCCATCCCCAGCTATGCGCGCGTCACCAACACGGCGAACGGAAAATCCGTCATCGTACGCATCAATGACCGCGGCCCGTTCCTGCACGAACGCATCATGGATCTGTCCTATGTCGCGGCCTACAAGCTCGGCTACGTCAACAGCGGCAGCGCCGAAGTCGAAGTGGAAAGCCTTACCGCGGACGGAGCCGCACCTGTGATGGCATCGGCAATCGAGACACCCGCCGTGCAAGTTGAGCCGATAGCTGTTGCGCCTCTGGCACCCGCCATTCCGGTCGAAACCGCCGGTGCGCCCACCGGACAGGTATACCTGCAACTCGGCGCTTTCAAATCGCAGCAGGGTGCGGAAAGCTTCCTCGGCAAGATGCGCTCCGAACTGGTCGATACCAGCAGGACACTGTCGCTGTACAGCAAGGACGGCCTGACCCGCGTGCACTACGGCCCCTATGCCAACGCGAATGAAGCGCGCAATGCGGCCGGCAAACTTTCTTCATCACTCGGCTTCAAACCCTTCATAAGCCTGCACTGACATGCATATTCTCGCCAACATCATCGTCGGCATCGTGGCCGTCATTCACGTGTACATACTCGTGCTCGAAATGGTCCTGTGGGAACAACCGATAGGACTGCGCACGTTCAACATGGACGCGGACTTTGCTTCCGCCACCCGCGTAATGGCGGCGAATCAGGGGCTGTATAACGGATTCCTCGCGGCGGGCTTGCTGTGGGGATTGTTCACGGGAAATATCCATGTGCAGCGGTTTTTTCTGGGATGTGTGCTGACGGCGGGGTTTTATGGGGGGCTGACGGTACATGCGAGGATATTGTTGGTTCAGGGTGGGCCGGCGTTGCTGGGGTTGATTTTGCTGGCTTTCGTGTAGCACTTTCAGGCCGTTCGTGGTGAGTCCACGCCATACCGTTCGTCCTGAGCCTGCGGTAGGGTCGCCGCGTTGCGGCGGGGTACCCACCGGCGTACCCCTCGCGGGTGCTGTCGAAGGATGGGCGAAGCCCGCTGGTTTTCAAATTCAAACCCAACACCGTCGGGGGTAGCCCGACAGCTAGTCACTTTCTTTTGCTTCGCCAAAAGAAAGTAACCAAAGAAAAGGCGACCCCGGTGCGCCGTCCCCTTCGGGGATGCCCTCCGTTGCTCAACCAGACAGGCCTCCTCATAAACTCGCACGATCCGCTGCGCGGCCACGTGCTCGGACATATTCGTCGGAAAGCCCCTGTCTGGTCTCCGCTACTCGGCGGCGCACAGGGGATGGAAAAGCGAAGGTCAAAATCACATGGCGGGCAGAAAGCTGCCCGCCATAGTCAAAACAATCTGACTCCGGTACATTTGAACCTTAAAGCGAATAACTACAGGTTGCAAAGTTCCTTAAGACGAGCTTCGACAGCTGGAATTGTTTGGGGCAATGTGTCTTTCCCAAATTGGTGAAAATTCGAAATAACTCGGTTCACTGAGTCAATGCATTCGGCAAGTTTAAATGCCTTATTCACGAGCATTTGTACCTGACTGACATTTAAACCCGGGTCTTTACCTTCACTAATTTTTCTTTGAAGCCTAATAACGTCAAAAGGAAGTGGACTCAATACTGCGCGTAATTTCCCGGGCTTTGTGCCGTAATGAAGTTTTTGAATTGTGCTGTGCGCGACAGTATTGCGTCCTTTTTTCGCGGCATCGATTTTGGTATTAAGTTTCGGCCAATGTTCGCGAAGCAATTCTAACTCGCTGTTTTCGTCCAAGAGTTGAATGATGACATTGTTTACAACATTCAATCTCGCATCAAATCCCGTGAGGCTATGATATATCGCATATGCGATGAGGCTAGAGGATGGTTGAATGTTAAGGGCAGCATAAAGCAGGGCGCTCAGAGCCGTTTCTAGTTCAGTCCAAGCCTGGATATGTTGAAGAACAAGATGCTGGAGTTCAAGTATTTCTTGCTCGGTGCGCTTCTGATCTTCGGAATCGCGCTGGCATTCAGCTGCCGTCATATTTACATGCGCTAACGCTGGAGAATTATTTTTAAACTCAATAAGTTCTGGATGATCATCCGCGACCAACTCTGTTTCGGTAAGGCAACTGCCTTCCTGAAGTTGCTGTGGGCACGAATACACTCCAACAATCTTTCCGGAAAAATCGCGCTGAATGTAAGGCATAGAATGCTTCTCGCTCTCCGCTCCCATCTTGTAAGGCGTTCAATGTACCGGAGTCGATTTGTTTTGACTATGGTGGGCAACTTGTTGCCCACCATTCAATTTTGATTTTTGCCTTTTTTCATCCCCTGAGTGCCGCCTCGATATTTCGCCAACAAGCGGAGATTCAGGCGAGCACTGTCCGAGTTCCGCAGTGGGGCACGGGGTGTGTGCCCCGCCAGGGTGAGTTGCGCAGCCCCGCTTGTTGGCGAAATATCGAGGGAACCCCGCAGGGGCGGCAAACCGGGGGCGCCCTCTTTTGGTTACTTTTCTCGGCAAGACGAGAAAAGTGACTAGCTGTCGGGCTACCCCCGACGGTGTTGATGTTGGTTTTGAATTCACAAACCAGCGGGCTTCGCCCATCCTTCGATACACCTTGCTGCGCAAGGCACTCAGGACGAACGGTCCGTGCGACCGAGTCACTCTCGATAACGCTAAAACATGCCCCATCCCCCAGTATTTACCATCACATTAGAATATGCTAATATACAAACACTGCTAACAAAGGAAGCCCCATCATGTTTGGAATGAACGTAAAAGAAATCGACGCCACCGAACTGGCCAAATGGTTCAACGCCGCCTCTCATGGCTTTCGCGTGATCGATGTGCGCCAGATGGAAGAGATCAAACAAGGCACAGTGCCCAAGGCGGAAGCGCTGCCGCTGCATACGCTGCCTGCCAAGATGCACGACCTGTCCAAGGATGAAAAGCTGGTGATGGTGTGCCGCAGCGGCGCGCGCTCGGCGCAGGCTTGCATGTTCTTACAACAACAAGGCTTCTCAAACGTCTACAACCTGCGCGGCGGGATGATGGGTTGGGTGCAAAGCGGTTTCCCCGCTTACCAATTGGGCTGACACGCCCCCTTACACGTGTTGGCACAATGACCGGGACGCGTAGCTCCCGGTTTTTTTCCGTCCGTACAGTAAAAAGAAGTGGGCACATCGTGCCCTCCTCCTGGTTTGGGTTTTGATTTATTGTTTTCCTTCCCCTGTGTGCCGCCGAGTAGCGGAGGCTGGTCAGGGAATTCTGACGAATATGTTTGAGCACGTGGACGCGTAGCGGATCGTGCGAGTTTATGAGGAAGCCTGACCAGTCGAGCAACGGAGGGAACCCCGAAGGGGCGGCAAACCGGGGTCTGCCCTCTTTTGGTTACTTTTCTCGGCAAGACGAGAAAAGTGACTAGCTGTCGGGCTACCCCCGACGAAGTTGGTTTTGAATTTGAATAATCCGCGTGGGCACACAAAACGTGCCCACCCTACATGCTTACTGCACCCTACGCATAAACAAATACAACTCCTCCACCTTCGCCCTCGCCCAAGGCGTCCTCCTTAAAAACTTCAAACTCGATTTAACACTCGGATCATGCGTGAAGCAGCGGATAGGAATAGCTTCGCCCATCGCCTCCCATCCCATGCTTTCTGAAAGTTGCGTGACGATCATCTCAAGCGTAGTGCCTTCCAGTGCAGGGCGGCCTGCAGGTTTCTTGTCGGTATTCATGTCCGGATTTTACAGGTGAACGCAACGCCTGAGCGTTTACAATGCGCTCCTTGATTTCAGATTCACATCACATGTCAGACCCCATCCGTCTCGCCAAACGCCTTGCCGAATTAGTTCACTGCTCGCGCCGTGAAGCGGAGCTGTATATCGCGGGAGGCTGGGTGTCGGTGGACGGGCAGGTGGTGGAAGAGCCGCAGTTCATGGTGTCGGCCCAGCGGGTCGAGTTGCATACGGATGCCACGCTGGTTCCTATGGAGCCGGCAACCATATTGTTTTACAAGCCGCACGACACAGACACGAATGCAGATTCAATCAAGCTACTGCTCTGCTCCGATACGCGCGCACCGGACGATCGTTCCGGCATCCGCCTGCTTAAGCAACACTTTCTGCGACTGACGCAGTGTCTGCCGCTGCAAATACATGCGAGCGGTTTGGCAGTGTTTACCCAGGACTATCGCGTGACGCGCAAACTGACCGACGATGTTGCCACCATCGAGCAGGAATATATCGTCGAGGTTGCGGGTGATCTGGTTCCCGATGGACTCACGCTGCTCAACCATGGACTCAGTTTTAACGGAAAGCCGTTGCCGCCGGTCAAGGTGAGTTGGCAGAACGAAACACATTTGCGTTTTGCGCTCAAAGGCGCGCAACCGGGCCAGATCACGCATATGTGCAAAGCCGTCGGCCTGCAGATGTTGGCGATGAAACGGCTGCGTATCGGGCGTCTGTCGATGTCGAAATTGCCGCTCGGGCAGTGGCGCTATTTGATGCCGTATGAAAAGTTCTAAGTCAGGCCTGGAAATGTCGTCGTTCTGCCAATGGGACGGTGACACGTTGGTGTTGAACATTCTCGGCCGTCCGCGCGCCAACAAGACAAAATTCGGCAAGGTCATTGGCAAGCAGTTGGAGATCCATGTCGCCGAGAATCCGGTGCGTGGCAAAGCGACGGCGCATCTGGTGACGTTCTTGGCGGGGGAGTTCGAAGTAGCCGAGAGTGCGATTGTCGTGGTGTTCGGGGTGTACAACGTCAACAAACAGGTGCGCATTACTGCGCCAAAACAATTGCCTTGCTTGATTGCAAAGCGCTTGGAAGAGAAATGAAATCTGCGGGGGGTATCAGCCGAATAGTCGCTTCAGCGCGCTGCCCAGCCAGCCGCCGGTATTGTCTCTGGTCGATTCTAGCCCCAGGTTTTGCTTGACGCATTCCGCGTAGTCCGCGTCGTCGCCCTTGATGTGGTTGACCAACCAGATTTTCAGCATGGAGAGAAGTTCCGGCGTGACATTTTCCCCGGCTTCGGCGCGTTTCAGGAATTCCCCTACGCGTTTGGTGAAAATCTCGTGTACGCGTTTGTGTGCCTTCAGGAAAGGATAGGCTGCGCGCTCCTGCAATTCTTCTTCAAATGCAAAATGGGTGAGGGTGTAGTCGACGAGTTCTTGCAGTACATGACCAGTTGCTTTGCTGTCGCCAATTTCATTCGCAGAATTGAGTTCGTTCAGGTAATCAACGATGCGCCGGTGCTGCTTGTCGATTACTTCGATCCCGGTGTCCAAATCGCTGGACCAGTGCAGGTATGCCATAATTCCTCCAATTGATGCCAATTGTATCTTGGTCTTGTTTTCTAGCCGGGCATTGTTTCTTACCCATACTCCCTAGTCAATGGTAATTAGACAGACTGATTTCCTCGGGTTCCATGCATGAGTGATTCCTTACCCGCAAAGCCTCGCAGTCTTTTGCGCCGCTACCTGGTGGCAGGGTATGCCACGTTCATTGTTTATGCCAGCTTGGCGCCGTTTATTGGCTGGCAGGAGCAGGGGCTGGAGTTTTGGGCGGTGCTTACTTCGCCTTTAGGGTTGACTTATACCGGCTTTGACGCGTTAAGCAATCTGTTGGCCTATTTTCCGTTTGGTTTGCTGCTGGCACTCACCATGCGTACGTACTTCGGCAAGGGGGGTAGTGTTTTGTTGGCCACACTGCTGGCAATGTCCCTTTCTGGCGCAATGGAATATCTGCAAATGTATTTGCCCATGCGTACCAGCTCCAATGTCGATATTTTGACCAACAGCATCGGGGCATTGGGAGGAGCGCTGGTAATGGTGTCAACAGGCGGACGCGCCTGGTTCGTTCGCCTTACGCAATGGCGCATCGGATTGTTCCGGCAGGGATCAGGCGTCGATTTCGGTCTGGCGCTGGTGATGTTGTGGATGTTCGCGCAGATCAACCCTTCATTGCCGATGCTGGGCAACGTGTTTATCACGGAACCCGCCTTCCGCATGCTGGTTGCCGAACCGGATCAGCCGTTCAATATCTGGGAAAGCATGGCAGTTGCGCTGAACTTGCTGATGGTTGGCGCGCTCTTGCTTACCTTGTTGCGCATACGCCGGCATGTGGTGCTTGGACTGGTGGTGCTGCTGAGCGTGGTGGCCCTGGCGAAATTTATTGCGGCGGCATTATTGCTAAAATCCTGGGCGCTGCTGCTGTGGCTGAATGGCGAAGCGATCCTGGGCATCGTGATCGGCGTGCTGCTGATTACCGGCGTTTCCTGGTTGCGGCACTCGCGACTGATCTGGGTAACCGCGCTGGGGGCGCTGATTTATGTAGTGCTATCGTACTGGGTGCTGGACAGTGGTACGCCGTCAGCCGCAATGCGCTTGTACCAGTGGCGATATGGGCACTTGGGCAATTACAACAGATTGTCGCATTTGGTGTCGCTGGTCTTTCCGTTGCTGCTGGGCGCGTATCTGTGGCTGGCGCGAGCTTCATATAAACATCATCAGGAGGGGAAATGAGTTATTACCATAAGCATGTATTTTTCTGCGAAAACCAGCGTGCGGCGGGTGAAGAATGCTGCGGTAACCACAATGCCAAGGCAGCTCGCGCCTACGTCAAGGACAAGGTCAAGTCGCTGGATATCTCGACCGAAAAGAACTTAATCCGCATCAATTCGGCTGGCTGCCTGGGACGTTGCGATCTGGGGCCTGTTCTGGTGATCTATCCAGAGGCGGTCTGGTATACCTACGTCGATCAGGCAGACTTGGACGAAATCATTGAAGAACACTTGACCCACGGCCGTGTGGTCGAAAGGTTGAAAATCTGATGACTGTTGTACAGAAAGTATTTTCCATCACGGGGGCGGCCGGTCATATTGAAGGCGTCGTACACCTGCCGCATGATGTTTCGCGCGCAATCGCGGTCGTGGCGCATCCACTGCCGACCATGGGGGGCACGATGGACAACAAGGTGGCGGTTACGCTGGCCAAGACATTTGCCGAACTCGGTTGTGCAACACTGCGCTTCAATTTCCGCGGCGTGGGCGCAAGTGAGGGCGAATTCACCGGCGGCGACGGTGAAGAACAGGATATGGTTGCCGTTGTGCATTACGCACGTGAACAATTCGGGGATGAGTTGCCTCTGGTTCTGACGGGATTCTCTTTCGGCGGATATGTAGCTGCACGCGCAGCAAACCTGCTTCAACCTCAACATCTGGTACTGGCGGCCCCCGCTGTAGGGCGTTTTGCCATGCCGGCAGTTTCGCCGGACACGCTGGTCATCCATGGAGAACTTGACGATGTGATTTTGCTGGCAGATGCCTTCGATTGGGCGCGCCCGCAGCATTTACCCATAGTCGTGTTGCCCCAGGCCGGGCACTTCTTTCATGGGCGCCTGACGCAGTTGCACAACATCATCAAGCGACATTTCACCGGCGTGGCGCTATGAGCGTTGTCATACGCGCGACCGGATTGCAGAAGTCCTACGGCAGCCTGCGCGTAGTGGACGGTCTCGATTTATCCATCCGCAAGGGCGAGTGCTTCGGGCTGCTCGGTCCCAACGGCGCGGGAAAAACCACCACCCTGCGCATGCTGCTGGGATTGATCGAGCCGGACGCGGGCACCGCCACGCTGCTCGACTTGCCGGTGCCGCAGGCGGCACGCGAGGCGCGTATTCGTGTCGGTGTGGTGCCGCAGATGGATAATCTTGATCCCGACTTCACCGTAGCGGAAAACCTGCTGGTGTATGGGCGCTATTTCGGCATGCAGGACAGCGAGATTGAGGCGCGCATTCCCTCGTTGCTCGAGTTTGCCAGCCTCTCCAACAAGCGCGATGTGAAAGTGCCGACGTTGTCAGGCGGCATGAAGCGGCGCCTGACGCTGGCGCGTGCACTGGTGAACGACCCCGATGTGATCTTTCTGGACGAGCCGACCACCGGACTCGATCCGCAGGCGCGCCACCTGATCTGGCAGCGCCTGCGAGAATTGACGCAGCAGGGCAAGACGCTATTGCTCACCACGCACTTCATGGACGAGGCCGAACGCTTGTGTCACCGCCTTGCCGTGATGGACAACGGCAAGCTCATCAGCGAGGGTTCGCCGCATGAACTGATAGAACAGAACATCGAGCCGCAAGTGGTTGAAGTGTTCGGCGAGACTTCGGGGCAATGGGCGAACGAGCATGTGGCAACATTTTCGCAGCGCTTTGAAGTCAGCGGCGAGTCGGTGTTCTGTTACGTGAAAGATGCGCAGCCCTTGGTTGCACACCTGCAAGCACAAAACGAATTGCGCTATCTGCACCGTCCGGCGAATCTGGAAGATGTATTTCTGAAATTGACTGGTAGGGAGATGCGCGAATGAATCTGATTATTCGCATGTTGTGGGTCATCATTCGCTCCTTCTTCCTGAAACGGATGGACAAAGGAAACTATACGAGCTCGCTCAAGATGCGCGTGCTGCCCAATGATATTGACATCAACTTCCATATGAACAACGGTCGCTATCTGACCATTTGCGATCTCAATCGTGTGGATGTGTTTGCGCGTAGCGGTCTGCTGAAGGCGATGTTCAAGCGCGGCTGGATACCGGTGATTGCCGAACACAGCATGACCTACAAGAAGCCGCTGAACATTTTTCAGCGTTATGAGGTGAAGCTGGAAGTGCAGCGCTGGGATGAGAAATATTTCTATATGACGCATACTTTCATTTGCGGAGGTCGGATCGCCGCCGAAGGAACCTCTAAGGGTTGCGTGTACGAGCGCGGTGTCGGCGTGGTACCTCCAGACCGGGCGTTTGCAGCGGTGGATGAGGATAGAAATAAATGAGTGCCTATGCTTTACCGCGTTTGAGCTTGCGATTTTTCCCAATCTGGCGGAGGCATTGGCTGGTATGGAAAAAAATCGCGGTCCCTTCGATTCTCGGCCATCTTGCCGACCCGGTGATCTATATGCTGGGCTTGGGCTACGGTCTGGGTAGTCTGCTGCCTAGCATGGGTGGCATGTCGTACATGGCGTTCCTTGCGGCGGGTACTGTGTGCTATAGCACCATGAACAGTGCAAGCTTTGAAGCGTTGTATTCCGGCTTCGCCCGCATGCATGAGCAGCGTACCTGGGAGGCGATTCTCAACACCCCCGTGTCGCTGGACGATGTGGTGTTGTCAGAGATCCTTTGGGCAGCCACCAAGAGCCTGATGTCCGGAGTGGCGGTGCTTGCCGTGATCTGGATACTCGGACTGTCCCACTCCCTTATGTCATTGTGGATGATCCCGCTGGCGCTGTTGATCGGCCTGGCGTTTGCCGCCATCGGTCTGATCATGACCGCGCTGGCTCCGGCGTATGACTTTTTCATGTACTACTTCACTCTGGTCATCACGCCGATGATGCTACTATGCGGCGTCTTTTTTCCGGTCGCCCAGTTGCCGCAGGGCTTCCAGGCCGCAGCCAGCGTATTGCCGCTGACGCATGCGGTGGATTTGGCACGGCCGTTGATGAGCGGTACGATTCCGCCACAGGCGATGCTGCATATCGGCGTGCTGCTGGCGTATACGCTGATCGCTTTCTATATTTCGCTGGTACTGTTCCGGCGGCGTTTGTTGAGGTAATTGTCATGTTGTGGCTCAAGGCTTTTCATATTTTCTTCGTAGTCAGCTGGTTCGCCGGGCTTTTTTATCTGCCGCGTATTTTCGTCAATCATGCGATGGCGCAAGAGCAGGCCGTGCGTGATCGTCTGAAATTGATGGAGCGCAAGCTGTACAAGTTCGTTACACCCATCGGTGCACTGGCTGTCATCACAGGCTTGTGGTTGTGGATTGGATTTGCAGACCAGCTTGCGCTTGGCGGCTGGATACATGTCAAAACAACACTGGTTGCCGGACTTGTCGCATATCACCTGTACTGCGGCCATCTGGTGAAAGTGTTTGCCGAAGACCGCAATACAAAGAGCCATGTCTGGTTTCGCTTCTTCAATGAAGTGCCGGTGCTGGTGCTAATTGCGGTCGTGATACTTGTTGTGGTGAAGCCCTTCTAAAATGCCTGATTATTTCGCTACCTGCCCGCGCGGACTGGAAAAACTGCTCTCCGACGAACTCGCCGGATTCGGTGCCACCGATGTGCGTACTACCGATGGAGGCGTCGGCTTCGCGGGCGATTGGCCGACGTGCTATCGCATCAACTTGCAAAGCCGTCTGGCCTCGCGCATCCTGTGGCGCGTAAAAGATGCGACGCCGTTTCGTAACGAGCAGGACGTATACAAGACCGTATACGATCTGCCGTGGGCGCGCTGGTTTGACGTGAACTGCACCATCCTGGTCAAGGTCACCGCGATCAAATGTCCGCTCAAGAGCCTGGAATTCATCACGCTCAAGATCAAGGATGCGGTATGCGACAAATTCCGCGCCGAAAAAAACGCGCGTCCCAGCGTGGCCAAGCTGGATCCCGATATGCGCATCCATGCCTTCTTCGAGGGCGAGAAATTCATGCTGTATCTGGATACTTCCGGTGATGCGTTGTACAAGCGCGGCGTGCGTATCCATACCAACATCGCGCCGCTGCGCGAGAACCTGGCCGCGGGCATCCTGAAAATGACCGGCTGGAAGCCCGGTATTCCGCTGCTTGACCCGATGTGCGGCGCTGGAACTTTCCTCATTGAGGCGGCGCAGATCTCGCTCAACATCCAGCCCGGTGTTGCGCGCAATTTCGCATTCGAAAAACTGAAGAATTTCGACGTGAAGATCTGGAACGCGATGCGCGAAGCGGCCATTGCCGCGCAACTGCCAGTAAGCGAATTGCCCATTTACGGCAGCGACCTTTATGGTGACGCGCTCAAGGCCGCGCACCAGAACCTGGAAGAAGCAGGCATTCGCGAAACGGTGGATCTGAAGCAATGCAATGCGTTGGAAGCGTCTCCCCCCGAAAAGGAAGGCATCCTTGTTGCGAACCTGCCCTATGGTGAACGCATGGGCGACGAAGATGAACTGGCCGAGTTGTATCCGCAACTGGGCGACGTGCTGAAAAAGAAATTCGGCGGCTGGAACGCCTATCTGTTCACCGCCGACATGCGCATCGCCAAGCTGATGAGACTGGCGCCGTCCAGACGCACGCCGCTTTACAACGGCGCGATCGAATGCCGTTTGTTCGAGTACAGGATCGTGGCGGGGAGCAACCGGCCAACCTGAGCCGCAGACGAAATGCCTTCAGTTGGTCACGCAACAGGCCATTCGTCAGAAACTGGACGAACGGTCAACGCCGGGACTTCCTTTAGCCGAACTTTTGGGTATCCTACCGGTCTAGTTGGTTACCTGTGCGTATGTCGATATTAGGGGTTTAGTGTGAAAATCGAAATCAATACCAAAGAGATACTTGTGCTGCTGGCTGCTTCGGTGATGAGCCTGCTCGCCAATCTTCCGGACGAAATACGGGGTAGTGTGGTCGATAAAAGATTGCTTTTGGCAGCCCTGATTGCCATGGTGATCGTCGCATTGTTCCGCTATGTGCAGGTATATCTGCTTTTGCTGATTTCCATTCTGGCCATCGGAGCAAACCTTCCGACCGAGATGGCTTCCGCGCTGGGTATCAGCCAGTTTGCAATGATCGCGTCGCTGGCCGCCCTGATTGGGATGGCGTTGCTGAATCGTGCAGTCAAATTGTTGCCTGTGGATCAGGATGATGCTTCTGAGGTGAGTTCCGATGAACGCCAGGAATTGCTGGAAGCAATTGCGAGAGGGGATCAGGCTACGGTTCACCGTTTGCTGGTTTTGAATGTTAGCGCCAACTTTTTTGACAATGGCACGACTCCCTTGCATCTGGCAGCCCAGAAAGGTTATCCGGAAATTGTGCAATTGCTGATCAATTACGGTGCTGACTTCCGCAAAAAGAATGCGGAAGGCAAGACGGCTCTTGAGATTGCACTGGACAAAAAGAAGTTCGTCCAGACAACAGAAATCCTGCACAGGGTAAGCAAACCTTACTATGGCACTTCTGGCCAGGCAGACACGCGGCAACAGGCAGAACCACGGCGCGCGGATGCGGAATTGTGGCAAAGGCAACACGACTTCTGATGCAAGGCCATACAGAGGTGATCTGAGCAGAGTCATCCTGACATTGCACTTCTTTCCCCAGTCTGCGGCGGGAAAATTCACGGACTTGCCGCATTGTGGATATCCAAACCGGGCTATCAGAAATTTTTTTCATTTTGAATGACATACCTGCTTTGTCAACAAGGAAATAGCGGGATTGTGTTGTTGACTGAATTCCTCGGTTTAAGGATACTGCCTGCGCGTAGTTGATTTTCCTATCACGCAGTTAACGAAGTGCACCAACAAGAATGGGGCTGAGCAATATCAGCTTATTGGCATATGAATCGGCCCAAGCCTGAATCGCCACTTCGCCGTTCAACAGATGAAATAGGGAGAGAAACATGAAAACGATCAAACAAATTTTGAATGAAAAAACAAAACCGCTCACTACCGTAGCAATCGATGCTACCGTCCAGAAGGCCATGGAATTGATGCGCGACCGCGATATTGGTGCTGTCATGGTTGTTGACGGTAACAAGCTAAAGGGTATTTTCTCCGAACGCGACTGTGTGCATAAAGTCTCGTCTCTTGGTCGCGACCCGCGGGAAGTTAAGGTGTGCGACGTGATGACTTCCAAGGTGCGTTACGTGACGCTGGATGCGGAAGTTTCGCAGTGCCTTGCGTTGATGACGGAGCGTTTTTTACGCCATCTGCCGGTACTCGATGAGCAGCAAAACATCCTGGGTATCGTCTCGATCGGCGATCTGGTCAAGGCAAAAATATCCGACCAGAGTTTCATTATCGAGCAGTTGGAACGCTACATAACTTCCTGACTCGGAAATGGCTTCTGCACTGATATGCCCGGACTATGCCAGACCGGTGTGGGATTTTGCGTGAAGTAGCTGCAATTGCAATATTTCCTGCCAGGCTTTTTCGGGAAAGCCGTCGCGGTCAAATCTGCCACCCCCGCGGCCATTGGGCTGCAACAAGTCGGCGAAATAGGGTTCTGCTTCGGGCGTGCCCCAGAGTAAGACGATCTTCTCCAGGATATGCGGGAATCGGTCTTCAAGCATTTGCGGGTACTGGCTTGGACTGCATTTCAATGTTTGCAGGACGACATCTCTATCTATCATGGCTATTTCCCCTTGTCCTCAGACTGCGTCCGCGAAACTATAACTGCGCGGACTGCGCCTTCCATCCTGGACTAAGCGTAAAACGAGTAAGCAAGTGCGTCAATCGCTGTCATTCTCCGGTCAGGATGCAGGATAACAACTTTGAACGATGTTCACCGGATTGATTTCTCTTAACAGCCACTTCAGCTTCCATATTCCTGAAAATGCGAGTTCTCCAGGTGGCAAATATATTGCACTGTAAAGGCAAAACCTCGTGGATACGAGTCGGCATAGGACAAACACCGATGGCGGATTTCAGAATTTTCCTAAGCATTATCAGGAAATTCGCCGATGTTGCCGGAACTGAACTGTCATCAGAATGATGCCACTCGCTCCGCCCGAGATATCAGAAATGGCTGTGACGAGGCAGGCAGATGGAATTCTGCGCCAAGCAAATTGGGCTTCAGGTAATTTTTTCTGATCGAAATAAATTGCGGGCGCCAGCAATGCCTGTCGGTGCTATGCGGTAACGCTACCCAAACATCTGCTGGTAAAGGTTTCGAGAAATTTGGATTAATGAACCAACTCCGTTTGCATCGGGAGATTTATCTTAAATGCGGACAGTTACTCCACTCAAAATAAGGAATGATCATGATGCCACATCCTGCACAGGCTGAAGAAGTCGAGCTTGCAATGAGAAAAATGGGAATGGAAAAGAGTGAGGCGAGTGCAGAAAAGCAAGTCAGGGATGCAAATGTGCCAACCAGAAATGCAGAACATATCTGTAATACCGGTCATGGCTCGGCATACCGCGCTGCCTATATCAAAACTCATAACATGGATTTGTAGCAGTATTCAGGCATGTGAAGTTGTTGTAAAGAACCAGCAGGGGGTGTCCCTGATATTCAAGCTAGGAGAAAGTCACATGGCAACCGGTACAGTTAAATGGTTTAACGATGCAAAGGGTTTTGGCTTTGTCACTCCCGATGACGGCACCGTTGATTTGTTCGCTCACTTTTCTGCAATCAACATGAACGGCTTCAAATCACTCAAGGAAGGACAGAAGGTAAGTTACGAAGTGACACAGGGCCCCAAAGGCAAGCAAGCATCAAACATCCAGGCGGCCTGACCGGAATCCTGAATTTCTGACAAATCCCGAAGGACCCACCGGACAGAGAGCAGCAAATGCAGATCTGTCCGGTGTCTGTACGCTTGAAATCATGAATCAACACAGGTCGAAGCTATCTCACTCTGCTTCGCAAAATCCTGTGTTTCCAAACTAATGCACCCAGGCGCAATCCCGAAAATCTGCCTGACGATGACATTGAAACCAAATTTGACCTGGCCCGCTATAATCCGGATGTTTATAGCTCGGACTCACTGCCGGCCAATTTTGGATACGAAAATTGCGTAGCAGGGTGGCATCTGTGAGACGGCGTAATCAAGTCATTTCGTGACGACCACTTGATTGTGGTTTGTAAGTGTAAATTGTTCAGGAGAAAGTAATGGCAGAAGAGAAGAAAGAATCATGGCTGAATTATCTCGCGTTGACTACAGTGATTTTCGCGGTGTGCGCAACATTATCCACGTTCAAGGGCGGCGGCTATTCCACCCGTTCCGTGATGAGCCAATCGCAGGCGTCGGATCAGTGGGCTTTTTTCCAGGCCAAATCCATCAAGTCCTACATGTACCAGATGCAAAAAGAAAATCTGGAACTGAAGCTGCTGGATCTGCCCAGAGGCGCAGGTAAAGAAACGATTAACAGCTATCAGGAAAAAATAGCCGACTACAAAAAGAAGATAGAAAAATACGAGCAGGAAAAAACCGAAATTCAGGAGAAAGCGAAAGAACTGGAAAGCGTTCGCGACGAGGCCCAAAAGCATTCCAAGGCATTCGGCATGGCGATCATCTTCCTGCAAATCGCCATTTTGCTGTCCTCCATATCTGGGCTGCTGAAAAAGAAGCCGGTCTGGTATGCAGGCATGGCCACGGGCATCGTTGGTTTGTTTTTCTTTGTGAATGGTTTTCTGGTGATTTTGTAACGATCACTCACCGCTCAATTCTTCTCCGGTGCCTTCTGATCCCCTTCCCCGCAAGTGAGGAAGGGGTGAGGAAACAAGCGGGGCACTTAGGGCTTTGATATGCAAACTGAAGTCCTTCGGCAGTATCGGACAATTAGATCAAGCCTGTCGGCTGGCTCGCCGATTGCCGTGTTGCACATCGGTGAGCAGGAAACGGGCATAGCCGTTGGGGCGGGAGCCGAACCGGAAAACATTCTGATGCTGGCGCTGGGCTCACAAAGCACAGCCAAACAATTTTTTCATCATGCGCCGCCAACACCGGGCGAGATCGAAAATGCCATCATGCAAGTCGAGGACGAGATAACCCGTGCGAGGGAAATGATTGCGGGTTATTCGATGCTGGTTACGGACGATGCGTCAATTCGCGAGATTGCACATATCGCCACTGGCCATGCTGGAACCGCGCTGCAACTGCCGATTGATGCTGTAGAACAGGTTTTTTCGTTGCTTGCCAGCCATTCACTTGGCAGGCCTGCTTCAATCGCGGGAATATCAGGCAGCCCCGCGTTTGCAGCCACGCTTCTGATACTGCGCGAGTTCATGCATCACCTGAGATTTTTGTCGATCAACGTGACAGCCTGAATTGTCCATCAGGCAAAACAAACTAGGGCTTGCGCCCTGTCGTATCGGCACTATAAAAATAAACCCCGAAATTCACGCGTTGCTGTGCTTCCGGTTTGCCTGCATCGCGTGCTTCAAGTTCTGCGGCCCGCTTGTTTACTTCTTCCAGTACCTGGGCTCCCAGTTTTTTGGCCAGTGCATCCAGTTCGGCGACCGACTCCGTTGTCAGCTTGCTGCAATGAATACTGCTTTCGAGTAGCGGTGGCTGTTGCCCGCCAAGATTGTGCGTGGCAGCGCTCAAGTGATCATGCAGGTTCTGGCCGATGTAATACGCCTTCTCGTCAAAATCGCCCTTCCTGACGAAGGGCTCAGTGTTCAGGCAGACGCGGCCTTCCTCGTCGATTCTGGCAATTCCGGTACGCAACCATTCATCCAGGATCACGCGTGAACGAATGTCCTTGCTGACCGAGGCAACCAGGCCTTCAAACGATGCTCCGCCGCCCTCGCTCATCAGCTTGGGCAATGGACGGTGCCGGCCGGTTTCATCCAGTCGCTTCGGATCGCTGCCCCAAAGTTTCACCAGTCTGGTGCTCAGCGATGCCGAGGGAGGGGCCGTCTGTTCCTGGACTCTTTCCGGGCGCAGATTTTTTACATCCTTGCGGTGTACACCGCTCAAAAGGCTGATGCGGCTGTCGGTCTGCGGCTTTCCCTGAAGCCGGAACTCCTCGGTGGCGACCTCGACATAAATAGATTTCAGCAAGTTCGAAAAATAGGGGAATGTAATCGAATGATTTAGTAGCAGCTTTACCAGTGGGCGCAGCAGGTGGCGCACAGCCGTAATCAGTGCAGATGATGGCGCCTGAAGGCTGGTCTCGGAGGTATTGTCATTTGTATTCATGTGGGTACTTTAGCATACGTGGGAAATATTTACACATATTGCTTGACATGGGAAATATTCCCACGGTATTATTCAGCTACGCGGGAATGTTTCCCACGCAAAGAAGTCCCCGCAGCGATCAAGAAGCAGCACAGTCTATGTAACTATTTGTTTATTAGCCACTTGATTGCTTAACTTCAATTAATGATTGGAGAATAATCATGGAAACTATGTACTTGACCAGAATGAGCGCAGGAAAGCTGGGTACCCCGTTAGGGGACAGGATCATCGAGCAGCACCATACGGTCAGCGAGATCATTTCTCGCGCAGAAGAGGTGCTAGCCAAGGAACTGGGCCAGGATTTGGCCGATTATGCCGAGCTGGAAGAAGTATGCACGCGCGGCAATGTAGGCGAAGACACTGTCTGGGGCTATGTCGACAAATCTTCCGGCAACCATGTCGATTTTACCGAAACCCGGAAACTCAAAGCCGCCATCGCCGTCCTTAGTGTCAACGGGCATTACTTTGAGGCAACGCCGATTAGCTAAATCGCTGAGCTTCCGTGCAATACCCGAAAGAGCTGCCGCAACTCGCTGCTCTTTCGGTTTATGCGGGGCCTGATTTGAATTTCAGGCAAAGGCGATGAATCATTCCCTCTTCATCGGCAGGGATGATCAGGATGGGTTTGGAACCTTTGCGTTCAATTCTGGCGGAAGCTTTGCTGTTGGCTTCGCTGTCCAGCGCAAGCCCGAGAAAGCCAAGCGGGGCGCAAATGGTTTCGCGTATGTGGGCGGAATGTTCGCCGATGCCCGCGGTAAAGACCAGCGCGTCGATGCCGCCCGCCTTGGCCGCCAAACTGCCGATGGCGGCGCGTACCTGATTGCAGAAATAGTCGACGGCGAATTTTGCCTGCACACTATTGCTGGCCTGCAGTTCGTCCATTTCGCTGCTCTCCCCGTTGGACAGGGCCAGCAAACCCATCTTGTGAAAAACCAGGTCGCTTAATTCACTGGCGTCGTAGCGCTTGGCCAGTTCCAGCATCACACCGGGGTCAAGGTCGCCGCTACGTGTTCCCATCGTAATACCGCCTGCCGGCGTGTAGCCCATCGTGGTGTCGACGGATTGCAGGTTGTCCAGCAGGCACAGGCTGGATCCGCTGCCGAGATGCGCAACAACGACTTTGCCGTGAGCGGTCTCCTCGAGGCTGTAGCGTAGCCGTGTTGCGACATGCGCGTAATTAAGTCCGTGAAATCCGAAGCGGCGCAGTCCGAGTTCCTGCGGTATCGGCAAGCGTCTGGACAGATCGGGTAGCGTTGCGTGGAAGGCAGTATCGAAACAGGCAATCTGCGGCACGTCGAAACGTTGCCGACACAAATCCACGCCCATCAGATTGCCCGGCAAGTGTAACGGAGCAAGACTGACGATATTTTCCAGCCGAGTGCGTTCTGCTTCATCCACCAGCCGTGCCGTGTCGACGATCTCGCCGCCATGCACAAAGCGATGTCCAACAATATCCGGTTTATGGCCGGAAAGATCGCGCATTAATTGATCGAAACCGGATTGTGGATCACGCAGATGTTCGTAGCGGAAATTGCGCCGCGCTCCGTCTGCCGCGAACAGACAGGCTTTGATCGAAGACGAGCCGCTATTAATGGTGAGGATGGTTTTCATTTGTAGGGCTTGTAGCTGGTAGCTCATAGCGGGTGGCTTGGCGCTCTGTTTGGCTACTGACTACCAGCAACAAGCTACCTGCTCAATACGGCCAAGTCCAGTTATCCACCGACGGCAAATCAGTCCCGTTTTCGTAAGCATAGTTGCGGCACTCGATTTGCATGTTCAGCATTTTCTCTTTCACGTGCGCTCCAGCCACATGCAGAGCTGGTATGCGGTCGATCACGTCAATAACCAGGCTGAAGCGATCGATCTGATTCTGTATCGCCAGTTCCAGCGGCGTGTTGATGCTGCCTTTTTCCTTGTAGCCGCGCACGTGGAAATTCTTGTGGTTGTTGCGGCGATAAGCGAGACGGTGGATCAACCAGGGGTAGCCGTGGAAGTTGAACATCACGGGCTTGTCTATCGTAAACAAACTATCGAAATCCCGGTCGCTCAGGCCGTGCGGGTGTTCACTGGAAGGAACGAGTTTGTACAGGTCGACCACGTTGATGAAACGTATCTTGAGTGCGGGAAAGTGCTCGCGCAGCAATACCGTTGCCGCCAGCGCCTCCTTGGTGGGGACGTCGCCCGCGCTGGCCATCACCACATCCGGTTCAAACCCCTGATCGTTGCTGGCCCAGTCCCAGATACCGATACCTTTGGTGCAATGCTTGGTGGCCGCATCCATGTCCAGGAATTGCAAGTGTTTCTGCTTGTCGCAGACGATCACGTTGATGTAGTTGGTGCTCTTCAGACAATGGTTGGCAACCGAGAGCAGACAGTTCACATCGGGCGGCAGGTAAATGCGTGTCACGTCGGGACTCTTGTTCACCACCAGATCGAGGAAGCCGGGATCCTGATGGGTGAAGCCGTTGTGATCCTGCCGCCACACGGTGGAGGTGATCAGCAGATTCAGCGAGGATACCGGCGCGCGCCACGGCACCACCTTGGACATTGCCAGCCACTTGGCGTGCTGGTTGAACATCGAATCGATCACGTGAACGAAAGCCTCATAAGTAGAGAAGAAGCCATGGCGTCCGCTGAGCAGATACCCTTCCAACCAGCCTTCCAGGGTATGTTCGGACAGCATCTCCATCACGCGTCCATCCGTCGCCAGCTCGCCGCCGCCCGCATCTTCCGGCAGATAATCGGCCAGCCAGGTTTTCTTGCTCACTTCATAGATATTGTCCAGTTTGTTCGAACTGTTCTCGTCCGGACCGAACACGCGGAAGTTGTGCATGTTGTCGCGCATGATGTCGCGCAGGAATTTGCCCAACGGGCGAGTATTCTCGGCAACTGTGGTGCCGGGTTTCTTCACCTCGATCGCATAGTCCTTGCAGTCGGGCATGCCCAGCGCCTTGCGTATCAGGCCGCCATTGGCATGGGGATTGGCACTCATGCGGCGCGTGCCTTTGGGCGCCAGTGCCTTCAGCTCCGGAAGCAATGTGCCGTTCTTGTCAAACAACTCGGCAATTTTGTAACTCTTCAGCCATTCTTCCAGTTTGGAGAAATGCTCCGGCGTCTTCACATCGCCAATCGGCACCTGGTGCGAACGCCAGAAGCCCTCCACTTTCTTGCCATCCACTTCTTTCGGGCCGGTCCAGCCTTTGGGCGAACGCAGCACAATCATCGGCCAGCGCGGACGCACCGGTTTGCCGCTGCTGCGCGCTTCCTGCTGGATACGGCGAATTTCCAGCACGCATTGCTCCATCGTGGCTGCCATCGCCTGATGCATGATTTCCGGATCGCTGCCTTCGACGAAATACGGCGTCCAGCCGTAGCCTTTGAACAGGTTCTCCAGTTCCTCGTGTGAGATGCGCGCCAGGATGGTCGGGTTGTTGATCTTGTAACCGTTGAGATGCAGGATGGGCAACACCGCGCCATCGCGGATCGGATTGAGGAATTTATTGGAATGCCAGGACGTCGCCAGCGGCGCGGTTTCGGATTCGCCGTCGCCAACCATCACCGTCACGATCAAATCGGGATTGTCATACGCGGCGCCAAACGCATGCGATACACTGTAGCCAAGTTCGCCGCCTTCGTGGATCGAGCCCGGTGTCTCCGGCGTGCAATGGCTGCCGATGCCGCCGGGGAAAGAAAACTCCTTGAAGAACTGGCGCATGCCCTCTTCGTTTTCGCTCTTGTTTGGATACACCTCGCTATAGGTGCCTTCCAGATACACCGGGCCGAGTATGCCTGGCGCACCATGTCCCGGACCTGCCATGAAAATCGCATTCAAATCGTATTTGTTGATCAGACGATTCATGTGAATGTAAGTGAAGGCCAGACCGGGACTGGAGCCCCAGTGTCCCAGCAGACGATTCTTGATATGTTCGAGTTTGAGCGGTTCCTTGAGCAGCGGGTTGTCGCGCAGATAGATCATGCCGGCAGCAAGATAGTTGCAGGCGCGCCAGTAGGCATGAATACGTTTGATTTCTTCAGAGGTCAGTGCCGCGACTTGATGACTGCTCATGATGTCTATCCTTTCTCCGTGTTTGGTAGGGAAGAGTGCATTAGGTGTCAGGGTCAATCGTCATTTTACGACTGCGCAATAATACGCTTACAAGTGAAATGCATAACAATTTCTCGTGTTGTGCGATGTAAGAAGAATACCTACAAACTAAAACACGACATCAGGGATGTCGTGTTTCAGCATACTGCGACTGCGAACGGATGAAACGGGGAATAGGAACGACAAAGTGACCTATTTCATTTTCATCATTCCATCCTTGTTCATCTTCTCGTCTACCTTGGTAAAACTCAGACTGATGTTGATCCTGTCGCCTTTCTTCAAGTCCTTGATGGTCGGAGCAGGGAAGTGAATCGTCATCTCACCAAGGCCGGATTTCAGCTTCATGAAGCCGGTCTTGTAGTCGATGGATTCGATTGTTGCCCCCATGCTGTGTTTTCCCATAGGCATGTTCTCGGTCGTATTGTCGCCCCAGGATTGTGCATTGCCCTGGCCGTATTCATCCGCAGCAACGTATCCCGGGGCCAGGCCGAAAATGAACATGGCGATACCGGTAAGCAGAATTCTTTTCATGGCGATCTCCTTCTTAATATATATGTTGAAATGAAACTACAAACATTCTCGCTGTACGAACAAAATGTATACATCAGCGTACAGCTTGATTCTGGTTAGGAGAATCAGGAAGTATCCTGTCGGAGTTTGGCCTATGCTCCGGCGAAATATTGAAATTCCCGGAGTGCAGGAATGCCGTGTAAAAAAATCAGCACCAAACATGGTGACCATTCGATCTTCAACTATGCATGTAGTTTCCATAATTGCTGTTATCGAGTTAGCAGATTGACTGCGATTGACTGGCTCGGCGATACTTTCAAAAGAGCTGTTGCATTTCAATTCGTCCTCTGCGAGCGGTATCTGGCATTGATCGGGGGATTCAATGGATATAAAACAGGCGTAACGAGTGCAAAAAAGGGGAATCTAATGCTGAAAGGCGCCACAACACGTGTCACGGCTGTTTACCGTGTCCATCTGATCATCGCCTTGTTCGTGGTCCTCATTCTTGGTCTCGTGCTGTATTTCCAGTTCCAGATGGATGCTTCCGTTGGTATACGCACATTCGTCGGCGGGGAAGGGCTTTGGGCCAAGGCACAAAAGGATGCGGTGCTTAAACTGCATTACTACGGGAGCTCCCGAGACGAGGCCGATTATCGGGCCTATCTGAACCTGATCAAGGTGCCACTCGGATATAAAGCTGCCCGTCAGGAAATGCAGAAGGCGCACCCCGATCTTGATATTGTCCGCAAGGGATGTCTGCAAGGCGGCATGCATCCAATCGATATTGAATATGCCATTCCATTTTTCCGTCGCTTCCAGCAGATGCCCTATGTCTCCAGTGCTATCGAGCATTGGGGCAACGGCGACCGGCTGATTGCAGAATTGATGGAGGTTGCCGGACAATTGCATGAAGAAGTTGCCCGTGGGAACGCAAAGCCGGCGGTAATCCACGCCACCGAAACCAGATTGGCCGATATTGACCGTCGTCTGAGAGTGGAGGAAGACAGGTTTTCTTCCACGCTGGCGGAGGCGTCGCGCTGGGCCAACGACTTTTCGCGCTCGCTAACCTACGCCATTGCTTTCCTGTTCATCTCTCTCGGCATGGCGCTGTCCTGGTCAATCATCAAGCGCATACGCGCAACCGAAAATGCCCTGATAGAGAGCGAAGGGAGATACCGCAATATTTTTGAACGTGCAAGCGACGTCATCTACACAATTGGACCTGACGGCAATTTCACCTCCATCAGCCCATCGTGCTTGCGAATAACGGGATGGACGCCCGCCGAATTTCTCGGAAAATCATTCGTTGCCTTTACCCATGCGGATGATCTTCCGCGAGCGCAGGAGACCTTCCGAACCGTACTGGCGCGGCATAGTGCAGTCAATGTTGAAGTGCGCATGAAACAGAAATCCGGCGAGTATGTCGAGGGCGAGCACAGCGTCGTACCGGTGATCAGGAGTGGCAGCGTTGTCGCCGTGCTTGGCATTGCGCGCGACATTACCGCAAGAAAACAGGTTGAAGCCGAACTGATCGCCGCCAGGCAAGACGCAGAGGCGGCGAATCAGGCTAAAACACGCTTCCTTGCAGCCGCCAGCCACGACCTTCGTCAACCGCTTCAGGCCGTCAGCCTGCTCCACGAAACGCTGGTTAAAACCGGACTAAACGAGCACCAGGAAAAAATCAGCCGTCATCTGTCCACCTCGTTGTATTCCCTGGGTGATCTGTTGAACAAGTTGCTCGACGTCTCCAGGCTGGATGCCGAAATGATCAAACCCCAGCTGGAAGTGATCCAGGCCATGGATTTGCTCGAGACGCTCGATGCCGAGTTCTCCGCCCTGGCACGACAGAAGAACCTGCGCTTCAACCTATTTTGCCCATTGCAGGGGCTGGCGCTGTTCAGCGATGCCAATTTGCTCCAGGACTTGTTGCATAACCTCATTGGTAATGCGATCAAATACACGAAACAGGGCGGTGTACTGTTGAGTATTCGCCGCCGAAGTGATTGTGCACTGATCCAGGTATGGGATACGGGCGTCGGCATCGATCCCGAGCATCTGGATTTAATTTTCGAAGAATACTATCAGGTCAACAATCCCGAACGGCATCGCGCCAAGGGTGTTGGACTGGGTTTGGCCATTGTCAGGCGCCTGAGTGAATTGTTGAATACCAAAGTGGTTTGCCGCTCACGGGTGGGCAAGGGCTCCGTGTTTGAAATCAGTCTGCCGCTGGCCAGTGAATCCGACATGCATGCATCTGCTACACAGGTTCCGACCGCTCTTGTAAGCAGCGTATCTGATGATTTTGCCGGCAAGCGAGTCGTGGTTGTCGAAAACGACACGGCGACGGCAGAGGCCATCACACTATCGCTCGAAATGTGCGACCTGCATGTCACCCATTTTGAAACTGCAGAAGATGCATTGGCGAGCCCGGAGACCAAGCGGGCGGATTACTATATTTCCGACTATCGCCTTCCGGGCATGAATGGCCTGAGGATGCTTGAAGCCATTCAAAGCGCTTCGGGGAAGAAGATCAATGCAGTGTTGCTGACTGGAGATACATCGTCACTCCATTTCGAGCAGTTGATGCAATCTCCCTGGGAGGTAATCTTCAAACCTGCAAGGTTGCCAAAATTGCTGGCGAGTCTCAGGATTCAAAATAACAGGGTGACGAGCTGAGACATGGGCGAAATTGAATCAGTACAACACCCTGGCCGACCCTGTTTATGAGTTGAGCTATACTGAATGAAACATCGGTAGCCGGATCAACTTCTGGCTACATTGGACAACTGGAGGTAATGCAACCGCGGTTCCCGGTATTTGGTTGATTGGATATGGCTTCCTTCCTGAACGCAAAAGTAGAGCCGCCTGCTGTAGAAAGCTCGGCGGCGTTGCGCAAGCTGATTCATGCCAAACGCAGGGGTGGGCAAGTTGCCGAAGCGCTGGTCCTGACACAATTGGGCGCCCGTATTGCAAGGCACGAACAAGTCGCTGACAGTCCCGACGAAATGTCGCGCATGGCCTTGGAGCGTTACCTCGAATTGATGCCGGACGATGCCGAAGTGCGCCAGTTGCTGGAACAGCTGACACCGGAATTTACGCAGGCGCCCTCTCGTTCAAATGTACGCCGGCTGTTGTTTTGGGCGCTGTTCATTACGTGCGGCATTTCGACCGCAGGTGTGATTCATTTCAACGGCCTGCCGTTGCTGAATGATCCCCCACTGCCGCCTGTGCCGGTTGCCCGTGTGAAGCTGCCACCGGTCATCCAGGTGCCTGTTGCAGCGAAAGAGCCTGAAAATTCCATTCCTATCGTGATCCGCGCCGTGGGCGATGTTGTACTCGGCAGTGATTTCCCCCGGAATCGCCTGCCCGGAAAAAACGACAAAGAACGTATTGCATCCTTGCACCAGGAACTAAGAAGCGCCGACATTGTGCTGGGAAATCTTGAGGGGGTGTTATTCAACAAGGGCCTGTCGCGCAAGGATGTCTCCAAACGCGGCTTGTATTCTTTCAGAATGCCGGAAAGCTATGCGGCGACACTGCATGAAATGGGATTCGATGTAATGTCGCTGGCGAACAATCACTCAATGGATTTCGGCGAGGAAGGACTGAAATCGACAATACGCGCTTTGAAAGCGGAAGGCGTTCAGCCCATGGGCGTACCCGGCGCAGAGATGGCCATCGTCAAGGTCAGGAATACATTCGTGGCGTTCCTGAATTACAGCTATCTGCCGGATTTTACGCAACTTGGCGATGAGCAGCGGATCGCCGACGACATCAAGCGGGCGCGTGCGGCAGCAGATCTGGTGATGGTCACGGTGCATGGCGGAAAAGAAGGAGTTGTCGCGATCGGCGCTCCCAGCGGTGACGAATACTACATGAACGAATATCGGGGTGACATCCTGAAATTTGCGCACCTCGCGATTGACTCCGGCGCAAGCGCAGTGTTTGGACATGGGCCGCATGTGGTGCGTCCCTACGAGGTTTATAAGGACAAACCCATTTTCTTCTCGCTCGGCAATTTCGTAGGCTACCGCTCGCTCTCAACTCGCGGCAAGCTCGCAAATTCCATTATCGCCGAAGTGCGCTTCAGCCCCAAGGGCAAGCTGCTGGGAGCGGGTGTCATTCCCCTGAAACTGGATCGTTCCGGTATCCCGAGCGTGGACTACAGCACTGCCTCGCTGAACACTCTGGATGGACTGCTGGACGAACAACTGGAAAAACGTCCCGTGCTTGAGCTTGCCATGCGCCCGGCAGTGGAAAAGATTTTCAGGACGCAAGCGCTTCCTGAAAAAAATGCGTCGCCAATTTCCCGCCCTTGATCGCGTGACTCGGCGCAAATAGCCATCAGTCACGCAACGAAGCCATGAAGCGCGCCCGGTTTCCCACGGCGCTAAGCAGAGAAACCGCAAATTTCGGGTTTGAGCAGACCAGTTCGAGGAATACATTGCGGCTGATTGACAGTAATTCACAATCGGTTAATGCAATGGCGCTTGCCACTCGCTCTTCGCGCGTGATCAGAGCCATTTCGCCGAATAGACCGCCTCGTTCGATCCTCCCCACAATGTTGTTCTGGACTGCAACTTCTACAGCGCCTTGCAGTACCACATACATGAACACGCCCGACTGACCTTCCTGGATGATGACTTTATCCGCCGCGTAGCGAATATGCGCACTATCGTCGAGTTCGTCCGCCAGCTTGTCCAGCAACTTCTTGTCGAACACCTCGGCGTCTTTCAATTCCTCGTGGCTGGGCAATCCGCCGTTTGCTTTCAAAAAAGATATCGTATCGCGCAGGCGCGTGATCATGATGCTCATCAGAAGCAGCCCGAACTCGGGTGCCGTATTCAGCGCAGCGTAGAGTTGGCTGCTGGTCAATGTATAGAGGCGGCAATCCGTTTTCGCCGTAGCTGTCGCAGTCCTGGGCATCCTGGTGATTAACCCCATTTCGCCGAATAGCTCGCCATTGTGTATTACCCACACCTGGGTGTTGTTCACAGTCAGGCCAACTTCCCCTTCCAGCAGAAAATACATCTTGTCGCGCTGCAAAAGAAACGGATTGCTCTTCTCGTTCTCGGCAAAAATAGTATGCCCTGCAGCCACGTTCATCGTGCTGCCTGAAGCTTTGAAATACTTCAGCGCAACCTTCGTGTCGTAACTGGGCTTGGCCGGGGGGATGGTGAAATTTAGATCGTCCATTATTGATTAAGGCAACCCTTATCTGATCGTGAATGACATTGAAAGGCTCCTTGTGTGAGCGAGGGATGCAGAAATTTACCTGTGCATGCAAACAGACGTCAATTGAATTTTGTCCTTTCAGAAGGGTCTGTAGTTCATGGCCTGTACAATGTGCCGCACGTGAATTTAACATGCTGATGAACCTGGTAGCGCACAACAACCCGAATCCGAACCGAACCATTACCGAAGAACAACTGATGTCTTTTTCCAAATCCTCCGAACGCTGGCTGTTACCGCTGGCTCTGTTCACCCTCTCGGTCACGTGGGGATACACTTGGGTTATTGCCAAACAGGCGCTGACTTATGCGCCGCCGTTCGCTTTTGCGGCAGAACGTTGCGTCGGTGGGGCTCTGGCGCTATTCCTGGCGGTCAAGGTCATGGGTAAATCGCTCAAGCTGGAAGCTCCCGGCCCAACAATGGCCATTGGTTTCGCACAGGTAACCGGATTTATGCTGTTTCAAACCTGGGCACTGGTGGAAGGCGGTCCCGGCAAGACCGCAGTGCTGATCTTTACTATGCCCATCTGGACGCTACTTATCGCATGGCCCATTCTGGGCGAGCGCGTTCGCGGCAGGCAATGGCTGGCCGCCGTGAGTACGCTGACCGGTCTGGTGATGATCATCGAACCCTGGAACATGCATTCCAGCCTGTTCAGCAAATTTCTCGGTGTGATGGCTGCACTGTGCTGGGCCGTCGGGACGGTGCTTGTCAAGCGGCTGCGCTCGCGTCAGCAGATCGACCTGCTTTCACTCACTGCCTGGCAAATGGTGCTGGGCGCAGTACCGCTGGTGCTACTGGCAGTGGTCGTCCCGGAACGCACTACCGACTGGTCCGGATCATACATCGGCATCCTTGTTTTCATGGCGGTGATCAGTACGGCGCTGTGCTGGTGGCTTTGGATCATCATTCTCGACCGCGTGCCGGCATGGGAAGCCAGCCTGTCGGTGCTGGGTACGCCGGTGGTGGCGCTTATTTCATCCCGCATCATGCTCGGAGAAGAGTTCAAGATCGGCGAAATGGCTGGCATCCTTCTGATCGGCTGTGGTCTTGTATTGTTGACGCTGTTCGGTTGGGCGGCCGCCCGTCGTGGACAAAACAAGTGAAAGCTGTTTTTGATGCTGCGTGAAATACGGTAAAATGCGCGGCACTTGGCAAACATGCTGAAAAGCATGGGCGCAAAGTCTCCGGCCTAAGGGAAACTACGGTAGCGGGACTGCGATACGGGTTTTCTCTCCTGTATCTCTTTTCCTCCTCCCATCTTCTGACAGCCGTTGCAATGAGTCGACCTTCGCACATCCCGTCAGGGTGCGTGTCGAGGGCGCTAAAGCCGATGATGATAAAGGTTCAACATGAACAAGCGATCTCACCACACAGGTGAGCTGACACAGCACCCAACTTGCGACAATTGCGTTCACACGATCAGGAAAAAAGGAGGGCATGGCACGGTGGTCTGCCTGGCACATCTCAAAGACATGCCAGGCAAGAATTCACAGGTGTGCGAATTGCACGCAATGAAAAAATATGGGCCGCCTGGCGGAAATGCAGTCCCTCACTGAGGAACAATTCAACATTCTGAGGGTCAATTTCCCGTTCGCCGGTGTATCCTCAACCGGCATTCCCGACGGCATGATGTTAGCGATGCCTGTTATGCTCTCTGAACCGGTTGGAGGTTGCATCATGAAGACAATTCGTTACGCGCTTGTCCTGCTGTTGTTGCTGTGCACCTCACCTGCGCATACCGCTGAAATCAGCATCGGGGTCGATATCGCCGAATATCCTGATATGGTCCTTGTGCCGGATTACCCGGTGTATTACGCCCCGGCAGTGGGCATGAATTATTTCTTTTACGACGGCGACTTCTGGATGTACCAGGATGACAACTGGTACAGGAGTCCCTGGTACGACGGCCCGTGGGAGCGCGTTTATCCGGAGGATGTGCCGGATGTCCTCCTGCAGGTTCCCGTTCGCTATTATATGCAGCCACCTGCCTACTTCTTCAGCTGGTGGAATGAGGATCCCCCGCACTGGGGCGAACATTGGGGCCGCGATTGGGAGCGGCATAGACATGGCTGGAACAATCGCGATCAGCGGCAACATGACGAGCCCGCCCCGTTGCCGGAGTACCAGCGGCATTACCCGGGGGATCGTTACCCCACGCGCATCGACCGGCAGCATGAATTGAAGCAGAAATACTATCCCTACCAGGCGCATGACCCCCTGGTGCTGCAACATCACAAGACGCAACCGGTGGAAAGCGCCCCCGTACTGCAGAACCGTGATCGCGTGCCCGGGGCGTCACACCCGACGCAACGAAATATTCAGCGAACTAATCCACTTCCGCAAGACAACCATGAGGTCCAACGCAAACGCGTAAAGGAGCGGGACACCGCCGTATTGCCGCAACCTGCACACACGGAAACTCAACCCCGCCCGCAGCAAGCCAGGCCGGAAACTACCCATAACGAGGAAAGGTTGCCTAGAACTGAAAAAGTGGAAATCAGAAGGTCAGAGCGGGATGCCGGGCAGGAACAAAATCGCGGATTTGAAAAAGAACGTAACCGCGAAAGATAAATACTGCGCTGTAACGGGGGTTTGCCTCCTCGTTGGGGATGGTATATTCCCGTACATGGAGGCCGCAATGCAGTTCACAATTAGCTCAACAGCATTTCAGCATGATGGCGCGATTCCCGCGCTGTATACCTGCGACGGAAAGAACCTCTCTCCGCCACTGAGTTGGAGCGGTGTGCCGACAAACGCAAAAAGTCTGGTCCTGATCATCGACGATCCGGACGCGACCAGAACGACCTGGGTTCATTGGGTGCTCTACAATATTCCTCCCAGTACCCACAGCTTGCCCGAGGGCGTCGCCGCTTCCTCGCTTCCCTACGGCACGCTGCAAGGCAAGAATGACTGGCAAAAGATCGGCTACGGCGGTCCCTGTCCGCCAATGGACAATCACCACTACTTCCACAAATTGATTGCGCTCGATACGGTGTTGCCAGACCTGAAGTCTCCAACCAAGGCAGCACTGGAAGCCGCGATGCAAGGCCACATCATCAGCCGTACCGAACTGATCGGGCGGTATCAGCGGCAACATTGATCCCGTGTGCAATGGCCTTCGGCATCGGCTACGCCATCTGGTATTCGTTGCAGCCCGTATAATTTTGTGACTATCTTTGGTTTAATCTAGGGCCCTGTCCATTTGGCCCAGCCCCACTTAGCCACCATGCCGCATATTCCCTCCCGAACCGAAACCATCAGCGTGCGCGGATTGAACTATTGCATCCGCCATTGGGGACCGCCCGATGCGCCGGCAGTTTTCTTCCTGCACGGCTGGATGGACACCTCCGCGACGTTCCAGTTTGTCGCGGATGCGCTCAAACAATCATGGCACATCATTGCGCCGGACTGGCGCGGCTACGGCGCGTCGGAATGGCTGTCCAGGCCATATTGGTTTCACGAATATTATGCGGACCTTGATTGCCTGCTGGATCATTATTCCGGGGACAAGCCGGCACGGGTCGTTGGCCACAGCATGGGCGCCAACATTGCCAGCATGATTGCGGGGGTCAGACCGGAACGCATTGCGCAACTTGTGATGCTGGATTTTCTGGGCCTCAAGCCGCAAAACCATGCCGATGTCCCGGCCGCGATGGCAAGCTGGCTTAATGCCATTCAGGAGCAACCGCAACTGCGAACCTATCCCGATCACGCATCGTTAGCCAGACGGTTGATGGCCACCAATCCCCGTCTGGATGAAAAGAAAGCGGCATTCCTGTCCCGCGCAGTCAGCCGAATTCGTCTGGACGGACACGTCGAAATGGCATGCGACCCTTGGCACAAAATTCCATCGCCAATGCCGTATCGCGCTGAGGATGCCAAAGCAACCTGGCGAAGAATCGAGGCACCGGTATTGATGCTGATTGCCGACCAGGGCTACGTGCACCAGCGCTTCGGCGAAGATCCCGAAGAATTTCGCAGCCGCATTGAAAGTTTTTCAAACGTTCAAGTCGTCACCATTTCCGATTCCGGCCACAACGTTCAGCACGACCAGCCGGAACAGATCGCCAAAGCACTGGAGGGTTTTCTGGTCAGCGATTAATCCGGCAATAATATATTTCACAGAGCGGGGGATTCAGACATCCTGTGAAAAATTTGAAAAGCAGCAGGAGGAATTCATGAGCGTTAGCGAATGCCAGACCGACGCGGTAGTGATAGGTGCCGGCATTGCCGGACTGGCTGCCACTTGGGAATTGCTGGAGCAGGGCCGAAGAGTTGTTCTGATCGACCGCGACAGCGAGCAGCGCCTGGGCGGAATGGCGAACGATGCTTTCGGCGGCATGCATTTATTGAATACCCGCGAACAGAATCGGAACGGCATCCGCGACAGCGAGGAGTTGGCCTGGGATGACTGGCTGGCCGCCGCGCAATATGGCGAGCACGACCGCTGGCCGCGCGAGTGGGGCAAACACTATATCGAGCATAGCCACAGCGTGATCTACGACTGGTTGCGGCAGATGGACATTTCTTTTTTTCCGGTAGTGCAATGGGTGGAACGCGGCGACTACGGATTCGGCGAAGGCAATCGCGGCAATTCGGTACCGCGTTATCACGTGATCTGGGGCACGGGCTGGGAACTGGCGCAGACGGTGAAGAAGCACGTGTTGCATCATCGCCACGCCGGACGCATGACACTGCTGTGTGGGCATCGGGTGGACGGTTTTCTGCAACACGACGGCACGATCAAAGGCTGCGAAGGAGTGACGGATGACGGCCGGCGTTTCCGTGTCAGAGCGGAACATACCGTGATCTGTGCGGGGGGCATAAACGGAAACCTGGACCAGGTTTGCAAACACTGGGATAGCGCAACCTACGGCCCTTACCCGGAAAATATTCTGTCGGGCTCTCACCCCTATGCCGATGGCAAGCTGCATGATCGGGCCCAATCATTCCACGCTGCGGTGACCCATCTGGGCTGGATGTGGAACTACGCTGCCGGTGTTGTGCATCCGCAGCCGGAGTATCCCAATCACGGTTTGAGCGTCATTCCAGCGCGCTCCGCCTTGTGGATGGATGCATTCGGCAATCGTGTCGGACCGTTGCCGCTGGTCACAGGGTTCGATACACACCGCTTGTGCCAGCGCGTTAATCGCCTGCCATATCACTACGGCTGGCAGATCATGAATCGTCGCATCGCGAACAAAGAGGTTGCGGTATCCGGTTCGCATATTAATCCGGCATTCAAAAACAAAAACTGGCTGGGCGTGATCGGCATGGCCCTCAAAGGGAATCCGCAACTCATAGACGATCTGATCGAAAATTGTGCGGATGTGGCGACAGGTAACACGCTGGAAGAACTGGTGGTGGCCATGAATGCCATGCCGAATCCGGCGCAAGTCAGCCTCGAGAATATGCGACGCGATATTGCCGCTTTCGATGCCCAGCTTGCACAAGGCGCACGCTTCGTCACCGATGACCAGATACGGCGCTTGCAGATCATGCGCCAATGGCGCGGCGACAAAGTCCGTATTTGTCGTCATCAGCCGATTGTGTCGGCCAAAGCAGGTCCTTTGATTGCGATCAAGACCCGCCTCATCAGCCGCAAGAGCATGGGTGGCTTTCAGACCGATCTGCAAAGCCGTGTGCTCGACACTGCCGGGAATGTCATTCCCGGTTTGTACGCCGCGGGTGAAGCTGCCGGGTTTGGCGGCGGCGGTCTGGCCGGGATACGCTCGCTGGAGGGAACTTTCCTGACCGGCTGCATACTTACTGCGCGCAGGGCGGGGCAGTTTATCGGGCAACAAAAATAAGAGGCGCGTATGAAAAAATCAGGAGCCTGGCTGGTGCGCTACGCACTGGAACAGATCGGCGTGAAATACACCTTCGGCATTCCCGGCGTACACAACACCGAAATTTACGATGAGCTGAATAATTCCGACAGCATCACACCGCTGCTGGTCACCCATGAAGGCGGTGCATCATTCATGGCCGATGCGGTCAGCCGCACCTCGGACCATATCGGCACTTTGATGATCGTTCCGGCTGCCGGAGTGACGCATGCCGCCAGCGGCATCGGTGAAGCCGCACTGGACGGCATACCCATGCTGATCATCACCGGCGGCGTGCGTACCGATGGCAAGGCCTATCAACTGCACGACATGGAGCAGCACGCCTTGCTGAAACCCATCACCAAGGCCACTTTCAAAATCACCGGGCATGAACAGATTGTGTCGACGATCTATCAGGCGTATGACATCGCCACCTGCGGCGAACCCGGCCCGGTCATGATTGAAGTGCCGGTCAATATCGCCATGTTCCGTGCAGAAGTCACCGAGCCGGAACCTTATCGCGCCGAAGCACATGGCCACGCATTGCCGGAGTTGAATGCGAACGATATTGATCAGGCCGCACAACTGCTCATCGCCGCAAAACATCCGGGAATATTTGCAGGCTGGGGTGCGCGCCATGCGACGCAGGAGTTGACCGAACTGGCCGAATGGCTGGGAGCGCCGGTTGCCACGACCTTGCAGGGCCTGAGCGTGTTTCCGGCGAACCATCTGTTGCATACCGGCATGGGCTTCGGCAGCTATGCGGTGCCTGCAGCAGCCGAAAGCTTCAAGAACTGCGATGCCATGCTGGCCGTCGCAACACGCTTCAGCGAAATTCCCACCGGCTCTTATGGTGTAACCGTTCCAGATGCGCTGGTACATCTGGATATCAATGAAAAAGTTTTCAACGCCAACTATCCGACCAGGGTCGCTCTGCACGGCGATGCAAAAGCCGGACTTATCGCCCTGCTGCAGGCGGTAAAAACAAAATTGGGAAACCCCCGCGATTCAAGACTGCTGCAGAAAAATATCCAGCAACTAAAAATGGAATACCGCGACGAATGGTTCCAGCACAAAACCGCGGGCCGCGTAAACCCGGCACGCTTCTTTGCCGCTGCTCGCGCACAACTGGCCGATGACGACTATGTGGTGTGCGACGACGGCAACCATACCTTCCTGTGCGCAGAGCTGATGCCCATTTACCGCTCCGGCCACTTCATTTCACCCACCGATTTCAATGCGATGGGCTACTGCGTTCCGGCGGCCATCGGCACCAAACTCGCCAACCCGGACAAACAGGTATTGGGCATCGTGGGCGACGGTGCGTTCATGATGACCTGCATGGAACTGGTGACCGCCAGCCGCAATCAACTGGGGCTGGTGATGACCGTCTTCAACGATGGCGAACTGGCGCAGATTGCGCAGGCACAGGCGGTGCCCTATAACCGAAAGACCTGCACCACCCTGTCGGGCCTGAATGTGGAAGGTGTCGCAATGGCGACCGGTTGTGAATATATCCGTCTGGATGATGACGGCGCTATCGAAGACAAACTGCGACAGGCCTTGCAAATGGCAGGGAAGGGCGTGCCGGTCATACTGGACGTGCTCGTGGATTACTCCAAACACACACGGTTTACCAAAGGCATTCTCAAAACCAATCTGGGACGCTTTGAATTCCCGGAAAAGGTTCGCTTCATATCCAGGGCAATCAAACGTCGCATCACCGGTTGATTGCCTCATTTAACCGAGCAGGCATGGCGTCGAAGGTGTTACGCTCTGCCTGTCCGCGCCCCGGCGTTATTTATTTGGGCGTGCCCCTCACAAGACACGGCCAGCCCGGTCTTCAACGCAACCTACCCACCCATGAGCAGCAGCGACAACGCACGCTGGCAGCAAAGCTGGCGTGAACAGCAGACCGACTTTCACCAGGAAGAAGTCAACCGGCTCCTTACCCGCTTCTGGCGCGGACTTGATCTTGCACAAGGAAGCAGGGTGTTCGTCCCACTATGCGGAAAAAGTTTGGACATGATCTGGTTGGCGCAGCAGGGACATGAAGTGATCGGGCTGGAACTGAGTCCCGTTGCTGTGCGCGCTTTCTTTCGCGAGAACCGCATGCAACCGAGTCAGCGCACAGTCGGGGAATTTACCCTGTGGCAAAGCGGCAGGATCAGTATTCTTTGCGGCGACTATTTCTCAGTGAGCCGGGCCGATCTGGGAAATATCGATGTCGTGTATGACCGGGCTGCGCTCACTGCGCTGCCGGAAGACATTCGCCGCCTCTATGTTGCCCACCTCAAGCAGATACTTCCGTCAGCCTGCAAAGTATTCCTGCTAACCGTCGAGGATGCCGATGAAGGCGAGACACGGGAAGTGACACTGGGCGCCTCCGCGGAGATCACTTCGCTATATTCCGAAGCATTCGAGATCGAGTTGGCCCATGTTGAAAGCGTACCGGAATCTATCCCTGATCCTGTCGATGGAATTGCAAGATGCTCCGAACACAAGGTATACAGGCTCATTCCACGATAGCGAGGCCTTCGGGCGCCCGTTCCAAAATATTCCTGAAACTTTTTCATAATCCGGCTGCCATAGTGCACCGTCATCATCCGGACCGTAATGTGAAACAAATTATCTCCTTGTTTAAAAAAGTCTATGCTGTTGCCACACACTTACCCGGAATTCACACATGACTAGCGCGCATTGGTTCATGCTCGTAGGCGGCCTGTTGCTGGTCATGGGCCTCACGGTGTCCCTGCTCAAGCGCTCGCCGATCACTTCCGCCATCATCTATCTTGCCGTGGGCGTGCTGGTCGGGCCCACCGTGCTTGATCTGTTTCATTTCAACCCGCTCAAGGAATCGGCGCTGCTGCAAGTGCTGACGGAAGTCGCGGTATTGATTTCCCTGTTTTCCGCCGGTGTCAAAATGCCGGCACCCTTTTCAATTGCGCGCTGGCGTGCGCCTATCCTGCTGGCGACAGCATCCATGACCGTCACTGTCGTTGCGGTTGCCGAATTCGCCTATTACGTGTTGGATCTGCCCTTGGGTGCTGGCGTGTTGCTCGGAGCCATCCTGGCACCGACCGACCCGGTGTTGGCTACCGATGTGCAAACCCGCCATCCCGGAGATACCGACCAACTGCGCTTTACGCTGACGTGCGAGGCGGGCATGAACGACGGCAGCGCGTTTCCGTTTGTGATGCTGGGCATGGGCTTGCTGGGCTTGCATGACCTCGGCGATTTTGGAATGAAATGGTTGTTTGTCGACGTGCTATGGGCCACGCTGGCCGGTATCGCCATCGGCGTCGTTGCGGGATTTGCGCTGGCGCACCTGGGGTGGAAACTGCGCAGCAAATCACACAAACGCGAGCTGTTGGATGACTTCCTCGGCCTCGGGCTGATTGGCGTTGTATACGGCTTATCCGCGTTGGTAAACGCCTGGGGTTTCCTGGCGGTATTTTTTGCCGCCGTCGCGCTGCGCCAGACCGAACTGAAACTGGCCCAAGCCGCCCAAGTTGCCTTTGATGGAAGCAGAACCCAGCAAACCGCACGCGCCGATGCCAATGCAGCGCCGGTTCAAGAGACAACGCCAACAGTCAGCGAAGGTTCGCTGGTTTTCAAGGAACATCTGGAAAGACTATCGGAAGTGGTACTGGTTTTGCTGCTGGGAGGCTCGCTGTTTGTAGACTCATGGAGCTGGCCCGCGGTGGGCTTGGCCTTGTTCCTGTTCATGGTGGCACGTCCACTCGGTATTCTTGTCGGTTTGCTGGGGACGCACACCTCGTGGCGCATAGGCATCCTGACAGGCTGGTTCGGCGTACGCGGAATCGGCTCGCTCTACTACCTCATGTACGCGATAGAACATGGCTTGCCGGAAGGGCTGTCGTTGCAACTGATACAAATGACACTGATCGTGGTCACGCTCTCCATTCTTCTCCATGGCACCAGCGTAAAACCGTTGATGGCACTTTTCTGGCGGCGCGGCAAATCGAGATCGGTGTAACGGTCTGATACAGGTTTGCCTATAAAGGAAAGGGCTGCGGATGCAGCCCTTTTGTCTTGCTGTTACTGCGCGTAACCACAGGTACGGAACGTGTCTTTCTTCAGTGCCTGTGCGGACGACTACTGACACATCCGCGCAGACACCCAAAAGAAACTATCTCCAACTATTTCTGTCGTGCTGGCCGCCGAATAGATCGGACATCACCTGCACGTTTGCATCGCAGGCATGATTCAGGCATGGTAAATCGAATGCGGCTTCGATTGTCTTGAGCAGGGAGAAATGGTTGTAGCGAACTCTGCTCTTCTTTCCATTCACCCCGTAGTTGGTGTCGACGATGAGCACAACCTGGTTGGTATTCGGAGTCAGGCTGTAGTCATTCTCATCCCAAAGCAGAACAATCGCATTGTTGCCTTCCTTCCAGACCGGAGAGCCTTTGATCGCCGTCACCAGCTTCTTGACGGTCTCATCACCTCGCTGAATCAGGGCAGGATTCAAACCTGCAGGGGTGCCATCCGTAAGCGGATTGTAGTTGCAGTACGGTCCGGCATTGCCGCGCCCATGTTGATCGTTGCATTGGTTCGGTGCGATGAAAGAAAATTCCGGCACCCTGCCCGAGGCGAGATCGCCATACAAGCCGTTCACTCCGTCAAAGCCCACTGTGTTTGCCAGGCTCAGTCCGGGGTAACGACCTTCCTGAACGCTCTGGAAGTAAACGAACGGGTTGTGCTTGGCCGCATAGAGATTAACGATGCCGGCAGAAGTCAGCGGCGGATTCAGCGCTGGCAGGATCTTGCTGAAATCCGTCAGGTTCGAATAGACGCCATCGCTGTTGTTGACCAGGTCGGCGCCACTGCCGGGCAAATCTTCCTGATAGCTTTTCCACGTGCGGCGTGTTTCGAAAAGCTGGTCGGCAATGGTCTTGCCAGTGACGTGCTCCGACGCGGGGATGGCCTGGATACCGTCGATGTTGTTCAGGAAAGAAACCTGCGTCTCATTCGTTGCATCGGTGGCCGGTGTGGCAGCGTCTGTGCCGTTGCCGGAGATCGGGCAGATTGCCGGGCTTGGCGGATTATCGGTATTGGCCACGCCAGTAGAAAGGTTGGGCGCGCAGGATGTACTGTGCCAGTCCGAATTGTTGTCGCTCTGCACACCGAAGTTGGAACCGCCCACTACTTCCAGGTAATTGGTCAGGCTGGGATGGCCAATGGCATAGTAGTTCATCGCCAGATTGCCGGATTGCGCCATCTGGTTGATGAAAGGAGCGTTCGGGTTATTCATGATCTGACCGTAGGCGGTGTTCTCCATCATGATCACAAAAACGTGATCCAGATGGCGAACGCCTTCGGGGACTTTGCCCTCGCTGGCAAAAACCGGGTTTGCTAGCGCAATGCCCAGCAGTGAAAGACATGCAATGGATTTCTTCATGGTGTTGACCTCCGTTATTGGTATAGGGATGCAGCGCCGACAAACTTCAAGCTTGTCGCATGACAAGAAGTCATCAACAGCTCGGCGAGGATTGTTGAACAACTTCATGACAGAAATGTGATCTGACGCATGATCTGAACGGACTAATCGAGAGCAGTAGTCGCATTCGCAAGATGGGTTCAATACACGTTGTACAGAAGCCCTCTCCGCCATGTTCACGAAACGGGAGAGCAAATGCTTACCTCGGTTTTGCATTCACATTGCTGTAACCAATGCCTGCTGTGCAATAATGAATCGCGACCTGAGAGCTTGGCGGAAGAGCAGCTCCTCTCGTATCCCCACCCTTATGGAGAAAGTCGATCAAAATCGACTACAGCCTGCATGATTGAAATTTCGCTTAAACTCAAACTCGATTCCTTCCTCGTTAACAGCAAGGGAAAATCCGAGGACATATCGAGCCAGAAATCGGCCAGGGCCCTAAAACTGACTTGCGAGCAGATCGTCTCGGGGCGGCTGATGACTGAAAGCAAGCCGACTGCCGATTTTGAATTCCTGAGCTCTGCGACCAAGCGCGACACCCAGGCCGAATCCGATACGGAATTCGACGGCAAGCTCCTGGGCTATTTGAAATCGCACACGGCTATTCAGAACTCCAGGGTCAATATCGCATCCGGTACTTCGGGTTACGTGGCAGCGGAAAAAGGAGTAGACAGTGGCGAAATCGGACGGCTGTACTTCACCGACATACCGGACCAAAGCAGTCTGGGCATTGAGCTGGTATTCACGCCGGACGAGTTTGATACCGCCTGGGAACTGATGACACAACAAAAAATCCGCAAGGTCACCGCCACCCTGGTGTGTTTCAAGCTGATGCCCGGCGCATTTGTTGGGCACAACGCAAACCTGTTTGCGGCGGGCGTCCTGTCCTGCTCGCTGCAGTTCCCGCCGAACGACTAGTTGCCGTCTGTCCCAGACTGATTTGGCCCGGCGACAATTTGATACTGTCCTGTATTATTCCGCGCTGTTCCCTTTGAATTGGCCGGCAAGCCAAAAACGGCACCAGGCCCGTCAGCATTTGTCAGCATTCATCACCTCGCGCTCGGTAGACTTGTTCAGTTTTCAGTCTTCCTTTTTCGCAGGTGAATATGATGAATATTTTTCGTGCGTTTGCATTGGCGGGCTTGTTCCTGGTTTACCCTCTTCAGTCCCAGGCGGACAAGCTGGTCATGCCCGGCGATCTCATCTACAAGCATGCCAAGCTGGAAGAAGCCTGCGAGAAGTGCCACACAAAGTTTGACAAGAAAGCGCAATCCGGCCTATGCGCCCTCTGTCATAAAGAGGTCGGCAAGGACATTGCCGAGAAACGCGGGTTCCACGGACGTCTGGAAGCCGGCAAGGAATGCAACGACTGCCATTCCGACCACAAAGGACGTTATGCATTGATCGTATCCCTCGACAAGGCGAAATTCGATCATGCCAAAACCGATTACCCGCTGAATGACGCACATGCCGACCCTTACGTCGAATGCGAAAAGTGCCACAAGGCAGGCAAGAAATACAGCGAAGCTCCGTCCGTTTGCAATGAGTGCCACAAGAAGAGCGACAAACATAAAGGCATGATGGGATCGGACTGTGAACGATGCCATTCCGAAAAGACCTGGAAAAAACTCGCCTTCGATCACAACAACACCGCATACAAATTGCTGGGACGTCACAATGAGGTGAGGTGCATCAAGTGCCACCTGGATGACAAGTACAGGGAAACGCCCAAGCAATGCAATATCTGTCACAAGAAGGACGACAAGCATAAGGGGCATCTGGGAACTATGTGCGAAGATTGTCACACCGAAAGAAACTGGAAAGAGGCACAGTTCGATCACGACAGAAAATCCACCTACTCACTGCTCTTCAAGCACAGGCAGGTCAAATGCGCGAGTTGCCATCTGGGAGAAAGGTACAAGGGCACTCCCTTGTTATGCAAATCCTGCCACAAGAAGGACGACAGGCATAAAGGCATTTTTGGAACCAAATGCGATGATTGTCACGTCGAGAAAGACTGGAAAGAGACACAGTTCAATCACGACAGAAATACCGCCTATCCTTTGCTCTTCAGGCACCAGCAGGTCAAATGCGAGAGCTGTCACAAAGCCGACTGGACCAGGGGCAAGTTGAAGACAACCTGTATTTCTTGTCACCAGAAAGATGACAAGCACCAAAATATCTTCGGGCCGAAGTGCGAGATCTGTCATGCCGAGAAAGACTGGAAAGAAATCGTCTTCGATCACGACAGGCAAACCAGGAAACCCCTGCTGGGCAAGCACAAACAAGTCAAATGCGCGGATTGCCACAAAAGCGGCCGTCTCAACGACAAGTTGCAGGCGAATCTGTGCTTCGACTGCCATGAGAAGGACGACAAACACAAGACTACATTCGGGCCGATGTGCGATACCTGCCATGTCGAGCAGAATTGGAAAGAGATATTGCCCTACGATCACTACGAGGCAACCGACTATCGTTTAATCGGCAAGCACATCGGGCCGAAATGCGTGGATTGTCACAAGCGTCGCATTTACGAAGATGAAAAATTCAGGGCCGATTGCGATTACTGCCATGCGAAAGACGACGTGCACAAAGGCAAAGAAGGCAAGCAATGCGAGACTTGCCATACTGCAGTGGGATGGAAAGACATCATCGGGAAGAAGCCGAAATAGTACGCGGCTGATGCCAGGCTTCCGCTTGGCTATTCGTTGTCAGTTCTCAGGCGCCGGTAGCGGCGGCATCGGGCTGTCCAGGCAACTGGCGATTGTGCGCAACAGTTCATGTCCGCGGGTGGTTGCCTTGCCGTCAAACATGATGACGGCGGCGCAGGCTTTGATAACGCGTGGCTTGAGCAGCGGCTTGAGTTCCGCCAGTTTGTCGATGGCCGCGTCCAGATCGCCAAGATGCAACTCTTCGCGCGGTACGAACTTCAATGCCGTGGCACCCGCAGCAGTGATGCCGGCGTTGAAAGCGAGTTCGGCGGCGTCAGCGGCACCCTGGTGTTCGGCGTGGGCCACGAGGGAGATCAGCAACGACGCTTCGCGATTAACGTCGCCGAGCATTCCGAATCTGGCCTTGGCTGGCGCTTGCAGACCGAAGTGTTCGTCGAGCTGGCGCATCAGAAAGTGCGTCAGCGTCCATTCATTGAGATCCACCTTGTTGTCGGCCGCGATTAACGCTTGTGCCACGGTGCGGAATTGATCGTATTGCCCCTTCGATAAGGTGCGCAGCGACGGCAGGGCGAGGCCCGCCAGCGGCAGGCGCGCCGCTGCTGGCAAATTAGGGATATCGGCGCGCAGTTGCTCGGTAAGTTGCGCCACTGCCACGTCCTCCTGTGTGGCAAGCGTTGCCTGCTGCCTGGATAGGATGTCGGCCTTGCTGTCGAGCAACAAGCAGTAAATCACCGCGCGGGCGCCGAAGGGCTCGGCGGCTGCTTGCCGCAAAGGATCGGGAATGGAGGACAGAATATCGCGGGCGCGGTCGACCTGATTTTGGTTCACCTTACCGACGGTGGCGATAGCGTCGTCCGGCGTCAGCACGCCTGCCATCACCGCACCAGCCAACACGGCCGTACGGGCGGCAGCGATATCTGCCGGCGCCCGGGCGACGGCAACATCCTGAACTTTGGGCTCGACAAATTTGCCGTCCCAGCCCGGGTCGATGAACTCGATGCGTTGTTCCAAGGGAGGATGCGTAGCGAACAACTCTTCCAGGAAGCCGCCGACACCGTCGGAGAAATAAGCGTGGCAGTATTGCCGCGCCGACGGGTTTTCCAGTCGCGAGCCCCAGGTGGAGCCGCCGATCTTTTTCAGGGCACCGGCGATACCGTCCTTGTTGCGGGTGAATTGCACGGCGCTGGCATCGGCGAGATATTCGCGCTGGCGGCTGACCGTGGCTTTGATCCATTGGCCGAAGAAGAAACCCACATAGCCGATCACTACCAAACCCACACCCAGCAATGCCATGGCGGCCACCACGCCGCCAGTTTCGCGGCTGCGTGAGTCGGTGGTGTAGCGCGTCGCGCGCAAGAGGTAATAGCCCGTCAGGCCGATAAGCAGAATGCCGTGCAGCACGCCCATCAGGCGGATGTTCATGCGCATGTCGCCGTTGAAGATATGGCTGAACTCGTGGGCGATGACGCCCTGCAGCTCATCGCGGCTCAGATACGTGATGGCGCCGCGCGTCACACCGATGACCGCGTTGTAGGGAGTGAGGCCGGCGGCAAAGGCATTGATGCCCATATCGTTCAGCAGATAGACAGGCGGGGCCGGGGTGCCGGAAGCGATGGCCATTTCTTCGACCACGTTGATCAAGCGTCGCTGTGCCGGGTCATCGGTGTTGCGCGGGACCAGACTGCCGCCCAGCATCTCGGCGACGACGTTGCCGCCGCCGGAAAGCGACAGCATTTTGTAAAGGCTGCCGAGAGCGACGAGCGTAACTGTGGCGATGCCAACCATACTGAACAGTTGCCAATCGAAACGCTGCCAAAAGCTGAGCGAGGAAGGGTGGAGGGTGTCCTGATGGACGATGATGATCGCCATCACCAGCAGATTGGTCAAAACAACGATTCCCGCCACTGCAAGGGTGAACAGCAGCAAAAGCCAACCGGTTTGGCTTTTCGCCCTGGCCTGGGCCTCGAAGAAATTCATGACCCGCGATCAGATCAGAACGACACCTTGGGTGCGGCCTGAATGGCTGCGTGATCTTCGAATTCAAGCAAGGCTGCATCCTGCCCGTGACCGAACGCGATGGCGAAGAAATTCGGCGGGAAAGACTGTTTGTAAATGTTGTATTCGGTCACCGCATCGTTGAAAGCCTGGCGCGCAAAAGCGACGCGATTTTCGGTGCTGGTCAGCTCTTCCGATACCTGCATCATGTTCTGGTTGGCCTTAAGATCGGGGTAGGCCTCCATCACCACGTTAAGACGTCCCAACGCACCCGCGAGGCTATCTTCCGCCCGTCCCAGGGATTGAATCGCATCGGCATTGCCCGGATCGCTGTGAGCGAGGCTCAGACCGCTGGCCGCAGTGTTGCGCGCCTGGATGACTGCCTCCAGCGTTTCCCGTTCGTGCTTGATATAGCCCTTGGCCGTCTCGACCAGATTGGGAATCAGGTCGTAGCGCCGCTTCAACTGCACCTCGATCTGCGCGAAGGCGTTCTTGAAACGGTTCTTCAGCGCCACCAGACGGTTGAAAATAGACACCACATAAAAAATGACGGCAGCAATGATCACCAGGAAAATGATAAATGCGGTACCCATTTGATTCCTCCTGTAGCGATTTGAAGGGCGGGTTCGAACAGTGGATTCGAATCCAGGCGAGTCGGAATGGTACCAATATTCTTGGTGCACTAGTAGTACATGGAAACGGAGCCCTATTTATATAGGCAACGGAGGCTGATCTCGATTGCTATTAAATTTTGCGTTGATATATTTAAGCAAACGCCGAATAAGTCCTCTGGACGAGGGCAGAGACAGAGCGGCATCTGCCCCAAGTGGTTGGTAAATAGCAAATCACCGTGCTAAGCTAAAAACAGATTCCTATCCTGCGGGAGCCGAACATGAACGATACAAACGATCTCATTCTTCTCGCCTATAGCAGTGTTGGCACGCATCAATTTGAGCAAAGCGAACTGGTTGATCTTCTCGCATTTGCTCGAAAGTTCAATGAACAGAACGACCTGACCGGCATGTTGCTCTACGTTGATGGATCATTCTTTCAAATTCTGGAAGGTGATCCAAAGACATTGCACGATCTGTATTTCAGAATTGAACGCGACACGCGCCATGCCCACGTAATCAAACTGATTGAAATGCCGATACAAGAAAGAGCATTCTCCGAATGGTCGATGGGTTTTGCCAAAGTGACACGCGCGGACCTTGCAACCATACCGGGACTGAATGATTTCTTTGGTCGAGGATCGGTATTCACCGATCTGAAACCCGGCAAGGCACAGTTACTTCTTGAGGCGTTTCGTGATGGAAAATGGCGAAGGCGGTTGGACGGACGCAGTAGCACACGCTAGTCATCCAGTACTGGAAAATCCGCCTGATTAGCAACGGCCGGCCTTTTTGGCAGGCAGCACCGAAATGTCCACTACTCTCGTTCATAACCAAGGGTATCAGAGTCAAATGGCTTTTGAAGAAGGCTGGCTGAAAAGAAATCGATTTCGATACCTTCAGTTTCTTTCAGAAAGCCTGCAAATGCGGAACATCATGCGATACTGCATCTTTTGACCCCGCTTGAAAGTTTCGTTCCGGATCTTTACCAGCTTTCTGGCAATCCCCAAGGATAATCTCAATGTGTTTTTGTGCTGCAGCAAGTTTTTCAGCAGGCGCCGTTCTGACGCTGATCGGCGTGGTAACAATAAAATTGCGAAAACGCAGAGAGGAAGTTTTCTTTGCGATGATTCCGCTTTTATTCGGAATGCAGCAATTCATCGAGGGCTTGCTATGGTTGTCATTTCAGTTTGATGGAGAGACCCTCAATGTTGTCATGACGTATGTGTTCGTACTGTTCTCGCACGTAATGTGGCCCGTATTCGTCCCATTTTCCATCGGATTCATGGAAACAGTCCCTTGGCGCAAGAAGGTAATCCGGGGATTTCAATTGACAGGCATTGCGGTCGCTGTCTATCTACTCTATTTCATCGTTCGATATCCGATCACCTCCGAGATTCGCGGACATATTGTTTACGTTTTTCCGCATTTTCATATCCCGCCCGTCCTGGTTCTGTATATCGCTGCCACCTGTGTGAGTGCGCTCTTCTCCAGCCAGCGCATAGTCAATCTTTTCGGCGCGTTGGCTTTTGTCCTTTTTGTGGTGGCATTCTGGTTTTACTATGCAGCGTTCTTTTCCGTATGGTGTTTTTTTGCTGCAATACTTAGCGTGATGATCTTTCTGCACTTTCGGTTCAGGAGTTTCAAAGGGCTCAGTTTTGAATTGTTTATTCACTCTTGCAGAAAATATCTGTGAATATGGACTCGCCATGTGATGGCGAGTCCATCAGCTAAACGGCACTTCCGGCAGTACTCCATTCAGTTCGGCAACCTCGTTATCCAGAATATTGGCAATTCCTCGCACATAAGGCAGAGGAGATGCTCGTTTTGATTAACTGCTATGTGTGCTTGTGTTAACTAACGCACAGAGCCCGCGCTCGGTTGGGGGCAAGCTGCAATCTCATCACATCGTTGGAGATGTGAATGAAAATCCGGCGCAGCGCCCAATCAGGAGACTTACATGACCCAGCCAACCAATATACCGAGCCAGCAGCCTGCACCAACACAACCATACCCGGCTGAAGAAGTCAGCAAGCAGAAGCAGAAAGCGGAAACGAAGGAAGTCGCCGGCAGACACAAAAACGAAGGCCAAAAGGATCACAAAGGCGCGCGTTAAAGCCACGGGAAATTTGATTGATCACTTTCAACCGGAGCTTGCCCCTTTGAGCGGGGGGCGAGTTCAAGCAATTCCAAAATTACCGGGGTTAGCCCAACCCGGTTCCTGTTGTCCTATGTTCTACAGAATGGATTTACAAGTTCGCGATCCGGTCGAGGACGACCCGGATATCCTGCTTGTTGGCCAATCCCACGCTCCCCAGCGTGCGCCGCCGCGCAAGTTACAGGTCAATGTACCCGAAAAGTACCGGAGCAATTTCACCATTCGAACGAGTTACCTACAAAAAAATAGACTCAGTTACTTTGGAAGTTATTTATAGGAGCTAGCCATGAAAGCACTGGAAAGAATACCAATATTGTCGGCAGTTACCCTCATTGCGATAAGCACACTTTGCATGCAACCGGTGCGCGCAGATGTTTTAACCTCAGTCGCCAATACAGGCGTCGCGAATTTAAGCATCATTCAAACCAACAGTGACCGCACAGCAATGAACCTGAAACCGGCCATTCAAATCGTCGTGGTCCCCGAAGCATATACAGGCAAGCCGCTATACCATATCGCCGACAAAATATTGTATGACCGCATGGTCAATAGAGTTGCTCGCACCTATGGCTTGGAAAGCGCGCTGCTACATGCGGTGATCTCGGTCGAGTCGCGCTACAGCCCCAAGGCTGTTTCCAAGGCAGGCGCAATAGGACTGATGCAATTGATGCCGGAGACCGCCAGGCGCTACGGTGTCGCCGATCCGCTAGACCCGTTACAAAACCTGCGCGGTGGCGCAAGATATCTGCGCTACCTGTTGAAGAAGTACAACAACGACAGAAATCTGGCGCTCGCCGCCTACAATGCAGGCGAGGCATCGGTTGCAAAATATGGCAACCAGATCCCGCCTTATCCGGAAACAACGGAATATGTGCCGCGCGTGATGGGGTATTATCGAAAATATCTGGTAAAAGGCTGAGGTCAACTTTAAGGATCCAAAGCTACTCCGGTCCATTTGCCTCGAAAGTTTTTGCAGGAAAGGGTGCGAAGCCCTGAAGGACGGTGGTATACAGCCAATTCATCCGCGATACTCCATGGAGTACAGATGACTCATAAATATATATGGCGCAGTCTTGTTTTCCTGTTGATGTTCTGGAATTCCCCGGTAAACGCGGAATACTGCGTGAACTGGTCGACCTTTGTTCAGCGCGGTACCGGGACTTCAGGTCACTGCTGGGCATCCGAGCATGAGTGCAACTCTTATGTAATAAGCCGGCCCGTGGGTGATTTTTCCGGTGGATGCCAATACCGGCCGGGACTATATCCTCCTACCGGAAGCCAGAAAGGCGGCAACAAATCATCAGAATCAAAAGAGGCAGCGAACAAGGCGGCCGCAGCACAGAAAAGAAAACTGGATGCAGCAAAGCGCGAGCAGGCAGAGCATGATCAGCAAGAGCTGCAACTACTGCGCCTTTCCCTCAAAGGCCCCCCGTCTGCCCCGGAACCCGACAACAATATTTCACTGAAACCGGTTCCACCGCCTTCTGGCGGATTGGCCAGATCGCAACTGGATTGTATTGCTCGCAATCAGCCGGGAGAAAGCTGGGAAAAACGGGCGGCAGACTGCACGCCTGTTACTCCGGGCGTTCCGCAACCGCCGAATCCAACACGTGTCGATGTACCAACCGATCCGGCTTCGTTGGCGATAATCGACCAACGCATTTCAACATCGCGCGAATCCCTTGCAAAACAGGATCGGGAAATTGCCGTCCGCGAGCACGCGATTGCGCAGGAAGAACTGAAGGTTGCCGATCCAAACAAGCCACAAGAAGAAAGCGATGCCTTGCGGCGCACCAAAGAAGCATTGGCAAAGGCAAAGGCAGACCGCGCACGCACAGCGGCAGAACTGGCCCGACTCGAACAGCAAGAACAGTACGAGCGAAAGAAGGTTACACCAGCGACGCAGTGATACTTCATAGCAGGGAGCAAACCATGAAAGTCAAAATCCGGTATTTATTGTTATTGCTGCCGTTGCTGGCAACACTGACGGCATTGGCAGAAGAAGGTGCGGCCGACGCCAGGCGGCATATGGTCCGAGGCATTGCCGCCATCGAAATGGCCAAGAGCGCGGCGGAGCTTGCACCAGCCGCTCAGGAATTTCAACGCGCCACGGAGCTCGATCCATCTCTTTCCGCCGCCTGGTACAACCTCGGCTCGGTGCAGGTGAAGCTCGGGCAGTTCGATGAGGCCATCAAGAGTTACAAGCGATATCTGGTTCTGTCACCCCAGGCAGAAGATGCCCAGAAAATACAGGACGAAATCATCAAACTGGAGTACAGGCAGGAGAAGGTCAATACAGTAGCGAACTTCTCCGGCAACTGGAACGCCGGGAAATCAACCTATGTAATTTCGGTAGACAAGCTGGAGTTCAACCTTAAAGCCACGGAGCAGATTGATTCGTCGACAGGCGGAATCAAGCTGATCAGTGATGGTGGTTTTCTGCTTGGAAAGATGGACAGAATACCCAGAGGCAGCGCCGAGGTGATATTTAAAGGGCGCATCGAGGGATCGTCCATTAAAGGGACGCGCACTCGCGGATCGTTTATTGAAGGTCTTTCGGATTGCACGATACCGGACGATCAAGGCGAGTTTACGGGCACCGTGAGTGAGGATGGCAAGCAGCTCACGCTCAACTTTCAAGTGGGCCAATTCCAGGTTGACAGGGATGCCGGACTATTGCCCGGATTGGATTCCTGCACCGGCGTAACGAAGACGGGAGAGTTGCCCGGGACGCTAGTATTCAGAAGACCGGAGCCACAAGGTAATGCAAGCACTGACAATCAACTCCCGAAAGACGTCGGGCTTGTCGGCCTGCAACTCACAGAAACAGATCCCCAACTCATTAAGGGCGTTGTACCCAATTTGCCGGCGGCCGATGCCGGAATCAAAGCGGGCGACCGTATACGGCGGGTGGACGGGAAAGAAGTGAAGGAGTTGAGCGTCTCGCAATTGGTGGAGCTGATTCGTGGACCGGCAGGTACTAGGTTGACCATCGAAGTAGAACGTCACGGTGAGACAAACCCGTTGAGTTTCACCCTGGTCAGAAAGATGCAGTGACACATGAGCGGACTGAGCATTTGCTCTTGCGACTTGCAGTGACCAGGTATCCAAAGTGTATCCAAAGGACCGATAACTTTGGTTCTTGATCTTGCCGGTTAACCGCTTTCGCTATGGTGTTTTGCCAAACTGCTTTAAAATTAGGCATCTGAAGCACTTCTGGTTAATCCAAATGAATCCACTCGATCTCGACCTGATAGCAAACAACGACTTGTTCAGCGATATTGATTTTGAGAGTGTGAAGTACATGCTGGAACACAGCACACTGCGCACCCTGAAAGCCGGCGAAAGACTGATTGAGCCGGATTCGCAGAATGAGCATCTTCACCTGATACTCGAAGGCTCCCTGAATGTGTATCTGCTCGAAAAGGAGTCACAGCAATACACAGTGCTCAGCGCCGGAGAGTGCGTGGGGGAGATCTCGATCGTTGATGGCAAGAATCCTTCAGCGCTCGTCGTCGCTGCCGAACCGGCACGTATCCTGTCCATTCCTATCGATACGGTCTGGTCGTTGCTCAACAACTCGCACCAGGTGGCGGGTAATCTTCTGGGCATTCTTGTCAGCCGCATGCGCAATGACAACAAAGCCATCATCAATTCGACAATCCGGGAAAAGTTATTTGAACAGCAGGCGTATATCGATGCATTGACCGGAGTGTATAACCGGCACTGGATGAACAAGGCCTTTCCGCGCACCATACAGCGCTGCATGCGAAACAAAAAACCGTTCGGTGTCATGGTGCTCGATATCGACCATTTCAAGAAGATCAATGATGCCCATGGGCATCTGGTCGGGGACGGTGCACTGAAAAGCATCGCCAGATGCGTGCAAGACAATTTGCGTCCGCAGGATTTATTGGTTCGCTACGGCGGCGAGGAGTTTGCCGTGCTCCTGGCCGAGGCCAATCTGGCAGAAGCCACCATGGTGGCCGAACGACTGCGCAGCAAGGTCGAAGGATTTGAAATTCGTTCGCGCGAGATCGAGATCCGCGCCACCCTGTCGATTGGCATCACCATGACGCAAGATACCGACGACCTCGACCATCTCATTCACGAAGCAGATCAGGCGCTTTATCTTGCCAAGCAGAGAGGTCGGAATCGCATTGAAATCTATCAATGATCTGTTGCAGCACGCTCTCCTCCTTTAAGTTGAAAAATCCATTTCTGCTATCCGGAAAATCCAAATAGGGTCGTCGTGACCAACTTATAACCGATTGGACGTATTGTCTGTATTACGCCGGGCAGGAAAAAACTGGTAGCATGAAGCCACCCCGGAAAAACAGTATCCGGGCAAGGCCGACATGCAGAACCCCGTCACTCATACACCACTTCGCTCGAAGATACTCAAGGCACTGCGCATCGTGGCGGCATTGCTCGCACTGGCCGTGCTCTATGTTGCAGTCATCGGCATCAGGCTCGATGCCTCTGCGCATGACAAGGATATAGCCGACAAGCTTACCGTAGCGTTGGGACGCGAAGTGCGCTTCGTCGGCCCCCTGCAACTCGAAATTTCCGCCCGCCCGAAATTGCATGTGGGCGGCTTGCAAATTGCCAATGCACTCGGCTTCAGCGGCGATGAATTCGCCAGCCTGGGCGAAGCGAGGCTGGAACTGGATCTGTGGCACTTGCTGTGGGGACATCTGCAAATTGAACAGTTGTCGGGCAGCGAAGTACATCTGCGTTTGCAAACGCACAAGGACGGCAGCAACAACTGGACGTTCAAGCAGCAAGCAGCGCAAACACCCGACGCGAATCAGACTGCGTCCACCGGAGACAATCGCCTGCTCGCACGACTCGACATCCAGCGCGTATCGCTGAACAAGCTAGATGTGGAATTCACCGGCAACGATGGCAAGCGCCATTTCTTCGAGTTGAAATCGCTTGTCGCACATATTCCTTCCGGCCAGCCGATTTCGCTGAGTCTGAACGGAACGGTGGAAAAAACCTTTCCCTACCAGATCGAATTCACCGGCGGCACCCTGGCTGAACTGGTTGACGGCGAGCAGCCCTGGCCCGTAGCCCTCTCGCTGAATTTCCTGAGTTCGAAACTGACGCTCAAAGGCAAGGTCACCAACACCAGTGGCAACATCCACTTCGCACTTGCCACACAGAACCTGAACGAATTCGAGCGCCTGTTGCAAACCAGCCTGCCGCCCGTCGGCAAGGCCGGCATCGCGGGCGACGTGACGTATGCACCGGGCAGCGTCAAGCTGGCGAACCTGGATGGCGACATGGGCAACACTGCGCTCAACGGCTCCCTTGATTTAGATTACGGCGGTACGCGCACCAGGGTGCAGGGACAACTCAGCCTGCCCACGCTGGATACGCGCCCGTTCATGACAGGCAAGCCCAATGAGGCTGATGCGCCTGCGCAAAGCCTGGCCGAAATATATCGCGAACTGGCGCAGGCCAATTTTGATCTGCGTGCGCTCAACAACACGGATGTCGACATGACTTTGCGCGTGGGGAAATGGCTGAACCTGCCCGGCGATGTGCACGATGCGATGGTGCAACTGAAGCTCGATCATGGTCGTTTGAATGTGCCGATACAGGCTGCGCTGGCCGATGTGCATCTGTCGGGCAGCGCGCACATCGATGCCAGAAAAAATCCGGCGCGCTTCGATGTGGCGCTCGGCACGCATGAATCCAGCCTGGGCAACCTGGCCGGGTTGCTGCTCGGCCTGCCCGATGTCAAAGGCCATCTGGGCCGGTTTGATTTGCGCATTGCGGCGCAAGGTAATCGCGGTGCGGAGTTGATGCAGTCACTGGATGTGCAGCTCGATGTGGAGCGCGGCAAACTCTCGTATGGCAACGGCGCAGGCGCGCGTCCGGTGCAGCTTGTGCTGGACAAGTTTTCCATGGCACTGCCGGCGGGCAAAGCGCTACAAGGCGAAGCGCGCGGCACCTTGCTGGCCAACACCTTCAGTATGATGCTGCAAGGTGCAACCCTGACCGAGCTCATGCAGGAAGCCAATGCGCCCATCGATTTCAACCTGCAGGCAGGCAGCGCCAGCGCACAAGTTCATGCCCTGTTGCAGCCGCCTGCGGAAAATTCTGGCACGGCAATCAGCTTCAGGCTGGATGCGCCGCATTCCAGCGAGGTCTCCAGTTGGCTGGGGCTCAAGCCCGGCGCAGATGTACCGGCCAGTCTGAAAGGCGATCTCCACTTGTACAAAGACGGCTGGCAACTTTCCGGCTTCGCCTTCCAATTGGGAAACAGCATTTTGTCCGCCGACGTGCAGCAAACACGCGAAAAGAACAAACCGTTGGTCAAACTGCAAGTGAACAGCGAACTGCTGGATGCGGATGAACTGCAAGCGCTGTTACCTGAACAGAAGGTTGCCGCGCCCACCAAGGCCGCGCCCGCTGCCACCTCCATGATTGAAATTCCCATCCTGCCGCGGGGCATCAACCTCACGGATGCCGACATCAAGGTGCGCATCGCGCAAGTCAAAACAAGCTCGCCGTTTATGGTGCATGACCTGAGCTTCGATGGGCACATCCGCGACGGCATGATGAATGCCTCGCCGTTTGCGGCACGGGCGGCCTCTGCCGATTTCCACGGCTCGATACTGCTCGACCTGCGCTCGCAGCAACCTCGCGCTGACCTGAAACTGAGTGCAGATGGGCTAGACCTCGGCCAAGTGCTGCAACGGCTGGACATCGCGCGCAACATCGATGCCCGTGTCGATCACCTGCAATTGCATCTCGACTTGCATTCAAGCCAGCTTGGTCAATTGCTGGCGCAATCGAACCTGTCGGTCAACTTCACCGGTGGCACTCTTGACCTGCACGATGCCAACACCAAAGGCACCCTGCACATCGCACTCGACAAGGGTGAACTTAAATCCGCGCCCGGTGCACCCGTGCACTTGAACCTGAACGGTGCACTGGACAAGGCTCCCATTGGCATCGTCATCCAGACCGCCAAAGCCGCCGACCTGCTCAACCCGAAGCTGTCGATTCCATTCCAGTTGGATGCTGCCACCTCAGGCGCCACCATCAGGTTGTCCGGCGATGTTGATCGCCCCTTCTCGCAACAGGATGTGGAACTTGCGCTCGATATGAAGGGCAGCCGTTTCGACAATCTCAATATGCTGGTGCATGCCTCGTTGCCGCCGTGGGGCCCGTGGTCTGCCTCGGGCAAATTCCACATGACGGCCAGCGGCTATGAGGTTACTGATTTGCAATTGATAGTCGGCAGCAGCCAGCTTGATGGGCACGGCAAGCTGGATACCAAAGTCATACCCCCGCGCCTGGATATCGACCTCGCGGCCCCCACCATACAAATAGATGACTTCCGCTTCGGCGCATGGTCACCGGAAAAATCCCCGCCCGCTGTGGAGCAGGACAACCCGGCCAACAACGCCGGTGCGCAGGCGCAACAACTCCTGAGCCGCAAAATGTTGCAGCGGCAGAATGCCTATCTGGCGGTACGCGTGGAGCAGGTGCTGTCCGGCAAGGATGCGGTGGGCAACGGCAAGCTGGAAGCCAAACTTGAAAACGGCCACGCCGAGATCGGCCCGGTGGTGGTCAATACACCCGGCGGCTCGGCCATGTTCCGCCTCAACTACGAGCCCAACGATACCGATGTGTCCTTCAACCTGCGCGCAGAAGCAAAACATTTCGATTACGGCATCCTGGCGCGCCGCATCGACAAGCAAAGCGAAATGCGCGGCATCTTCGACATGGATATCGAAATCAGCGCCCGCGCCAAGCAGTTCTCCGAACTGATGCGCTACGGCAAGGGCCACATCGATTTTGCCGTGTGGCCCGAGAACATGAAATCGGGCCTGCTTGATATCTGGGCGGTGAATGTACTGATGGCGCTGTTACCTGCCGTGGATTCCACGCATGAATCCAAAGTGAATTGCGCCATCGGACAATTCACCCTGCAGGACGGCAAGTTGTCGCACAAGCGCATCCTCGTCGATACCAGTCGCATGCGTGCTTTCGGCAAGGGGAGCGCCGATTTCACTACGGAGAAATTGCAGTTCTATATCAAGCCCCGCTCCAAGACGCCGCAGTTCCTGAGTTTCGCCATCCCTGTCGAGGTGAGCGGCAGCTTTGATGATTTCAGTGTTGGTGTGCGGGCGGGCGATGTGCTGGAAGTGGTCGGCGATATGCTCACCTCAGTCATCTGGGTACCGTTGCAATCGTTGTTCGGAAAAACCAGACCTGAAGATGGGAGTGATGTGTGCAAGTTCAAGCAGTGAAAATTGGACATCCATTGCAGCCGGGTAGGGTGGTCACGTTGTTGTCCCCGCAAGGGGGAGGCCGACGGGTTCCCGACGGCTACACCGTCACCCGTTCGCACTGCCAACGCGGAAAATTAGCTCAACCCATCCTGCGCTTGCTGCGCCGTTCCGTTTGCTTATTGGGCGAGAATCCAGTGCACCAGATTCATTATTTGTTCTTTTGAAGTGTTCTGGACCGCCCTGTGCGCTTCCTTGTGGCCGTCTGACATCCTTATCCTTGGACTCTCGGTGATTTCCTCGAAAATTATTTTCTCGGCATCTTCATCGTCCTTGTATCTCTTTGCCACATAGGCGAAGGAAGGGCCTTCTTTTTTCATCGATACGGCATGGCATCGCAGGCAACTTTGGCTTCGCGCCAATTTGATTGCGGCATCAGCATCAATAGGTTCGTCAGCGAAGGCATGAAATGAAAAAATCAGAGGAAGGATTCCGAACAGCGGAACTTTGATGTTTACCCGAATTGTCATTGCCTTCCTCATTTTCAAGTGTCATGCCTGGATATCGTTTCAAGGATAGTCAGCCCACCCTGCAACTACTTACACAGGTTGCTTACAGTCCCATTAACAGCAGCCACAAAGTAAGTGTCACCGCCGCCAGCAATGTACTCAGCATTACTTGTGCGGCGATGGTGTCTCCATCGCCCCCCATGCGTTTCGCCAGCACATAGGCCACGGTGGAAACCGGCAGTGCCGCCATCAGCACTGCCATATGAAAATATACACCGCTCAATCCGAACAGCAGAGCCAGTCCCCACGCAATGGCGGGCAAGACCAGCAGTTTCACTGTCACGCCATACCACAGCGTGCCGCGATGGCTGTGCAATCCCTGCAGGCGCAAGCCGGCACCAACGGCGATCAATCCCATGGGCAACGAAGCTTGCGACAGATGTTTCAGCATATCGTCGATGATTACCGGCATCCCCAGCCCCAGGAGACTGAAGGCGATGCCGCCGGCGGTGGAAAGGATGAGCGGGTTAAGCAATATTTCCTTGAGCCAGCGGCTTTCGCTGTGGCGCGCCAGCATCAGCACGGCAGCGACATTGGCAACCGGCACCATGAATCCCATCAGCAAACCGATGGCGGCCAGTCCCTCTTGTCCATGCAAGCCGCCCGCAATGGCGAGGCCGACGTAGCTGTTGAAGCGAAATGAAGACTGGAAGGTGGCGGCGAACACTTTGGGTGGTGCATGGAAAATGAATTTCGCGCCATAGCCCAGAGCGATACCTGAAAACATGTACAACGCGGCGACGAGCAGCATCGGCGTGGCTGTCCCCAAGTCGATCCTGAAATGCGAAAGGGAATAGAACAGCAGCGCCGGGAAGAAAACAAAGTAGATCAACTGGTCCAGCTGCGGCCAGAAATCCTCGCTAAGCCTGAACCAGCGCCGCATGACGGCGCCGAGCAGGATCAGCATGAAAATTGGAGCGATGACGTGTGCGACAAACATATTGTTAGAAGTCAGCGAAGCATGGATTGTCACGCCGTCCGATAAAGCTTGCTCTTGACCAGCTCCACGTGGCTCTTGGCATTGAACACGTCCTGCACGTAAGCGCCGTACATCAACGGGAGCTTGATGGCCTGCAGGCCCTTTTCCACTTCATGCAATTTGCGCTTCAGGTCATTGCGCAATTCCTCGTTTTCCACATCGCAATTCCGTTCGATGAATTCCAGCTTCTTGTACCAGGGCGTCACTTTTCTTCTCACGTAGATGCGATAGAGCGAGGGGAAGAAGTGCGCGATGGGCCACACCACGGTGACGATGGGAATGATCACCACCAGCATGTTCCCGATCAGTCCGGCAATGACCAGCGGGAAATATTTCCCCAGCAACGGTTTGCCGGATTTGTAGAACTCCACCGCCACGGGATTGGGTTTGAAGGTTTCCGAGCTGCGGAAGTTGGGGAACTCATCCTTGGCCCGGGTCAGGTTGGCGGGCGAATACACTTTGTCCAGCGCGTCGGCCAGGATCATCACCAAGGTGTGGTCGAGGTCGGCTTTGGCCAGCACGCTTGCGGTCGTGGACAAATAGCGTACATCCGTATTGGGGATGGCTTCTGCCGGAACCATGGCGGAGGCGGGCAGTTTCTGCACCGACAGATAGGACAGCGTCTTGGCAACCGCATCCAGGTCATCGAACTGCAGGAAGTCGATCTTGCCATTCAGGATATCAGGATAGATGCCCTTGGATGAGTTCGTGTCAGTGGGAAAACCGAAGGTGATGTAGACATCCCAATCGCCCTTGTATGTGATCTCATCCGGCCAGGTGTTGATCAGCTTGGTGTTCTCCGGCGTGATGCCCGCCAGGTCGAAGAAGCTCTGGATGATGTAATTGTTGGAGTACGGCGAGACTTTCGCCGCGTCCGTGGTGAAGGCGGGTTTCTCGTTTCCTTCCGGCGCGGCGCGGAAAATGATCTTCTTGCCGCGCAGGTCTTTAAGCCGCTTGATCCTGGCCTTTCCTGCCTTCTCGAAGAACAGCAGCGGGCTGTAGCTGATTACGCCCAGCGAACTGAAGCGCTCGTTCATGTCCTCGTCAAATTCGGCGCCTGAATTCCTGGCAACGACCCAATCCACCTGGGGGTCTTCCACCAGAAACTCCAGTGTGGATTTTTCTTCCTTCTTGTTGGACTGCGTTTTGATCTTGAGCCGAACGCCTTGCGCCGCAAGCAGACTCTTTATCTTTGCCAGGGAGCCCTTCTCATTCTTGAGATGGCCTTTGGCATCCACCTGGTCCGAACTCACCCCTACCACCAGCGTGGTTCCGGGATAGAACTTGAAAACCGCGCCAATGATGACCAGCACACTCAACATCAGCAGCCAGGGGCGCCATTTCTTCTCTGTTGCCCACGCCAGTGCTTCCCTCAATAGAACCATCATCAATACCTCCCGCATACGAAATATGCCAAGGCAAGCGTCGCCTTGCCATCCTGGGTGAATAATAAATTAAAAAGCCCTGCAGCGTTCTTGAAGCTGTTGAAAGGATTCAAAGTCGTTCACTCCGGTTCATCCTGTTTTCAGCCGGCCGTCATTTTTTCCTCCCCAATGCAAAGGCGCCGGAGTCAAATTGTTTTTGAAGGAAGGTATGGCCGAAAAGAAATCGACTTCAAGTGTCACTTCACGATTCGGCATGGACCCGATTTCGCCCGGCGTACTTGGCTGAGTACATCGCATCGTCGGCACGCGCGATGAGTGTTTCGACGGACTCTTCGCTACCTCGCCATTGAACAACCCCGATGCTGACTGTGAAGCGAACTTCAATACCGCCCGACAAAGCGGATGAATTATCGACGGCGCTCCGGATTCTCTCTGCAAGTTCAAATCCGCCCGCAAGAAAGGTCTGGGGCATCAACAGTGCAAACTCTTCTCCGCCGACCCGGCCAAGCAAATCGGAAGAACGCAGGCACTTGGATACCGTCAGTGAAAAATGTCCAAGCAGCGCATCTCCGGCAGCATGTCCGTATTTGTCATTTACCGCCTTGAAATGATCAATGTCGAGCATCGCCAGGACGCACGAAAATCCGAAGCGCGTGGCGCGTTTCAGCTCAATGTCGAGCTCTGCGAGGAAATGCCGACGGTTGGCACAGCCTGTCAGGACGTCAAATCTGGCCTGCACCAGCAACTCCACATTGAGCTTGACGAGTTCGGCATTGACCCTGGCAATTTCGACCTGATGTTCCTTGCTGCGACGGAGGTGAACCACCCTTGCGAACACACTGGCAATTGCTGACGAGCCTGCCAGAAACAGGAGAGCGAATACCCAGATTCCTTCATTGCTGATTTGCCCCAGTTCCGACATGTCCCGAAACACCCAGATCTTCAGGATATCGGCCTGATTGTCCGAAAATCCATTGAGCATCGGCGCATCACGTCCCTCCAGACGAACCAGTTGAACTCCGTCAACATCAACAGGCTTCATTTCGAAGGTGTCAAACGCATGCCGCTTGTAACGATTCTCCAATGTGGTTTCACTCAGCGTATTCACCTTGGCACCGGGAACTGCTTTCATTTGAAGACGGGTGTCTCCGGCAATGATGATTACACCGTTTTCGTCGGTGATGAAAGTATTCTTGTCTGTGAGCATCCGGGAAAGCCGCTTCACGTCGATCTTGACAGCTACAACCCCGAGAAATCGATTCTCTGCGTCAACTGCAGCAGAGTAGAAAATACCTGGCGTATTGGTCGTGCGCCCGACAGCAAATTGTCGCCCCGTACCCTCCAGCTTCGCCATCTTGAAGTACTCACGGTCGACATAATTCACGCCGGTCGCTGTGGATTCGGGAGAAAATCCACCCGACGCAATACAATCACCGGATGCATTCATGATCCAGATCTGGTCGATGTCCAGATCTGCAACAATGGATTCGAGTCGTTTTGCCACCCTGTTCAAATCAGGATTGATTGCCAGCTGAGCCCTTAACCGGGGCAAAGACAAATTGGATCGCCGAACTTCAGGACCCATGCGGGAAAGGATGGTTTCGATTTCGGGCTGTCTGGCCATCACCTTCGGGATACTGCGCATGTGGGCAAGAATAAATCCGACATTAGCGCCGACCGATGCCGCAGCAGACGAGGCAACTGCCTGCTCTCGTGTGATCAAGCGTGATGACCTCTCAAAGGTCAGCTTTCCTGCAAGAAGCCACGAAGTGACACACCATGCGATGACAACAACAGCCAATATCAACCACCCAATGGGCACACGACTCCAGAGCGAACCGGACGAAAGTCCGCCGGTAGTGGGTTCAGCAATACCCCCGGCGCTGCGTACAGAAGGCATCAGATCGCGTACCAAGTAGTTGTGTGATTCTGACCAAGCCTAGCATAAGCACTACTTGGGGACAGTGCTTAGCCGTACATAAGGAGGAAGTCATATTTTTTCAAAATATATTGCAGAATTCAAAGCTACCTTCTTTGTTGGTAAACCCCCGGCGATGCCGGGGGCCCAAAAGAGTTTGACCTATGCGGTGGTTATGTAGCTGGTCGTTGAATGTGCTGCGGACATCCCCCTTTTCCAAGGGGGAAGAGGTAAGTGCCGCCGAGGGCGGCTCACGGTTTTATCGGTTCCTTTGATGGGATCAACCAATAAGCCTCCGGCCTTGCCGGAGGTCATTTAACTCGTTTAATTATTTCAGTTCCCTGCCGGCCAGCCCGGCATACTTGCGCAATGTCTTGTGGCGTGCCCCCTCCGCGAGTTCGCGCATGCGACTGCCGTATTTGGCGTTTCCGCTCTTCTGGATCACCTTGCACAGATACGCCAGTCCGTCCGCCATCTTATCGTCGGTTGTTTCAGCGGATGAATTGATCCGTGCCATCATTGCCTCCACCACTTCACTGTCGGTGGTGTCTTTGGATAGCCAGTGTTCGGCGGTATGGCGCAATTGCAACCCATCGCCGCGCTCAAGCAAGCTCATGGTCATTTCCCGCTCGTGGCTTGCATTGCCGTCCTCAAGGGCAGCCCTTTCCAGCCAGCCAAGGCTGTCGGCCAGGCGCTCGTCGGCGGGAACGACTGCGGCCTTGTCGCGTTTCATGATGGTGTCGTACTCTTCGTTCGAGAGCGATTTTCTGCTGACCAGATAATCCCCGGCTTCGCGCAGCTGTATTGCGTTGCCATGTGCGATCAACTCGGTGATCGTGTAGAAACGACCATCGTCGCTGGTCATCAACAAGCCGCTGTCGGTGGTCGCGTTATCCAGTTTCCAGTCTGTCGCGCCTTCTTCGGCATAGAACTGGATATTGCCTGCTCCTTTGTACGTGAGCTTGAGGGCGGTCAGCCAGACATGCTGCTTGAGCCTGTTGCTTGCCGAAACGGTACCAAAGTCAATTTCGTTCGGCACGCCTAGCGACGAGTAAATATCAGCCAGCGGTGCATCCTTCTGCAACTTCTTGAACTGTTCGGCGAGTTGGTTCTGGCCGATTACGCGCGGCTGAGCCAGACTGGCGCGGACCCGGGAAAGATCCATCACTCCACCCTTGAATACGTCGGCGGACGCCTCAGTCAACTCCGCCTTTGCCTTTACGATGTAGCCCCGCGTGTGTGAATTGAGGTCCGCGTTAAGACAAGTCCCCAGCACTTCGGCATAACGCAGTTTTTTGGTGTTGCCTACAGCCTTGGCCAGCCAGGACAATGTATCCGGGTCCATTTGCCGTTTTCCCGAGCAGGCTTCCCACACAACTTCAGCCAGTATGTCCGTCAATTGGGGTTCCTGGACGGAGAACCATATGACGGATTTTCCGCCCAACTTGATGGCCGTATCTGAATTGCCAAGCAGCAGCATGGCGGTGGCATGATCGCGGGCAGAAAGCTTGTCCGCCGAGGCTGCCGCCGGCAACGCCATCGAAATCAACAGACCAACAAGCATGATCAATCTGATTCTGAAACTCATTTGCAGTACTCCTCTCCTGATGGATTCAACAATCATCCGGCTGCGCAAATTTGTCGCATCATCCCGACTGTCAAACGTGCGCAACTCCTGATGGATGCTTTCAAGGAAAACACGACTTGCCAGAATGGCAGAAGCGCACTCTAAGAGGCTGCAGTCATGCTATTCGCTTGAGAAAGCGATCCACTGTTCCGAGGATTCCCTGTTGCGGGATTCCTCTACTGCGTCAGCCTCCTGACTGATTATCCGCTCAATCCGGACCGTACTTTGCGGTCGGATATTGTGTCAGCGGATGCGCGTGTGGAGCAGACTTTATGGAAGGTGGCAGAGGGTGTCAAGGTTGGGAGTGCCGGGGTATATAAAAGCGGAAGGAAGATGTGGCTGAAAAATATATCGACTCCGGCACCTTTAGTTCCCTTTAGTTCCTTCCTTTAGTTTAACCAAAGGTGTCGGAGTCAAATCAATTTATCAAAGTGGAATTGGCGATAACGAATTCGACACCGGTACTTTCGCGTTCTTATTTAACTCCAGTTACTTCAAGAATGTGAAACCCGAAACCTGTTGAGAACACCGGGCTCGTTTCATTCAATGGTAGGCAAAAAGCCATTTTTTCGAACTCGGGCACCATCGTGCCTTTCGCAAAATAATCGAGGTTCCCGCCATTCAAGCCGCGGGAAATTGCACCAGCTGAAAATCTATTCTCCAGAGCGACAAAGGATTCACCTTGGGTGAGTGCCGATCTGACTTCAACAGCTTTAGCATAAGCGGCTCGCACCTTGTCTTCTGGTGCATCCGTGGAAACCTCGATAACAATGTGACGAGTTCGGACGGCTTTCCGAGTTGAAGAATCACTTGCGCAAGTGACGGCTGGAAAACTCCTTAGCTCTTTCACGGAAGGAGCCAAGGATGTCTGCTGTTGAAGCTTGCTTGTTGTACAGCCGACTATTAGCGGGAATAACAGGAAAACAGAAAAGTTTTTCAGGCTCATGATATGTGGTCGCAAAAATCAGATTAAAGGTGCCAGCACACGAATTGTATACGCCATGCATATAGAAGCGAATGCAAAACATATACGATGCTCACCTCTTTAGTTTGCTTCTAACCGGGTTCAATAATTGGCTGACGTTTGGTTGCTGAAAACATTCTGAGCCTACCTTGTGGAGTGTGTCCATTTTACTGTCTTCACCGTATTGACCGGATTAGGCAAGCAGGTCGAAACTAAAAACAGTCTCAACCCACTCTCCTGCTAGAGGTCGACCATGAAAATCTCTTTCGTGCAATTTCTGGTTCTCATTATTGTCGGGACGGTAGCGCCGTGGGCCTCAGGTGCGGAAACTGCCGACTCCATCAATCTCGGCCTGGGCGGACTGAATCCCATGCCGCATTGCAATGCCACGGTTTACCTCATCGAATACGAGCATCCGCTTACACCAACACTGGCAATTCTGGGGCGGGGCAGCGGAGTGTATTACAGGTTCAACAACGGCAACTACCTTGAGGACGGAAGGCTGCGGGGCATGGATATCGGCGCCCGTTACTATCGGGCCGGTGGAATGCGGGGGTTCTATATGGGCGCGAGCCTCGGGCGCTGGAAAGGGGACTGGACATTCACCCAGAACCACAACTCACCGGCTCAATGGGAGGGCACCGCAAAATCGAATTCTGTCAGACTCAACATCGAGCTTGGCGACCGCATTCCGGTTCAGGGAACGAAAGTCTCGATCATGCCCGAGGTGAATCTCGGCAAATTTTTCGCCTCCCGTTCATGCGAAGCGACCGCCCCTTCGTCACAGATTGGAAAACCATGCGACCAGAAATCAGAGGTCAATGCTTACCTCTTTTTTGGGGTGGCTGTTGGCTACGCGTTCTGAGTTGAGCCGACAACCTGAATCTGAAGTAGGTACTTGAAAGCGGGATAGCATGCGATGCTGAGCCCTCTGGCTGGTAATAAACCGTGGCCCGTCCCCGATTGTCCACGAAATATTCAAAGGTGTCGGCGACGAATTGATTTAAAGGAAGTCATGGCTGAGAAGAAACCGGTTCTGGCACCTTTGGCTGTTCATCCCAGCCTGATTCGCGAATCAGCGTGCCTAGCTTTTGCATGCCGGCAACACGGTGATTCCAGTCACTGGCTCCTGTTTTCCATCCGGCAATTTCCGCACGATACTCAGAGTGCATTTGTTGCTGATGATCTCTATGTCAACGGAATAGGCAGTTCCCTCTTGAGGAGTAAACATGAGTATGGGCGGAGCGCATGTAGAGTTGGTGACACCATTACCATAGTTGTATCCGCTTGAAATCGACACTGACTTCCCTGCCGGGACTTTGATCTCAACAGTCTTGGGCACGACATGCATCCAATGGTTTGATGTGGTTCCAACGTAGGCAAAATCGGTGCATTTGTTGAGTGCAGCATCAGTCGTATTGATTTTGAAAGATCGGGCCGGGCTGTTAACCGAACCTCCGCCAAAGCGATCACCAAATATGAACTGAGGGTCAGTGCTGGTTTGAGATTGATAGTTGTATTTGGGAGCCGCCGCGCAACCCGTTAACAGTATGAGTAATAGTGGAAGTATTCGTTTCATTTCGAGCTCCTGTGCAATTTGCAGTTTACATGCAAACGTTTTCAATCAAATGATTGATCGCTTGGGAGTATATCCAACCGCGCGCAATGAAGTCGAATACCTGTGGTGAGAAAGGTACTGGATGACTTTACTCAACTCTCCCCTTGTGCATTTCATGCTTGCCCATGCCATTCGGGCAAATCGATACTCAAAATTAGCCGAACTAAATTAGTTGACGAAAACAATTCAACTCTGGCCCGGCAAGATTTTATGTGTTTGCGCAGTTGCATACCTTGACGCACAAAATTCAGCGGAGGAAGATGATCGACAGAGGGGCCGCGCACCGAGTGATCGCGGATGATGTAAAGCACAGCATGTTCCGAAGCACCGGCGCATTCCCGCAGCCTCTCCCAAGTCGATAAGGACGTCCTCATGGAATTCTCTCTGCAAATTGTTCTCATCCTGGCCTGCCTGTTCTATGGCGCCCGGAAGGGCGGTGTCGCGCTCGGCTTGCTCAGCGGCATTGGTGTTGTCCTCCTGGTGTTTGCATTCAGACTGGCCCCGGGCAAACCTCCGGTGGACGTCATGCTCACCATCGTCGCGGTGGTCGCGGCCTCGGCTACACTCCAGGCGTCGGGCGGTCTTGACGTCCTGCTGCAACTGGCGGAAAAAATCCTCCGCCGCAATCCGCGCTATGTATCGATCCTCGCGCCATTTACGACCTGCACCCTAACCATGCTGTGCGGCACCGGGCACGTCGTCTACACAATGCTGCCGATCATCTACGACGTGGCGATCAAGAACAACATCCGGCCCGAGCGGCCCATGGCAGCTTCGTCGATAGCAAGCCAGATGGGCATCATGGCCAGCCCGGTGTCGGTGGCGATCGTGTCGCTGGTGGCCTTTCTCGCCAAGGCACCCGCCGGGAGTCCGATCATCAACTTCGTCACCCTGCTGTCGATCACTATTCCGTCCACTCTGGTGGGCGTGCTCATGATCGGAATATTCAGCTGGTTCCGTGGCAAGGATCTCGACAAGGACGAGGCGTTCCAACAACTGATCGCCGATCCGGAAAACCGCAAATCCGTTTACGGCGACACCACAACGCTGCTGGACAAAAAACTCTCCAACAACCAATGGGCAGCCATGTGGATATTCGTCGGTGGCATTGCCGTGGTCGCCGTACTAGGCGCCTTCCAGTCGCTGCGCCCGCTGGTGGATGGCAAGCCGCTGTCAATGGTGCTCACGATCCAGATGTTCATGCTCATGACCGGTGCCCTGATCATCATCTTGACCAGGACCAATCCGGCAATGATCTCCAGGAACGAAGTTTTTCGCTCCGGCATGATCGCCGTGGTCGCGGTGTTTGGCGTCGCCTGGATGGCCGACACGGTATTCGAGGCCAACCTGCCCGGCATCAAAGCCGCACTGGCAGACGTGGTGCAGACACAGCCCTGGACTTACGCGCTGGCGCTGTTGATCGTATCGAAACTGGTCAACTCGCAAGCGGCTGCCGTCAGCGCGATGGTGCCCGTGGCGCTCTCGATCGGTGTGCCGCCGGGCTACGTGGTTGCCTTTGCCGCCGCCTCGTATGGCTACTACATCCTGCCGACGTATCCAAGCGACCTCGCCGCGATCCAGTTCGACCGTTCGGGCACAACCCACATCGGCAAATATGTAATCAACCACAGCTTCATCCTGCCGGGACTCATCGGTGTATCCAGCTCGTGCCTATTCGGCTACATCCTGACGGCAGCGCGCGGGCTGGTATGAAGTCGGCCGTACCACGCAATGAATCCAAGGGGGCATCCTGTTCAGTCCCCTATTGTTCATGAAAGATGTCAACGCGAAATGTGATTTGCTGCAAACAGTCCGTCCCTTTTTAGTTGCCTTTGATTCAATTTCAACGAACACTCAGTCTGAACGCGAACTGAATTTCGTCCGCTTGTTTTTTCCTTATACATGGCGACATCGGCACGTTTGATTATTTCCTCTTGTGTTCTTTCGTATCCGTCAAACACCGCGACGCCAATGCACGACCCGCCAAAAATACTTAGGGTCGGAGCCATATTTTTCAAAATATATTGGGCACCATCACCATGTTGCTCCGCCCATGTTGCGGGGTTTTCAGGGGCGACTAGTTAAGTTATGCGGTAGTATTTCCTGTGTTTTCGCTCGGGGTGGCGTTGCTTCCTGTGCATGTAGGAATTTCCTTACAAGCAATTCAGGATTGCCTGATTGAGATGCAAGGACGATTTGGTGACTCTGCAATACGGATTCTTCAACGCAACGCCAGCTCGGTAGAGGCAGTTTATTGGCCTTTCCTTAACGCAACAGTATTGCGTTAGCCAAAGAAGGAAATACAAATGGTTTTCAACTATAACAATCGTATTAAAACCCCAGTATTTTTGATTTTATTGTTGCTGTCCGGGTGCGGAGGTGGCGTGGGAGGCGGCGAAAAAGCAGCATCCACCGCAGCTACGCCGATCTTCAGCCCGACGCCGGGTTCCTTCAGCGCAACGACCGGTGTTTCGCTTTCCGACTCGACGCCGGGTGCGGTCATCCACTACACCACCAACGGCTCCACGCCAACAGGCTCTTCGCCGACCTACAGCACGCCGCTCTCGGTCGCGTCCACCACCACCATCAAAGCCATCGTCCAGGCCACGGGCTACCAGGACAGCGCCGTGGTCACTGGCGCCTACACCATCACGAGCAGTGGCGGCTCCTGCGGTACCAACAGCACCATCCATCTCGTCGGCAATGAAATTCGTGACACCTCCGGCACGCGGGTTGTGGTGCGTGGGCCGGAAGCGGTCGTGGCCTCCACCGGTGACACGACTGTGATCAATCAAGCGGCTGGTTGGGGGGCGAACGGCATGCGCCTGCTTCTCACACTCGACAAGGCGAACGGCATGACCCCGGCCGGCTTCGACACACTGATCGGACAGGCGGTGTCCCACCACATGATCGTGTGGGTGTCCCTCTATACTTGGGATGGTACCAACAATAATGTCGTTTCCAGCGCGCTGGGCGGCGGCAACTTCTACTCGCTCACGGCTCCACCCGGCACAGGCACGTGCTCCAGCTCCACTCCCGCACCCTGTTACCTGTCCATGTGGTCGCGGCAGTGGCTGAAGGACCTCATCGCAAAGTACCAGGGCCACGTTATCATCGACGCGATGCAGGAGTACATCGGAACGTCGGCCGCGGATAAGGAACCTGGCCGGACCGAATGGGCCAATGCGGCCAAGAGCAATATCGTGTGGTTCAGGAACGCCGGCTACGTCGAGCCGCTCGAGATCATGAGCAACTTCCAGGGCCGCGACCTCTACGCCATCGTCGAAAAGGGCGCCGAGATCCGCGCCGCCGACACCCTGCTTGTGGGCAGCGACCCGCAGACCATGTTCGGCTGGCAGGCCTACTGGGGGACGACAGACGGCTACTACCCGTCCTACCAGGGGGCACTGTTCCTCGGATCCGGAAAATCCATTACCGGTGCACAGGCCATCCACCAGTACGCGACCAAGCAGGCTTTCCCCATCGAGATCGGGCTCGACAACTACTCCAGCGACACCAACCACGACTACCTGGACGAGATGACCCAGAGCGCGGCGGACAACGGGACCTGGCTGTGGTGGTCGTCGAGAAATGGCAGCGTCGAGTGTCCGGCCGACGGTGCCACTTGCGTGAACAACGTCACCAACTCGAGCGTGGGCTTCCCCGGCGCCACCCCCTCAGCCTGCGGACTTTGAGCCCACAGCACCCCGCGGGAACGCAGAGCTGAAAGTACGGAGTCAACTGATTGTGGAAAGAAGATGTGGCTGGAAAAGTAATCGACTCCGGTGCCTTTGGTTAAAGAGGGGGTTGCTGAAAAGGCATTGACGGTACTTTCGGAATCTCCTTTAGTACTCAATTGGCGCCGTAAACTCGTCAGCATTTGTCAGCTTTTGTCAGCTTTCAGCAGCAATCGCCCTATACACTCATTTTTATGTGGCTATTCGGCTTTGCCGAATACAACCCGTTCCGGTTGCAAAAATTGTTTGAATTGTGCAGAGCGAATCTCAACCTCAAATATTGTGAGTTGGATGATCAGTATGCGATTCATTTTTCACAAGTGAAACGCTGAAGCCCCCGGCTGTATTGCGGCGGGAACTCAATCGAGCGTTAAATTGATGCGTCGTCGATTTGAGAAGTACTTGGCAATCTATTCAAAGGAGTCATTGTCGTAGAAAAGCGCTTCCGCTATTTGGCCCGATGTTAATCAAATGGATGAAGCTCATGTAAACCTCAAAATAAAGGGCATGTCATGGCACGACTACATTGGACTACAGATTTGAACACAGGTATTGATGTAATAGACAAACAACACAGAAAGATCGTGGACTACATTAATGAGCTTGACGATGTTATAGGCGGCGATGGGAACAGGGACCGCGTCGCGCTTGTGATTCACGGCCTGGTCGGCTACACGACTTCTCACTTTCAATTTGAAGAAAGCATGCAGGAAGAGGCGGCATACCCTTATTTGAAAATGCACAAAAAACTACATGAACGGTTTGTTAAGCGCGTGGGTGAATTTCAGGGGCGATTCCAACTTGGTGAGGATGTCTGCGAAGAGTTGCACAATTTGGTTTACAACTGGCTGTATGTTCATATCAATAGCGAGGATATGGACTACGTCCCTTCAATACAAAGCAACTTGTCCCATCAACAGGATCATACGGAGAAGGAAAAAAGCTTCTTCGGAAGCTTTTTCAATAAATAAGCACTTAGAGACCCGGGGGATCGTATTTTTCAAGTTGATCCGTGTAACGAGATACCGCGTGAATTGCAGATGAACCAACAAGTTGGAGGGGCATATGTCAGATGATGAAGTATTCTTCAAGTGGTCCCCGGACTACAGCGTCAACATAAAAACTATCGACAGTCAGCACCAGGAGTTGATCAATATCCTGAACCGTCTTTTCGTCGCAGTGTCACTGCGCGAGGGCGGCAAGGTGATTGCCGGCATATTGAAAGCGCTTACCGATTATACCAAGACACATTTTGCGCTCGAAGAACGCTTGATGCTGCTGGCTACATATACGGATATCGACGCGCACAAGCTGGAACACAAAAAGCTGATCGAACAACTGGACCAGCTTTGCAAACGGCATGAGCAGGAAGAAAAACCAATCTATTTTGAAATACTGCGCTTCCTGAAACACTGGCTTAAAGAGCATATCAAGGGCGTGGACACAAAATACAGCATGGCTTTGCATGAAGCAGGCTTCTCGCTTGCGGCCTGGGAACGCGAAGCAACAGCCGAATTCAATGTTATGGTTGAGAAAACTGGTCGCTGGTGGAAGATGTGGTAATTTGAAATCAGTCCGGAGGGACCTTGCAATTCAAGGATGCCGGAGTCGATTTGTTTTGAAGGAAGTTATGGCTGAAAGGAATTCGACTCCGATATCTTTGGCGCTGAGCCACCGCGCGCCGTGGCGGGCGGGTGACCCATTCTGAATTTCGGATCAGGCAAAGGATGCTGTTGAGTGTACCGGTGCTGCGTCGGAAGCCACTTTGACGCGGTGCGGAACGCAATTGTTGTCGAGCAGATTTGATATCCGGAAGAACAGTTCATCGCGCGAGAAGGGCTTTTTCATGAAGTCGTCGGCGGCGATTCGCGAACCGTAAAACTGTTCCATTGCCTGCTCGTTTCCGCTCATCATGATCACCGGAATGTCACGGGTCAGCGGATCGCGTCTGATCATGCGGAGCGCAGAGAAGCCGTTCATACCGGGCAGCATGATGTCAAGAAAGATAAGCTCCGGAGAATGTTCGTGGATCATGCCCAGGCCGGTTTCGGCATCGAGCGCTTCAAAGGTTTCGTAGCCTGCGGAGCGCAGGAATTTCTTGATTGCCATGACGACAGTTTTCGAGTCGTCAATGATGAGCACACGCGTTCCTTCCCGTGCATCGACCCGTTCCTTGCTGCGGCGTTCCTGTCCCATTGATCCGGGACGGTCAGAAAGCTCCTCCGGTTCACTGCTGAATAGCGCCCTGAATTGATCGAATATACCCACGAATTCTCCTTAATGACTGGTAGTTACTATGTTCGGACATTCAAGGAAGCGGGGGAGTCAGCCGCAGTACACTTTCGCACCTTAAACAATGTATGCAATTTAGCAGCAAAGGCCCTGTTAGGCCATATGCCAAAAGGTATAGACCTTTGCCTAGGCCGTGGCCATGGTGCTGCGGTTTGACAATATGAAAATGCCCGCAAGCAAGTAAATACGGACATCTTCAGGCGACGTGGTTGTAAATTTAATTCAAACGCTGTTCATATATTGAATATTAATTCGACACCAGTACCTTTGGTTTTCTGTCGGATAAGTGGGCTGGAAATTTGGACTGAACTAATAGGGGAGATCTAAAATATACAAGCACCATTCAACTTGCCTTGAAAAAAACCGCGGTCTGTCCCTGAGGTTATCTTTTATCGGCAGTCTGCTGAAATCCCGCCAAATACAGCCGGAATCGAAGTGAGTGCCATACTGTAAAATAGCTGCTTTACCCAAGGTCGGAACCATGACGATTTCAGAAATCCAACTCAGTACCATGCTCGAATTGCAGGACGGCATGAACAACAAGGTCAACCCCGCCTGGGTTGCCGCCAACAACAACTGGCACCGTGCTATCCAGGTCGAAGGCGTCGAAGCGATTGAACACCACGGCTGGAAGTGGTGGAAGAAGCAGGAATGCGATTTGGCCCAACTGAGAATGGAACTGGTCGATATCTGGCACTTCATCCTGTCCGCATCCATACAGACCAAACTCGGCAACATCGCGCAAGCGAAATTGGAAATGCAAACCGAGCTCGAACTTCACCCCAAGTCGGTTCTGTTCGACAACCAAAACTACGTGCTCGCCCAATTAAGTTTGCTGGAAAAGCTCGACTTGCTGGTGGGTCTCGCGGCAGCCAGGCGCACCAGCCTCACGCTATTCGAGTCACTGCTGCACGACTGCGAAATGGAATGGAACGACCTGTTCAAACAATACGTGGGCAAGAACGTGCTCAACGTGTTCCGCCAGGACCACGGCTACAAGGCCGGAACGTACATCAAGATATGGAATGGCCGCGAAGACAACGAACACCTGGTCGAAGTGCTGGAAGTGGCCGATCTGGATTCAGCCAATGTCCGCGACGAACTCTACAGCTCGCTCAAGGCAAGGTACTCGAACCTAAGTAAGTGCTGATTAGTCGGTCGCCCTGAGATTGTCGAAGGTTCACCAGCAACGAGAAGTGAATCCCTTCTCCCGCAGGCGGGAGAAGGGCTGGGGATGAGGGGCGGTGGACATCTCCAAGCTGACTATAACCTGCCGCCCCTCACCCTAACCCTCTCCCGCTTGCGGGAGAGGGGAGTAATTCAAATATCGAAATAGAATTGGAACAGCCAACTATGCCAAACCAAGAATCAATCGAAGAAGAAATCACACCCGCCCTCTCCGAACAAGAGATGGACGAACTCGACAGCTTTCTCATGTCCGATGCCACCACCAATGAAGTCATGCTGCTGGATTGCCTGGATGGATTCCTCACCGCTCTTGTCTCAGGCCCGGCAATGCCAAAGTCAGGCGAATGGATTTCGCGCGTGTGGGGCCCGACGGCAGACGATGCGCCGACATTTGAAAGCGATGCCCAGAGAGAAAGAATCATCGCCCTGATCACGCGCCACAGCAATGCAATCGGCTGGAGTCTGCATCAGGAGCCGGAACACTTCGAGCCCGTCTTTGATCTGCAAGTCTATGAAGGCGACGAGCGCGAATACATGGACGGAGAAATGTGGGCACATGGATACATGACCGGCATTAACATGCAGCAAGATAGCTGGAATCCTTTGTTTGAATCCAAACAAGGTCCGCTGGCATTGCGGCCGATCTACCTGCTGGGTGCACCGGAAATCACAGAGGCAGAAGAAGCGCTGGTAGAAACCCCGGCTCAGCGCGAAGAACTTTCAAAACAGATCCCGGCCAGCGTCGGCTTGATCTACAAATTCTGGGCGCCTCAACGTCGCGCAGCAGAGATCGCCAGTGGAAAAATCGCTGACAATGAAATTCCAAAAATAAGCCGCAATGCACCTTGCCCATGCGGCAGCGGAAGAAAATATAAGAAGTGCTGCGGTGCAACTCAGGCTGAAGATTGAAAAGGGTATGACGGAACTTGCCCGGGGGAAACCTCAGGGACAGACCACGTTAACTGCACAGTGAGCAATACTGGCCTGGCCGGAAAACGTGGGCTGTCCCAAAATCGGCTATTTCTTTGGCCAATTAACTTGGACGATACCGGTTGGGTGAGATGTCATGGATATTGCGAAAGCATCTGGTTTATAAATTCCGCCAGCCATCAATCCCGCATAAACTTCACCTACTCTTTTTCCAGCACTAGCACTATCGGCGACGATCATGACGTAGTAATTGCCAGTGGCAGGAAAATTGCCCGCCAGAAGTTGAACATTGGGCGTCGCAAACTTTCCGGTTGATATTGTATTTCCTGATTCATCAACCAAGTACGAGTGGGGAACAATAGACCACTTTCTAAAGCCCAGGCAATCGCAGATTCCAGCTACCGTAATCTCGAATGACTTGTCCTTCTCTCCGCTGACGCTAACTATTTCGTATCTGCCTTTGAGTAAGTCAGAATCAATTGAAGGAGAGCTGGTACTAATCTTGATGTTCTTGAAATCGCCATACGTAACTTCCCCGATAGCTTTGGTATCCAGTTTTGCCGATTTGATATCCGAATATTTTTTATCTCCTGCATTGTCTGTGCGAACAACACCGGCACATCCGCCAAGAACCAGACATACTGCAAGAATTGAATATAAAAGCGCTTTCATTTGAATTTTCCTATGAGATATAAAACGGAATGCAACTATGGTTATGTTTCAACGTAAAGCAAACATTTGATACAAATGCGTAGCAGGGCAGATTACTCTAAAAGACTTGGGGATGGAGCCCCATTTTATTCAAAATACATTGGGCTCCGTCCCCATGTTGTTCTTAATTTTGCGAATTCAAATTCATGGTCTGTCCCCGATTGTTTTCTATTTGGCTATTTCCCCCAGATGCGACTCAAGCACCTCTGCGATCCAATTCATGATCGCCTTAACGCGCGGTGCGATCTGGCGCCGGTGCGGATAGAGCAGCGATACTGGCATGGGTGCAGCCGTGAATTGAGGTAACACCTCGACAAGTAATCCGGCATCGACAAGGCGTCGCGTGGTAATCACCGGACACTGTATCATCCCCACGCCCGCCAAACAGGCGGCCTGATAGGCATCAGCGCTGTTGATGACGAGAGAGCATTGCATCGGTTGCATGCGTGCTTTCCCCTCATCCACATAATCCCAGCCGGCTCCTTGCGTAGTGAGATTGGACGTGAAGTGGATGATGCGGTGCTGCGCCAGGTCAGACAACGAAAATGGCGTGCCGTGGGCTTGCAAGTAGGCGGGGCTGGCCAGGTTGCACATCGACATCGCACCAAGCGGTCGGACCACGAGATCCAGTTCCGGAAATGTGCCAATCCGCAACACACAGTCATATCCTTCCTGAATCAGGTCGACGCGGCGGTCCGTGGTGCCGATGCCCACATCAAGCAGCGGGTTCGTAGCAAGAAATTCCGGCAACCTTGGGATGATGATGTCGCGCGCCAGAATGGTTGGCATGTCCACGCGCACCCGACCGCGTAAGCCACTTGCCAGCGGCTGAAACATCGCCTGCAATTGTTCCGCATCTGTCAGCAGTTCCTTGCAGCGCTCTAGGAACTGTTCGCCATCGGGAGTAAGCCTGACGCTGCGGGTCGTGCGCTGCAACAGGCGCGCACCGACATGAGTTTCCAAATGCTGCACCACCGTCGAAACGCGGCCTTTAGTAATGCCAAGCTGATCCGCCGCCTGACTAAAGCTTGCCAGCTCGGCGACTCGGGAAAAGATGCGCAAATCATCCAGTTGCATGGTTCTATTGTTTTCCGTGGAAGAACAGTGTGTTCGATTTGGCTTACTTTATGCGCCATAGGTGAAACTGTAAAGTGACTCCATCGCAACCCGAATCACCACTAAGGAGACCAACATGACAACATCGACTACCCGTATCGCACTCATCACCGGCGCAAGCCGCGGACTCGGCCGCAGCAGCGCGCTCAAGCTGGCCGAACAAGGCGTAGACGTGATCATCACTTACAAGACAAATGTGACTGAGGCGCAGGCCGTCGTGCGCCAGATCGAAGCACTGGGCCGACATGCCGTAGCGTTGCACCTCGACGTTGCCGATAGCGAAACATTTGCAAACTTCGCCGAGCAGGTAAAGCATGCGCTCGCAAATATCTGGCAGCGTGAGCACATCGACTACCTCGTCAACAACGCCGGTAACGGCATCTATGCCTCGTTCGCCGAGACCACCGAAGCGCAGTTCGATCTGCTCGCCAACGTTCACCTCAAGGGCACTTTCTTTCTGACACAGAAACTGCTGCCCTTGATCCGGGATGGCGGGCGCATCGTTAACACTTCCTCCGGCCTGACCCGTTTCACCTTCCCGGGCTACGCTGCCTATGCCGCGATGAAGGCAGGTATTGAAGTGCTCACCCGTTACATGGCCAAAGAACTGGGCGCACGCGGCATCGTCGTTAACACCATCGCGCCGGGCGCCATCGAAACAGACTTCGGCGGCGGTGTTGTGCGCGACGACTCAAAGACCAACGCGCATATCGCGAGCGCCACTGCACTCGGTCGGGTCGGACTGCCGGATGATGTGGGTGGTGCGGTCGCTGCGCTGTTGTCGGATGGCTCACACTGGATAAACGGCCAACGCATCGAGGTGTCCGGCGGCATGATGCTTTGAAGGGAATGTTGGATTGCTAGCGTAGTGTGCAACAAACAAGAAGCCCGGCGATGCCGGGCTTCCTGATTTTGTGAATTCAAATTCGTGGTCTGTCCCCGATTGTTCTTGGGACGGAGCCCCATGTTGTTCGTTGCAAACAATGCGAACCCGACCCCTTTGATTCTGCCTTTGATTCTGACAACGTAAAGCAAACATTTGATACAAATGCGTAGCAGGGCAGATTACTCAAAATGACTTAGGGTCGGCCCCTTGTTTCTTTCAAGGCGTCTTATCAACAGAGCTTGATCTGTCTATTTTCAAGTCGCCATCATTGCATTGAATTTCGCGCGGACGTGCTGATTTTTCGGGTCTTCTCTCAACGGCGCCGCCCGCCCCGGAAACTATTTCTGTTATGGATATCACGCAACCGGTTGGATTTTCAAAGGGCATCGTGGCAAATATCGCCTCATATATTCTTCCATTCTCTGGAGTAAATTCCGCCGTGGTGTTGCACCTGGGACCTCCGACAATCGTAATTGTACCTGGGGCCGAATATGTTCCGGGATGTCCGAGCTCATGCCCGCTAATATCAAAAGCAAATGGCCTCCCCGCAGGAATCGTTATCTCTGTGTAGTCGCGATCACGGAGACCTTCGCTACCCGGTAGTGACAATTTCTGTCGGCGATGGTCGAGTGCGATTCCATTAAGGGTTCCAATTCGTCTTACATTTACGAAAGTTGGGGCACCGTTCCAGCCGCAGATTCCTGTTTCAGGCACATGCATTACGTCTACGTTACCGCCCCATATCGTTGATGCCACAAATCGCATTGAAGCAGTTGGTCCCTCTGTGGGTACAACGTAGTTACTAGCACAGCCAACCAAGGCCAAGGACGCAGCAATTACAGCAATTCTCGCAATCATCCAGATACTTCCTCAAAGAAAATTAATTCAGCCATCTTGAGAACTGCACAATAGTCGTTCAACGACAGTTCATGCTGCCCCATTTCGTTTCCCAAAAATGCTAAGTGAACAGCATTGAGTGTCCGCTATTATTTCCGTCGAACGGGCCGCATGGTCAACTTCCTGACCACGCAGACGTCCGTCCAAACCCAGGATTGCCCAAGCCTGCAACCTTGCTCAGGGGCCGCCGATAGGCACGAAGGCGATGAGCGGATCGTTCGTCAGGCCGACGACCACTAAACCGTCCGGAGTGACTACCATCTGGCGCGGCAAGAGCCCTTTTGCGTAGCCAGCGAATTTGTAGCCTTGCAAGAGAGCGTTGTTCGGTGAATGCACCCAGATATCATAGGGTTCGTACACGCCGTCAATGCCGCAGATCACACGCCCGTCGGCAGTCACCTCAACGTTGTTCGGGTACGCCTCGCCGCCCGGCAGGGCGCCAATCAGCGTTCCCGAGGCAACATCGATGGCGGCGCATTTGTAGCCCATGAAGCCCGTATCTCCAAACGTGCCGCCGCCGGAGGCGGTGTAGACACGAGTGCCAGTCTTGTTGATTGCAGTATCTTGATGATTGCCGCCGGAATAGAGATTGAGATAATTGACGAACGGAGTGAATAGCGCACCACCCGACATGGCCGAGTAGTCAGCACTGAGACGACGCCCCCCCAAGCCGTCAAAGACATACTTCCCGTCCGCAGTGGTGAGCAATAAGTCGCCGGACACATGCCCGCCACCGATGCTGTTGCCGCCGACATAGGCCGTTCCGTCACCCACCAGCACCACATCCACGCCGTTCGGGCGGAACGCCAGCACCGATGAGTTCTGGCCGACAGCATTGACGAGCGCCCAAGACGTGGTTTTAGTCAGCGTGGTCAGATCGACCACCGCCATTGACTTTGCCGCGGTGTCCAGCGCGTACAAGCGTTGTCCGTCAGGCGAGACGCTCATTTGTCCGAGTGCCGCGCCCGCGTTTGCAACGGTTGTGATCTTCTGTGCGGTATAGGCGTTGAAGACGTCGATGGTTGTACCGCCGTTGTTCACATAGACGTAGGGTCGGATCGTGTCGGCAATGATATTCGTGTACTGCTGCGGCAGACTGGTGATTGCGGCCAGTCCGGTTGCGCTCTTCCACAGGGCGACACGGATGACAAAGGGATCAATTCCTGCGGTCGCAGCGCTGACGGTGACTTTCGCGTACGAGACGGTTTCGTTTGGCAGCGTCGTCGGGTTGGCGGTCAGTACCAGGTTCGGGCTGGCGCCCGTGTCGCCGTTGGTGGTGACCGACAGCCAAGCCACATCGGAGCTGGCGCTCCAGTTTTGCGTGCCGCCGAAGTTGTCACTGATGCTGACGGTGTGCGTGAGCGTCGTCCCCGTTGGCGAGCTGGCCATGGCGACACCCCATTCCGAGGGCAACAGGCGATGCTGGTCGGCGTTCATGTTTACAGTGATGGGCAAGGTGACCGTGTCGCCATTGATGTTCGAGCTCATCGACACGGTCGCGGACGTTGAGCCGGGGGTTACGCTTGCGGCCTGCGGCACGAAGGAAAGCGTTGTTCCACTCTGGCTCACGTTGCCGGTTGTGGTCGTGCTGGACAGCCAGGCCGGCAGGCCGGTCAGCGTGAAGGGCCAGGCCGTCGTGCCGGTATTGAGGCTGACTGCAAGGGTCTGCGGCGTGGTCAGGTCGCGGCCTTTCGCACCGCCGAGCGTGACGGCAACCGCAGGTGCCGACAAGGTGGCCTTGGTCAGTGTCAACTGCGGGCTGACAGTCTTGCTGGGTATGCCAGCCGCCGACAGCACCAAGTCCGCCGTGTACGAGCCACTGCTGAGTGGCCCATTGGTTGGATCCGGTTGCAGCGTGACCGCCGCCGGTGTCGTGCCGGAGAGCGGTGTTGCAAGCAGCCATGCTGCCGAGTTGGTGGCGCTCCAGCTAATCGGGACACTGTTGTCGAGTGCGAAGTTCAGCGTCTGCGGGTCAATGGGCGCACCGTTGATCGCGTTGAAGATCGGAGTCCCGGAAGTGACGACGAAGTTTGTCGGCAGTACAGCCAGGGAGAACGGCAACACCACCGTCTGCCCGTCGCTAGAGCGTACCGTGACGGAGTCGGAGTAATTGCCCTCACTCAAGGCGGACGTCAGGTAGTTTACCGTGAAGGTGCCGGTACCCGTTCCCGATCCACCGACGATATGCAGCCATGTCGCCGAGGTGGTTGCCGTCCAGGGCAGCGAAGGTCCGCTGACACTCACATTGACGGAACCTGTTGTTGCCGCGCCGTGGTGCACCGTTGCGGACGTCGAGATGGCGGGGATCGCCTGAAGCGGCGCCGGCACGATGGTAATGTCGTAGGGCAGGGCGACCGGCGACCCTGAATATTCCTTCGCACAATGGGAATCTCCGCACAAATGCACCTGGAAGCTGCCCTGATAACGTCCTTCCGCCAACGTCGGTGTGGTGTGGAGGGTCGCGGAGAGGGAGCTCGCGTCAATTGCAGCCAAATCAATGCTGGGAAGCAGAAGCCCGGCGCTGTCCACGACAAGCACGTACAAAGTCCTGCTGAACATGCTTGCATCGGATGCCGTTGCGCGAACGGTCAACGTGGCCGACGTGCCATACGCAATATTGGCCGATATCGAGGTCGGCGAGAACGACACCGCGGCGCCGGAACCGCCAGAGCCGCCCGCGCCGCCGCCGCAGGACGAAACGAGCAGCGACAGAAGGAATAGTTGAAGTATCTGGATGGCGTGACGCACGAATGCTCTCCTTTGTTCGAAATGCTTTGCGATTGTTGAAATAACGCGAGAAACGAAATGTACCGGAGTCGATTTATTTTGACCACCTTTATTATGTGGTCAATATCTGAACTACAGATTTCTTTGCAACAAACTAACGGGATTGGTACAGAAGGGGGGGTAGCAAGTACTTACAGCTTTAATCGGATTCAAGGGGCAGCATCGAATTGTTTTCCGCATCGTTGACTGCGAAAAGTAATGCGACCCCTTTAGTTCTTTGGTTTCGCAACTCGAAATGGTTGACGGATTTGGTTGCTGCAAACAATGCGAGCATGGCCCGTTTAATGTGCCCAGCGATAGATCATGGCAACCAAAACCAATAGCGCAGCGACAAGCAGACAAAGCGATCCGGCCCAGAAATACATAAACAGGCGATAGCTTCTCGATCCCTCCGTGCCATACGTCGGAGGAGTTTTGGTTTCGGCAACTACCCAGTAGTGCCAGTAAATCGGGTTCAATGGAAAAGTGTCCAATCGTACCTTTGCAAGAACTGCCGAAATCAACAAACTCGCCAATGCCATCCCCAGGAAGAGCCAGAAGTCCGACCACTCATATGGAATGGAAATGTCGTAGACCTGCATGTTACTTCTGTATATCTGGGCATGCATTGGGGCATCCTGTACTCAAGCCAAAAGAGAAAGAAGAAAATGGGGGCTGTCCCCTTTAATTTGGACAAGTGCCCTCACGTGTCGTGAATGATTTCACAGGCAACTGAAATTTTGGCACAAGAAAGAAAAAGGCGACCTAGGGTCGCCTTTCTTCCCTATCGATTCTGCTCTGGAAACCGTGGTCTGTCCCTGATTGTTCTGATTGTTACTGTAGGTTGGGTTAGCGAAGCGTAACCCAACAAATTCGAGCAACTTCAACAGTGTTGGGTTACGCGATGAAACCGCTAACCCAACCTACAACTGCCCCATCGATTCTCTATGCCTCACTCGGCCTGAATTCATCCGCCGCAAAGTTACAAGTAATAAAGTAATCCTCCACCGTCTCCGCCCTGCGTATCAGTTCCACCGTGCCGTCGCTGCGCAGCAGCAGTTCCTTGGGGCGCAGGCGGCCATTGTATTGGAAACCCATAGCATGGCCGTGGGCGCCGGTGTCGTGGATGACCAGGATGTCGCCGTCATCGATAGGCGGCAGCTCGCGCTGCACCGCGAACTTGTCGTTGTTCTCGCACAGCGAGCCGACCACATCGTAGGTTTCGCTCTTTGGCAGCTGCTCTTTGCCGAGAACGTCGATGTGGTGGTAGGCGTCATACAGGGCCGGACGCATCAGGGCCGACATGCAGGCATCCACGCCCACGTAGTTGCGGTAGGTCTGCTTGGCGTTGATCGCCGTCGTCACCAGACAGCCGTGTGGGCCAGTGATGTAACGGCCGCTCTCCATCAGCATCTTGGGCGCAAAACCGTTGGCGCTGCGGAAGGCATCAAAGAGCGCGGTTATCTCTTTCGCCATGGCGGCAAGATCAAGCGGGGAATGTTCCGGATGGTAGGGGATGCCGAGACCGCCGCCGATGTTCACAAATTCGAGTTCGATACCCAGCGCCTTCTTTAGCTCGGCGGTCAGCTCGAGCAGCACCCGTGCCGTCTCCACGATGTAGGTGTAATCCCGCTCGTTCGAAGCGACCATGGTGTGCAGGCCGAAGCGCTTGGCGCCGCGCTCGCCGGCGATGCGGTAGGCATCCACCAGTTGATCGTGGGCAACACCGTACTTGGCCTCCACCGGATTGCCGATGATGATGTTGCCGGTGCGGCGCGGGCCGGGGTTGTAGCGGAAGCAAATCAGCTCGGGAAAATTCGGCACCTTGGCGATCAGGCTGATGTCGTCGAGATTGAGGATGCAACCGCCGTCCGCATCGGCAAAGGCATACTCATCCGTGCTCGTATTGTTCGAGGTGAACATAATGTCCTCACCGCGCGCCCCCACCTGGCGCGACAAGATCAACTCGGCGATGGACGAACAATCGAAGCCGAAGCCGAGGTCGGACAGCACCTCAAGAATATGGCGATTGGGCAGCGCCTTCACCGCGTAGTATTCGCGGAAACCGGGAATGCCCGCAAAAGCCTGATTCAGCGCCGTACCCGTGGCGCGGATGCCGGCTTCGTCATAGATGTGAAAAGGCGTGCCGTAATGGGCGGCAAGCTGCGGCAGGATCGGAAACAGACGATCCTTGTAGGACTGGGACATCGGCATGGTGGTTTATTCCTTGGGGATAAGATCTATGGGGTCAGCATCACAACAGTATCGAACTATACAGAAGTCGAAAACAAATCCGAAGCTGCCCCCTTTAGCTGGCCCGGAGTTGAAATGAACGAAGAAGAAAAGAAAATTTCCGTTTCCTACCCATCCTGTCTTATTACCGTGTATCCCAATGCTGAATAAGCAATGCACCTGATATCGGCAATTTGTTAAATATGTATCCTGACAACGCAGCTTATAGATTTTGGATCGAGTTGTTAGCCGGGATTGGCCGAGTTGGTATTAGATAGGAGTAACGATCATGAACAAAGCATTTGAACCTGAAGTTATCAAGAAAATAATTGCTTCAACGTCACCGGAACAACGTGTGGGAATTGAAAGGCGCGCAGCAGACATTCGAAAACATGAGCTTTCCGTTGAATTGGATAATGCCAAATTTGTCGCCGAACTTGGTTGGCTAGCAGCGTTGTCAGTCACGATATGCGCCGTAGCTGTACTGTGACCAAAAAACGCAAAAAAGCAAAGGTCAAAGGGGTCAGCATCGAATTGTTTTCTGTATCTACGACTGCGAAAAGTAATGCGATGCTGACCCCTTTAGCTACGGGCAGCGCCTTCACCGCGAAATACTCGCGGAAACCGGGAATGCCCGCAAAAGCCTGATTCAGCCCTGCGCCAGTGGCGCGGATACCGGCTTCGTCATAGATGTGAAAAGGCGTGCCGTAATGAGCGGCAAGCTGCGGCAGGATCGGAAACAGACGATCCTTGTAGGACTGGGACATCGGCATGGTGGTTTATTCCTTGGGGATTAAATCTAGGGGGCAGCATCACAATAGATTTGAAAAGCATAAGACGAAAACAAATCCGAAGCTGATCCCTTTGCTTAGTTTACTAATTGTTGGTGGATCTACTGAATTGTTGGTGTCACTGCAGGTGGAACGATACGAATGCGTAGAGCTGATGAGCCGCGTAATTCATCACGTTCAGTAATCGCTTTAACTCTAAGGACGGTTTCTTCGACGATTTGGAATGGTGACAACACAAAATTCATTTGTGCCATAAGGAGGGTAGAGCCAACCTCCACGCTTGGAAGTTCAGACGGAAGGGTAATGGGGCCTGAGGACACCAATTCGGTTTCTTCTTCTCCTTTGACCGAGACTATGCGCACCTCAAGGGACTCAAATGGATCGTCGATATCCGTTGTTACCCTGGCTGAAATGCACAGTTTTGGCAGCATCACAGGTGCATTAGGTACTGTTAGTTGACCAGAGTAAACGCCCATATAGGAAAACTTGTTTCCCAACTCTCCACGGATGTCGTCACAGTACATAACTTCTAGGTGGCGAACGCAATTCTTCATGATGTTTGCTCTTGAGTATTCGCCAAGGCAATTGCTAGTTCATCGCGAGAAACGTGCAGAATGGCAGCCAATTTTTCAAAGGTCGAGTGGAGAATATCTCGCCGACCAGACTCAATGAGAGAGTAACTTGACTGAGAATTACCAAGCAACTCAGCTATTTTGGCTTGCGACAAACCAGCTTTTAAGCGCAATGAAGCAATGGTGGGTTTCTGAGCATCATTTTCAAGTTTCATCGCTAGCCGTTGCCGAGCACGTGCTAGGGCTTCAGCACGGCGAGGATGAGTCTCGCTCGAACGCACGATGTCGTCGATTTCTCGGTATCCGGATGGAAGTGGGGCATGCACAACGCGATCAACCAGAACCAGCACATTTTCAGCTTTGCTTTCTGGATTTACGACGTTAAGAGGGTATACAAAACTCTTAATAACGGGGGATGTTGAGGGCGTCGTAAGCGGTGAAGATCTTCTTTGAACGTTCATGGTTTGGGTCATATTTAAAATCCCGAGTTACGATGCCAAGAATATAGTAGCGGTACTCGACAGGGTGGAACGCATACACGATTCGATACTTTGCAGCGGAACCAGTAAGCCACATAAGCTTGAGACGCCATAAGTTATATTTATATCTGGCATTTTTTGTTTCCTGCCATTCATCTACGCTATAGGGCCATTCGCCATACACAACGTGACCTCGACGAGTGAGGTTATCTAACGTTTCCTGGTTATTTTTGGCTTCTTCCAGAAATGCTTCGATATCTGCACCTACGTCTTCATCTTCAGCGTAAATACGCTCAAGGTCATCCTCGGCATCACTATGCAGCGCAAGCGAGTAAGAACGACCCGGTGAATATCTCATATCTCGGAAGGTATGACAAGTAAATGAAAGACCTTCAACATATAGGGGAAAATGCCAAAAAATGCAAGTTCGGTGCGCCGTTTTCGCTTACTTCAGGACAAATGCCGACGAATTTGTAAGGGCATCACAATAGTATTGGCTGGCAGGTCAAGTTGAAAACAAAATCGAAGCTGACCCTATAAGTTCAACGATTTCTTAAGCCTACAGTGCGCCGCGGGAGTGCAGAGCTGAAAGATATGGAGTCAGATAGTGGCGGAAGGAAGATGCGGCTGAAAAAGAAATCGACTCCGATACCTATGGTTTTGTTTTACAGACTACGTTAGTTGCCAGCCAAATATGAAGAAATATACTGAACTTTGCCCTTATAAGTCAGTAAAGATGCTCTTGAGCTGGCAGCCTTTACTACTTTGCTCATGTTGCTAATGCCTTCCCTACTCTTGGTAAGCAACGAATCAATGTATACCGGATTCAAGTTCCGATCCTCTATAGCTTCGGCATAGGCAAGGACGGCTCGTATGAGATCCTCGTCTCGACTAAACCCTGCGACAACGCAAAGTTTTCCAAGAAGATTCGCTTTTGTTAGCTTTGCATTCATCCAAGTCTTTTGTTTCTTCTCAATGATGCCCTTCTCGCAATATGCGATAGCTACCCGCAATTCATCTTCATTGCCTGACATGTAATAGATTGCCTTCGCACGCTGCAACCAATAATCTGGGTCTTGCGACATAACTGCAGAAAGCCTTTCATATACGAGACGAATTATTGCTGCGCGCCAATCATGCGTCCCGACGAACTGCGTTTCATATATTGCGTTGAGACTATCAAATAGAACTAACTCATAGGATGAATCCTCAATCTCTTTCAGATTCGTAAATAGGTTTGCGATTAGTTCTGCACTCTTCTCTATGCCAAGCTTCTCAGAAATTGTTCTCAAAGCAAATTGAACCCACGAATATGAATTGCAAACCAATACATTCCTTGAATTCTCAGCACGATTAGTGTCAGGATCGGCAATGTCACACTCAACGAAAGGTGCCCATTTTCTTGAGAAAGCGTCTAGATGAGCATCTGCCATGTAGCCAATGCCATGTGCGGTACATAGCACACGATGCACTCTGGAATACATGCGTTGCTGAACTGCTAAGTAATACAAGCAAGCGAATTCTAGTTTGCTCACCTTTCCTTCTTCCTTGGTATCACAAATGACTTTTAGACGTTCATCAAGTCGAGATTTGCCCTTAAGGGCGGTACTCAAAATGGGAGATTTTGCCAACGAGAATACATTCTCCAAAATAGTCTCTCGCATAGACCATTTCTTGAATCCAAAGGTATCTAGGATTGATGTGATTTGATCAGATTCGTCTTGGTTTAGGCGAGAATGCAGCTCAATAGCGTCTTGGGCATAGCCATATCCAAACGCATTCAAGTCACTCTTGTTAATTGCAATTAGTAGAGTTGTATTGTTTTCTCTAAAGCGATCTGCCTTATTTGCCAAAAGGTTTAATTGAGCCCAATCTAGGACGTGAGTATCAATAGCGATAAGTGCGTCCTTTGCCAGAAGTAGTTCATTGAATAGCCGGTCGCTAATTGACCCAGTGGACTTAATATAAAATCGCTTGCGAGTTCTGATTTCGTTAAGCAATCTAAATAACAACGTGGTTTTGCCGGAGAAACGCCTTCCCCAGATGACTACAATTGGATCGACTATTTTTTCTTTAACGACTTTTTCGCACGCACGAGGAATTGAAAGCAAGTAGGGGTCATCTATTTGCCTCCATCCGTTCTGTACTAAGTACGCTATACGGTTTTCGCTATTGGCCCTAATTGTCGCGTCAGTAAACGCAAGGCCACCCAATAGGGTCGAGGTCGTATCTTCCGTCTGTGCAGTGTGCGCTGCAAATGAATAGAACATTTCGTAATCATTCACAACAATCACATCTGTGATTCCGTATTTCTTTAGGTTCATCCTCGTCGTATAGTCTTTGGGCGATGTAGATGTGACGTATACGCGCGCATTGCCTTTTGTGGTGTTTGTATCCTCGGTGCTCACAAGGGCGAACGAAATGTCAATTTCATCTGTGAGACTACAGCCAATGAAGATAATGTGTTTTTCGGCAAAGTCGTTAGCCAGGTCAGCTAACAGTCGCTTATTCTTTTCAAGACTTCTTATGTAGTCTCCTCTACCAAATACAACTTTTAGCCCCTCTCTCTTCGGAGCTATTAACACATCTTCTGCATCACCATGAAGTTTGTATACATATCTGCGATTCCTGTACGTGGAAAAATCTCTGTAGGGCAGCACTTTTACAGCATCAATACAATTCTCTATAGCGTCATCTATATTTAGGGTATAGATATATGGCCAATCAACATTCAAGAATTCTTTCTTGGCTGCGCTCGAAATATTAACTTTTGTAAATACGGCATTAATCGTATCTTTGATTTTGTCTAAATCAACGACTTCCTCGCGGAAATATATATCAGACAATTCCTGAAAGCCGTAGCCCTCTAATTCCTCATCGGATGGTTTGTCACTAACACTTGCGGCCCTAATTTGGCTGCGCATGATTTCCATCCATTCTTTCCCGAATGGCACCACTCCACCCCTTGAGCGCTCTCCAGCTGTAAAGCCGGTGCCAAGAAATGGAATGGATTGATCCTTTTTTAGAATGCCCCTAAGGAATTTTTGCGTCGCTTCATCCTCGAAATGTCGGATGGTAGGTTCAGCTTTCGTCGTCATAATTCATTCTCGCTCAGTATTCGATCGATCCGAAAAAACAATTAGAACATTCTGAAAAAGTCCACTTTCGTTGCAAACTGGCATTGCCTACATTTGCAAAAATGGTGTCTGCCGCTTTGTTAAATCTTCTTCCGGGCGTGGGCATGAAGTAGCCACTCGGCAATGGTGCCCATAAACTGAATCGCTGCTCTCGCCTCGACCTCCGTGATGTTTGTTAACCATGGCCGTCCATGACCAGTTCCGAGTCTATTGCGCATCGCGTTGATCCCGCACGCCACGCTAAACATGGCACGCTCGACCTTGCATTGAGGTGGTTCGCCTGGCTGGATTGGGTGTTGCGGCGTTGAGAGGTCGATTGCCACAAAGGCCATGCCAAGTAGGCTCTCAAAGTTTGCCCCCTGCGGATAGGTGCCATTTCTCTCGACGAGAATGTGAGCCGCCGTTGCTTCGAGAAGGTCTTTGCTCGTGCCAGCGAGTAGCGCCGCGTCTTCGGCACCACGCTTTGCACGACGAATGTACGACTCCAGAGCAGTGGACAATGCAGCGCCAGATAGGTTTTCAAGTATCTGCGGTTGAAGTTCGCCGTCGTTCGAGAGCGTGAAACCCTCCATTCGGAATGCGGCAATCGCATTTGTTACGGCTTCGGAGCCAACGTAGTTTGGTGAGGTAGGACGGAATCCGCCGCATGCTCGCAGGAGTGACAGAAGCGATTCGATCAGTATCTCACCGCTCGAGGGGTTGTTCTCAAGGGCCCAACTTAACGTGCCACGGACACGTTTTGCCTTTCCCACTAATTGCCCTTGTGCTTTTGGATCACCGGCGGTCAAACGGGCGCGATTGATCTGAAATTCCAGCTCAGAATGGCTCGGCTCACGAGTATCAGATTGCGCATCGTCAACTAGACGAGCCACAGCGAAAATGACGGAATCTGTTAACGGAGCGGTCATATCGAATCGTACCTTCGAGGAAGATGAAATGTACCGTAGTCTAGTTGCTTTGCCTACTCAAACCTCAACCCCTTCAACTTCGTCTCAACCAACTTCCCAGCCCTGGCCCTGGCACCAAAGTACGTCTGCAACTCCTTCCCACCAATATGCAGTTGATGCACCTTGCTGCCCGCCGTGCCGCTCAGGTTAACCGTCGGATGATTAACGACCGTGCAGGCCGTCAGCTCGTCGCCTTCTTTCAGGTCGATCAGCATCATGCCTTTGCCGCCGCCTTGCAGCAATTTCAGTTCGGAGAGCACGAACACCAGCATGCGCGCCTGTTTCGATAGCACGGCGACGAGTGAATTCTGCGTCGGGGCCAGGATGACGGGCGGCAGGATGGTGTCTTCTTTCACGCTGATGAACTGTTTGCCCGCCTTGGTGCGGCCGACCATGTCGCCGATGAAGCAGGGGAAGCCGTAACCCGCGCTGGTGGAGATGAGCACGGGCGTCTCTGCCTTGCTGCACAGGGCTTGCACGATGCGGGCGCCGGGGGCGAGTTCGATGAAGGTGGCCAGCGGTGCGCCGTCGCCGCGGCCGGAGGGCAGCGACGAGACGGGGATGCTGCACACGCGGCCGTTGCTGCAGATGACGATGCACTGGTCGGTGGTGCGCACTTCATAGGTGGCGGCGATGCTGTCGCCGTCCTTGAAGGCGATGCTGCTGGCGTCGATGCCGTGGCCCTGGCGCGTGCGCACCCAGAAGCGTTGCGAGATGAACACCGTCACAGGTTCGTCGCTCACTTGCGCGGTCACCTTGGTCACCTGCGCTTCTTCGATCAGCGTGCGGCGCTCATCGCCATAGGTCTTGGCATCGGCTTCGATCTCGCTCACCACCAGTTCGCGCAACGCATCTTCGCTGCCGAGTACGCGCTTCAGTTCCTTGGCTTCGGCCTTCAGTTCCTTGATCTCTCGCTCGATCTTGATGCCTTCCAGACGCGCCAACTGGCGCAGACGAATTTCCAGGATGTCTTCGGCCTGGCGTTCGGTCAGGTCGAACTTCTTCATCAGGTCGTCCTTGGGCGCGTCCGAGGCGCGGATTACCGCAATCACCTTGTCGATGTTCAGGTAAACGATCATGCGCCCGGCGAGGATGTGCAGGCGGTCGTTGACCTGGCCCAGGCGATAGTCGCAACGGCGCGTCACGGTGCGCAGGCGGAATTCCACCCACTCGCGCAGCACCTGCGCCAGCGATTTCTGTTGCGGGCGTCCGTCCAGGCCGATCATGGTGAGGTTGACCGACACCGAGTTCTGCAGGCTGGTGTGGGTGAGCAGCACCGCCATCATGTCGTCCGGATTCAGCTTCGATGTCTTGGGCTGCAACACCAGCCGCACCTTCTGCGACTTGTCCGATTCGTCGGCGATGGAATCCAGCACCGAGAGGATGAGCTGCTTGTTCTGCGTCTGTTCCGGCGTAAGCGATTTCTTGTTGGCCTTGACCTTGGGGTTGGTCAGCTCGTCGATCTCTTCCAGCACCTTCTGCGCCGAGACGCCGTGCGGGAATTCGCTCACCACCACCTGCCACTGGCCGCGTGCCAGTTGTTCGATGGTCCAGCGTGCGCGCATCTTGAGCGAACCACGTCCCGTGGTGTAGGCATCGCGGATGTCCGCATCGGACGAGATGATCTGCCCGCCGCCGGGGAAGTCCGGCCCGCTGATGTAAGACAGCAGCTTGTCGTCCTTGAGGTTGGGGTTCTTCGCCAGCATGACTGCGGCCTTGGCGACTTCCTTCAGATTGTGCGAAGGAATCTCGGTCGCCATGCCCACCGCAATGCCGGATGCGCCGTTGAGCAACACCATCGGCAGGCGCGCAGGCAGCATCGCCGGTTCCTGGAATGCGCCGTCGTAGTTGGGAATGAAATCCACCGTGCCCATGTCCAGCTCGGACAACAGCAAATCGGCAATCGGCGTGAGCCGCGCCTCGGTGTAACGCATCGCCGCCGCGTTGTCGCCATCGCGCGAACCAAAGTTGCCCTGGCCATCCACCAGCGGATAGCGCATCGCAAAATCCTGCGCCAGCCGCACCATCGCCTCATATGCAGAAGAGTCACCATGCGGATGGTACTTACCCAGCACATCACCGACCACGCGCGCCGACTTCACATGCTTGTTGCCATGGGTGAGACCCATCTGGCGCATCGCATAGAGAATGCGGCGCTGCACGGGTTTCTGTCCGTCGCAAACTTCCGGCAGTGCGCGGCCTTTGACTACAGAGACGGCGTATTCGAGATAGGCGCGCTCGGCGTAATCGGCGATGAGCACTTCGTCGCTGTCGGGCAGCTTGGCGAGCGGGGCGAATTCGCGCTTGCCGGATTTGGAGTCGGCGGGGGCTTCGAGTTCTGGGGTGTCTTGTGGGTCGTTTTCGTTCATGGTCATTCTTTGTTGGTGCTGTGTTAATTAGTTAGTGATGCTTAGCGGACCTGTTCTCCCCCTGATAAGGGGGAGCTAGAGGGGGTTTGGGGTTAGCTTTGCTTTTGCCGAAACCCCAACCCCTCCCAGCCTCCCCTTGTCAGGGGAGGAGCGGTGCGGCTTGTGTCCTTATATATCCACCTCAACCTCATTCCCGTGATACTCCAGCCACGCCCTGCGGGTTGAAGCTTCCTGCTTGCCCATCAGCATATTGAATATCCCCATCGTCGCCTTGAAGGACTTCAAGTCCGCCTTCACGCACAGCGCACGTCGTGTATCCGGATTCAGCGTCGTATCCCACAACTGCTCCGGACTCATCTCCCCCAAACCTTTAAAGCGCGAGATCGACCAGCTGCCTTCGCGTATCTTTTCTTTGCGCAAACGGTCCAGTGTGCTGTTCAGTTCGGCTTCGTTCAGCGCGTAGATTTTGCTCGCCTGTTTCTTGCCGTGCCCGGGCACGTCGATGCGGAACAGCGGCGGCTGGGCGATGTAGATCTTGCCGGCTTCCACCACGCGGTAGAAGTGGCGGTAGAACAGCGTCAGCAGCAGCGTGGAGATGTGCGATCCGTCCACGTCGGCATCGGCCATGATCAGGATGGCGTTGTAGCGCAGGGTGGAGAGGTCGACGGTATCGCCCGGTGCATGCGGGTCAACACCAATCGCGACGGCGATGTCGTGAATTTCGTTGTTGGCGAACAGGCGGTCTTTTTCCACTTCGAACGTGTTCAGCACTTTGCCGCGCAACGGCAGCACGGCCTGGAATTCCTTGTCGCGTCCCTGTTTGGCAGAGCCGCCGGCGGAATCGCCCTCGACGAGGAACAGTTCGGTGCGACTGGCATCGCTGGAGCTGCAATCGGTGAGTTTGCCGGGCAGAACGGCAACGCTGGAGCCTTTTTTCTTCTCCACTTTCTGCGCCGAGCGCAAACGTGCCTGTGCTTGCTGGATGGCGAGCTCGACAATCTTCTTGGCGGAGTCGATGTGTTCGTTCAGCCACAAGTCGAGCGGGTCCTTGATCATGGTGGAGACCAGGCGCAGCGCTTCGCGCGACACCAGTTTCTCTTTGGTCTGGCCCTGGAACTGCGGGTCCAGCACTTTGGCCGAGAGCACGAAGCTCAGGCGCGAGAACACGTCTTCCGGCACCAGCTTCACGCCCTTGGGTGTCAGGCCGTGCAATTCGGCAAACGACTTCACTGCATTGAACACGCCGTCGCGCAGACCTGCTTCGTGCGTGCCGCCGGAGGGTGTGGGGATGAGGTTGACGTAGGACTCGCGCACCACGTCGCCTTCGGCACTCCAGGTCAGCGCCCAGGTGGCGCCTTCGCCTTCGGCAAAGCCGCTGTTGTCGTCCTTGCGCGCGAATTTTTCCTGCAACAGGATGGGGGTGGCCAATTCGAATTCGGACAATGCTTCGGCGAGGTAGCCGCGCAATCCATCCGGGTAGGTCCACGATTTTGTTTCGCCGCTCTTTTCCAGATTCAGCGTGATGGTGACGCCGGGCAACAGCACAGCCTTGGAGCGCAGCGAGTGCTCGAACTGCGCGAGGTTGATGTTGGGTGCGTCGAAATATTTGGGATTGGGCCAGGCGCGCACGGAAGTGCCGGTCTGGTTCTTGGGGCAGGAGGCGGTTTTCTTCAGCGGCTTTTCGGCAACACCGTCGAGGAAGCGCAACTCGTGCTGGCCGCCTTCGCGGAATACCGTGACTTCAACTTTCTTGGACAACGCGTTGGTGACTGCAACACCCACGCCGTGCAAACCGCCCGCGAATTGATACGCGCCGCCTTTTTCCTTGTCGAATTTGCCGCCCGAGTGCAGCACGGTGAAGGCAACCTCAACGACCGAGCGTCCTTCTTCTTTGTGGATGCCCACCGGAATGCCGCGTCCGTCGTCCATGACAGACACCGAGCCATCGGTATGCGCCGTGACAAAAATGTTTTTTGCGAATCCCGCCAGCGCCTCGTCGCACGCGTTATCCACCACCTCGGCGATGATGTGATTGGGCGATTCCAGGTTGGTATACATGCCCGGACGCTGCCGCACCGGGTCGAGACCGCGCAGAACCTTGAAACTTTCTTCGTTATAAGTAGCCATTATTCAATGAGTTGTTGATTTGTTGCGGGTGTTGGGGTTGCTGTCATGCAATCTATTTTACCGGACGAAACGGCAGATGCACGAATGCTGTTGTTGAATGCCGGAATTTTGGGCGTGCGCGCGAGTTCTCGCATATCAATTCAGTCCAGGCCAATACGCTAAAGAACAGCCGTGCACAATATGCCAAAAGGTCTAGATATATGACTGCGCAGCTCGGGAAATATTTTCTGTTAGCATCGATTGATCGATCAACAGGGGAAACATTCATGGCTAGCCAGGATCGCTTTTCAACTGAATCTGCTGCTCCAACTTTTACGCCATTCTGGCGCAGGCTGCCCGGTTTCTTTGTCTACCCGCTGCAGATGGGTTCGATGTTGCGCATCATCGGGTACTCCTTGCTGGGCGGATTTGCCACGATCCTTCCCTCGCTCTTTGGCGGCTTGGTGTATTTCATTCTATGGATCGTGTTTCTCAAGTACGCCTTCGTGGTGATGGAACGCACGGCGAGCGGTCGGTTTGACGAGCCGGGCGGATTGAGTGACAGGGATGAGGGCGATGCCGGACAGGTCTGGCGCCAGTATGGGTTGTTCGTGATCCTGGGTTTGCTGGTGGGTCTGCTCGCTTACATGTTCGGCGAAGTCGGCGCCGGCTTTGGCTCACTGTTCATCGATATTGTGCTGCCGGCGGGCATCATGATCATTGCAGTAGAACGCAGTTTCGGACAGGCGCTCAATCCCGGCCAGATTATTTTCTACATCAAGACCATCGGTTCACCCTATCTTGCCCTGTGCGCATTCCTGTTCAGCCTGCTCCAAAGCAGCGAGTGGCTACAGGGATTTTTGTACGGGCACCTGGATTCATGGCTGGCGATGCCGCTGCTGAATTTTGTCGATTTCTATTTCACGCTCATCATTTATCACATGATGGGATACGCGATCTATCAGTATCACGAGGCGCTGGGTGTGGAGGCGGCGGTCGGATTCGAAGAGGCAGAGGCCAAGTTGTCACCCGGCAAGAAAGCCGACCCGGTGTTGTCCAAGCTCAGTTCCCTGATTGCGAACGGCCAGCAGGATGAAGCGCTTGAACTGTTGCGCAACGAACTGCGCACGCGCTGGGATAGCAACGACCTGCATGAACGTTATCAGAAATTGCTGGTGGCCTCGGGCAAGCAGACGGAAGCGCTGCACCATGCGCGCGAATTCATCGTCAAGCTGGTGAATGAGAAGCGACTGTTCCAGGCGCTGGATTTGAGTGAGCAGTGCCTGAAGGTCGACCCGGAATTTCAGTTGCAGGATTCTTACCAGGTACAGGACCTGGCCGTTGCAGCACGCATGGGAAGACGTTCGAAGCTTGCACTGGATTTGATGCGCCGCTTTGACCGGCGCTATCCCGATCATCCGCATATCCCGGCCGTGTATCTGCTTTCGGCGCAGATTCTCAGCGAGCACTACAAGATGGACAAGGAGGCACTGCAGATATTACAGGCGCTGCAGGCCAAGTTTCCCGATCACGCGCTGGCCAAGGAGGCAAAGCAATATCAGGAAGTACTCAACAAAGTTGCGGCCATGGGCTAGCAGGCTGCTCGTGTAGCGTTGTACGCTATTCATACATATGCCTGCAGTCAAAGCTGCACAGTAGGTCGGGTTAGCGCAGCGTACCCGACATCATGAGACAGGCGCAGTGGCAACGTCGGGTTACGCTGTCGCTAACCCGACCTACGGAATCTATCGGGTGCACAAGGTTGCCGCCATGAGCTAACGCCTGCTAGGCGACGCGCAACATGCTGGCGGCGGCCTCTGCTTCTATCGACTGCGGATATTTGTTGATCAATGCCTGCACGGTCGCTTCGAATTTGTCTTTGCGCTGTTCGCGATAATGTCCGCGCGCCAGTGCCAGCATCACACCGGGCAATGCGGCATGTTGCGGTGCCATGCGCTGCAGCAAGCCCGCCAGTTTTTCCGCATCGTCGCAATGGTTGCTGCCGGCAAAACGCTTTGCCAGTTTTGCGATGAGTTCTTGCCCCAATCGGGGAGAGGGTTTGGCGCAACTCAGGTATTCCTGAAACACGGCGTGTGTGTGATTTGAAGTGGCGGTATCCATTTCGTTCGACGCCAGCAGTTTCAGTGCTGCGCGATGGTAGTCTTCGCCGGAGGGGTTGGCCTTTGCCGCACGGAAAACGAGGCGCGTGAGATTGGCATCCTGCGGATGAGTTTCTTCCAGCGCCTTGAAAACCTCGAGCGCTTTCTGGAATTCCATCTCGCCCAGAAAGTCCATACCGCGCTGGAATGCCTTGCCGTCCATTTCCTTGCTTTCGGCTTCATGGTGATGGCTCTCAATTTGCGCAGGGCGCAGCCAGCGATACAGCGCGCCCATTATCGCTCCGCTCAGCAAGCCGCCGAAGTGCGCCATGTAGGCAATGTGGGCGCCCTTTTCGCTGAAGAATTGGTAAAGCTCGATTCCCAGCCATAGCGGCAGCAGTGCAATTGCCGGCGCTTTGACATAGTCGAAATAAAATCCGAGGGAATAAAAGAAATCGATTTTTCTGAAGCCGAAGATGACCGTGTACAGGCCCATCACCCCGGCAATCGCCCCGGAAGCGCCGAGACAACTGCTGTCCGGGGCGGTCAGGCTGAACATCAGGACGGATGCAAAAATGGCGACGAAGTACGCGAGTGAAAAAAGCGCCTTGCCGATCACCGATTCAACCAGGAAACCGACCAGGAACAAAACCAGCATGTTGCCGAACAAATGGTCGAATCCGCCATGCATGAATGCCGAAACGAATGCTTTTAACGGGCTGCGTTCTTCCACCTGGTACACGTAACGGCTGGTGAATGAGCGTTTGGGTTCGTACTCGGCCCGCTGGGCAGTCCAGGAGGAATACTCCGCATCCTGCTGGGTTATGATGTTTCCGGCATGCAACTCGCGCATGAACTTGTAGTCATGCTCCATGACCATCAACGCAAAGCTGTCTTTCTCGCCAAGCATCTCGTTAAACTGCTGCGACTTATTACGGTCGCCGCTGTTCTCCAGATATTTGGCATAGCGCGGCAGTTCCCAGTTCGGCAATTCGGACGAGAAATAATATTGTGCAGCTTTCTGCTCGTTTTTTTCGTCCCCGCCCTGGATAAAGAAAAACACAAAGCAATTTACAAGGACGAGCAACAAGGTTACGACCGGAGGCCGCTTCCAATTTACTCTGTCACCGACGGGGATGATGAACATGATTCTTGTCCGGAATTATTGCAACGATTGATGTGTCGTACCTCGTATTCCAACTACACCCTATCTACCGGAAGGGTATTCGTCAATATGCCAAACGGCCTGGATATTCCGACGGTGCTGAAAAAAGTTGTTGCTCCGGCTCTTGCTATCAGGCGGATGGCCGCAGGGCAATGAGTTGCCCTGCGTGAGTGGCCTTTGTTTGTGGCAAAAAAATTCGGGAATAATGTTGCGGGGAAGAGACTTTTTGTTACCAGCGACAGACTGGTCAGCCCATTTATTTCAGCGGGCCAGTTCATGCTGTAACCTGGCTTGACCAAAAAATCGTAAAATTCTTTCGCGGTTAACGCACTCACTGTTCACGGTGCCATCGAATTCATTGAAGTACGGGTTTAAGGAGAGTAGCGCCATGCAACTTGGTCGAACAATACGCAGGATTTCCGAGTTGGGGCTCGCCATGGGCTTTGTCACTGTGATGGCATTTGCCGGTTGTGGCGGTGGCAAGCCGCTTAGCGCTCTTCACGCTCAGATGGGCGGTTCGAAACAGGGCACGGTGCCGAGCCTGACGATGGCGGTCAGCACGTTTGCCGGCTCGGGTGCGGTGAATGCGTCGGCTGTGGCGGGTGCGGATGATAATGCCTCAGGCTTATTGGCCACGTTCAACGCGCCTGACGGTATTACCACCGATGGTACGAACCTGTATGTGGCCGACACCAACAATCACAAGATTCGCAAGATCGTGATCGCTACCGGGGCAGTAACCACCCTGGCGGGCTCGGGCACCGCAAGCGCGGTGGATGATGTCGGCACGCTGGCTTCGTTCAATTACCCCCGCGGCATCACCACCGACGGAACCAATTTGTATGTGGCGGATAACGGCAACAACAAGATCCGCAGGATCGTGATTGCCACCAAAGAGGTGACCACTTTTGCGGGGTCAGGTACGGCGGGGGCGGATGACAGTGTTTCTGGTGTGGCGGCCACGTTCCACAGTCCTTTCGGCATTACCACCGATGGAACAAGCCTGTATGTGGCGGATTATGGCAACAACATGATCCGTAAAATTGATATTGCCAGCAGGGCCGTATCCACCATAGCGGGCACAGGGGGGTTCGGTTCGACGGACACTGCCTCCGGCATGCCAGTAACGTTCCGGTTGCCATACGGCATTACGACCGATGGTACAAACCTGTATGTCATGGATCATGGCAATAACACGATCCGGAAGATTGTGATTGCCAGCGGGGTGGTGACGACCTTGGCAGGGTCTGCTGCTACAGCACCCGGGCACGCGGACAGCCCCATTGGAACGTCGGCAACGTTCAACGCACCTGACGGTGTTACTTGCGACGGTACGAACTTGTATGTCACGGACACCGGCAATAACACGATCCGCAAGATCGTGCTTAACAGCGGTGCGGTGAATACCCTGGCAGGATCTGCTGTTTTGGTTGGAGGGGCGGTGGACAGTACATCCGGCTTGCTGGCCACGTTCAACGGCCCGAGCGGCATTACCACCGATGGGAAAAGTTTGTACGTGACGGATATGAACAACAACAAGATCCGCAAGATTCAGTAATCCTGCGAGCTACTTCTTTTCTTTCAACTCACAGGTATTGATTCCCAACAACGCATTGGCCGGGCAAAACCGCACGACAGCCGTTACCAGTGCAATGGCAGCCACGACCAGTACAACGATTTGCGAAGCTGCGCCGATAGGCGCTGCCAACCCGACAATCAGCAGCACAATGCCAAGCACGATGCGGCCAATACGATCCATACCTCCGACATTTGGTTTCATGATGACCTCCTGCGTATCTTCAAGATGTAAACAGCTCCTGCTGTTCATGCAAGCTAGCCATACACACACTTCTCATTCCGGAAGTGTCATCTGGGCAAGTTTCCATGCCTCCCTGAAGTTGCAACCCCTTCTGCGGAAATAGCTGTAGTTGTCGATAAAGCGAGCGAAATTTGCAAATGCATTGATCATGATTGCTCCTTTCAATCGAACATGCCAATCACTGCTTGATTCGGAACTGCAATTTTGCCGGTATAACCATGGTTTACCTATCGGCGCATTGCCTGATCAACGGTCAGCGAATCGGAAACATTCCATCATCGTTTGTCCTATGTGCATTTCAATAAAACATCAAATATTTCCTGTCTATTTGGCTTTTTGCAGGAAAGGCGTGACCAGATCCATCGGCAAGGGGAATACGATGGTCGTATTCTTGTCCGCGCCAATTACCGTCAGCGTTTCCAGGTAGCGCAGCTGGATGGCCTGCGGTTCCTGCGCCAGTATCTTGGCAGCCTGATACAACTTTTCCGAAGCCTGCAGTTCGCCCTCTGCGTGTATGACCTTGGCGCGCCGCTCGCGTTCCGCTTCGGCCTGCCGTGCAATCGCCCGTATCATGGATTCGGTCAGGTCGACTTGCTTGATCTCGACATTGGCGACCTTGATGCCCCAGGAATCGGTCTGCGCATCCAGTGCTTCCTGTATGTCGCGGTTCAGTTTTTCTCGCTCCGCCAGCATGTCGTCCAGCTGATGTTTGCCCAGCACCGAGCGCAGCATGGTTTGCGCCAGTTGGCTGGTGGCGTTGAGGTAGTTCTGTACCTGGATGATGGCCTTTTGCGGATCGATCACGCGCAGATACACCACGGCGCTGACCTTCACGGAAACGTTGTCGCGCGAAATCACGTCCTGGGTGGGCACTTCCAGCACGACCGTGCGCAAGTCCACCCGCACCATCTGCTGAATGCCGGGGATCAGGATAACCAGGCCCGGCCCCTTGACCTTCCAGAAGCGACCGAGGGTAAAGACGACACCGCGCTCGTATTCGCGAAAGATCTTCAGGCTCGAGAACGCCAGCAATACGAGCAGCAAAACAGGCACCGCACCGAAACTAATTTCCCATTCCATGTCAGTCTCCTTAATAAAGTGTTCAGCGACGCCGAATGAGTCCCCTCTCCCTCTGGGAGAGGGTTAGGGTGAGGGATGGCACGTTGAAATCTCACCCTCACCCCAGCCCTCTCCCAGAGGGAGAGGGAGAAAAAGCGGACTAAATCGGCGCATCCCTTATTCACGTTTTTGCGTCTTCCGCCTCTACATCCAGAATCAGTCCGCGCACTTGCATAACCCTGATTTTCTGTCCGCGGTTAAACGGCTGCTTGCTGTTGATACGCCAGGTTTCGCCGTGCACGCGCGCCCATCCTTTCGTGCCATCGAAATCGTCCAGCACTTCGCCGGTGGCGCCGATCAATTCCTCGTGGCCGCTCACCACAGGACGGTTGCGCGCCCTCAGCGCCATGCCGACGACAAGGAAGATGAACAACGCACTGGCGAGGGCCACCGGCACGATTACTGACCACGGAACGCCGTATCCCGGAATATCGGTATGGATCAGCATGACGGAGCCCATCACGAACGCAATCACTCCGCCTATGCCGAGCGCGCCGAAGGTGGGCATGAACGCTTCGGCGGTCATGAAGACGATGCCGAGAATAATGAGACCCAGTCCCGCGTAGTTGATGGGCAGCACCTGAAATGCGAATAGCGCAAGCAGCAGCGATATGGCGCCGATGACACCGGGCAACACGAATCCCGGATTGGAAAACTCAAAAAATATTCCGAACAGTCCGGCAAGCATCAGCAGGTAGGCGATGCTCGGGTCGGCAATGACAGACAACAAACGGCTGCGCCAATCCGGGTCCACTGCAACGATGCGAGCCCCGGCCACGTTGAGCGTGCGCTCCACACCCAACACGTTCACCTTGCGCCCATCCAGTTGGCGCAGCAGGTCGGGTATGTCGGTGGCAACCACATCAATAACCTTGATCTTCTTTGCTTCGGCGGCGGTGAGGCTCACCGCTTTGCGCACCGCCTGCTCCGCCCATTCGACATTGCGGCCGCGCATTTGCGCCAGGCTGCGGATGTACGCGGAAGCATCATTCATCAGTTTGTGCTCCATCGTGGTCAGCGGTGCAGCTGCGCCGGCGGACGTCGATTTGTCTGTTGCATCTTTTTCATGCTCGCCGTTCTTGCTGCCTTTTTGCGGTTGCTCATCCGAACCGGGCATGCTGCCCACACCTATCATGACAGGCGAGGCGGCACCCAGATTGGTCGCTGGTGCCATGGCGGCAATGTGGCTGGCATAGAGGATGTAAGTTCCGGCGCTCGCGGCACGCGCGCCGTCGGGTGCAACGAAGGCGGCAACGGGCACCGACGAGGCGATGATCTGCTTGATGATCTGGCGCATGGACGTGTCCAATCCGCCGGGCGTGTCCAGCTTCAACACCACTAGTTGTGCCTGCTGGTCGGCAGCGGAACCCAGACCGCGCACGATGTAATCCGCCGTGCCCGGACTGATGGCGCCGTCAACACTGAGTACGACCACGACGGGTGCAGATGCCGCCGCGCGGCATGTCCAGACAATCAGGAGCAGGCCAAACCATAGAGTACGCAGGATGCAATAACGAGACATCGACATAGAGCCTTTCTCGTGCCTGAAGGTTTACATCGGCGGTTTCATGCCATTCGTGCCGACGCTGATGTACTGCGCCGTCAGGCTGCCATTGGCGCCTTGCAGCGCAATGCAGAAGATTTGCGCACCCACCTTCAGCACCGACTGGTCGGCGGGCTGAAAAGCAACGATGGGCACACCCTTTGGAACAACGATTTTCGTCTTACCGCCTTTGTAGCTCAGTGTCAGTTCCTTGCCTTCGCGAGTGTTGGCGATTGCGTCCACGTTGGCATTGGTCATGGTGGAGTCTGGCTCAAGATCCCATGCGTAGTGGCCTTCACCGAGACCGCGTTGCGATTCGGCGAACACATGTACCTCACGCGCGAGCAGTGGACCTTCGGGAGTCTTGGAAATGGTGGTTACACCGACGAAGCCGTCCTGTTTGATGTCACTCATCTTGAGTGCAACAATTGTTTTGAATGTGGTGGACTCGATAACGCCTATGTTCAGGCTCTTGCCTTCGCGCGTTTTCACCTGTAACGCGTGACCGTCGAAACCGGTAATGGAGCCGCGCACTCTTACGCTGAGCGCTGACTGTGCCTCCGCATTTGCCCATCCAAACAAAATTGCACTAGCCAACAACAATGCACTGGCCTTGTTCATGGTGCGATCCTCAAGTAGCTGCTCTGGATGAATATCGAAATTGCGAAAATTGGAGTCAATTAATTTTATTAAGTTCTGTTTTTTTGTGATGCGGCAAGCAACATTAATGTGCTCTTGCATTGAAAACCCACATCGTCAAAATATCTGAAGGTGTAGCAAGCTCGTTCAATGCAGCAAGGTCGCCATCACTTGCCGGCAATATTCGCCTTGTTCGCAATGGTTGTATTCTTTGCTGCGGCTGTTAGCATTAGCCGCAAGATGCAGTTTGATTTGTTGCTCACCGAGTGAATTGTTGCAGGCGAAACCAAATGAACATTCCACTGTCTCCTGGAAAGAAAACATTGCACCTTGTCATTCACGGTCGCGTGCAGGGCGTGTTCTTCCGTCAATCAATGACGCGCGAGGCGCAATATCTGGCGATCTCGGGCTGGGTGCGCAATCGCAGTGACGGTACCGTGGAAGCCGTGGTGCACGGCGCACCCGCTGCAGTGGATGCGATGGTGCGCTGGGCACACAAGGGGCCTGAGATGGCGCATGTGGAGCGCGTCGATGTTTACCCGACGGATGGTGATTACACCAATTTCGAGATCATGAACTGACCATGAAAACGATCCTCATCACCGGCGCAACCGACGGCATTGGCCTGGCGACTGCAACGGAGCTGGCAAGGCTTGGGTATGAGGTGGTGGTGCACGGGCGCAATGAAGACAAGGCGATGCACGCTTGCGATGTGATACGTGCAGTCGTGCCTGAAGCCAGACTACAGACTGCTTATGCCGATTTCGCCGATCTGTCTGCCGTGGCGCGCATGGGGCGCGACCTTGCTGCGCGCTTGCCGCGGCTGGATGTGCTGGTCAACAACGCGGGCGTTTACAAGACAGAGTGGGAGACCACCGGTGACGGCTTTGAGATGACGCTGGCAGTGAACTATCTTGCGCCCTTCCTGCTCACCCATCTGCTGCTGCCGCTATTGAAGAAATCCGCCGCACCGCGCGTGGTTACGCTGAGTTCGATGGTGCATGCGAGTGGACGCATCGAATTCGAGGACATGAACGGTGATCGCGGTTATAACGGTTACCACGCGTACGCCAATTCCAAACTGGCCAACGCGCTGTTTGCGAACGAGCTGGCGCGGCGCGAGCCGTGGCTGACTTCAAACAGCCTGCATCCGGGGATAGTCGGCACCAAGCTGCTGCATGCGGCATTCAGTTTGCCGGGCGAAGCAACGGCAGCCGGTGCGCGCACCTCGGTGTATCTCGCCTCTTCGCCCGAGGTGGACAAGGTGACCGGAAAATATTTCGACAATTGCACGGAAGTTGCGGCGGCAGCACCGGCGCTGGATGAGCAACTGGCGCGGCAATTGTGGGCATGGTCGGAAGATGCAGTGCGCGAATTTCTTGAGTCAGAATAACCCAATATGCTCAAACCCCCTCCAACTCCCCCTTGTCAGGGGGAGAGCAATACCTGCTCCTTCCCTGAAAAGGGGAGGTTGGGAGGGGTTTGAGGCAAATGGATTTTCCGGGTTGTGACGAACCGTATGGGAGTGGACCTTAGTCGGGTAGGGTGGGCAACTTGTTGCCCACGCGGTAGCTACAGGCTTTACCACTTCAACAACAATTTCCCCAGCCACAAACCGAGCAGTCCAATTGCGAGCATAGGCAGGTAATGCCACTCGACGACATGCAGGATGGAGTCGTTCACTTCATGCAGCCGCAACCACAACGCACCGACGCTGAACGCGGAGAGCAGTGCAACACTGCCAGCCAGACGATAGTGGGTGCTGGCAAATTTGCGCATGGAATAGAACGTCCATAGGGCAGGAAGCAAAGTCATCAACGTAATGCTGAGTGTGCACTGGAAACTGTGCACGGGCAGCGGCGCGGGTGGAGTATCGGCTTGCCAGGCAAGCAAGATGACAAACAGGAATATCACCGCAGGCACAACCGGCGCAAAGGCGAGTACACGCTTCTGGTGCAGGTCGGGGAACGCCAACAGGGCTGCGCTGAGCGTGGTGACGATGAACAGGCCGAGCAGCGCAGCGATTTCGGCGAGCAACCACGGGTTATGAAGTTTTTCCAATAATTCCGGGCGCAGGCCGGAGATGGCGAGCGAAACCGCCAGATAGATCGCGGCAGCGATGGTCCATTGCAGGCTCAGCATGAACGGGTGCGGCGCCGGTTTTACCGCACTCGCTTCCTTGCTCAGGCTTGCCACCAGTTGTTCGATATTGTCCATTAACGTTCAAGCCTTTCTCGCAAAACCTTGTAGGCGCGATGCGCCGCGACTTTCACCGCCGATTCATTCATGCCGATTTTCTCGGCGACTTCCTTGGCGGTGTAACCCTCCTGATGCATTAGTTGCAGGATGAGCGCCTGCTTCTCGGGAAGTTTTTGCACCTCCCCGCTGATGGATTCGTAACTCATCTCACTTTCGGTTACATGTTCGTGCAAATTTTCTTCGAGCTCGTCGAAATCGATGGCGTGGCGCAACTGGTCTGAATAATGCGCACGCAGGTGATCCAGCAGCCGGAATTTGGCGATGGCGTAGGCCCAGGGCTTGTAGGGGCGCTTGCCGTCGTAGGTATGGCGGGCTTTGTGGATGGACAGCAGGATTTCCTGCAGCAGGTCATCTACTTCGTTGGAAAAGCGCAGGCGTTTGGACAGGAACGGGCGCAGCAGGCGCGTCGTCTCCGTGAGCAGGGTGGCGTAAGCGCGCTGGTCTCCGGCCAGAGACTGGCGCATCAGTGCTTCCAGATTGTCGTTTTGTGATTCCAGTGTGTAACCTTTTTCCGGCGCCCGCCGAACATAGCAGTGCAAATGATTTGTGATGCTGTATTCACAGTATCAAACCATCTGCGATGATGCCACTATTAAATTAAAGGAGATTCAAATGAACAAACTTTATTCAATCATTCTCTCGATGTGTCTGGTTGCATCCAGCGGCCTGGCGCTGGCCATGGATGACATGTCCATGGACAAGGGTGCGATGAGCAAGGATTCCATGAGCAAGGACGCGATGCACAAGGACAGCATGGCGAAAGATTCCATGAAAAAAACCGCGCCCATGCACAAGAGTTCCAACCACAAGGACAGCAAGGAAAAAGATTCCATGAAGATGCATGACACAATGGGCAAGGACAAGGGGATGTAATAATTTTTTGTTTTTCGCACTGCGGGTGGTCGACCGCCCGTTGTTGCGGAATAAAACAGGGGAGCAAGATGCAAAACCGGAATAATGAAATGACCAGCCCGCAACGCAGGCGTTTGCTGCAGGGGCTGACGGCAGGCTTGCTGGCCACGCTATTGCCGGCAATGAAGGCGATAGCCGCTACGTTCACTCCGCCGCCGAAACTGCCCGAGACGCAATCGGTCTACCGCGTAACGGGCAAGGCGTGGGTGAACGGCAACCGGGTGGATGCCACGACGCGCATCGGGCCAAACGATACGGTGAAGACGGGAAAGGACAGCGAACTCGTGTTCGTGGTGGGCGATCATGCGATGCTGTTGCGCGGCAACAGCCATCTGGTGATCCAGCCAAAAGAGGGCAGCGAGATTGGCTCGCTGCTGATCGGCGGTTTGCGTTTATTTGCGGGCAAGCTGCTTTCGGTATCGCGCAACAAGGGCATGCGCATCGAAACGCCGACGGCCACCATCGGCATTCGCGGCACCGGGGTTTATCTGGAAGCGGGGCCGGAGAAGACCTTCTTCTGCAATTGTTATGGCGAGGTCGATGTGATTGCCAACAGCGACGAAACCAGCAAGGAAACCGTGGTTTCCAGGCACCACGACAAACCGCTCTATATTTACGGAAAGGGCCAGCCGGGACAATGCATACATGATGTGCAGCGCCTGGCCAGGCCCAATCATTCCGATGAGGAATTGATGCTGGCAGAGGCATTGGTCGGTCGCGTACCGCCATTTGCCGAGTAGTTCATACCCGGCATATCCACTCTACCGACAAGCAGATGTAACTTTTTTTCCGGCTGGTTCGAACTTAGGTACAGACGGGGAAACCTAAAGTATCAAGTTCAACGAGATTCCAAGGAGGTTACATCATGCACCGCAGAGAATTTTTGACCGCATTATCAAGTCTGGCACTGGCTTATTCGACACGTTCTTTTGCCGCGAAGGCGGTAACCAATGATCAGGTGACCATCATGAAATATTCCGATGACGGCAAGCCGCTCGGGCTTGCCACTGCAGCCAAAGTGAACAACGACGCCGAATGGAAAAAACGCCTGTCGCCGCTGGCCTACGAAGTGACGCGCCAGCAGGGCACGGAGCGGGCGTTCTCCCAGCCCGGTTACGACAGGCATGAGCCGGGTTTGTATCGCTGTATTTGCTGCGACAACGCCCTGTTCGACTCCGCCACAAAATTCGATTCCGGTACCGGCTGGCCCAGCTTCTGGCAACCCATCGCGCCGGAGAATGTGCGCAACATCACGGATCGCATGTTCGGCATGACCCGTACCGAAGTGCGCTGCGCCTTGTGCGATGCGCATCTTGGCCACGTGTTCGACGATGGCCCGAAGCCGACCGGCCTGCGCTACTGCATGAATACGGTGGCGCTGCGCTTTGTGCCCAGAACCAAATAAACCAGACAACAGGGAAAACACCTCATGCTGATCTTCCTGCTCGCCTATCTCGGCGGCGTACTTACCATCCTGAGCCCGTGCGTATTGCCGGTGCTGCCTTTCGTTTTCTCGCGTTCGGAGCAGTCGTTCCGCCGCTCCGGCGTGCCTATTCTGATCGGCATGACGCTGACCTTTACCGTGCTGGCCAGCTTGGCCGCGGTGGGCGGTGCCTGGCTGGTCGAGGTGAATCAATACGGGCGCTATGCGGCGATGTTGCTGCTGTTGCTGTTGGGCTTCGCGCTGATCTTTCCGTCCTGGTCGGAACGCATGATGCGACCGTTCGTTTTGTTTGGCGGACGCTTGCAGCAACGTGCCGATGAGCAGGGAAGCCTAAAAGGATCATTGCTATTGGGTGTGGCGGTCGGCTTCCTGTGGGCGCCTTGTGCCGGGCCGATATTGGGTTTGGTCTTGGCAGGTGCAGCTTTGCACGGCGCAAATTTGTATAGCGCCCTGTTGCTGCTGACGTTCGCTGCAGGTGCGGCGACTTCGCTGGGTGTCGCGTTGTTGGCCAGCGCGCGTGTGATCGGCTGGATGAAACGCAGTTTCGGTGTGGAAGAGTGGGTGCGTCGCGTGCTGGGCGTCGCTGTGGTGGGCGGCATCGTGATCATCGCCCTCGGTTGGGATACGCGCTTCCTGGCGCAATTTACATCGGCCAATACCACCGCAACTGAGCAGAAGCTGATCGCAAATCTTGCGCAACATACAGAGGCGACCCAGATAGCTGATACCGGCATGGCACCCGCATTGGCGGGAGCAACGCAGTGGCTGAATTCACCTGCGCTGAATATGGAGTCGTTACGCGGCAAAGTGGTGCTGGTGGATTTCTGGACGTATTCCTGCATCAACTGTTTGCGCACACTGCCGTACTTGAAAGCGTGGGATGAGAAATATCGCGCGCAGGGTCTGGTCATCATCGGCGTGCATGCGCCGGAATTCGCCTTCGAGAAGGATATCAAGAACGTCGAACAGGCAGTGAACGAACTGGGTATCAAATATCCGGTGGCCATTGATAACCAGTACGCGATCTGGAATGCATTCAAGAACGAATACTGGCCCGCGCATTACCTGATTGATGCACAGGGACGCATCCGCGATCAGCACTTCGGCGAAGGCGCGTATCAGGAAACGGAGTTGAGAATCCAGGCTTTGCTCAAGGAGACGAACAAGGATGTTGCGGTGAACAATAATTTCGTGGATGTGCAAGGCAGCGGTGCAACCGCGGCAGCTGCGGATATGGAGCGGTCTCCGGAAACGTATCTGGGTTATGCGCGGCAGGAACATTTCGCGTCGCGCGAGCCTCTCAAGATCGAAAACCCGTTCCAATACACAGCCCCGCGCGTACTCAAGCTGAACCATTGGGCATTGAACGGAACATGGTTGGTGAGCGGTGAGGCGGCAACCCTGAAAGAACAGGGCGGAGCGATCAGTTTTCGCTTCCGCGGCCGCGACTTGCATCTGGTCATGGGTTCCGGTAACGGCAAGCCGCTGCGTTTCAAGGTAACGCTGGACGACGCAGCACCCGGCGCAGATCACGGTACTGACATCAGTGCGGAGGGTAATGGCGAGATCCGCGAGCAGCGGCTTTATCAATTGATCCGGCAACGCGGGGAGATCAAAAACAGAACTTTCCGCATCGAATTTCTGGATGACGGGGCACAGGCATTTGCCTTTACCTTCGGCTAGTGAACGGGAGAACTATCATGGCAAACATCAGTTATTTATTGAGCAGCGTGCTGCTGATATTCAGCATAGGTATGGTATCCGGTGCCAACGCGGCACCGACGGAGCAAACGGCGGTGTTTGCCGGCGGCTGTTTCTGGGGTGTGGATGCCGTGTTCAAGCATGTCAAAGGCGTAACGAAAGTGGAATCGGGTTACGCGGGCGGCAATGCCGCGACCGCACATTACGAGAGGGTGAGCGAGGGCAATACCGGGCACGCCGAATCGGTGCGCGTGCGTTTCGATCCCGCGCGGGTTTCGTATCAGCAATTGCTGCAGGTGTTTTTCAGCGTGGCGCACGATCCGACCGAACTCAACCGCCAGGGGCCGGATACCGGTACTCAATATCGTTCGGCGATTTTTTATACCAGTGACGAACAGCAGAAGATTGCGCAAAGCACCATACAGCAACTCACCACCGCACATAAATTTTCCGTGCCCATCGTGACGCAGGTTGTGCCGTTGCAGCAGTTCTATCCGGCGGAGGAGTATCACCAGAACTATCTGGCGCTGCATCCTTACCAACCCTATATCGTGTTCAACGATATGCCCAAACTGGGGCAGTTGCAGAAACAATTTCCGGCGCTGTACCAATGAGGGGTAGGGTTATGTAGGGTGGGCACGTTTTGTGCCCCCGCAAGGGGGAGGCCGATGGGTATCCAACGGCTGCGCCGTTACCCATTCGCACTGCCCACGTGGATTCGTTAATATCAAAACCAACTTCGTCGGGGGTAGCCCGACAGCTAGTTACCTTTCTTGTCTTGCCAAGAAAGGTAACCCAAAGAAGGCGCCCCCGGTGCGCCGCCCCTTCGGGGTTCCCTCGATATTTCACAAACAAACGGGGCTGCGCAACTCGCCCTAACAGGGCACACAAAACGTGCCCTGTCGCGGAGCTCGGACAGTGCTCGCCTAAATCTCCGCTTGTTTGCGAAATATCGAGGCGGCGCACAGGGGAAGGAAATTCAAAAGCGGTTTTGTGTTGGCACGCGTGCCAACACTGTTTTGTTTGTGAGTATGTGGGCGCTTTGCGCCCACATACTGGTTTGGCTTTGCTCTTGATTTTGGTTTTTCGCTTTTCATTCCCCTGTGCACCGCCGAGTAGCGCAGACCAGACAGGGGTAGTCCGACGAATATGTTTGAGCACGTGGCCGCGTAGCGGATCGTGCGAGTTTATGAGGAGGCCTGTCTGGTTGAGCAACGCAGGGAACCCCGCAGGGGCGGTGCGCTGGGGACGCCTTCTTTTTGGTTACTTTTTCTTTGGCGAAGCAAGAAAAAGTGACTAGCTGTCGGGCTACCCCCGACGGTTTTGGCGTTGATTTTGGAAAATCCGCGTGGGCAGTGCGAATGGGTAACGGCGCAGCCGTTGGGTACCCATCGGCCTCCCCCTTGCGGGGACCAAGGCGTGCCAACCCTACAACTACCCCGACCGCTCAGGTCATCTTCAGGTTTTCCAGGCCGCTCATCACGTTCCTGTCCTTGGTGGCCTTGCCTTCCAGTTTGATCTTCAGGCGCAGGTCGTTGACCGAGTCGGCATTCTTGAGGGCCTCTTCGTAGCTGATGGCGCCGGATTCGTGCAGGTCGAACAGTGCCTGGTCGAAGGTTTGCATGCCAAGTTCGCGCGAGTGGGACATGACTTCCTTGATCTCGTGTACCTGTCCTTTGAAAATAAGGTCCGAGATCAACGGCGAGGCAAGCAGGATTTCAAAGGCGGCAGCGCGGCCCTTGCCATCGCGCTTGGGAATCAGGCGTTGCGAGATGAGCGATTTGATATTCAGCGACAGGTCCATCAGCAACTGTTCGCGACGTTCTTCCGGGAAAAAGTTGATGATGCGGTCCAGTGCCTGGTTGGCGCTGTTGGCGTGCAGCGTGGCCATGCACAGGTGGCCGGTTTCGGCGAAGGCAACGGCATATTCCATGGTCTCGCGGTCGCGGATTTCGCCGATCAAAATCACGTCCGGCGCCTGGCGCAAGGTGTTCTTTAGTGCGGCGTGCCAGTTGTCGGTATCCACGCCGACTTCGCGGTGGGTGATGATGCACTTGTCATGATCGTGCACATATTCCACCGGGTCTTCGATGGTGATGATGTGGCCGAAGCTGTTGCGGTTGCGGTGGCCCAGCATGGCGGCCAGCGAGGTGGATTTGCCGGAACCGGTACCGCCGACCAGAATCACCAGACCGCGTTTGGACATGACGATATCTTTCAAAACCGGCGGCAGTCCCAGCTCTTCAAAGGATGGAATCTTGGTGGTGATGGTACGCAGCACCATGCCGACGCGCTGCTGCTGCATGAATACGTTGACGCGGAAGCGTCCGATGCTGGGCGGGCTGATGGCGAAATTGCACTCGTGGGTGGATTCGAACTCGGCTGCCTGACGGTCATTCATGATGCTGCGCGCCAGTTCCTGCGTGTGCGCCGAGGTCAGCGCCTGGCTGGAAACCGGCGTCATCTTGCCGTCGATCTTGAAGGCGGGCGGGAAGCCGGAGGTGATGAACAGGTCGGACGCCTTCTGCGAAACCATCCCGCGTAACAGGTTGTGGACTAGTTCGGTGGCCTGGTCTCTTTCCATGATGTTCTCCTAAAGCAGATGCGTTTCTTGTCTTGTTGAATGGGGATTTATGCCGGGAAGAGATCCTTGTTCACTGCCTTGCCGCGCGCCTCGGAAGAAGCCACCATGTTGCGCTTCACCAGTTCGCTCAGGCATTGATCCAGCGTCTGCATGCCGATGTTGCCGCCAGTCTGGATGGCGGAATACATCTGTGGCACCTTGGCTTCGCGGATCAGGTTGCGGATCGCCGGGGTACAAATCATGATCTCGTGCGCCGCCACGCGACCTGTGCCGTCCTTGGTCTTGAGCAGCGTTTGCGAGATAACCGCGCGCAGCGATTCGGACAGCATTGCGCGCACCATTTCCTTTTCGTCGGCCGGGAACACGTCGATGATACGGTCGATCGTTTTGGCGGCGGAACTGGTATGCAGCGTGCCGAATACCAGGTGGCCGGTTTCCGCGGCGGTCATCGCCAGGCGGATGGTTTCCAGATCGCGCATTTCGCCCACCAGGATCACGTCGGGGTCTTCACGCAGTGCCGAACGCAGGGCGTTGTTGAACGACAGCGTATGCGGGCCGACTTCGCGCTGGTTGATCAGGGATTTCTTGGATTCGTGCACGAATTCGATGGGGTCTTCCACCGTCAGGATGTGGCCCATCTCGTTCTCGTTGACATGGTTCACCATCGCCGCCAGCGTGGTCGATTTACCGGAACCGGTCGGTCCGGTCACCAACACCAAGCCACGCGGGAATTCGGAAATGTCCTTGAATATGGGCGGGCATTTGAGGTCTTCCAATGAGAGGATCTTGGAAGGAATGGTCCGCATGACCGCACCGGCGCCGCGTTGCTGGATGAAGGCGTTGACGCGGAAACGCGCCAGATTGGGCACTTCGAACGAAAAGTCGACTTCCTTGTTTTCTTCGTAGTGCTTGCGCTGTCCGTCGTTCATGATGTCGTACACCATGGCGTGGACTTCCTTGTGTTCCATCGCGGGCAGGTTGATGCGGCGCATATCGCCGTGCACGCGGATCATCGGGGGCAAACCAGCGGAAAGGTGCAAGTCGGAAGCTTTGTTCTTCACGCCGAAGGCGAGCAGTTCGGTGATATCCATATATAATCTTGAGCCTTTAAAACAGGGTCGATTGGCGACTGTCCGGGCGATTATGACTGCAATCCTCTCCAACTTGCAAGCGACCCGCCAAGCTATTGAACAGGCCGCAAAAACGGCGCATCGAAATGCTGCAGATGTCCGGCTGCTGGCCGTGAGCAAGACCTTTCCGGCAACAGCCGTACGCGAGGCATATCTGGCGGGACAGACGGCGTTCGGCGAAAATTACCTGCAGGAAGCGCTGGATAAAATGAGTGAATTGCGCGACTTGCCGCTGGAGTGGCATTTCATCGGTCCCATCCAGAGCAACAAGACGCGTACTATCGCCGAGAACTTTGCCTGGGTGCACAGTGTCGACAGGCTGAAGATTGCCGAGCGCCTTTCGGCTCAGCGGCCGCCGGAGTTGCCGCCGCTGAATGTGTGCCTGCAGGTGAACGTGAGCAGGGAAGAGACCAAGAGCGGCGTGGCGCCGGGGGAAGTGGAGCAACTGGCGCAAGAAGTTGCGCTTCTGCCGCGCCTCAAGTTGCGCGGATTGATGTCGATACCTTCTCCAGCGACTGACGCCACGGCACAGCGAGCACCGTTTGCGCAGATGCAATTGTTATTGAGGCAGCTAAATTCACAGGGAATGGCACTGGATACCCTGTCGATGGGCATGTCGCACGACTATCCGGCAGCAATACTGGAGGGGGCGACGATTGTGCGTATTGGCACGGCAATATTCGGGACCAGAGATTACGGGGGGAAGCACAAATGAAGATCACTTTCATCGGCGGCGGCAACATGGCGAAGGCATTGATCAGTGGCCTGATCAAGCGCGGCTATTCGCCTTCCAAAATGCACGTGGTGGAAATAAGCAAGGATAAATGCACCGAATTGCATAATGAATTCGGCGTCCGCGCGACGACAGAACTGGCTGTGGCGGTATCGCATGGGGAAACAGTGATACTTGCGGTCAAGCCGCAAAATCTGCAGGAAATTGCCCTGCAACTGGCGCCTATCCTGGAAGGGCAACTCGTCATTTCCATTGCGGCAGGCATTCGCACGCGGGATATGGCGCGCTGGCTGGGTACGCACAATGTCGTGCGTTGCATGCCCAACACACCTGCACTCATTCGCTGCGGCGTCACGGCCCTGTATGCCATGCCTGCTGTCAAACCGGAACAATGCCATCGTGCCGAGTCTGTGCTTGGTGCCGTTGGCAGCACCCTGTGGGTGGAAGATGAGGAAATGCTGGATGCGGTGACGGCGATTTCCGGCAGCGGTCCCGCTTATGTGTTCTACTTCATCGAAGCCATGCAGCAGGGCGCATATGAGCTTGGCCTGGACGAAGCACAGGCGCGGCAATTGGTGCTGGACACATTCATGGGTGCCAGCAAGCTGGCGGAAAACAGTTCGGATGAAATTGCAACCCTGCGTGAACGGGTCACTTCCAAGAACGGTACCACCGAGCGCGCCTTGCTCAGCATGGAAGCAAATAATGTAAAGATGGATATTGTCGCGGCGATTCACGCTGCTGCAGCACGCTCCAAGGAGCTGGGTGACGATCTGGGGAAGGACAATAAATAATGCTGGCTGAGGTGTTTTCGTTTCTGATTGATGCGCTGGTGCAACCCTTTGCAGCGGTGTTGCTGTTCCGCTTTCATGCGGTCTGGCTGAAAGCGCCGATGCGCAATCCCATCGGTGAATTCCTTATGGCGCTCACCGATTTTGCCGTGCTGCGCGCGCGCCGTTTCATCCCTGCCGTTCGCGGGCTGGATACCGCCACGCTGCTGCTGGCATTTGCGGTCGAGTTTGTCTATCTCATCGCCTTTCTGTGGGTGCAGGGCTATCCGTTCGATACCTTTCCGCTGGTCTGCCTGCTGGCATGGACAGCAGTCAAACTGCTAAGGCTCAGCATCTACCTGCTCATGGCCTCGCTGATCGCCGAAGCCCTGCTGTCCTGGGTCAATTCGCACACGCCGCTGGCGCCCATGCTGTTCGCGGTCAATCGTCCTTTCCTGCAACCTCTGCGTCGCAGCATTCCTCCAGTGGGCAACGTCGATCTTTCGGTGCTGATCCTGCTCCTGATCTGTCAACTCATTCTCATCGTGCCGGTAGGCGGATTGGAACAGGCAGTCACGAGATTGTTATGAGTGAGTGGTATCGCCGCAATGGCGACGTACTCACCCTGACCCTGCATGTTCAGCCCGGCGCAAAACGCACCGACGTGGCCGGATTGCACGGCGAAGCCTTGAAGATCCGCCTCGCCGCCCCGCCCATCGAAGGTCGCGCCAACGAAGCATTGCTGAAATTCATCGCCGAATCTTTCGGTGTTCCCCTGCGTCAGGTTGAACTCAAACAGGGTGGCCAGTCGCGCCACAAGGTGGTGGCGATCACAGGCAGCAAGGTCGAGCCGGGGAGTTTGCTGGAAGCTTGAAAAACGGGAAAATTACTGGGGATTGCCCGGTTTCCTGCATTGCGATTCCATGAAGGGCCCCTGATATTTAATCCAGGTTTCGCCGGGGGAAATCTGCGCACACAGGATCGTGCCATCGTACCTGTTTTTCCATTTGTACCAAGGCGCGCCGGAGGCAAAGGCAGCCGAGCAGATCAGTGCCAGCATGGTCAACGCTGCGATTTTTTGTTTCATGGCATGCCCTTTCCGAGACAGATGTCAGTCCTTCTACATCAAAATCACATCGTACTGCTCTTGCGAGTAAAGCGTTTCCACCTGCAGCGAAACCGGTTTGCCGATGAAGTCGGACAGAAGCGCGAGGCTTTGTGATTCCTCGTCGAGGAACAGGTCCACGACTTGCTGCGAGCCGAGTATGCGGAATTCGCGGGCGTTGAACTGGCGTGCCTCGCGCACGATCTCGCGCAGGATTTCGTAGCACACGGTCTGCGCGGTCTTTACTTCGCCGCGTCCCTGGCAGGTGGGGCAGGGTTCGCACAATACATGCGCCAGGCTTTCGCGCGTGCGCTTGCGCGTCATCTCGACCAGTCCCAATGAAGAGAATCCGTTCACATTGATGCGGGTGTGGTCGCGTGCCAGCATTTTCTTGAATTCTTCCAGCACCAGATCGCGATGTTCGACACTATCCATGTCGATGAAGTCGCAGATGATGATGCCGCCGAGGTTGCGCAGGCGCAACTGGCGCGCGATGACTTGTGCGGCTTCCAGGTTGGTCTTGAAAATGGTGTCGTCGAAATTGCGCACGCCGACGAAACCGCCGGTGTTGACGTCGACGGTGGTGAGCGCTTCGGTTTGATCGATGATGAGGTAGCCGCCGGATTTGAGGTCGACGCGGCGCGACAGCGCGCGCTCGATCTCTTCTTCCACGCAATGCAGGTCGAACAGCGGGCGCGCGCCGACATAGTGTTCCAGCTTGGGGAGGGCGGTGGCGATGTAATCATGGGCAAACGCCATCAGCCGTTCGTGCGTTTCGCGCGAGTCGACGAGAATGCGCGAGGTATCTTCGGTTACGCAATCGCGCAGCACGCGCAGGCTGATATCCAGTTCCTTGTATAGCAGCGCCGGCGCGGCCACCCGTTGCGACTGCAGTTGCAGGTTGCCCCATAGTTTGTCCAGGTAAGCGACATCGGCGCGCAGTTCGTCATCGGACGCGGCTTCGGCCATGGTGCGCACGATATAGCCGCCTTTGTGCTCGGCTGGCAACACCAGCTGCAGTTTGATACGCAGGGCTTCGCGCTCTTCCTCGTTTTCGATGCGCTGCGACACGCCGATGTGCGATTCCTGCGGCAGGTAGACCAGCAGGCGTCCGGCGAAACTCAGTTGCGTCGAGAGGCGCGCGCCCTTGGTACCGATGGGATCCTTGATGACTTGTACCAGCAGGCTTTGCCCTTCGAACAACACCTTTTCGATGGGTTTGGCGGCATCGCCGTTGTGCTGGTTTTCCCAGATGTCGGCAACATGCAGGAAAGCCGAGCGCTCCAGCCCGATGTCGATGAATGCGGACTGCATGCCGGGCAGTACGCGTTTGACCTTGCCTACATAGACGTTGCTGACCAGGCCGCGCTGGCTGCCGCGCTCGATATGCAGTTCCTGCACGGCGCCTTGTTGCATCACGGCAACGCGCGTTTCCTGCGGGGTGACATTGATCAATATCTCTTCTGTCATGGTGCGGGATATCCGAATAGTTTCAGTAATTCTACCGTCTCATACAAAGGCAGTCCCATTACGCCGGTATAGCTGCCGTTGATATGCTTCACGAATACTCCGGCATGCCCCTGGATGCCATAGGCTCCGGCCTTGTCGTGTGCCTCGTTGGTGAGCAGATAGCGGTGGATGCGCTCTTCGCTGAGCGTGTCGAACGTGATCGTGGTCTCGGACAGACGCATTTCCAGGCGATCCTTGAATGCGATGGCGACCGCGGTGAGTACATGGTGCTTCGTGCCCGAGAGCATGCGCAGGATTTCGGCGGCGTGTTCGTGGTTGTCGGGTTTGCCGATGATCTTGTTGCGCAGCGTCACTGTGGTGTCTGCCGCCAGCACCGGGTGCAGCGGCAGATTGCGAAACAACAGGGTTTCCCAGCCGGCTCGTGCCTTGTCACCACATACCCGCTGCACGTAATCGATAGGCGCTTCATCCTCGTGCGGAGTCTCGTCCACCTGCACGTTGCGGCGCGAATCGTTGCGCAACAACAATACCTCGTAATTCACGCCGATCTGCTTGAGCAGTTCGCGGCGGCGCGGACTTTGCGAGGCGAGGTAGATGCGTTGGTGTTTTGTTCTCATGTTTCACTCGCGGTGGTAAGGATGATTATGCAGCAGCGAATGCGCCCGATAAAGTTGTTCGGCCAGCAGCACGCGGACCATGCCGTGCGGCAGGGTGAGGGCGGACAGCGCCATCAGCTGCCGGGCCTGCTGCTTGACCGATTCGTGCAGTCCGTCCGCGCCGCCGATCACAAAAGCGACATCGCGCCCCTGCTGCATCCAGTCCTGCATTTGTTGTGCTAATTGTTTGGTGGTGGGCGCAGCGCCGTGTTCATCCAGCGCGATGCAGATTGCTCCGGCGGGCAAGGCAGCACGGATGCGTTGCGCCTCGGCTTCCATGATCTGCGCGGCGGTCTTGCCGCTGTTGCGCGGTTCCGGCTTGATCTCGATCAGTGAAATGGTCGCCTCGCGCGGCATGCGCTTGGTGTACTCGTTGAAGCCGTCGGTGATCCATGATGGCATCTTGTTGCCCACCGCCAGGATCAACAGCTTCATTTGCCAGCCCCTAAGTGATCATCGCGTAGAGATACCACTTCACTCTCTCCCTTTGGGAGAGAGGTAGGAGTGAGGGAACGGACATGGCGGAAAGCTGGGTTCATCCGTGACGCTGTCCGCCTTGTCCGTTTGCACGCAGTTTGGGTTGCACGCCCCACAATTCTTCAAGGTTGTAGTAGGCGCGCACCGCGGGTTGCATGATGTGCACGATTACCTCGCCGAGGTCGACCAGCACCCACTCGCCGCTGTCTTCGCCTTCGATACTGTGTACCGTTTCGCCGAGTTCCTTGAGTTTCACCACCACATTGCTGGCCAGTGCCTTGGTTTGACGCGTGGATTGGGCGCTGGCGACGACCATGCGCTCGAACAACGGGCTGAGCTTGCTGGTGTCGATGATCTGAATGTCGAGTGCTTTGACGTCTTCCAGGGCGGAGACGACGGCTTGGGTCTTTTCTTTGGTATTTAGCATGTACGGTAAAGTGAGTTGGTGTTGATGTAATTGGCGACGGCATCCGCTACCAGGTAACGGGGGCTTTTTCCATCCGCGCAACGGCGGCGGATGTCGGTGGAGGAAATTTCCAGCGCGGGCATATCGGCGACAAAGATCCTGCCGTTGGGGGCTTCGTGCAGCGCGCCCGCGCCGGGAGCGAGGCGTTCCTGGTATTCGGTTTGCAATGCAGCATCGGCCTTGAGCATCGCATTGCCCAGTGGCAGGGCGCCGGCGCGTTGCAGCACGACGATATGCGCAAGTTCGAACAGGCGCTTCCATTCGTGCCAGGTATGCAGTTGCATGAAGGCATCGCCGCCGAGGATCAGGCACAACGGCTGCTTCGCGCCCAGTTCGACGCGCAATCCGGCCAGCGTATCCACCGTGTAGCAGGGATCGGTACGGAAGACTTCGCGCACGTCGACGAGAAAATCGGGATGGCCATTCAGGGCCAGGCGCACCATTTCCCAGCGCACCCTGGCCGAAGCCTGCGGTGCGGGACGGTGCGGCGGCGTGCCGCAGGGAACGAACCGAACCTGCGCGAGACTGCACTGTTCCAGCGCTTCCTGCGCAATGCGCAGATGCCCGTGGTGAATGGGATCGAAAGTGCCGCCCAGAATGCCGATGGGGCGAACAAGCTGCTGTGCGACCGGTTTATTGCTTTGTTCTTTCACTTTCTCCTCGCCTGCCAACTACGTAAGTTATGCCCCGATGTGCGGAATTGTGTGCTCCAGCCGCGATCGATGTGTAAATTTCCCGAGATAATAACCTACAGAGCAAGTCGGCGCATGTCCGAAAGCACTCGCGCGAGATAGGTGGTGAAGCGCGCCGCTGCCGCGCCGTCGATTACGCGGTGGTCGTAGGACAGAGAAAGCGGCAGCATCAGGCGCGGCACGAACTCGCCGTCCTGCCAAACCGGCTTCATGCTGGCGCGCGATACGCCGAGAATGGCGACTTCCGGCGCATTGATGATGGGAGTGAAAGCCGTGCCGCCAATGCCGCCCAGGCTGGAAATGGTGAAGCCGCCGCCCTGCATGTCGGCTGCGCTGAGTTTCTTTTCACGCGCGCGGGCAGAGACTTCGCCCAGTTCCCTGGCCAGTTGAACGATGCCCTTCTGGTCCACATCGCGTATCACCGGCACCATCAGCCCGTCCGGCGTATCCACGGCCACGCCGATATGGATGTATTTCTTCACGATCAGGTTTTCGCCGCCGGCATCCAGCGAGGCATTGAAATCGGGGAAGTGCTTGAGCGTGATCGCACAAGCCTTGAGCATGAAGGCCAGCGGAGTGATCTTGATGTCCTGCTTGGCGTATTCCGCGCCCAGTTCCTTGCGGAACGCTTCCATTTCGCTGATGTCGGTTTCCTCGAACTGCGTGACATGCGGGATCATCACCCAGTTGCGGTGCAGGTTGGCGCCGGAAATCTTCTTGATGCGCGAAAGCGGCTTGGTCTCGATGGTGCCGTACTTGGCAAAATCCACATCCGGCCATGGCAGCAGGCCGGACATTCCGCCGCCGCCCGTAGCTGTACCGCCTGCCAGCGCTTGCTTGACGAAGTTCTGTACGTCGTCTTTGGTGACGCGGCCTTTTTCGCCGCTGCCCTTGACCAGCGGCAGGTTCACCCCAAGCTCGCGCGCGAAGTGGCGGACGGAGGGGCTGGCATGGGCTGAAATTCTGGACTCAAACCCCTCCCCGGCCCTCCCCTTGTCAGGGGAGGGGGCGTCCGCTCCTCCCCTGACTGCGGAAGGGTCGCTGCGCAGCAGCGGGGAACCCACCGGCGTACCACTTGCGGGTGCAAGGGGAGGCTGGGAGGGGTTTGCGGTTTGAGCAATTGGTGCAGCAGCGACGGGTGCTGCAGCTTGCTGCGCAGGAGTTGCAACTGCAGCTGGCGCGGCTTGTGCAGCACTCTCACTCGCCTCGATGGTGACGATCAGCCCCCCTTCGGACACCTTGTCGCCAACTTTGACCTTCACTTCTTTCACCACTCCGGCGAAGGGAGCAGGCACATCCACGGTCGCCTTGTCGGTTTCCAGCGAAATGAGCGTCTGTTCTGCAGTTACCGAATCGCCGGCCTTCACTGCCACGTCGATGACTGCGACACCTTTGAAATTGCCGATGTCCGGCACCAATACATTTTTTATTTCGGCCACGTTGTTCTCCTCGGCTTAAACCGTCGTCGGGTTCGGTTTGTCGGGATTGATCTTGTAGAGCTTGATCGCCTTGGTCACTTCGCTTGCCGGGATGGTGCCTTCGTCCGCCAGCGCCTTCAGCGCGGTGACGGCGACATAGTAACGATCCACCTCGAAGAAGTGACGCAGTTTCTTGCGCGTGTCGGAACGGCCGAAGCCATCCGTGCCCAATGTCTTGTAACGCGCTTTGACGAAAGGTCGAATCTGGTCCGAATAAGCGCGGATGTAATCCGTTGCGGAAACCACGGGTGTCTTGGCATCCAGGCATGCATCCACATAACTCGTGCGCGGCTGAGATTCCGGGTGGAGCGTATTCCAGCGTTCGCAATCAATGCCGTCCCGGCGCAGTTCGTTGTAGCTGGTTACGGACCACACGTCGGCACCGATGCCGAAATCCTTTTCCAGCAACGCGGCGGCGGCGATCACTTCGCGCAAAATGGTGCCGCTGCCCAGCAACTGAACTTTGGCTTTCGCCTTGGCGGAACTTGCGCTGAACTTGTACATGCCCTTGATAATGCCTTCTTCCGCGCCCTTCGGCATAGCCGGGTGCGCATAGTTCTCGTTCATCACCGTGAGGTAATAGAACACGTCTTCCTCTTCCACGTACATGCGGCGCATGCCGTCCTGCACGATCACCGCCAGTTCATAAGCAAAGGTCGGGTCGTAAGAGACGCAGTTCGGGATCAGGGCGGCTTGCACGTGACTATGCCCATCCTGGTGTTGCAGGCCTTCGCCATTCAGCGTGGTGCGTCCGGCAGTGCCGCCGATGAGGAAGCCGCGCGAACGCATGTCGCCGGCCGCCCAAGCCAGGTCGCCGATGCGCTGGAAGCCGAACATCGAGTAGTAGATGTAGAACGGGACCATCGCCACGCCATGGTTGGCGTAGGAGGTCGCAGCGGCCATCCAGTCGGCCATGCCACCCGCCTCGTTGATGCCTTCCTGCAATATTTGTCCGTTGGTGTCTTCCTTGTAGAACATGAGTTGGTCGGCGTCCTGCGGCGTGTACAGCTGTCCCACCTGCGAGAAGATACCGAGTTGGCGGAACATGCCTTCCATGCCAAAGGTGCGCGATTCGTCCGGCACGATGGGCACGATCTGCTTGCCGATGTTCTTGTCTTTCACCAGGATTCCAAGCAGGCGCACGAATGCCATGGTGGTGGAGAATTCGCGGCCTTCACTGTCTTTCAGCAAAATGTCGAATGCCGGCAGGTCAGGTACCTGCAGGCACAGTGCGAGGGGATTCCGCGCCGGCAGGGTACCCATGGCCGTACCGCGTTCACGCAGGTATTTGGCTTCCTGGCTGTCTTCGGCGGGGCGCACGAAAGGCAGATTGGGCAATTGTTCATCCGTGACGGGGATGTTGAAGCGGTCGCGGAATTTGCGCAGCGAATCCTCGCCCATCTTCTTTGCCTGGTGCGTCGGGTTTTGCGCTTCACCCGATTCGCCCATGCCATAACCCTTCACCGTCTTGGCCAGGATCACGGTCGGCTGGCCCTTGTGTTTGGTGGCTGCCGCATAGGCCGCGAACATCTTGAACGGATCGTGGCCGCCCCGGTTCAGGCGCCAGAGTTCATCGTCCGACATGTCGGCGACCAGTTCCAGCAGCTCGGGATACTTGCCGAAGAATTCGCGTCGCACAAAGGCGCCATCGCGGGACTTGTAGGTCTGGTACTCGCCGTCGACGACTTCTTCCATGCGCTTCATCAGCAGGCCGGTCTTGTCCTTGGCCAGCAGGCGATCCCAGTGGCGGCCCCAGATGACCTTGATCACGTTCCAGCCGGCGCCGCGGAACACGCCTTCAAGTTCCTGGATGATCTTGCCGTTGCCGCGTACCGGGCCGTCCAGACGTTGCAGGTTGCAGTTGACGACGAAGATCAGGTTGTCCAGTTTCTCGCGTCCCGCCATGGAGATCGCGCCCAGCGATTCCGGTTCGTCGGTTTCGCCGTCGCCAAGGTAGGCCCACACCCTGCGGCCATCGGTCTGTGCCAACCCGCGGTGCTGCAGGTAGCGCATGAAACGCGCCTGGTAAATCGCCATCAGCGGGCCCAAGCCCATCGACACGGTGGGGAACTGCCAGAAGTCCGGCATCAGCCACGGGTGTGGATAGGACGACAGGCCTCCGCCATCGACTTCCTGGCGGAATTTATGCAATTGATCTTCACTCAGGCGCCCTTCGAGGAAGGCGCGGGCATAGATGCCGGGCGAAGAGTGGCCCTGGAAATACACCAGGTCGCCGCCTTGTTCGTCGGTCTGGCCGCGGAAGAAATGGTTGAATGCGACGTCGTATAAAGTTGCCGCCGAGGCGAAGCTGGCGATGTGGCCGCCCAGTTCGGACGATTCCTTGTTGGCGCTCATCACGATGGCCATCGCGTTCCAGCGCACCAGCGCGCGAATGCGGTGCTCCAGTTCGTGGTTGCCGGCGGAACGTTCTTCCTTCTCCACTGGGATCGTGTTGATGTAGGGCGTGGTGGCGCTGATCGGCATATCGTCGCCGGCCATGCGTGCGTGGTGGATCAGCTGATCCATCAGGAAGTGGGCGCGTGCGGCGCCTTCTTTTTCCAGCACGGACTGGAGCGCGTCCAGCCACTCCTGCGTTTCTAGCGGGTCGTTGTCTGGTTGCAGTGTTGCCATGGTTTGCTCTCCCTCAATTGCAACGGATCGTTCCGTCTTCTGTTACCAACCATTCCACCTTGCGGTCGGTTTTTTCTTGTGGAATCTCTTGTACTACTTGCAGTTCGAATGCCCCGGCGACCAAGGTCGGCTGGTGCGGCATACGTGCAATCAGTTTGTCGTAATAGCCGCCGCCGTAGCCCAGACGCGCACCCTCGCGGGTGAAGGCCACACCTGGCAACAAGATGAAATCCACCGTGCCCGGCGCATCCTCTTTGATGCAGCGCTCTTCCAGAGGTTCACGGATGCCCCACAAACCGGGAGCAACGTCGCGGTGCAAATCCTGCACTTGATACAAGTCCAGGTGTTTGCTGGCGCGGTTCACGCGCGGTAGCAACACGCGCTTGCCGTCGGTGAAAGCCCGCTGCAGCCAGAGTTCGGAAGTCAGCTCCGAACCGAAGTTCAGATAACCCAGCACGGTATGCGCTTGTCGGTAGGCTGTTAGTTCGCAAACAGACTGAATGACGGCTCGACTCAGGCGCAGGCGTTCGGATGCCGGCAGCTTTTCGCGGACGGCGATGATGCGTTGCCTGATTGCCTGTTTCAGCTCTGTTACTGTCATGGCCGTGTGGGCTCCATCGTCCAAGTGGTTAATTGTACAACATCTTTCTGTATATCCGACAGATACTCTCGGAAACGCCTCATGGCCTGATTACTGAAGGGGCAAACAGGTGCCTAATTGGCTAACTACTTCTGCTAAAAGTCGGGATGTGTCTGGAAATGCCGCTGACCGTCGAGGGCTGCGAGTTTTTCGGACACGAAATCACGGAAAGATTCCGTGCCCGCCCGGGTTTATCCCAGGAACAACCGATAGGCCGGATTGTCGCTCTCGTCCCAATACGGATAACCGAGGTTGTCGAGGAAGGTCTTGAGTGCTTTCTTGTCAGTGCGCGGTACCTGCATGCCGACCAGTACTCGACCGTAATCGGCGCCGTGGTTGCGATAGTGGAACAGCGAGATGTTCCAGCTATGGTCCATGCTGTTGAGGAAATTCATCAGTGCGCCGGGGCGTTCCGGGAATTCGAAGCGGAACAGGATCTCGTCTTTCGCCTCGGGCGCTCGTCCGCCAACCAGGTGGCGCAAATGCAGCTTGGCCATTTCATTGTCGCTCAGATCCAGCGTCGGCAGTTTGCTGCGTTGCAGCTTGTCGACGAGATCGGCGGTCTCCGACAGGTCCTTGACCTGGATGCCGACGAACACCTGTGCCGCTTTCGGGTCGGCGTAGCGGTAATTGAACTCGGTGATGTTGCGCTTGCCGAGCAGCGAGCAGAATTTGCGGAAGCTGCCGGGCGTTTCCGGGATGGTGACAGCAAGGATGGACTCGCGCTTCTCGCCGATCTCGGAACGTTCCGCCACGAAACGCAAGCGGTCGAAATTCATGTTGGCGCCGCTGCATACGGTGACCAGCGTTTCGCCCTTCAGCTTTTCGCGTTTGGCATACAGTTTGGCACCGGCCACGGCCAGTGCGCCTGCCGGTTCGAGAATGGAACGCGTGTCCTGAAACACGTCCTTGATCGCCGCGCATACTTCATCGGTATCGACCAGCACCACTTCATCGACAAACTGCCTGCACACGCGGAAGGTTTCTTCGCCCGCGAGTTTGACTGCGGTACCGTCCGAGAACAGGCCGACGTCGTTGAGCGTGATGCGTTTTTTCGCCTTGAGCGAACGCGCCATCGCGTCGGAATCGGTGGTCTGTACGCCGATCACCTTGATGTCCGGGCGTACCTGTTTTACGTAGGCTGCAACACCCGCGATCAAGCCGCCGCCGCCGATGGCGCAGAAGATGGCGTGGATGGGCGCCTGACGCTGGCGCAGAATTTCCATGGCGATCGTGCCCTGACCGGCAATCACATCGGGATCGTCGAACGGGTGCACGAACGTGAGTTTCTTTTCTTTCTCCAACGCATAGGCATGGGCACAGGCGTCGCTGTAACTGTCGCCGTACATCACGATTTCCACCGAACGCTGGCCAAAATGCCTGACCGCATCGATCTTCACTTGCGGCGTGGTGGTCGGCATCACGATGATGGCCTTGCAGCCAAGGCGGTGTGCTGAGAGTGCCACGCCCTGCGCGTGGTTGCCTGCCGAAGCGGCGATCACGCCGCGCTTGAGTTGTTCCGGGGTGAGTTGCGCCATCTTGTTGTAGGCGCCGCGCAGCTTGAACGAGAACACCGGCTGCATGTCTTCGCGCTTGAACAGCACGTTGTTGCCGATGCGCGCCGACAGGCTGGGCGCGAGTTCCAGCGGTGATTCGATGGCCACGTCATAGACGCGGGCGGTGAGGATACGTTTCAGATAGCTCTGCATGATGTTTCGTAGACGGTTGGGCCGGCTGCAAGATTAGCAGGAAATGGGGTTGACTGTCTTACTCCCAGGCAATCCAGAGGAGCTAAACCCCCTCTAACTCCCCCTTGTGCGAGCATCCGCTACGCGGATTGCCTGCTTACCCCACTTCAGGGGGAGAACCGAACCGGCTCCTCCCCTGATAAGGGGAGGCTGGGAGGGGTTTGATGTTACGCGCGAAACCCGATCAGCTTGTAGAAACGGGGCAGATCGCTCAAATCGTCAAACACCGCCGCCGCTCCGGTGAAGTCTTGATTGCGGGTAAACGGGTTGGTGGTGATGTAAGTTTTGATACCCGCGGCCAGCGCAGACTGCAGGCCGTTGTTGGAGTCTTCCAGCGCGATGCAGTCCTGCGGCGTGAGCTTGAGTTGGTTCAATACCCAGATGTAAACGTCCGGCGCGGGTTTCTTCAACGGTACGATGTCGCCGCAACCGAGAGCGTCAAAGTACTTGTTCCAGTCCTTGCCCAAGCCGACTTCCAGCAAGGTGGCGACGTTCTCAGGGGAGGTGGTGGTGGCGACGGCGAGTTTCAATCCGGCCTTGTGCGCATCGAGAATGAGTTGCCGGATGCCGGGGCGTAGCGGGATATGCCCATCGCGCAACGCGGCGGTGTAATGCTCGGTCTTGCGTACATGCAGCTTTTTCACGAAGCCCTCGTAGTCGGCGGGCTTGCTGAAATCGGTCAGAAAACTGTCGACGAAATACCTGATGCGCTCCTTGCCGCCCGTCACATCAAGCAGCTTGCTGTACAACGCCTCGTCCCAGTTCCAGCCCAGATCGTTCTCGGCGAAGGTCTTGTTGAAGGCGATGCGGTGCGCGTCCTCAGTATCAGCCAGCGTGCCGTCGACGTCGAAGATGATGGCTCTTAGGGGCATAAAATAACTCGTATGAATGCATCGCTTACTTTAACAGTACCTAATCAAATGCGCGGAATGCCCATTTGCCTGCTATGCAAACAAAGTTTTCGCCAACACCGTCATATTCACTGCGAATCCCAATTGTCTGTAATTTTCCTGTTTGAGAAATTCTATTTCTTGATCCCACGAAGAAATACCACTCTGCTGGTTCATTTATATCAATGAATGACAATTCACCAATGTGACTGAAACCAGTTATCTTGCCTGTGCAATGGGAAAGTGGGTTGGATTTGTTGTCGATTTTAACAATTAGCGAGTACGACCGATCTGCTTCAATCTTCTTAGGATCATTTGTACACCAAGCCACAAGAGCGCTTGGATTTAACGTATACGGAGGTCGTTTTGCGGCCTCGCGTTTTTCAAAAAAGTCGGTGATTTGGTGACAACCGTTCTTAACTAGCAATGATCGAATTTCTTGAGGATAGACCAGGTTTTCTGCACGAGTTGAAGACAGAGTAAGCAATCCAACAAGAATCCACGCTGCTCTTTTCATTTCGTTCCTTGGTTTGAAGTCGACTTAACGCATCCCGGGAAATTTTCCCGCCATCCCCTTTATCATCTTCGCCATACCGCCTTTGCCGCTGATCATTTTCATCATCTTCTGCGATTGCTCGAACTGGTTCAGCAACTGATTGACGTGCATCACCTGCACACCGGCACCGGCTGCAATGCGGCGTTTGCGTGAGGCTTTGATCAGTTCGGGATGGCTGCGTTCCCAGGCCGTCATGGAGTTGATGATGCCTTCGGTGCGGTTGATCTGGCGTTCGTCGATGTTGGCACCGGCGGCTGCTTTGGTAAGTTGTGCCGGCAGTTTGTCCATCAGTGCGGACATGCCGCCCATCTTGCGCATCTGCACGATCTGCATCTTGAAGTCGTTGAGGTCGAAGCCCTTGCCGGACTGCAACTTTTTCGCCATCTTCTGGGCTTCGCCGATGTCGACATTGCGCTGTGCATCTTCCAGCAGCGACAGCACATCGCCCATACCGAGGATGCGTTGCGCCATGCGCTCGGGGTGGAAGGCTTCGAGGCCGTTGGGTTTTTCGCTGACGCCGACGAACTTGATCGGCTTGCCGGTGATCTGGCGTACCGAGAGTGCCGCACCGCCGCGCGCATCGCCGTCCAGCTTGGTTAGGATGATGCCGGTGAGCGGCAGTGCATCACCGAAGGCTTTGGCCGTGTTCACCGCGTCCTGGCCGGTCATCGCGTCGACGACGAACAGGGTTTCTATGGGTTTCACTGCGGCATGCAACTCTTTGATCTCCGCCATCATCGCTTCGTCTATGGCGAGGCGACCGGCGGTGTCGACGATCAGGACTTCATGGTGGTGTTTACGTGCCCAGTCGAGGGCGGCGAGGGCGATATCCAGCGGCTTCTGGCTGGTATCGGAAGGGAAGAAGTCGATTTCGAGTTGTTGGGCCAAAGTGCGCAACTGCTCGATAGCGGCAGGGCGGTACACGTCGCAGCTGACCAGCAGCACTTTCTTTTTGTTCTGGTCACGCAGCAGTTTGGCCAGCTTGCCGCTGCTGGTGGTTTTACCGGCGCCCTGCAGACCGGCCATCAGGATCACGGCGGGAGGGACGGCGGCGAGGTTGAGCGCATCGTTGTGCTCGCCCATCAGCTTGGTCAGCTCGCGGTTCACCACGCCGATCAGCGCTTGCCCCGGCTGCAGGTTGCCGATAACTTCCTGTCCCAGCGCGGCTTCCTTCACCTTGGCGATGAATTCCTTGACCACCGGCAGCGCAACGTCGGCTTCCAGCAGGGCGAGGCGCACTTCGCGCAGGGCATCCTGAATATTGGTTTCGGTCAGGCGCGCCTGGCCGCGCAGATTCTTGACGATGCCGCTGAAGCGTTGTGTTAGGTTATCCAGCATGTTTGTTTTTCCAATAGAGTTAATGCTACTGCATCAATTCCCTCTCCCGCAGGCGGGAGAGGGCTAGGGTGAGGGGCGTTGAGCATAAGCCAGAATCTAAATTGACTTATATCACCATCCCTCATCCCCAGCCCTTCCCCCGCTTGCGGGGGAAGGGAGTGAAGACACATTCGCGGCGCTTCCTGTAGAATCCGCACAGTCTAAAACATCTGCACTCCACATGTCGAACCAAGCCCTGCATTTGCTCACGTTTGCCCTTTATACCGTTCTGGCTATCCTGTTCTGGCGCGCGCAATCGGCCGGGAATGCGGAGAAGCAGAATCGCGGTGCTTTGGGCTTCGCGGTCATCGTGCCGCTGGTGCTGCACGGCTGGCTGTTGTACCAGACCTTATTTATATGGGGTGCGCTGAATCTGGGGCTGGTCTATGCGTTGTCGCTGATTCTGTGGCTGACCGTGCTGGTGTACTGGCTGGCGCGTTACTTCTATCCGCTGTCCAGTCTGCAGACGTTGATGTTGCCGTTGGCTGCTGTCAGCACGGTGTTGCCGGCGATATTCCCCGCTGCGCACATCCTGAACCAGCCCGCATCCGGCCTGTTCGATACCCATGTATTCATGGCCATGCTGGCCTACAGCCTGTTTACCATTGCTGCCCTGCATGCCCTGCTGATGTCGCTGGTGGAAAAACGCCTGCACCACGCCAGGATGCCCAGGGTGCTGCAAAACCTGCCGCCGCTGTTGACCATGGAAACCCTGCTATTCCGCATAGTTGGTGTGGGCTTTGTGCTGCTGACCATTACCGTGGCGTCCGGCATGCTGTTTTCCGAGAAAATCTTCGGTCATCCCTTGCAGTTCACCCATATGGTCTTGTTCGGCATGGCTTCCTGGGTGGTGTTCGCCGTGCTGCTCTGGGGCCACCACATCTACGGCTGGCGCGGCCATACTGCGGTGCGCTGGACGCTGAGCGGCTTCGGATTTCTGGTATTGGCGTACCTGGGCTCCCAGTTTGTGCTGGAAGTCGTCCTGCACCGCTGATTCCCCTCAGGTTTTTCCTGTCAAAACAGTCCTTGCCAGAGATTGGCAAGGTGTCGTAGAATTCGCGCCCTTTTGGCATTGGCCGAAACTTAAATTATTGGGTAATCATTATGGTAGTCATTCGTCTTTCTCGTGGCGGCGCGAAGAATCGCCCGTTCTACAACGTGGTGGTGGCGGATTCCCGCAACCGTCGTGACGGCCGCTTTATCGAGCGCGTCGGTTTCTACGATCCTCTGGCAAAAGATGGCTCCGAAGGCCTGCGCATCCAACTGGATCGCGTGACGCATTGGCAAGACAAGGGCGCACAGTTGAGCGAAACCGTGGGCCGTCTGGTCAAAAAAGCCGGTGCAGCAGCCAAGGTCTAACGGACATAGCCGTTTCCCCCACCCTAACCCTCCCCCGGGGGGAGAGGGGACAAACGAGGTGAAACGTAATGAGTGTTAACGAGGCAAGCCCCATGGTCGTCATGGGGAAGGTGGTTGGGGCGCAGGGCATTCAGGGCTGGGTGAAGGTACAAACCTTTACCGAATATCTGGACAGCCTGCTCGACTACAACACCTGGTACGTGGGCAGCGAGCAAGCCTGGCGTCCGCTGGAAGTCCTGGAAGCGAACGTGCATGGCGGCAAAGTACTGATCGCCAAACTGCAGGGCATCGCCGACCGTACCGCAGCCGAAAAGTACAAAGGCCTGTTGATTGCAATTCCGCGTGCGGAGTTGCCGGAGCAGGTAGAAGGCGAATACTACTGGTCCGACCTGATCGGGCTGACAGTGGAGAATCTGGAAGGCGTGAATTTCGGCACCGTGGATTCTCTGCTGGAGACCGGTGCCAACGACGTGCTGGTGGTCAAAGGCGAAGGTGGCGAGAAGTTGATCCCGTTCATCGACAGCGTCATCAAGCAAGTGAGCCTGAAAGACAAATTGATCCGGGTGGATTGGCAGGCGGATTACCTCAAATGAGGTTCGATGTCATCACGCTGTTTCCGGAGATGTTCGATGCGCTCACCAAATACGGCGTGACGCGACGGGCAGCAGAGCAGGGCAGATTTGAGTTGCAGACGTGGAATCCGCGCGATTTTACGACCGACAACTACCGCACCATCGACGACCGTCCCTACGGCGGCGGACCAGGGATGGTGATGTTGGCGGAACCGCTGGAAAAAGCGATCAGCGCAGCGAAAGCAGCGCAGGCGCAAAGCGGAGCAAAGAAGAGTTGTGTGATCCACCTCTCGCCGCAAGGCAGGCAGCTCACCCATGAAGTGGTGATGGAACTGCTGGCGCGGGACGAAGGATTGATATTGCTGGCGAGTCGTTACGAGGGCGTGGATGAGCGCCTGTTGCGCCAGCAAGTGGATGAAGAGCTTTCCATCGGCGATTATGTATTGTCCGGTGGCGAGTTGGCAGCGATGGTGGTGATGGACAGCGTGGTGCGGCAGATCCCCGGCGTATTGGGCGACGACGCATCGGCGCAGCAGGATTCCTTCGTGCAGGGCCTGCTGGATTGCCCCCACTACACGCGGCCCGAGGTTTATAACGGCGAGGCGATACCGGAAGTATTAATGTCCGGACACCACGCCGAGATAGAGAAGTGGCGATTGAAGCAGGCATTAGGCAGGACTGCGGAACGTCGCCCGGATTTGCTGGCATCACGCCAGTTGACTAAACAGGAAGCTCGGCTACTGGCAGAGTACCAGCAGGAACAAGCTTCCGCACAAGAAGAGGAAACAAAATGAATCTGATCGGCATTCTTGAAAAAGAAGAAATCGCGCGTCTGAACAAGACCATCCCCAATTTCGCACCCGGCGACACAGTTGTGGTCGGCGTAAACGTGGTCGAAGGCGAAAAGAAACGTACCCAGGCTTTTGAAGGCGTGGTGATCGCCAAGCGCAACAAGGGGCTGAACTCCAGCTTCATCGTGCGCAAGGTGTCCTCCGGCGAAGGCGTGGAACGTACCTTCCAGACCTACTCCCCGAGCATCGCCAGCATTGAAGTAAAGCGCCGCGGCGACGTTCGCCGCGCCAAGCTGTACTACCTGCGCGACCGTTCCGGCAAGTCGGCACGTATCAAGGAAAAGCTGGCTGCACGCAAGGTCGAAGCGTAAGCAGCGGTTTTATGCAATACGGAAAACGGGAGCCTCGGCTCCCGTTTTTTATTTGGGCTATCATGCGCGCATGAACTATCAGGCAATCATCTCCGCGCCCTTCGGCAAACTCGGCATCCGTTGTTCAGACACGGACCTGCTGGGTATCGATTTCCTGCCGGGCAAAGCAAAAGAACAGCCGCCGCAGGGCGAAATGGCGAAAACGATCTGCGCAGAACTCAAAGCCTATTTGGCCGATGCCAGGCATGAGATCGACTTGCCTTTCGAGCTTGATGGTACGCATCATCAGTGCAACGTGTGGCAGGCGATGCTCGAAATCCCCTGTGGGCAGACGCTGACCTACGGTGAACTCGCAAAGCAGATCGGTTCCAGCGCGCAGGCGGTAGGGCAAGCATGCGGCAGCAATCCGATACCTGTTGTTATTCCCTGTCACCGAGTGGTGGGCAAGGCGGGGTTGGGCGGTTTCATGAAGCACGCCGAGGGCGAAACGCTCGACATCAAGCGTTGGTTGCTGGCTCATGAAAAGTCATGATGTTTAGCAATGAAAGAATCAATTTCAGACAGATGCCAATCTGTCATTGTTTAGAGTCCCTCTCCCGCAGGCGGGAGAGGGGTTGGGGTGAGGGGTGTCGCTCCGAAGCGAAAGTATGCGTGAGTTTGCCGCCCCTCATCCCCGCCCCTTTCACCCGCAAGAGGTACGCCGGTGGGTTCCCCGCTGCTGTGCAGCGACCCTCCCGCAGTCCCGCCTGCGGGAGAAGGGAGTAATAATGACCGACACCGACCTCCTCGACGAATTCAGCGACGCCCTCTGGCTGGAAGACGGCCTCTCCCGCAACACCCTCGAAAGCTACCGCCGCGACCTGAACAAATTTACCGAATGGCTGCAAAAGCAGCGTGGATGCGGCTTGCAGGCTACCACCCATGCCGATATACAGGGTTTTCTCGCGCATCTGGTCAGCGGCGAAAAAGCCAAAGCCACCTCCACCTCGCGCGCCATCTCCAGCCTCAAACGCCTGTTCCGCTACCTGCTGCGCCAGAACAAGATCACGGTCGATCCGACTCTGCAGATTGCCACCCCCAAACTTCCGCGCAGCCTGCCCAAGAGTCTCACCGAAGACGATGTCGAGCTATTGTTGAATGCGCCGGATGTCGATACGCCGCTCGGCATGCGCGATCGCACTATGCTGGAAGTGCTGTATGCCAGCGGCCTGCGCGTGTCGGAACTGGTCGGCCTGAGCGTGGCGCAAGTGAGTCTGGACATGGGCGTGACGCGCGTGATGGGCAAGGGCAGCAAGGAACGCCTGGTGCCGCTGGGCGAAGAAGCGCTGGACTGGGTCAGGAAATACCTCGCAGACGCCCGTCCTGCCTTGCTCCAGGGCAAGCTCACCGATGCGCTGTTCGTCACCCAGCGCGGCGAAGGCATGACGCGGCAGATGTTCTGGTATCTCATCAAGAAACATGCGAAAGAAGGCGGCCTGCACAAGCCGCTATCGCCGCACACCCTTCGCCACGCCTTCGCCACGCACCTGCTCAACCACGGCGCGGATTTGCGCGTGGTACAGATGCTGCTGGGGCATTCGGATATTTCGACGACACAGATTTACACGCATGTGGCGCGGGAACGTCTGAAGGCGCTGCATGCGATGCATCATCCGAGGGGGTAGGCGATCATGAGAGGTTTGACTTTGGAGGAATATGCTCCCTATCACCGACAGGTGTTGCATACACTTTCCATGCTTGCCCAGAGCATCAAGGGCGTTCGCACTCACTCTGCTGGTCTTGAGTACACATCCCTGATGTCTTCTTTTTTGATGCACAACGTGTCGGGAGCGCGGTCCCTGCTTGCTCTATATGAATTGTCAGGCGTCGAGTGGTTTCCAGTGACAGTTGGTTATGGCATCGCGCGCACGATGTTCGAAGTCGATGTCGCGGCTCACTATATCTCTCAATCGCCGCAGGAGCGTGCTAGCCAGTACATTCTGTTTGAGCATATTCTTAATAAACAGGCGATGGATGTGTGTAATAAGCACCGAAGAAGCGTCGATCCATCATGGCGAGAGGCAATGGAGATCGAATGGCAAGCGAAATGGGAAAAGCGAGAGCAGGAGATCAACGACAAGTTCATTGAGTTTGCGCCATTCTTCACTAGTAGCGGGAAGAACGGACGGCTGTTCCATAACTGGTCGGGCAAGTCAATTCGTCAACTTGCGGTTGAGGTGGCACACGAAGAAGCCTACGACATTTTTTACTCTGAGCTCTCTTCGTTTACACATGCTGACGTGCGCCTCGCGAACCGATCTTTACGGCTCCGGCCTGATGGCCCAAGTTGGACGCAGCGCGCTAACGAGCCTGATGTAGGCGAAGTTCTTCACAATGCCGCGTCTTTCCTGACGTGCTATCTGAAACATTTCGGTTCGCAATTCGGCATTTTGGATGCTGTTGCCGTTGATGCGTGTTGGGACGTAGAGGAAATCAAGTCGAAAAATTAAGACCTTTGACTTGGTGGAGGTGATCAGGATCGAACTGACGACCTTCTGATTGCGAACCAGACGCTCTCCCAACTGAGCTACACCCCCACGGCAGGCGAATCCTAAAGGCAAACTGCCGGTTTGGGAAGGGTTTGATGGAAAGAGCCGGGAAGGTTTCTAAATTGGCCAAATCCTGCAATAATCCCCGTGCGAAACAATAATACTATTTATGAATTGAGGGAATGATGGCTTTGTCGCAGGATGATATGAAACGCGCAGTTGCCCAGGCGGCGATTGCCTATGTGCCGAACGATTGCATCGTGGGCGTGGGCACGGGCTCGACGGCCAATTTCTTTATCGACGAGCTGGCCAAAATCAAGCACAAGATTCGCGGAGCGGTCGCCAGTTCGGAGGCCTCCACCCGGCGTTTGCAGGGGCACGGCATTGAGGTGATGTCGCTGAACGACGCGGGCGAATTGCAGGTGTACGTGGATGGTGCGGACGAAATTACCAAGCACATGCACATGCTCAAGGGCGGCGGCGGTGCGCTGACGCGCGAGAAGATCGTGGCGGCGGCCAGCAAGAAATTCATTTGTGTATGCGATGCCAGCAAGCTGGTGGATGTGCTGGGCAAGTTCCCTTTGCCGATCGAGGTTATTCCGATGGCGCGCAGCTACATTGCGCGCGAACTGGTGAAACTGGGCGGGCAGCCGAAGCTGCGCGAGGGTTTCACCACCGATAACGGCAATGTCATCCTCGATGTGCATAATCTGCAGATCATGAATCCGGTGGAACTGGAAACCGCATTGAACCAAATGGCGGGTGTGGTGACCAATGGCCTGTTCGCGCGCCGCGCGGCGGACGTGCTGCTGCTGGGTACGCCGGACGGCGTGAAAACGCTCAAAGCGTGACCCGGTAACAAAAGCTTAACGATGCATCAGTAACATTCGTCATTTGCAATAATTTTTAAGGAAACATCATGGCCGGTAGCGAACATACCTCGAAACAATTCGATGCGGAACTGGAAGCGGTACGCGCGCGCGTACTGCAGATGGGCGGGCTGGTCGAGAGCCAGATTCGCCTGGCAATCGAATCGTTGATCACCGGCGATGTGGCGCTGATGAACCGCGTGATCGAAGACGATCACCGCGTGAACGCACTGGAAGTCGAGATTGATGAAAGCTGCAACCGCATACTCGTGCGCCGTCAACCTGCAGCGGGCGACTTGCGCATGGTGATGACCGTCATCAAGACCATCACCGACCTGGAGCGCATCGGCGACGAGGCCGAAAAGATCGCGCGCATGGCCAAGCTGCTGTCGCAGAAGGAGCGCTTGTACCTGCCGCGCTACAACGAGATCAAGCATGCGTCCGATATCGCACTGGACATGTTGCGCAAATCGCTGGATGCCTTTGCCCGACTCGATCTGGCGACGGCCGCACAGGTGGTGCGCCAGGACGAGCAGGTGGATGAAGAATTCCGTTCCATCATGCGTTATCTCATCACTTTCATGATGGAAGATCCTCGCACCATTTCCACCTCGCTGGAAATCCTGTTTGTGGCCAAGGCCATCGAGCGTATCGGCGACCATGCCAAGAACATGTCCGAGTATGTGGTGTACATGGTCAAGGGACGCGATGTGCGTCATGTTACCGTCGAGGAAATCGAGCGCGAGGTTCAGCAATAATCTCCGGCTTTCCCGTGCAACAACAATCCATCCTCGCTGCAGTCGATCTCGGATCCAACAGTTTTCGCCTGCAAATCGCCCGCGTCGAAAATGACCAGCTCTACATGCTGGACGGGCTGCGCGAGGCAGTGCGCCTGGCCGCCGGGCTGACCGACGACAAGCGCCTCGACAAGGCCGCCCAGCAACGCGCACTGGCCTGTCTGCAACGTTTCGGAGAGCGTCTGCGCGGTTTGCCGCGCGAAGCGGTGCGTGCGGTAGGGACCAACTCTCTGCGCGTCGCCAAGAATGCACCGGAATTTTTGCTGCAAGCCGAAGCGGCGCTTGGCTTTCCCATTGATGTCATCGCCGGGCGCGAAGAAGCGCGTCTCATCTATCTCGGTGTCGCACGCGCCCTGCCGCAATCGGAAAGCAAACGGATGGTGATGGATATCGGCGGCGGTTCCACCGAATTCATCATCGGCACCGGCATGCAGCCGCACAAACTGGAAAGTTTGTACATGGGCAGCGTCAGTTACAGCGTGCGCTATTTTCCCGACGGCAAGATCAACAAATCCAACCTCAAGCAGGCCGAACTGGCCGCGCGCAGCGAAGTGCAGGCCATCACCTCCGAGTTTTCCACCGGCCATTGGGATATTGCGTTCGGCTCTTCCGGCACGGCGCGCGTGCTGTGCGACATTCTCGAGCAGAACGGCTACAGCGATGGCGACATTACGCGCAAAGGGCTGGAATTGTTGCGCGAACACTTGCTCAAGGCGGGGGATGTAAACAAACTGGACCTGGATGGCCTGAAGCCGGACCGCGTGCCGGTTCTGCCTGGCGGCTTTGCCATCATGTATGCCGCCTTCTGCGAACTCGGCATAGAGCGCATGCAACCCGCGCTTGGGGCTCTGCGCGAAGGGTTGCTCTACGACCTGATCGGACGCTTCCACCACAACGATATGCGCGAAGTGACGGTGCAACAGTTCATGCGCCGTTATCACGTGGATATCCGCCAGGCGGCTCGCGTGGCGCATCTGGCAGATTTGCTGGCAAGGCAATTCCTGGAAGGGCTGGTCGACGACGAAGCATCAAACTTGCTTGCCTGGGCGGCGAGACTGCACGAGATTGGCATCAGCGTGGCGCACAGCGGCTACCACAAGCACTCCGCTTACATCCTCGCCAACGCGGACATGCCGGGCTTTTCCAGAACCGAGCAGAGCTACCTGAGTCTGCTAGCGCTGGCGCATCGCGGCAATATGGAAAAGCTGCGCGGCAAGCTGGATACATCGGAAAAATTGGCCCAGGTAATGGCACTGCGGCTGGCCGCGCTGATCTACCGCAACCGTGGCGATGTCGAACTGCCCCCGATGCAGTGCCATTTCAGCGGCACCAAGTTCCACCTTGCACTTGCACCCGGCTGGCTGGTGCAAAATCCGCTCACCGAAGCTGCGCTGCTGGAAGAAATGAAGCAGTGGAAAGGCCTCGGCGTAAACATGCAAGTTGTCGAAGGATGAGGCAGAATTCGCAACTGCAGTTAATGTCAGCAACCAACTGGAGGAGTCTGTAATGAAGCAACTCAGAATTGTTCTAATCAGCATGATCATCGGCGTACTCATCGGCATGGCCCTGGGCGTCAACATCGGCCGCAACAAGCCTCTGCTTTCCAACCCTCTGGCAAAAGAGTCCCTGGTGGATCGCGCCAAGGATTTGGGCAACGAAACGTTGGAGAAGAGCGGCAAGGCACTGGAAAAGACCGGCCAGGCACTGCAGGACAAAGCGAAGTAATTTTTTTACTCCCTTCGCCCGCGAGCCAGACTGTTACAGCAGGCCAAGGTCCGGGTTCGCGGACGTCGGCTGTCCCACGTGCTAAACTCCGTTCCGAAGCTGGCTAGACAGTCGCTGCACACTTTAATGCTGTGCAGAGGAAAGTCCGGGCTCCACAGAGCAGGATGCCGGTTAACGACCGGACGCCGTGAGGCGATGGAAAGTGCCACAGAAAATATACCGCCGATGTGCTGACTTCGCCGCCCGCAAGGGCGGCAAAGTCACCCAAGAAGAGCAGGGGCGAAAGCCACTGTGATGATTGGGGAAGCGCAGGTAAGGTTGAAATGGCGAGGTAAGAGCTCACCGCGCTGGTGGCAACATCAGTGGCAGGGTAAACCCCATCCGGAGCAAGACCAAATAGGCTGGCTATGACGTTGCTCGCGTCGCCAGCGGGTAGGTTGCTTGAGCGTCAGGTAACGAAACGCCTAGAGGAATGACTGTCCACGACAGAACCCGGCTTACCGGCTAGCTTCACCTCTTTCTGAAATTCAGCCCCGAATCCTGTTTATTCTCAGCATATGCCACCGCAAACACGGACCGGGAAAGTAAACGGTCCCGTGGTGCCTGGGGGTATCGGTGGTACAGGGAGGATTGGAATTGACTTTGATAGAGCATGCTCTACTGACATGTCGAATGAGGGATCGCCGCTTCCCTCTTCAATCCGGATCGTCTCGAATTTTCCATCTGCCGAAAAACGAAGTGCGACTGTCACTTCCGGATTTTCCATTTGTACATGTTGCTGGACAAGATTTTGGCGAATCAGGAACGCAACCCGCTGGATGTATTTGCTTTGCTCAAGCTGGTAATCCGACGCGGGGTCGGCGAACACCCGAATCGGAGAGGTGAGGCATGTGAGTGTCAGAAGGAATGCCAGAATGGATCGCATGGTGTTCTCCATTGAATCAAGTGATTTGAAAGTCGCCTGTCCGGCGACGCAATTATGCAAAATTTATCCAAACAATTTCGCGGTGAGGAATATAACAATATCCGAATTTCCGTTCGTACCTTACTCGAACCCCGGAACAGTGGCAATCAGCCAGAATATCCGACCTTCCATCACAAACGACTTTAGCTTGCCAATGCAATCCATTGCTTTTTAAGCACATTTGTTTTGCATTAACTAAGTGTGCTAACTCATTGTCCCGTAAAGAGAAATCCCATTTTCATGCTTGACCACCCCTTGTTTTTTCAATATAGTGGGCATAGGTGGTAAAAAGTGGGTAAAGGTGGGGAAACGGGATGTTCCAAGGGGCAACGCAACTTAATCTGGATAGCAAGGGCAGGCTCGCGATACCGGCGCGGTATCGCGACATGTTGCTTGCGCATTGTGCAGGTCAGCTAGTGCTGACTGCCGATGCCGACGGTTGCCTGCTGGTCTATCCGCAACCCGAGTGGCAGCCCATCCGCGAAAAATTGATGAAGCTCTCCGCATTTGATCCGCGCATCCGCGCGCTGCAGCGTTTCCTGGTTGGTCATGCTGAAGATACGGTGATGGATGCCGCAGGCCGTGTGCTGGTATCGCCCACGTTGCGTGCTTATGCAGTGCTGGACAAGCATGTGATGCTGGTGGGGCAGGGCAACAAATTCGAATTGTGGGACGAGGCACGCTGGCAGGCGCAGAACGAAAAGATGTCGAGCTTTAAACCGGACAATCTGCCACCCGAGCTGGAAGGATTCACTTTGTGAAAAACCTCCGCACAACTACTGATGGAACTACTAGCCATCTGACTAAGTTGGCAAACAACGCCAACCAAGTCATTGGTTATGCGCTTGCTGATGCGGCGTTAAAAATCGGTTCGAAATCCTCACGTACTCAAATGTACGTTCCGGTTTCTCACCAATTTTCGCCTTGCCTCAGCTGCGCTCGCAACGTTGTACAGAGGTTTTTGTGAGCCAGAACATGGCTCACGCAACCGTCCTGTTGAACGAAGCAGTAGAAGCCCTGCAGGTGAAGGCGGACGGAATTTATGTGGATTGCACGTTCGGGCGCGGCGGACACAGCCGTTTGATATTGGAAAAGCTGGGTGAACGCGGCAGGTTGATTGCGCTGGATAAAGACCCGACCGCAGTAGCGGCAGGGCGTGCGATCGAGGATGCGCGTTTTCAGCTGGAACATAGCGAGTTTGAAAATCTGGGTGCTGTATTGAACAGGCTCGGTATAGCCAAGGTGGATGGTGTGTTGCTGGATTTGGGCGTGTCGTCGCCGCAACTGGACGACGAACAACGCGGTTTCAGTTTTCGGTTCGATGCGCCGCTGGACATGCGCATGGATACCAGCAGGGGGCAGACGGCGGCGGATTGGCTGGCGACGGCGGATGAAGGCGAACTGACGGAGGTGATACGTGATTACGGCGAAGAACGGTTTGCTAGGCAGATTGCAAGGACGATTGTTGCTGCGCGCCAGGAACGAGAAATTCTCACCACGAAGCAGCTCAGCGACATCGTCGCTCAGACTGTACGCACCCGCGAACCCGGCAAAAATCCGGCGACTCGTACCTTTCAGGCTATACGGATTTATATCAACCGCGAGCTCGAAGAACTCGAGAGCGTGTTGCCGCAGTGCGTGGATCACCTGAAACCGGGCGGACGCATGGCAGTGATCAGTTTTCATTCGCTGGAAGACCGCATGGTGAAACGTTTCATGCGCGATATGGCCGAGGGAGACAAATTGCCCAAGGGTGTGCCAATCCGTGCTGCGGACGTGCCGCAAGGCAGGGTGCGCCTGATTGGCAAACCGGTCTATGCCTCGGATGAAGAGGTTTCCGCAAACCCGCGCGCGCGCAGCGCGGTGTTGCGCGTGGCGGAGCGCTTATAGTGAATAAGCTCGCGCAGCGATTCGGTTGGCCCCTCTCCCGCTGGGAGAGGGTTCGGGTGAGGGCTTCAGGTGGCTAGGCTCAATGTCGTGCTACTCATTCTGGTCATCGCATGCGCGTTGGGGGTAGTCACCTCCCAGCACAAGGCTCGCAAGTTGTACGTGGAATTGCAGAAAGAAAAAGACAGGGCGCAGCAGATGGATGTGGAGTGGGGGCAGTTGCAGCTTGAGCAGGGCATGCTGGCGATGCCGGCGCGCGTGGAAAAACTCGCCAGCCGCCAAATGCAGATGCTGGTACCGCAGCCGGGACAGATCCGCTATATCCGCCAGGGCACCGGAACGGTGATGCATCCATGAACTATGCCACCACTCCCGTCCAGACCACCGGTCAGATTGCTTTGCCTGCCTGGCGCTCGCGCGTGCTGTACGTGCTGCTGCTGGCCGGACTGGTTACGCTTCTGGTACGGGCAGTCTATCTGCAAGGCATAGACAACAACTTCCTGCAGCAGAAAGGCGATGCGCGTTACGGTCGCGTTGTTGCTGTCAATGCCCATCGCGGCATGATCACGGATCGTCATGGCGAACCCCTGGCAGTCAGTACTCCGGTCGAATCGGTGTGGGCGAGCCCGGGCGATGTCGAAATAAATTCTTCGCAAATTGCCCAGTTGGCACAGATCGTCGGGCTGAGTGCGGCGGAAGTGAAAAGCAAGCTCAGCGATACCTCGCGCGAATTCGTCTATCTCAAACGCCAGTTACCGCCCGAGCAGGCGGCCAAGGTAGTCAAGCTGGCCATTCCGGGCGTTTCGCTGCAACGTGAATATCGCCGCTACTATCCCGGCGGGGAAGTCACCTCGCATCTCATCGGCTTCACCGATGTGGATGACAACGGACAGGAAGGCATGGAGTTTGCACAGCAGGCTCAACTCGGCGGCAAGGCGGGCAGCCAGCAAGTCATCAAGGATAGGCGCGGATATATCGTGCAGGACGTCGCCAGTTTGCGCGCGCCCAAGGAGGGCGGCGATGTCGCGCTGAGCATCGACAGCAAAATCCAGTCGCTCGCTTTCCGCGAGATCAAGCAAGCTGTCGAAAAGCACAACGCCAAGGGCGGCTCCATCGTGGTGCTGGATGCAAAGACCGGCGAGGTGCTGGCACTGGCAAACTGGCCTTCCTACAACTCCAACAATCGCGATAAACCGGGCGTATCAATATTGCGCAACCATGCCGTCACCGACTTGTTCGAGCCGGGCTCGACCATGAAGCCGTTCACCATTGCGACCGCGCTGGAAGAGGGGAAAATCAAGCCGGGAACCGTTATTAATACGGCAGGCGGCGTGTTAACCATCAACGGGCGCACGATCCATGATACCCATCCGGAGCGTTCGCTGACCGTGGCACAAGTCATCCAGAAATCGAGCAATGTCGGCACAGCCAGAATCGCCCTCAGCATGCCGCCTGAAACATTATGGCGCGGCTTGAGCGAGAGCGGCTTCGGTTCTCTGACTGGAAGCGAATTCCCCGGCGAGGCACCGGGCAAATTGCGCGAATACAAGACCTGGCGGCCGATCGAGCAGGCGACCATGTCCTACGGCAACGGCATTTCGGTCAATCTGCTGCAATTGGCACGTGCCTATACTGTGTTTGCCAATAACGGCGAGCTGATGCCGATTACCTTGCTCAAGCAGGACACACCTGAAGCGGGCGTCAAAGTCTTTTCCGATACGACGGCGCAGTCCGTGCGCGACATGATGGAAACCGTGGTGCGCCCGGGCGGTACGGCGCCGTTGGCGCAGATCACCGGGTATCGCGTGGCGGGCAAGACCGGAACGGCGCACAAACTGGAAAACGGCAAGTATGTCGACCACTATGTGGCTTCCTTCGTCGGTATGGCGCCGGCATCCAATCCGCGCCTGATTGTCGCGGTGATGATCAACGATCCGGGTGGACGCGAATATTACGGTGGACTGGTGGCGGCGCCCGTGTTCAGCAACGTGATGGGCGCGTCCTTGCGCATGCTCAGCGTGCCCAACGATGCGCCGCTGGATAACGTGATGCAGCCTTCTGCGGCAGACCTGATCGGGGAGGAAGTATGAAAAAAGCCCCCATTTACGTTCTGTGTGAATTGCTTGCTACGGCTACAGGAGATTTTCAAAATGTTTGATCTCAAACAACTTGAAAATCTGAACGTGAACATCACCCGGCTGACGTCAGACAGCCGCACGGTGCAATCCGGCGATACTTTTGTCGCCTACCCAGGTGCGCAGTCCGATGGACGACATTACATCGAGCAAGCTATCCAGCGCGGGGCGAATGCAGTGCTTTGGGATGCGCATGACTTCAACTGGAACCCGGACTGGAACGTGCCGCATCTCGCAATAAAAGACCTGCGCCATCAAGCCGGGCTGATTGCCAACTATGTTTATGATCAGCCGTCGCAAAAACTGTGGATGGTCGGTGTGACCGGTACCAACGGCAAAACTTCGATCAGCCACTGGCTGTCCGGAACGTTCAGTGCTTTGGGGCGCAAGAGCGCAGTGCTTGGAACGCTGGGCAACGGCTTCCCTGGTGAACTGCAGGAAACGGTGAATACCACGCCGGATGCGCTGCTGCTGCACGGATTGTTGGCCGAGTATGAGCAAGCGGGGGCAAAAGCGGCGGTAATGGAAGTGTCTTCTCATGCATTGACGCTGGGACGCGTCAACGGCATGCACTACGACGTGGCACTGCTTACCAACCTGACACGGGACCATCTCGATTTTCACGGCGATATGCAGAGTTATGCCGCGGCGAAGCGGCGCCTGTTCGATTGGGTACATCTGAAGTATGCGGTGCTGAATCTGGACGATGAATTCGGTGCCGAGCTGGCCGAAAACCTGGTGGACGCGAGCGTCGAAGTGATCGGCTATGGAATGAATGGCGAATCGCTGAAGCTGGCAGAACGCCTTGGCATCCGCATGGTGTATGGCAATCTTTCGCAAATGAATGCACAGGGGCTGACGCTGCAACTGCATACCAGCTGGGGCGCAGCAGCGCTGCAAAGCAAATTGATCGGGCGCTTCAACGCATCCAACCTGATGGGTGCGCTGGCTGTGCTGCTGGTTAGCGAGATAGATATAGATGACGCCGTGCGCGAGCTCGGCATGCAGAAAGCAGTTGCAGGGCGCATGCAGACGCTGGGCGGAAAAGATGTTCCTGCAGTTGTTGTGGATTATGCGCATACGCCGGATGCACTGGAAAAAGTTTTGCTGACTTTGCGCGAAGTGACGGAACCTTCGGGCGGTAAAGTCATCTGTGTGTTCGGCTGCGGCGGCGATCGCGATCGCGGCAAGCGCCCGATGATGGGGTTGATCGCCTCGAAGTTTGCCGATGTGCGGATCATTACCAGCGACAACCCGCGCAGCGAAGAGCCGCACGCGATCATTGAGGCTATCAGCCAGGGCATGCAGGGCGAATACCAGGTGATTGAAGACCGTGCCAAGGCTATATCGCACGCGATCAGCAAGGCTCAACCAGAAGACACAGTGTTGCTCGCAGGCAAGGGGCACGAGGATTATCAGGAGATCAAAGGCGTGCGTTACCCGTTTTCAGACAGCGAAATCGCCCACCGTGCATTGAGCATGTGGGTACATGAGGAGCGCTGGCAATGATGCTGCTTTCCCAAGCTGCCAATGCTTTGCGAGCCCGCATGGACGGGTCGGATGTGCATTTCTCCGCTGTTTCCACCGATACCAGAACTATCCAGTCAGGCGATCTGTTCATCGCGCTCAAGGGCGATAATTTCGACGGTGCGAAGTTCGTCGCGCAGGCGGCAAAGGCGGGTGCGGTCGCCGCAGTGGTTAACCAGGATTCGGGACTCCTGATTCAGGATGCGGGAGTGCCGCTGGTATTTGTCGAGGACTCCCGCCTTGCGCTGGGCAAACTCGCGGCGCACTGGCGTGCCCAGTTTGATATTCCTTTGGTTGCCATCACCGGCAGCAATGGCAAGACCACGGTAAAGGAAATGCTGGCGGGAATCTTGCGTGAAGTTACAAAGAATGAAGAGGAAGTGCTTGCTACGAAGGGCAACTACAACAATGACATCGGCATGCCGTTGACTTTACTCAAGCTGCGGGCAACGCATCGCTATGCGGTTATCGAAATGGGCATGAACCATCCCAAGGAAATCGATTACCTCACGCGCATCGCCAGGCCTGATGTGGCGCTGATCAACAACGCGACCGGTGCGCATCTGCAAGGGTTGGGTTCTGTGGAAGGTGTGGCGCTGGCCAAGGGAGAGATATTCGCGGGCCTGGCCATCGACGGTACAGCAGTCATCAACGCCGACGATCCGCATGTGCTTATGTGGCGTTTGCTGGCGGGCACCCATCGCGTGTTCGACTTTGCCCTTGAGCATTCCGCCGCAGTGAAAGGAAAGTGGACAATGCAAGGCTATGGCGGCGTGCTGGAAATGCGCACGCCTGCAGGTGAGATACGGATTGATTTACGCGTGCCGGGAGAGCACAACGCGCGCAACGTACTGGCTGCTGCGACTGCAGCGCTGGCGCTGCAGGTACCGCTGGAGACGATTGCCAAAGCGTTGGGAAATTTCGGCGGTATTGCGGGACGGCTGCAGCGCATAGACGGACTGAATGGGTCAACGCTGATAGACGATACCTACAACGCCAATCCGGCCTCGATGCGGGCGGCGCTGGAAGTGTTGGCGCAAGCAACAGGCAAGCGCCTCTTCATATTGGGGGACATGGGCGAACTGGGTGAAAACGCTGCGCAGTTTCACTGCGAAATCGGTATTGCAGCGCGCGAGCTGGGTATCGAAAAAATGTTTGCCATAGGCGATTTAAGCGCCGGGGCAGTGCGGGAATTCGGCGTCGGGGCGCAACATTTCGACAATGCCGAAGCGCTGTATTCCGCCCTGAAGAAAGAGCTGGATGAACAAACTATTGTGCTGGTGAAAGGGTCACGGTTTATGAAGATGGAACGAGTTGTGCAATTTTGCGCGCTGCAAAAGGAGGAAACATGCTGCTCGCATTAACCCAATGGCTGGCTCAGGACGTGCGCACGTTCAGTGTGTTCAACTACATTACGTTGCGCGCGGTGATGGCCGCGATGACGGCTCTGTTCATTTCATTCCTGCTCGGGCCGTGGATGATACGCAAGCTCACTGCGATGAAGATCGGCCAGTCGGTGCGCAGCGATGGACCGCAATCGCACCTGGTCAAGGCGGGTACCCCGACCATGGGCGGCGCACTCATTCTGGCTTCGGTTTCCATCACCACGTTGCTTTGGGGTGATTTGCACAATGCGTATGTCTGGGTCGTGTTGCTCACCACGCTGGGCGTCGGCGCAATAGGCTGGATAGATGACTACCGTAAAGTGGTACATCGCAATCCGGACGGTTTGTCGGCACGATCCAAAATAATCTGGCAATCGCTGATCGCATTGGCCGTGGGCATCTTTCTGTGGTTGCATGCAACGTTGCCCGCGCACACCGAACTTATCGTGCCGTTCTTCAAGCATCTGGTGTTGCCGCTCGGCATGGTCAGTTTCATCGTATTGGTTTATCTGGTTATTGTTGGCAGCAGCAATGCAGTGAACCTTACCGACGGGCTGGATGGCCTGGCAATCATGCCTACGGTGATGGTGGCCGCAGCACTGGCGATTTTTGCCTATGTGGCGGGTCACGCCGAGTTCTCAAAATACCTGGGTGAGCCTTCCATTCCCGGTGCAGGCGAATTGGCAGTGTTCTGCGCGGCAATCTCCGGAGCGGGGCTGGCCTTCCTGTGGTTCAACGCCTATCCGGCGGAAGTGTTCATGGGTGACGTTGGCGCGCTGGCATTGGGTGCTGCGCTGGGCGCGGTGGCAGTGATCATCCGGCAGGAACTGGTGCTGTTCATCATGGGCGGCGTGTTTGTGGTGGAAGCGGTATCCGTGATGTTGCAGGTGTCCTGGTTCAAATACACCAAACGACGTTACGGCAAGGGACAGCGCATCCTGCTGATGGCACCGCTGCACCATCATTTCGAACAGAAGGGCTGGAAGGAGACACAGGTTGTGGTCAGGTTCTGGATCATCACCATGCTGCTGGTTTTGATTGGGTTGGCAACGTTGAAGTTGAGGTAAATAAAGGAGCGGGTAGCTCGTCGCCCGTAGCTTGTAGCCAAAATAGGTGCGCGCTTTGCGCGCGCCTTAACAGCTACAAGCTACCCGCCACAAGCTGCTGGCTAAAAGGAATACATGAGCGACCTGCGCGACAAATCGGTATTGGTACTCGGCCTCGGTGAGACCGGGCTGTCGCTTGCGCGCTATCTGAGCGCGCAGGGCGCGCGGTTGTACGTCGCCGACAGCCGCATGAACCCGCCTGGTATCGAGACCTTGCGCCGCGAAATGCCCCTGGCCGAAGTGCATTGCGGCCCTTTCGACGATGACCTGCTGCAAGGCATAGATCGCATTGCTATCAGCCCCGGCGTGCCCCTGGCCGAGCCGTTCGTGCAACGCGCAATTGCACGCGGCATCCCGGTCGAGGGAGATATCGAACTGCTGGCACAATTGCTCGACACGAGCAGTTACCGGCGTAACACCAAAGTTATTGCCATCACCGGCGCCAACGGCAAGACCACCGTGACCAGCATGGTTGGAGCGATGTGCACAGCGGCAGGACTGGATACGCAGGTGGCTGGCAACATCTCGCCCGCCGTGCTGGACGCGTTGCGCGCGCGCAAGCAACAACCGCAAGTGTGGGCGCTGGAACTGTCCAGCTTCCAGCTCGAAACTACATCCACGCTGGATGCCGATGCCGCCGTTGTGCTCAATGTGACGGAGGATCATCTCGATCGCTATGCAGGCAGCATGGATGCCTACGCGGCGGCCAAAGCGCGCATCTTCCAGGGTGGCGGGATACAGATACTGAATCGCGACGATACGCGCAGCGATTCGATGAGGCGCGCAGGCCGCAGGCAGATCAGTTTCGGCCTGAACGCGCCGAAGCGCGAGAACGATTGGGGTATCGCACGATATGGCGAGACGACCTGGCTAGTGCAGGGCGAGAGAAAAATAATGCGCGCGGATGATCTGAAGGTGTCCGGCTTGCATAATGTGGCGAACGCGCTGGCCGCGCTGGCACTGTGCCGTGCGCTCGATTTGCCGCTGGACCCGATAGTTGGCGCGCTGCGCGCCTTCAAAGGTTTGCCGCACCGCGTGGAAAAAGTCGCGGAAGTGAACGGCATTACCTATTACGACGATTCCAAAGGCACCAACGTAGGGGCGACCGAAGCGGCGCTGATGGGTTTGGGCAAACCGGCCATCGTCATTCTCGGCGGGGACGGCAAGGGCCAGGATTTTTCGCCGCTGAAAGAAGCGGTGGCCAAACATGCGCGTGCGGTCGTGCTGATCGGGCGCGATGGGCCGCTGATCGGGCAGGCGCTGCAGGGTTGCGGCAAGCCGGTGCTGAATGCGCGCGATATGGATGAAGCGGTGAAGATCGCTACCGCCAATGCGCAAGACGGGGATGCGGTGCTGATGTCGCCCGCCTGCGCCAGCTTCGACATGTACAGAAGCTATCTGCAACGTGCCGAGGTGTTCATTGCGGCGGTGAAAAAACTGGAATCGGAGGCGCCATGTTCAGTGCGACACTGAATGCGCCGCGACGCACCGTGGCGGAATACGATACCGTGCTGACCTGGATCGTCACCGCGCTGTTGGCTATTGGACTGGTGATGGTCTATTCCGCATCGATTGCGACCGCCGAGGCCGGCAAGTATACCGGGTATCAGGCAACCTACTATCTGGTACGTCACAGCATTTTCATTCTGACCGGGATCGTTGCCGGTGTGCTCGCGTTCCAGATCCCGACGCAAATGTGGCAGAAGTACTCGCCGTACTTGTTCCTGTTCGGTGTGATGTTGCTGATACTGGTTCTTATCCCGCATGTGGGCAAGGCGGTCAACGGCAGTCGCCGCTGGTTGCCGTTGTTCATTGTTAATCTGCAACCGTCCGAACTGATGAAATTATTCGCGGTGCTGTACGCCGCAGATTACGCGGTGCGCAAAGGAGCGGTGAAAGATCATTTGCTCAAACCCTTCTTGCCGATGTTCGGTGTGATGGCACTGGTCGGTGCGCTGCTGCTGCTGGAGCCGGATATGGGCGCATTCGTGGTGATCTGTGCGATCGCGATGGGCACACTGTGGCTGGGAGGTTTCAACCTGAAAATCTTCGGCGGCCTGGTGGTGTTGCTACCGCTGGCATTCGCTGCGTTGATCTTTTCTTCCGAATACCGCATGCAGCGCGTCATCGGTTTCATGGATCCCTGGTCCGATCCCTACGGCAAAGGTTACCAGCTCAGCCATGCGCTGATCGCTTTCGGCCGCGGCGAATGGCTGGGTGTTGGCCTGGGCGGCAGCGTGGAAAAACTGTTCTACCTGCCGGAAGCTCATACCGACTTCCTGCTCGCAGTGACAGCGGAAGAACTGGGCTTGTTCGGCGTGAGTGCCGTCATCTTGTTGTTCGGCGGTCTCATCGTGCGCGCCTTTGCCATTGGTCGTCAGGCCGCCATGTCGGAGCGCCTGTTTCCTGCGCTGGTGGCACAAGGCATCGCGGTGTGGCTAGGCGTGCAGGCGTTCATCAACATGGGTGTGAACATGGGCGTACTACCGACCAAGGGTCTGACGTTGCCGTTCCTGAGTTTCGGCGGCAGCGGTGTGGTGGTGAATCTGGTTGCTATTGCAGTGCTACTCAGGATTGATTACGAGAACAGGCGTGTGGCGCGGGGGTTGCCGATATGAACCGCACCATTCTCATCATGGCGGGCGGCACTGGCGGGCACATCTACCCGGGGCTGGCGGTCGCCGATGCACTGCGTTCACAGGGCTGGAATATCGTGTGGCTGGGGGCGCCGAACAGCATGGAAGCCGAACTGGTGCCTAAACATGGCTATCCGGTGGCCTGGGTGAATTTCTCCGGTGTGCGCGGCAAAGGTTTGCTGCGTTTGCTGAGTTTGCCATTCACTCTATTGCGCGCTTTAGGTCAAAGTGCGGTCGCGATTTTCCGCAATCGTCCCGACGTAGTGTTGGGCATGGGCGGTTACATCAGCATGCCGGGCGGATTGATGGCAGCGTTTCTGCGCCGTCCGCTGGTCATCCATGAGCAGAATTCCATTGCGGGCATGAGCAACAAGTTGCTGGCAAAGATTTCCACACGTGTGCTGAGCGGTTTTCCCGGAGTGCTGAAACGCGCCGAATGGTGCGGCAATCCGGTGCGCGCCGATATCGCCGCGCTGCCCGACCCGAAAACGCGCTATGCAGCGCGTAGCGGCAAGCTGAATGTGCTGGTGGTGGGCGGCAGTCTGGGAGCACAGGCGCTGAACGAAGCGTTGCCGAAAGCACTGGCAATTTTGAGTGGCGGCTCCCTCCCTCACCCCAACCCTCTCCCGGGGGGAGAGGGGGCAAACGAATCGCTGCGCGATTGTCCGTTCAACGTTGTGCACCAGACCGGCAAGAAGCATTCCGAGACCGTGCGGCAACTATATGCGCAGGCTGGTGTGAAGGCTGACATCCGTCCATTCCTGGACGACATGGCGAACCAGTATGCAAGCGCCGATGTGCTTATCTGTCGCGCGGGTGCGTTGACCATTGCCGAACTGGCGGCGGCGGGAGTGGCAAGCGTGCTGATTCCCTTGCCCATTGCGGTGGACGATCACCAGACGCATAACGCGCGCTTCCTGAGCGAGCACGGCGCCGCGGTGCTGCTGCCGCAAAAAGAATTAAGTGCAGAAAAGCTGGTGCAAATATTGCGCGGGTTCAGCCGGGAAAAACTGCTGGTGATGGCGCAAGCCGCGCGCAGCCTGGCGAAACCGGATGCGACACAACAAGTTGCCCTGGCGTGCAGTTCACTTGCGGAATGAAATGAGACAACAGACATGAAACACAAGATCAAACACATTCACTTCGTCGGCATAGGTGGCTCCGGCATGAACGGTATTGCCGAGGTGCTGCTCAACCTGGGTTTCAAGGTGAGCGGATCCGATCTGGCCGACAGCGCAGTTACCCAGCGATTGCAATCGCTGGGTGCGACGGTGTACCAGGGGCACAGCGAAAAGCATCTGCGTGACGCCGATGCGGTGGTGACTTCCACTGCGGTGAAGGCGGATAACCCGGAAGTGGTGGCGGCGCGCGAGCAGCGCATTCCCATCGTGCCGCGTGCGGTGATGCTGGCCGAGCTGATGCGCCTGCGCCAGGGCATTGCGGTAGCGGGCACGCACGGCAAGACCACGACCACTTCGCTGGTGACCAGCGTACTGGCCAAGGGCGGCTACGATCCGACCTTCGTCATTGGCGGGCGTCTCAACAGCAGCGGTGCGAATGCACGGCTGGGCACGGGCGAGTTCATTGTGGCCGAGGCGGATGAGTCTGATGCCTCGTTCCTTTACCTCACCCCCATCCTGGCGGTGGTCACCAACATCGATGCCGACCACATGGAAACCTATGGTCACGACTTCAACAAGCTGAAGCAGGCTTTCATCGATTTTGTCGAACGCCTGCCGTTCTATGGTCGCGCCATCCTGTGTTCGGATGATGCAAATGTGCGCGATATCCTGCCGCGCATCAGCAAGCCGATTACTACCTACGGTCAGGGCGAGGAAGCGCAAATACGTGCGGTGAATGTGCGCCACGAGGGAGGCAAGATGCGTTTCACCGCGCAATGCCGCCACGACGAAAAATGCCTGTTCGAAGGCAAGCCACTTGATCTGGATATCACGCTCAATCTGGCCGGCGTGCACAACGTGCTCAACGCGTTGGCGGCAATCGCGGTTGGTCTGGAAATCGGGGTGGCACCGGCCGCCATCGTTGCAGCCCTCTCCGAATTCGAAGGCGTTGGTCGTCGCATGCAACGTTACGGCGAGATACCGCTGGCGTCCGGCGGGGCGTTCACGCTGATCGACGACTACGGTCACCACCCGGTGGAAATGAAGGCCACGCTGGCTGCCGTGCGCGGTGCCTTCCCCGGCAAGCGCCTGCTGCTGGCATTCCAGCCGCACCGTTTTACGCGCACGCGTGACCTGTTCGAGGATTTCGTGAAAGTGTTGTCCGGCGTGGATGCACTGGCATTGGGCGATATCTACGCGGCCGGGGAAGCGCCTATCGTGGCTGCCGACGGACGCGCCCTGATGCATGCCCTGCGGGTGGCTGGACAGAACGAAGCCGTGTTCGTCGAGAATATCGCCGACATGCCGCAGACCATTCTGCAGATGGCGCGCGATGGCGATGTGGTGCTGACCATGGGGGCGGGCTCCATTGGCGGTGTGCCGAATTTGGTAAAACAGTTAGCGCAAAAATGAACATGAGCGAGCCGATACAGTTCAGTGCAGCGGGGTTGCGTGGCGAGATGCTCCGCGACGAGCCCATGTCGCGCCACGTGAGCTGGCGAGCGGGAGGTGTTGCGCAACGTTTGTACCGCCCCGCCGATCTCGCCGACCTGCAGCATTTTCTGCAGCAGACACCGGCAGATGAGCCGTTGCTCTTCGTGGGGCTGGGCAGCAATCTGCTGGTGCGCGATGGCGGATTTCGCGGCACGGTAGTGCAGATGGTGGGCGCATTGACCGAGTTGCACATGGATGGTGAATTGATTTACGCACAAGCCGGTGTTCCGGGGGCGAAGCTGGCGCGTTTCGCCGCAACGAACAATTTCTGCGGTGCGGAGTTTTTTGTCGGTATTCCCGGCACGCTGGGCGGCATGCTGACGATGAATGCCGGTTGCTATGGCGGCGAAACCTGGCAGAAGGTGGACAGGGTGCAGGTGATGGCGCGCGACGGTTCATTGCTGGAGCGTGCGCCGCAGGAATATGAGATTGGTTACCGCCACGTGGCGTTGCGCAGTGCGCGCGAGGAATTTTTCGTCGGCGCCTGGCTCAGGCTGGAAAAGGGCGACGTCGAAGAAGCGCGGCAGGCGATCAAGGTTTTGATGGAAAAGCGCAGCGCGACGCAGCCCTTGAATCTGCCGAATGCGGGCTCGGTGTTTCGCAATCCGCCTGGCAACCATGCGGCGAAGCTGATTGAAGGCTGCGGGCTGAAAGGCAAGCGTATCGGCGGCGCTGAGGTGTCTGAAAAACATGCCAACTTCATTGTGAATGCGGGTGGCGCGACGGCGGCAGATATAGAGAATTTGCTCGAAGAGGTGCAAGCAAAGGTGCGGCAACAGACGGGCATCGAACTGCATGCGGAAGTGAGAATTGTGGGAGAAAAAGCTTGAAGAATTTTGGGAAAGTGGCGGTGTTGTTCGGTGGACGTTCTGCAGAACGCGAAGTGTCGTTGAAGAGCGGCAGTGCGGTACTTGCTGCGTTGCAGCGCAGCGGTGTCGATGCGCATGCCTTCGATCCCGCGCATCGGGACCTGTCCGAACTCGGGAAGGAGAAGTTTGATCGCGTGTTCATCGCGCTGCACGGACGCTTAGGCGAAGACGGTACCGTGCAAGGTGCGCTGGAACTGATGGGCATTCCCTATACCGGCAGCGGCGTGATGGCCTCGGCCATCGCGATGGATAAATGGCGTACCAAGCTGGTGTGGCAGGCGGCAAATTTGCCGATCCCGGAATATGAGGCATTGACCGCGCCTACCGACTGGAACGCGGTGGCCGATCATCTTGACTTGCCGCTGTTCGTGAAGCCTTCCAGCGAGGGCTCCAGCGTCGGCGTGACGAAGGTGAAAACGGTGGAAGACCTGCCCGTTGCATACGCCGAAGCTGCCAAGCACGACAAGGTGGTGATCGCCGAAAGCTTCATGAGCGGCGGTGAGTTCACCGTGGCAATCCTGAATGACCGCGCGCTGCCGGTGATCAAGATCGAGCCAGCCAATGAGTTCTACGACTACGAGGCAAAGTACCTGCGCGACGACACGCGCTATCTGTGCCCGAGCGGTCTGAGCGTAGAAGATGAGGCTGCGATGCAGCATCTGGCGCTGCTGGCCTTCCAATTGATCGGCTGCGCAGGCTGGGGGCGCGTGGATTTCCTGCGTGGGGATGACGGCAAGTTTTATCTGCTGGAGATCAATACCTCGCCCGGCATGACCGACCACAGCCTGGTGCCGATGGCGGCGCGGCAGGCGGGTATCAGTTTCGAGCAGCTGGTGGTGCAGATACTGGAGGGGGCCGGAAATGGAAAATAGATTTTCACGGTTGCTTCCTCGCCCGCCTTGCGGGAGAGGATTGAGGAGAGGGTATGTGGGATAACGCACCGCTGCTGCGCAGTATAGCCAATGCGCTGTTCGGCCTCAGCCTGGTGCTGGTGCTGTACGGTGTGGTGCGCTATGTGTTGCGCTTGCCGGTGTTTCCGCTGCGTGCGGTGGAGTTGACTGCTGTGCCGCAGCGAGTCTCGGTCGAACAGCTGGAAAAGGTGGTGCGCGAACAGATGAACGGAAATTTTTTCACCGTCGATCTGGAAAGCACGCGGCAGGCATTTGAGAAGTTGCCGTGGGTGCGCAAGGTCAGCGTGAGGCGCAAATTTCCGTGGATCCTGCAAGTGGAAGTGGAAGAGCAGGTTGCATTGGCACATTGGAACGGCAAGGAACTGGTGAATACGCACGGCGAAGTGTTTGCGGGGCGAACAGAACAGGATTTGCCGGTCTTTACGGGACAGCCGGATAGCTCGCAACAGGTGACCCAGATGTACGGCGAGCTGAATGCGGTACTGCAGCCGATGAAGCAGCAAATTACGCAGATCAGTCTGTCGCCGCGATACGCGTGGCAAGTGAAATTGGACAACGGCATGGTGCTGGAACTGGGACGGGATGAAATGCAGCAGCGGCTGCGGCGCTTTGTCGCGGTGTATCCGTACAGTCTGGCCGCGCTGGCGCGGCCGGCCAGTCACGTGGATTTGCGCTACCGCAACGGGTTTGCGGCACAAATGGCAGGCAATGTTTGAATTGGCAGCAAGGAGCAACGATGAGTAAAAACAGAGAGAGCAAGAACTTGATCGTGGGGCTGGACATCGGCACGTCGAAGATAGCGTGCATCGTCGCCGAGATCAGGCCGGAAGGCACGCTGGAAGTGATCGGTGCGGGTTTGCACCAGTCTTCGGGCATGAAGAAGGGCATGGTGGTGAATATCGACGCCACTGTGGCCGCCATTCAGCGCGCACTGGAAGAAGCGGAACTGATGGCGGACTGCAAGATACGCGAGGTGTACACGGGCATCGCGGGCAGTCACATCAAGAGCTCCAACGCCAACGGCATGATCAAGATCAAGGACAAGGAAGTGGCGCATACCGACGTCGTGCGCGCGGTGGAGACAGCCAGTTCGATCAGCCTGCCGGGCGATCAGCAGATTTTGCATATCCTCGAACAGGAATTCAGCATCGACGGACAGGGCGGCATCAAGAAGCCGCTGGGCATGAGCGGCATGCGCCTGGAGGTGGAGATCCATATCGTCACCGGTGCCGTGTCTGCAGTGCAGAACATCCTGAAGTGCATCCATCGTTGCGGTCTGGAAGTGAACGAGATGATTTTGCAGCCGCTGGCTTCAAGCAAAGCGGTGCTGGCCGAAGACGAAAAAGAGCTGGGTGTATGCCTGGTGGACATTGGCGGCGGCACTACCGATGTGGCGGTGTTCACCAACGGCGCGATCCGTCACACGGCGGTGATTCCGATTGCGGGCGACCAGATCACCAACGACATCGCGATGGCCTTGCGCACTCCAACCAAGGATGCCGAGGACATCAAGATCAAGTACGGCTGCGCGTTACGCCAGTTGGCGAACGATGCGCCCATCGAAGTGCCCGGCGTGGGCGAGCGCAGTGCACGCATGCTGTCGCGGCAGACGCTGGCCGAAGTGATCGAGCCGCGCGTGGAAGAGTTGTATTCGCTGGTGCAGCAGGAACTGCGCCGCAGCGGCTTCGAGGACTTGCTCTCGTCCGGCATTGTGTTGACCGGCGGCAGTAGCGCCATGCAGGGCATGGTCGAGCTGGGCGAGGAAATATTCCATATGCCGGTACGCATGGGCGTGCCGCGCAATATCGACGGTTTGTCGGACGTAGTGAAAACGCCGCGCTATGCCACTGGCGTGGGCTTGCTGTTGTACGGGTTGGATCAGCATAAGCGCGACGAGGTGGCACGCGTGAATTCGGGATCGTTCAACGATGTATTGGCGAACATGAAGACTTGGTTTCAGCGCAATTTTTAGAGTTCGGTTTCAGGATTGATTTGTATTTTAGATAAGGAGAAAAACATGTTTGAACTGATGGATGCACAGCCGCAAGGCGCAGTGATCAAGGTAGTGGGAGTGGGTGGTTGCGGCAGCAATGCCGTCGATCACATGATCGACCAGGGAGTGCAGGGCGTTGAGTTCATCACCATCAATACCGATGCGCAGGCGTTGCGCCGCAGCAAAGCGCGGGTGCAATTGCAGATTGGCGCCAACCTGACCAAGGGGCTGGGGGCAGGCGCCAAGCCGGAAATCGGCCAGGCCGCAGCGATGGAAGACCGCGAGCGTATTTCCGAGATCATCAGTGGCGCGAACATGGTTTTCATCACCGCTGGTATGGGTGGCGGGACCGGGACCGGGGCGGCGCCGATCGTGGCACAAGTCGCCAAGGAAATGGGCATCCTCACCGTCGCGGTTGTTACCAAGCCTTTCATATTTGAAGGCAAGCGCATGACGCTGGCGCAAAGCGGTATCGAAGAGTTGGCGACTTATGTCGACTCGCTGATCATTGTGCCGAACGCCAAGCTGATGGAAGTGCTGGGTGGCAAGACCACGCTAGCGGAGGCGTTCAAGGCGGCAAATGGCGTACTGCAGGGAGCGGTGGCGGGAATCGCGGAAGTGATCAATGTTCCCGGCATGGTCAACGTGGACTTCGCCGACGTATGCACGCTGATGTCCGAAAACGGCATGGCCATGATGGGTGCGGCCACTGCTTCCGGCGAAGGCCGTGCGCAACGCGCTGCCGAACAGGCCATCGCCAGCCCATTGCTCGAGGATGTGGATTTGTCTGGCGCACGCGGTGTGCTGGTCAACATTACCTCCAGCAGCAGCCTGACCCTGGAAGAGTTGCACGAAGTCATGAACTGCTTCCAGTTTGCCGCTTCCGAAGCGACCGTGATCGTCGGTTCGGTATTTGACGAAAACATGGGCGAAGAATTGCGCGTGACCATTGTCGCGACCGGCTTGGGAGCGCCGCTTGCGCGCAAGCAGCCGAAGCCGGTGCTGGCCTATGAGAAACAACAGCGCACCGGAACGCATGATGTGCCGCTGGTGAATTACAACGAACTGGACATGCCTGCGGTGATTCGCACCGGACGTCATCGCGAAGCAGTGGAAGCGATGAAGCAATCCGGCGTAGATCCGCTTGATATTCCTTCGTTCCTGCGCAAGCAGGCGGACTGACAGGGGGCGAAGTGAAACGGCGCGGCAACGGGCTTGCCGTTCGCTTGTGTTAAACTTCGCGCCTGATTAGCCGGTAATTTGAAATGGTCAAGCAACGCACATTGAAGACGACGGTGCAGGCGACGGGAGTCGGTCTGCATACCGGAGAGAAGGTCTACCTGACCTTGCGTCCGGCTGCCATCGACAGCGGCATCATGTTTCGGCGCGTCGACCTGGCGCATCCGGCGGATATTCCCGCCGAGGCGCATGCGGTCAACGATACGCGGCTTTCCACCTGCCTCGAAGCGAACGGCGCGCGCGTGGCGACGGTGGAGCATCTGATGTCGGCGCTGGCCGGTCTGGGCATCGATAACGCCATTGTCGAACTGACTAGTCCCGAATTGCCCATCATGGATGGTAGTGCGGGCACATTCGTATTTCTGCTGCAATCGGCGGGTATCGTCGAACAGGCAGCAGCCAAGAAATTCATCCGCATCAAAAAAACCCTGGAAGTGAAAGACGGCGACAAATGGGTACGTTTCGAGCCGTACAACGGTTACAAACTCAACTTCACCATCAATTTTGCCCACCCGGTGTTTGCCAATACCAAACAGAATGTGACCGTGGATCTGGGCTTGCAGTCCTATATAAAGGAAGTGAGTCGAGCCCGCACTTTCGGTTTCATGCAGGAAGTTGAATACATGCGCTCGCAGGGATTGGCGCTGGGCGGCAGCCTGGATAACGCAATCGTGATGGACGAATACCGCGTCATCAACCCTGACGGGCTGCGTTTTGAGGATGAATTCGTCAAACACAAGGTGCTGGACGCTATCGGCGACCTGTATCTGCTCGGTCATCCGCTGATCGGCGCTTTTTCCGGCCATAAATCCGGCCATGCCTTGAATAATGCCCTGTGTCGGGCCTTGCTGGCCGACGAAACCGCGTGGGAATTCACTACGTTCGAGAAGCCTGAGGAGGCTCCTGACTTCCTTCGCCTGCAATTACAGGCGGCTTAAAACAAGCACAGCGATGCTCATTCGCCTCGCTCTGCTGATATCCATACTGCTGATCGTCGGCTCCACCATCATGTTTCTGTTCACCCGGGATGAGCGATATTCGCGTTTTGCCCGGCAAGTTGCACGCTTTATCATTTATGTTCTGCTTATTTTCGGGGTTCTATATATGGCCGAACGCTTCGGCCTGGTAGCCTGGGTAATGTAATTCGTCATTGGGAGCGTTTGGCCAAACGGCGCAAAGCGTTCTTGAGCGGGGAATCGGCCAGGTTCTGGTCCAATTCGTTCAGCGCATCCCGGGCGGCCTTTCCCAGTTTGCGGGGTTGGGGCGGTATAACAGGGTTGGAATTGGCAACTTGCACCTTTATTTGTATTCCAGTAACCTCGCATCCCCTTGCTTGAAAAAGGGAAATTAATTCAGAGGTCATCTGGCGCAGCTTGGCTGCCACCGCGCCATTGGTGGCGGCTATAACCACCGCCTGTCGGTTCAGTTGTAACACGTAGCTGCTATTTTTCAGGGAAGGCGGTACGATATTGTCAAAATGTCGTTGCAGGGCCAAGAGTTGCTCAGCTTTGCTCGAAAGTTGCCGTAACTCCAGGTTAGAGGCCAGGTAGGCTTTCAGACGATGTGGCACGGTAGGTTCAGGGGTTGCGTCATTTAGGGGGATTGCATGAATGTTATTCTAGTTTCCAACCGGTTTGCAAAAGCTCGCAGCATTACGCTGACAGGTGTGCATTTGACCTTGTTGACAATGCTGGCTGCGGCGCTATTTGTCGGCGCGGTATTCGCGGCGCAATACGCCATTGTACGTTTTCAGCCGGGATTGATGAGTAACGAGATGCGCGCCTGGATGGCCAGCGCACAACAGGACGAGCAACAGAAACAGCAGGCTTACCTGCGCAAAAGCCTGGATACGATGGCAATGCGCCTTGGCCAGATGCAGGCACAAGTGTTGCGTCTGGATGGGCTGGGTGCTCGCCTTGCCAAGCTTACGGGCATGAAACCACAGGAGTTTTCCTTCGACAAGCTGCCCGCTCAAGGTGGCCCCTATCTGCCGGCCCCGTTGCAACAGGAAATCTCACTGACCAGCATGCAACAGCAAATGACTGAATTGAATGTATTGCTGAGCGATCGTAGCGACAAACTGGTGGCGCTCGAGACCATGCTGATGCAGGACAAGTTGAGCAAGAAGCTGCTACCTTCCGTCGCGCCCATCAAGGATGCCTGGTATTCCTCCAATTTTGGCTGGCGTATTGACCCGTTTACCGGCAAAAACGCCATGCATGAAGGGGTGGACTACATGGTTCCGGAGGGCACGCCTATAAATGCCTCGGCCGGCGGTATGGTCGTGTATGCGGACACCCATCCGCAGTATGGTAATATGGTCGAGATTGACCACGGCAATCAGGTGATTACGCGCTATGCGCATGCCTCAAAGCTACTGGTCAAGGTTGGGCAGATGGTGCGGCGCGGGCAGGAAATCGCCATATCGGGTAGCACAGGCCGTTCTACCGGTCCGCACCTGCACTTTGAAGTCAGGTACAAAGGCATGGCCCAGAACCCGGTTCGCTTCCTAGAAAAAGCCAAGAGTTAAGCTTATAGGTTTTGCAGAAGGGTGAGGTGACTGCCTCACCCTTTTTTATTTGTTGGTAGCAAAAAAGAAAATAACAGCATGATCTCCAAAATATTGAAGTCCATATTCGGCAGTCGTAACGACCGCCTGCTCAAACAGTACCGTCAGACCGTCACGCGCATCAATGCGCTGGAAGCGCAGATTGCCGCTTTGTCGGACGACGAGTTGCGTGCCAAAACGGCGGAATTCAAGCAGCGCGTGCAACAGGGTGAATCGCTCGATGCGATCTTGCCGGAAGCATTCGCCGTCGTGCGCGAAGGCAGCAAGCGCGCCTTGCAGATGCGCCATTTCGATGTGCAGCTGATCGGCGGCATGGTGCTGCATTACGGCAAGATCGCGGAAATGCGCACCGGCGAAGGCAAGACGCTGATGGCGACGTTGGCGGCTTACCTGAATGCCCTGTCTGGCAAGGGCGTGCATGTGGTGACGGTGAACGATTACCTGGCGGCACGCGACGCCGAATGGATGGGCAGGCTGTACAAATTCCTTGGGCTGTCGGTTGGCGTCATCCTGACCAGCATGGAACATGCGGACAAACAGGTCGCCTATAACTCCGACATCACTTACGGTACCAACAACGAATTCGGTTTCGATTATCTGCGCGACAATATGGCGGCAAACGCCGAGGATCGCTTCCAGCGCGGGCTGAACTTCGCCATCGTCGACGAAGTTGACTCCATCCTGATCGATGAAGCGCGCACGCCGTTGATCATTTCCGGGCAGGCTGAAGACAACCTGGATATCTATATGGCGATGGATAAACTGGCGCCGAATCTGAAGCGCCAGCCCGACGAAAATTCGCCCGGCGATTATTACGTCGATGAAAAGAATCACCAGATTCTTCTCTCCGAATCCGGCCATGAGCACGCCGAACTCATGCTGGCACAGGCAGGCATGCTGCCAATCGGAGGCAGTCTGTACGACCCGGCCAATATCACGCTGATCCATCATTTGTATGCCGCCTTGCGCGCGCATAACCTGTTCCTGCGTGACCAGCACTATGTGGTGCAGAACGGTGAAGTAGTGATCGTGGACGAATTCACCGGACGCTTGATGTCCGGTCGACGTTGGTCAGACGGTTTGCACCAGGCTGTGGAAGCCAAGGAAGGTGTGGAGATCCAGAAAGAGAACCAGACTCTGGCCTCGATCACCTTCCAGAATTACTTCCGCATGTACAACAAGCTGTCCGGCATGACCGGTACGGCGGACACCGAAGCTTATGAGTTCCAGACTATTTATAACCTGGAAACGGTGATTATCCCGCCGCATCGTCCGACCGTCCGCAAGGACATGATGGACAAGGTCTTTCTCAGCACCAACGAGAAATTTACGGCAGTCATCGCCGACATCCGTGATTGCTACGAGCGCGGACAGCCAGTGCTGGTTGGTACGACTTCGATCGAGACTTCCGAACTGCTTTCCGGAATGCTGGATAAAGTGAAGTTGCCCCACCAGGTACTGAACGCCAAGCAGCATGCGCGCGAGGCCGAAATCGTGGCGCAGGCGGGCAGTCCGAAAATGATCACCATTGCCACCAACATGGCGGGTCGCGGTACCGACATCGTACTGGGTGGCAACGTGGAGAAGCCCATCGAACTGGTGCGCATGGATGACAGTCTGGATGTTGCAGCCAAGGAACAGCGCATCACCGAATTGCGCGCCCAATGGCAGCCCGTTCATGAGCAAGTGGTTGCCAGCGGCGGTCTGCATATCATTGGTACCGAGCGTCACGAATCGCGCCGCGTGGATAACCAGTTGCGCGGACGTTCCGGACGTCAGGGCGACCCCGGCTCCAGCCGTTTCTACCTGTCGCTGGAAGACCCGCTGTTGCGCATCTTTGCTTCCGACCGCGTAGCGGCAATCATGAACCGGTTCAAGCTGCCCGAAGGCGAAGCCATCGAGCACACTTGGGTGACGCGTGCGATTGAAAATGCGCAACGCAAGGTGGAAGCGCGCAACTTCGATATGCGCAAGCAGATCCTGGAATACGACGATGTTGCCAACGATCAGCGCAAGGTGATTTATCAGCAGCGTGCTGAATTGCTGGAAAGCACGGATATTTCCGACACCATCAGCGCGATGCGCGAAGGCGTGCTTGCCGATACCATGGCCGAACATATTCCTCACGGCAGCATGGAAGAGCAGTGGGATGCGCCGAGTCTGGAAAAAGCGCTGGCGGCCGAATTCCAGCTGGATCTGCCGGTGGTGCAGTGGCTGGAGAAAGACAAACAACTGGATGAGGAAGGCCTGCGCATGCGCATAGCACAAGCAGCGCAGGAGCTATATCAGGCCAAGGTCGATCAGGTTGGCGGCGAGGTGATGCACGGCTACGAGCGCATTGTCATGCTGCAAAGCCTGGATCAGCACTGGCGCGAGCATCTGGCGGCGCTGGATCATTTACGCCAGGGTATCCACCTGCGCGGCTATGCACAGAAGAATCCCAAGCAGGAATACAAGCGCGAAGCTTTCGAGCTTTTCGCCACCATGCTGGATGCGATCAAGCGCGATGTGACGCTAACACTGATGAATGTACAGATTCGCAGCGAGGCGGATGTGGCAGCGGCGGAAGCGCCCCACGTTCCGGAAAATGTGCAGTATCATCACGCCGATTACGAAGAAGCGCTGGCATCAACCGACAAACAAACGGACGAACACAAACCGTTTGTGCGCGGGACAGAAAAGGTCGGTCGCAATGACCCCTGCCCGTGCGGTTCTGGAAAAAAATATAAACAGTGCCATGGCAGACTGAACTGATACAACCAACTTCCGGGGAGACAATAATGACAAAAGATGACTTGATCATACAAACCTTGCATAACTCCACCCTGGCGGAAGAGTTGCGCGATTCCGAGATTGATCAACTGGCGAGCCTGATCACTGTGCGCGACTACAAGGCGGGCGAATACCTGCTCAAGCCCGGCGATGCCGTGCTGAAAGATGCGCTGCTGATTCTGGGCAGCGGTGATGTGGAAGCGACCGCCAATACGGGCGGCGAACAAATGACCCTGCACATGCTCCAGGCAGGCGACTTGGCCGGCATCATCGGTTTTGTGGGCGGCAATGTGATGCAAATCAGTGCTGTCACCCAGGCCAAGACAGACAGCAAAGTGCTCGTGCTGGAACGTTCCAAGCTCGAGTCGTTGATCAACACGCACCCGGCCATTGTGTATTACGTGATGCGCGGCATCGTGCGCTATGTGCATGGCATCGTCCGCCGCATGAACACGCAGTCGGTTGAAATGAGCAACTATATCTACAAGACAAAAGGTCGTTTTTAAAGGAAGTATAGAATGCCGGTGAATCTCTCCACGCCCGTTGCGGCACAACTGTTGCCCGTTGCGGGCGTTTCTTTGGGTACGGCGGAAGCGGGTATCAAGCGTGCCGCGCGCAAGGATTTGCTGGTGATCAAACTGGACGAAGGCACAAGCGTTGCAGGTGTGTTCACCTCCAACCGTTTCTGCGCAGCGCCCGTCACCGTGGCACGCGAACACCTTGCGGCAGGCAAAGGTATCCGCGCATTGGTTGTGAATACCGGCAATGCCAATGCTGGCACCGGAGAGCAGGGAATGGCCGCCGCGCGTGCCACCTGCGCCGAATTGGCCAAGTTTCTGGGCTGCAAGCCAGAGCAGGTGCTGCCTTATTCAACCGGCGTCATCATGGAGCCGTTACCGGTTGAAAAAATCATCGCCGGCATGCCGCAAGCGATCAGCAACCTGAAAGCCGACAACTGGTTCGACGCGGCCCACGCCATCATGACCACCGACATCGTCGCCAAGGCAGTGAGCAGGCAGGTGCAAATCAACGGCAAGAATGTCACTGTCACCGGCATGTCCAAGGGCTCCGGCATGATTCATCCCAACATGGCCACCATGCTTGGTTACATTGCCACTGATGCGGCCATCGCGCAACCGCTGCTGCAGCAAATGGTGAGCGAAGCCGCCAACCGTTCGTTCAACTGCATCACCGTGGACGGCGACACCTCCACCAACGACGCGCTGATGTTGATTGCCACCGGCAGGAGCGGTGCCATCATCGATGCTGCGAACCGGGCTGCCATGCAAGCCGTGGTTACCGAAGTGGCCACGCTGCTGGCGCAAGCCATTGTGCGCGACGGCGAAGGTGCAACCAAATTCATCACCATCAAGATCGAGGGTGGCAAGGACGAGGCCGAGTGCAAAAAGATCGGCTACGCCATCGCGCATTCTCCCCTGGTCAAAACCGCATTCTTCGCTTCCGATCCCAACCTTGGGCGCATCCTTGCTGCCATTGGTTATGCAGGCGTTACAGACCTCAATGTTGATGTTCTCAAGCTATATCTGGACGACGTGCTGGTGGCGGAAAATGGCGGACGTGCGGAGAGTTATCAGGAAGAAGACGGACAGCGCGTGATGAAGCAGAGCGACATTACTATCCGTGTGGTGCTGAATCGCGGGGTGGTGAACGCGACGTTGTGGACGTGTGATTTTTCTTATGATTATGTGAAGATTAACGCGAGTTATCGCAGTTAGTTCGCTTTCATCAGCCCGTTCGGCCTGAGCTTGTCGAAGGGTGTAGTTTGGTCTGGTGCTAACACCGTCGGGGGTAGCCCGACAGCTAGTCACTTTTTCTTGCTTCGCCAAAGAAAAAGTAACCAAAAAGAAGGCGACCCCAGCGCGCCGCCCCTGCGGGGTCCCCTGCGTTGCTCGACTGGTCAGGCCTCCTCATAAACTCGCACGACCCGCTAACGCGGTCACGTGCTCAAACATATTCGTCGGACTACCCCTGACCAGCCTGCGCTACTCGGCGGCGCACAGGGGAAGTGGGTGGCTATGCAGATAAAAGGTTTTACTCATGGACAAACTTGATCGTTTCCTTAATCGCGCCGAAGGCCTGCTAGCCCGTCTGGAAAACTTCCTTCCCGGTGCGCAACCGCAAGCACCCGATTGGCAAGCTGCCGCAGCCTTTCGCTGGGACCACCAGCAACGCACGTTGCATCCCGTTCCAAACTTCCAGCGCATCGCGCTCTCTGACCTTCTCGGCATCGACGACCAGAAGCAGCGCATCCGGCAGAATACGCTGCAATTCGTGCGCGGCGGCACGGCGAACAATGTGCTGCTGTCCGGCGCGCGCGGCACGGGTAAGTCGTCGCTGGTCAAAGCGCTATTGAACGAATACGCGGCGCAGGGGCTGCGCGTGATCCAGATCGACAAACAGGGCTTGATCGACCTGTCGCACATCGTTGGGCTGGTGCAGGGGCGTGCCGAGCGCTTCATCCTGTATTGCGACGATCTTTCCTTCAATGCCGACGAACCCGGCTATCAATCGCTTAAGGCCGCGCTGGATGGTGATCTGGTGGCGTTCTCCGATAATCTGCTGATCTACGCGACATCCAACCGCCGCCACCTGATGCCGCAATCCATGCAGGATAATCTCGGCACCAAATACATCGGCGACGAAGTGCATCCGGCGGAGAGCGTAGAGGAGAAGGTCTCGCTGTCCGAACGGTTCGGTTTATGGATTTCGTTCTATCCGTTTACTCAGGATGAATATCTGGCGGTGGCAGCGCATTGGCTGGCGCATCATGGGTGGAAGCAGGGCATGGCAGATGAGGTACGCACAGCGGCATTGCAGTGGTCGTTGATGAGAGGAGCGAGAAGCGGAAGGGTGGCGGGGCAGTTTGCCAAGGATTGGTGCGGGAGGATGTAGCGCATCTCCATTCATGCATAGCTTGCCGAAGGGGCTCCGTGCGGAGGCGGGGCATTCACCGCGTACCCCCAATGATGTTGTTTAAGCCAGGAAAATACGATGAAGAAAATAATGGTTACGCTGACGGCGATTGCTCTGTTGGCAAGCATTACGATGAACGCGAATGCAGTAACAGTAATGGATGCCCCATCTTGTTCAGAATGGAATCCAAAAGAAGCAACGCATAGAATATGGATAGAAGCTTTTTTATCCGGAATAGCTATTGAGAGAAACGACGATTTTCTCAAAAAAGTGAAACTCGAGAAAATAATTCAATGGGTTAACAGTTATTGCAAAGCCAATCCTAAAGGCGAAGTGACTGTGGCTGGCGTTCAATTATCTCTGGAGTTGACGGCGCAGCATAAGTCCGTTCCCCGTTAACTATCCCGCCCATCATAGGCTGGTAGGGTGGTGACATTGTGCTCGCGCGGTGATTTTGATTGTTGGGCATCGCTACGCTCAATCCAGCCTATATGCAGAAAGTTAAAGACGCACGGTGAATTCCAAACCCGAAAAGACAAGGATTCTTGAAGTCTCCGCCGCTGTTCTCCAGCGGCCAGACAACACCTTCCTTCTCGCTCAACGCCCTCCCGACAAAATCTGGGCCGGCTACTGGGAGTTTCCCGGTGGCAAGATCGAGCCGGGCGAGACGCCCTACCACGCTCTGGTGCGCGAGCTACAAGAGGAACTCGGCATCACCGTTCAGACCGCCTACCCTTGGCTAACTCGCGTCTTCACCTATCCACATGCGACAGTGCGTCTCAATTTCTTTAGGGTGACGGCATGGAGCGGCGAACTGCATCCGCACGAAGGCCAGCAATTTTCCTGGCAACATCCGACCCAAGTCACCGTCAGTCCTGTCCTTCCGGCTAATACCCCCATCCTGCGGGCACTGGAATTGCCCACTTTATATGCCATCAGCAATGCTGCCGAGCTTGGCGTAGAGCCATTCCTTGAAAGGTTGCAAGCCAGTCTGGATGGGGGGCTGCGCCTGGTTCAATTGCGCGAAAAACATTGCTCACATGACGAGTTGCGCAAGTTGGTTCTAAGAGTGGTGGCAATGGCACATGCGCGCGGTGCAAATGTGTTGCTGAATGGCGATGTAACTCTGGCACAGGAAGTGGGAGCGGATGGAGTGCAGTTGACCGCAAAGCAACTTGCCGAATTTACTCAGCGGCCTGCTTTGGATTGGTGTGGTGCTTCATGCCACAACGTTGAAGAACTGCGTTGTGCTGAGAAACTGGGCTGCGATTTTGCGTTGTTGAGTCCGGTGTTGCCAACCCGGTCGCATCCCGGTGCTCAGTATCTGGGTTGGGAAAAGTTCGCAACTATCGCCGCTGGCGCATCTATTCCGGTGTATGCCTTGGGTGGTTTAACACAGGAGGATATGCAGGCCGCCTGGCAACACGGTGCGCACGGTATTGCTCTGTTACGTCAGGCCTGGTGACCTTCGTCCGGTAATTCCTGCTCGCGCTGTTCAACGCGATATTCCTCGTTGGCCCATTTCCCCAGATCGATGAGTTTGCAGCGTTCGCCGCAGAACGGGCGGAAGCGGTTATTGGTATCCCATACCATTTCCTTGCCGCATTGCGGGCAGTTTACGACGGGGGGCTTGCTCATTGCAGGGAACAGAAGGTCAGGTCAAAAGCCACATCCTGGTCGTAGAGAGAGGTTTTGGCGGTGTACTTGGCCTCGACGAAACGGATGTTGAGCGCATATTTATTGGCGCTGATTTCGGGGATGCAGGGTAATTCGGTATTGAGCGAGATGCGCAGCATCTGCGCCACACGACCGCCCTGCATTTGCTGAAAACTGCCGTGAAAAGCTGTGAAATGGTGAATCTTGCCGCTTTCGCGCAATAGTTTGAGCAGGATAGTGATGCCGTCGCGCAAGGGCAGCATGGGGCCGAGCCAGACATCCAGACTGTTGCGGCGGTGTTCGGCACTCTGGTGCTGCCAGTAATGATAGGAGGGGAGGTCAAATTCGCAGACGCCACCGGGAATGCAGGCACGCTGTTTGATTGCCATCAGCCATTCATCGTCGCGCAAATGCTGGCCGATTTTGCCGCTCATTTTTTGGAGTCCGGAGCAGGCATTTTCGATTTCGCCGAGTACGGTTTCCAGCGCGTCTTCCAGTATCTCGGGGTTGTTATGCAGCGCATTCAGCGCTTTTTTCTGGCGGTCCAGTTCCAACAGCAGGTCGGATTTGAGGTCAGCGCGACAGGCGACTTCGAGTATTTCGAAAAGTACGCCCAGCGCGGCATGATGATCCGGGCTTTCGTCGCTGTCGATAAAACGGCCGATGCGAAAGAAGAGATCCTCAAGACGCAGCATCGTGCGCACTCGTTCATTAAGAGGAAACTCGTAGCTGATCACTTTCGCCTAACCGGGACGGGGTTTGATTGGTTGCGAAAGATATAGGCAGTACTGCTTGACGTCAATCGCTTTCAGCGGCTAAAGCAGATAAACGGCGGTGCATTCCGACGACTTGCTTTTTCAGGTCGTCCAGACTGCCGTTGTTGAGGATTTTTTCGTCAGAAAACGTCAGCCGGGCTTCCCGGTCTAGCTGCTGCGCCATGATGGCGCGCACGGCGACTTCATCCAGTCGGCTGCGCTGCATGGTGCGCCTGATCTGAGATTCTTCCGGGCAGTCTACGGCAATTACTCGATGTAGCCAGTCGGAATAGCGGCGGTTCTCGAACAGCAGGGGTACGACGACCAGGGTATAGGGCGCGTCGGTTGGACTCGCTGCCTGCTGTTTGGCTTTCACCAGGATGAGCGGGTGCAGGATTGCTTCCAGCCGCTTCTTTTCGTCGGGATGGCTGAAGACGAGTTCGCGCATCGCGGCCCGATTCAGCGCGCCATCCACATCAATAACGCCAGTCCCGAAGGCTTCGCGCAATGCCGGAATGGCTGTACCCCCGGTTTGCGTCAACTGGCGCGAAATGAGATCGGTGTCGATGATGCGTACGCCGAGTTCGGCAAACATGTCTGCGACCGTGCTTTTGCCGCTACCGATGCCTCCCGTCAGTCCGACCAAATAGTTCACGGGGCCAGCAGTTGCAAATAACTTTGGGTCAGCGCCTGTCCCCAGAACAGCGCGATTAGTCCACCGCCGGCCAGATAAGGCCCGAAGGGAATGGGGATGTTGCGGCCATGTTTGGCGAATACGATGAGGACGATGCCGATCACGGCGCCGACCACCGAGGAGAGCAAGATGACCAGCGGCAACATGGTCCAGCCTAGCCACGCGCCGATGGCGGCAAGCAGCTTGAAATCGCCGTAGCCCATGCCTTCCTTGCCGGTGGCAAACTTGAAGACCCAGTACACGATCCACAGCACAAGATAGCCAATCACCGCGCCGAGGACGGCATTCGGCAAAGAAGTGAATGCCCCGTTCAGGTTGAGCAGCAGGCCCAGCCAGAGCAAAGGCAGGGTGATGTCGTCGGGAAGAAGCTGGCTATCGAAGTCAATGAAGGTAAGCGCGATGAGTGCCCATACAAACACGATGGCGGCGAGTCCGGCAAGCCCGAAACCGAAATGCCATGCAGCAAAGGCACTCAATATGCCGCTAATCGCCTCGACGACGGGATAGCGCGGCGAGATGGCGACGCCGCATCCTTTGCATTTGCCGCGCAGAAACAGGTAGCTCAGCAGCGGGATGTTCTCAATCGCACTGATGGCGTGACCGCAGTGCGGGCAGGCGGATCTGGGCACCACCAGGTTGTAACGGGGCGCCGGCTCCGTTGTCTGTCCATTCAATTCTTCACATTGCGCGTGCCAATCGCGTTCCATCATTTTTGGCAAGCGGTGAATGACGACGTTAAGAAAACTGCCAATCATGAGTCCCACAATACCGGCGAGGGCGGTGAAGAACGACGGGGAGGTCTGTAGAAGAAGCAGCATTTGTTCACCTTGCATATAAAAAAGGCGCGGACAAGCCGCGCCTTGCCGGCGGGAGGGGGGGTTATACCACTTGTCCCAATTTGAAGATTGGCAGATACATCGCAATCACCATGCCGCCGATAAGTGTACCCAGCACCACCATGATGACAGGTTCCATCAGACTGGAAATCGCCGCAACGGCATCGTCCACTTCACCTTCAAAGAAGTCGGCCACTTTCGACAGCATGCTATCGAGCGCGCCTGATTCTTCGCCGATGGCGACCATTTGCAGCACCATGCTCGGGAATTGTTCGGTGTTCTGCATGGCGACGGTGAGGCTGGTACCGGAAGTGACTTCACGCTGGATGGCCTTGGTCGCATCGTAATACACTGCGTTGCCTGCTGCACCCGCTACCGAATCGAATGCCTCGACGAGGGGCACGCCGGCAGCAAACATGGTGGCCAGCGTGCGCGACCAGCGTGCAATTGAGGCCTTGCGCACCAGCGGGCCGAAAATCGGGACTTTGAGCATCAACTGATCCATGCGCCGCTGCATGGTTTTGTTGCGATTCCATGCATAGAAGAATCCGTACACGCCGCCGCCGACAATGGTGAAAATAGCCCACCAATACGCCACGAAGAAATCGGAAACAGCCATGACCACGAGTGTCGGACCGGGCAAGTCAGCCCCAAAGCTGGAAAATAACTTCTTGAATGCCGGGATCACGAAGATCATGATGACCGCAGTAATGACAAAGGCGATGACGATAATGGAAATCGGGTAGAACAAAGCTGACTTGATCTTGCTTTTAATAGCCAGAATCTTTTCCTTGTAGGTCGCCAGGCGATCCAGCAGGGTGTCCAGAATACCGGCAGCTTCACCCGCTCCCAGCAGGTTGCAATACAAGTCGTCGAAGTAGAGCGGGAACTTGCGGAACGATTGCTGCAAACTGCTACCTGTTTCCACGTCGGTTTTGATGTCGAGCAGCAAACGCGAAACGGCGGGATTGTCATGCCCTTTACCGACGATGTCGAAAGCTTGAAGTAACGGTACGCCGGACTTCAACATGGTAGCGAGCTGGCGTGTGAACAGCGTGATGTCTTTTTCGGTAACCTTGCCTCCGCCGGTAGAGGACTTCTTGATTTTGGTGACTGTGATACCCTGGCGACGCAAGTGAGCAGAGACGCTAGCCTCACCTGCACCGCGCGTATCACCTTTGACGACCTTGCCGGTTTTGTCTTTGCCTGTCCAGGTGAATTGGAATTCTTTGATCTTTTCTGGTTTTGCTGTAGCCATCGTGTGACCTCGATTCAGAAACTGTCATGGCGAACTTCTTGCCAATCGTTAATATGTTTGCCGATGCGACAGATTATAAAGGACTTTTGTATGATGCATCGCTTTACTCTCTTTGTAAAGGCTGGCGCGGCTGTGCCGGAAACAGCCGCGCGACTTTGACTGCACGATCCTGCGTCTGGATGATTTCAATAGGGTACTCGCCTATTTTCAGGCTGGTGCCAGCCTCCGGGATATCCTGCAAGTGTTCCAGAATCAGCCCGTTAAGCGTTTTTGCCTCTCCCAAGGGAAAATGCAGTCCCAGTTTGCGATTCAGGTCGCGCAGGCTGCTGCTGCCTTCCAGTAGCAGACTGCCGTCGTCCTGACGCAGATATTTTCCGGTCTGGGCCGGTGATTGAGTGGTGAAATCGCCGACGATTTCTTCCAGGATGTTTTCCAGCGTGACCAAACCGAGCAATTCGCCGTATTCATCCACCACCAGTCCCATGCGTGTCTGGCGTTCCTGAAATTGCTGCAATTGTTTAAGCAGGGGCGTATCGGAAGGGATGAAATAGGCGTCCTGGAGTATTTCGCGCAATTGTGCGGAGTCCAGCACCTCTTCCAGCAACAGCGGCAACACGCGCTTGATGTGCAGGATGCCGACGACGTTGCTGGGGGTTTCGGCATACACCGGCAATAAGGTGTGATGGCAGGTAATGATCTGCTGGCGCAACTCGGCAGGCTCGGCATCGACGTTCAACGCTTCGATCTGGTTGCGCGGGATCATCACATCGTTCACCGTGATGCGTTCCAGATCGACCAGATTCAGCAGCATCTTTTGGTGTTTGCGCGGCAGGAAGTTTCCGGCCTCCAGCACCAGCGAACGCAATTCTTCCAGGCTCATTTTGTGATGGCTATGATCGGTCTGTATCTTGATGCGCACCAGCCACAACATGCCGCGCACCAATGCAGTGGCGATGGACACCACCGGATAGAACAGCTTGATGATGACCGCCAGGACATAACTGGATGGCAATGCCATGCGCTCGGCATGGCTGGCGGCGACGACCTTGGGCATGATCTCGCTGAAAACCAGGATCGTGAAGGTGACGGCCAATGATCCGATCAACAGCGCAGTGCTGTTGTCATGCCCGAACAGGCGTAACACGATGATCTCGGCCAAGGTTGCGGCGGCTACATTGAGCAGCGTATTACCCAACAGGATTGAGCCAAGCAGCTTGTCAGTCTGCGCGAGAAGTTTTGTGGTGAGCCTGGCGCTTTTGTTGCCTTTGCGTACCAGATGATTCAGCCGGTAACGATTGATGGCCATCATGCTGGTTTCGGACGCAGAGAAGAATCCCGAGCAAATCAGGATGATGAGCAGGGCGGTGAACAGCGTGCCCAGTGAGAAATCGTCCAAAGCGAACAGCCTTTACGAATGCGATTCTTGGAGTATCTGGTAGGGGGAGGAGAGTGTCAACCGCATGGACGCATCACCATTCCTTGAACACGACGCCTATGCCGATCGTTGACTGCCAGTGGTTGTAGTCAATCAGGCTGTCGCCATAACCGGTGGTCAGCTGAAAATTGAGTTGGGAAGACTTGCCGATTCTGAACGGACTGGCCCAGTCCAGCTGCAGAAACCCCTTGTGTCCGTGCGGATTGAGGTTGCTGCGAATCAGCATGATGACTTCATCGTCCCGTTCCGGCAGCCAGTGGACGGACAGTTCGGCGCGTCCGATATATTGGGTCAAATCGGGGTTGTCATCCTTGCCAGGACTTTCGGGCAATCGCCACCAACTGCGTCCCATTACATAGATATCCTCCCATTCCCAGCCACCCTGCAGATACAGTCGATTCCAACTGCGCGAATCCGGGTTGTTGCGGCCATTCGACTGATGAGCAAAACCGAGATTGAGCAATTTCCATCCTTGCGCGTTTCCCGTACCGAACGTGCCGATGAGTTCAGGCTCATAGTTTGATTCGCGGAAGGGTGAAGAGTCGCTCACGTTGAATGCTTGCCAATAGGACTGCTGTGTGAAAGCGCCCCACAGCCGGAAATTCTTGAAGCCCAGAAATTCCAGATCGCGGTAGTTACCTACCTCCGATTTGGCGCTGAACTGGAATTTTATCTCCTCCTTCTGGTAGGGGTAAGGCGTCTGCACCGTATGGTTTGGCGCTGGTGAGCTTGGGGAGTCGTTGATGCTGGACGTATGGCGAATCAACAGATAATTTTTGCGATAAGGCTCGAGATGGCGTATGCCGCTCACATCGGGGTTTCCCAAGCCATCCAGATCCCAGGCTTGAGTCAGATAGCTGCGCGGCGGCGGTTTGATAGTGGCAGCTTGGTCGTAACACTTCAGCCTGTCATTCTTGTTCACGATGCTGGAGCACGCTTCCATGGCCGAATTCTCGGCATGGGCAAAACCGGCGAAGAACGTATAAATGAAAGTGAAGGCAAAGGCGCGACGCATGGCGTTTTTATCGTGCAGCGCGACGATATGCCCAAACCATCATTGCGATACCCGCCAATACCATCGGCAGGCTCAGCCACTGTCCCATGCTGATGCCGAACGTCATCAGCCCGAAAATGCCATCATCCGGATTGCGCGTGAATTCGCCGATGAAGCGGAAACTGCCGTAACCGATGAGGAACAGACCGGACACGGCACCCATCGGACGCGGCTTGCTGGAAAAGAACCACAGCAGGGTGAACAAGGCGACGCCTTCCAGCGCGAACTCATACAACTGCGAAGGATGGCGCGGAACATTGTCTACCTGCGGAAATATCATGGCCCACGGCACATCGGTGGGGCGGCCCCATAATTCGCCGTTGATGAAATTGCCGAGCCGTCCGAAGGCCAGACCCGGCGGAACCAGCGGTGCGATGAAATCCATCAGTGCCAGCCACTGGATTTTGCGGCTGCGCGCGAACAGAACCATTGCCGCCATTACACCGAGGAATCCGCCGTGGAACGACATGCCGCCTTCCCACACGGCAAGGATCTTTACTGGATGCGAAAAATAATAGCCGGGGTTGTAGAACAGCACCTCGCCCAGCCGTCCGCCCAGCACCACGCCGAGCACGCCGTAGAACAGCAGGTCGTCGAGAAATTTGTCATCCCAGCCGGGCTGGTTCAGCGTGCGCAGGCGTTTTCTGCCCAGCCAGATGAAAACGATGAAACCGAGCAGGTACATCAGCCCGTACCAGTGAATGCCGAAAGCGCCGAGATGGATGGCTACGGGGTCGAATTGGGGGTGGGTCAGCATAGGGCGAATCGGTTAGAATTGGTACGCAGATTATACTTGCTTCAACTATTGAGAGAGACATCATGCCGCAATACCGTTCCCGCACCTCCACCCATGGCCGCAACATGGCCGGCGCGCGTTCCCTGTGGCGCGCCACCGGCATGACCGAAGGCGACTTCGGCAAACCCATTATCGCCGTTGCCAACTCCTTCACCCAGTTCGTGCCCGGCCATGTCCATCTCAAGGACATGGGGCAACTGGTGGCGCGCGAGATCGAAAAAGCGGGCGGCATCGCCAAGGAATTCAATACCATCGCCATCGATGACGGTATTGCCATGGGACATGACGGCATGCTGTATTCGCTGCCGAGTCGCGATCTTATCGCCGACTCCGTTGAATATATGGTCAACGCGCACTGCGCCGATGCGCTGGTGTGCATCTCCAACTGCGACAAGATCACGCCGGGTATGTTGATGGCCGCAATGCGCCTCAATATCCCCGTGGTGTTCGTTTCCGGCGGGCCGATGGAAGCGGGCAAGGTCAACTGGAATGGCAAGACCAAAGGACTGGACCTGATCGATGCGATGGTCGCTGCTGCCGATAGCCGCGTGAGCGACGAAGAAGTGAATGCAATCGAACGTTCCGCCTGCCCGACCTGTGGTTCCTGCTCCGGCATGTTTACGGCAAACTCGATGAACTGCCTGACCGAGGCGCTGGGGCTGAGCTTGCCCGGCAACGGTTCTCTGGTGGCGACTCACGCCGAGCGCAAACAATTATTCTTGCGTGCCGGACGAGTGATCGTCGACTTGGCAAAACGTTATTACGAGCAGGACGATGCATCGGTACTGCCGCGCAGCATCGCCAGCTTCAAAGCCTTTGAGAATGCCATGACGCTGGATATCGCCATGGGCGGTTCGACCAATACCGTGCTGCACCTGCTGGCCATTGCACGCGAGGCCGAAGTGAATTTCACCATGAAAGACATGGATCGTTTGTCGCTCCATGTGCCGACCCTGTGCAAGGTTGCGCCGTCATCCCAATATCACATGGAAGACGTGCATCGGGCCGGTGGTATTGCTGCGATCCTGGGTGAATTGGACCGTGCCGGATTGCTGCACGGCGAGGTTAGTACCGTGCACAGCAAGACGCTGCGCGACGGGCTCAAAGAATGGGACATCGCGCAAACCCAGAGTGAGGATGCAAAGAAATTCTTCCGTGCAGCACCGGGCGGCATTATTACCACCATCGCATTTTCGCAATCCATGTTGTATCCGGATCTGGATGCGGACCGCGCTACCGGTTGCATTCGTGACAAAGCCCATGCCTATTCAAAGGATGGCGGCTTGGCGGTGCTGCACGGCAACATCGCACTCGACGGCTGCATTGTGAAAACGGCAGGCGTGGACGAGAGCATTCTGAAATTCAGCGGACGCGCGCGCGTGTTCGAAAGCCAGGACGCGGCGTCGGCAGGCATTCTCGCCGACCAGATCGTTGCGGGTGACGTGGTGGTGATCCGTTACGAAGGACCCAAGGGCGGCCCGGGCATGCAGGAAATGCTGTATCCGACTTCTTACCTGAAATCGAAAGGCATGGGCAAGGTCTGTGCGCTGCTCACCGATGGTCGATTCTCCGGCGGTACCTCCGGTTTGAGCATTGGTCACGTTTCTCCGGAAGCAGCCAGCGGCGGTGCGATCGGACTGGTGCAGGAAGGCGATCGCATCGAGATCGATATTCCCAAGCGCAGTATCAACCTTGCGATCACGGATGCCGAGTTGTCCGCACGTCGCGCGGCGATGGAAGCCAAAGGCAAACTGGCGTGGAAACCTGTCGAAGTGCGCCAGCGCAAAGTGTCGCAGGCACTCAGGGCCTACGCGGCGATGGTTACATCCGCTGACAAAGGCGCAGTACGAGACGTTTCCCAAGTGGAGAAATAACCGGCTGTACAGATCGTAGGGGGCTGTAGCATGAAAGCCATACTGATTGCGAATCCCAAAGGCGGCAGCGGCAAGACGACGCTGTCCACCAACATTGCGGGCTATCTGGCCGCGCGCGGACAGCGCGTCGCGATACTGGACCTTGATCGGCAAAAATCGGCCACGCAATGGCTGGCGAATCGTCCGCTGCATCTTCCTGCCATAGAGCTGATGCATTCCGAAATTGAAAAGAATATGCCGGTGGACTGGCTGGTGATCGACTCGCCTGCCGGATTGCACGGCAAAAATCTGGACCATGCATTACGACTGGTGCACCGTGTGATTGTGCCAATCGCACCTTCTGCTTTCGACATCCAGGCCAGCCGCGAATTTCTGGAAGTTCTGCACCACGAAAAAACCGTGCGCAAAGGCAAGATATTTGTCGGTGTGGTCGGCATGCGCATGGATCCGCGCACGCGTGCGGCACTCACGCTGGAACAATTCCTGAAAGGGCTGGACCTGCCGATCCTGGCCTATCTGCGTGAAGCCCAGGTTTACGTCAACGCGGCTTTTGAAGGCAAAACCCTGTTCGACCTGCCGCCCTCGCTGGCGCAGCGCGAACTTGAACAATGGGCCTATATGCTGAACTGGCTGGAAATTTCCGACTGAAATTTTTCAACGAAAGGAAAACGACATGACAAGCACTCGCATTACTGCATTGCTGGTTTCAGCATTGATGTTGCTGCTTTACGGTTGCAAGCCGGATACACCTGCACAACAAGCAGGTTCTTCGACAACCGCTGCTGTGCCGTCCGCGGCCAGTCAGGTTCCGGCATCGACCCCGCCTGCCGCGCAATCGGCACCAGCCGCAAGTTCTGGCGAAGTTGATGGGCGCGCACTGGCGCAGAAAAGCGGCTGCTTTACCTGTCACACGATAGAGAAGAAGCTTGTCGGACCTGCCTGGAACGATGTGGCTGCCAAATATCACGGCCAGAAGGACGCGGAAGCCAAGCTGGTTACCAAGGTTGCCAAAGGGGGTAGCGGCGTGTGGGGCACTGTACCCATGCCGCCAAATTCTCCGCGCGTAAATGAGAATGACATCAAAACCTTAGTGCACTTTATCCTGTCGCTGAAGTAGCGGGGGAAATCAATGTCAACGCTGGCATGTACGCCAGCGTTAATGGGCTGGCCACCCCGCAGGTTTGCAAATCAGGCTGGGTTGTTTAGAATGCCGGAGGGGTCGTTTGCTCCGCTCGTATCAAATACTTAGTAGTCAAACCAATAAATGGAGAGAAAATGAAATCTATCGTTATTAGCATGATCGCAGCAGCCGGCCTGATGGTCGCTGGTTCCGCAATGGCAGCTGACATGCCCGATCTGGCCAAGAAGAGCGGCTGTATTGCTTGCCACAAAATCGAAGGCAAGCTGGTAGGTCCGGCCTGGACTGATATCGCCAAGAAGTACAAGGGCGATGCTGGCGCTGAAGCCAAGCTGGAAGCCAAGGTTGCCAAGGGCGGTGCCGGTGTTTGGGGCACGATGCCTATGCCTCCCAATGCTCCCAAGGTTTCGGCAGCAGACATCAAGACCCTGGTTCAATTCATCATGGCTCTGAAGTAAGCTCGAAAACGATGCTTGTAAAAAAGCCGGCTCAAGCCGGCTTTTTTATTGCCTGCAATTTGTCGGCTTACTTTGCCAGCTTGCTGTGCCGGATGGAGTAAGTGAAGTAAACGATCACGCCGAGGGTCAGCCATATGGTAAAGCGCAGCCAAGTCTGCTCAGGGAGAAAGGCCATCAATCCGCCGCAGGACAGCATGCCGAGCAGGGGGAAAAGCGGGTTGAACGGATTCTTGAACGGACGCGGCAGATCCGGTTGGCGGATACGCAATACGATCACGCCCAGGCAGACCAGCACGAAGGCAGCCAGCGTGCCGATGTTGACCAGCTCCGCCAATGCGCCAAGCGGAAACATCCCTGCAGCAAGCGACATGATGATGCCGGTGATGACGATGACACGCACCGGCGTTTGCGTTTCCTGGTTGATCTTGGACAGAAACGGCGATACGAGCCCGTCGCGCGACATGGACAGGATGATGCGGGTCAGCGCGTAATACAGTACCAGCATGACGGTGGTCAGACCGGCGATGACGCCGGTGGCAACCAGCGCCGATGCCCATTTGTAGCCCAACAGTTGCAGTGCATGGGCGACGGGAGAAGAGACGTTCAACTGGGTGTAGGGCACGATACCAGTGAGCAGTCCGGATACGATGATGTAGATCACGGTGCAAAATGCCAGCGAGGCGATGATGCCGATCGGCAGGTCGCGCTGCGGGTTCTTCGCTTCTTCGGCGGCCGTCGAGACCGCATCGAAACCCACATAGGCAAAGAAAACCAGCGAAGCGCCTGCCAATACGCCGGTGGTGCTGCCGTCCGGCAAGGTGTTGAACCAGCCATAGGGCATGAACGGATGCCAGTTCATCGGTTCGACATTGAAGGACGCAATGCTGATGAAAACAATGATGGTCAGTACTTTTACCGACACCATCGCGGTGTTGAGCTGTGCGCTCTGCTTGACACCGATGATGAGCAGCCCCATCAGGAAAAGTATGATGGCAGCGGCAGGCAGGTTGATGATGCCGCCAAGGGATGGCGCCTTGGTAAGCACATCCGGCAACCCGATGCCCATCGCGGAAAGCGCATTGTTGAAATAGCCCGACCATCCGTTGGCGACAGCCGCCACCGACACGCTATATTCCAGCAGCAAAATCCAGCCGATCATCCATGCCACGATCTCGCCCAGCGCAACATAGCTGTAGCCGTATGCGCTGCCGCAACCGCCCACGGTCGCGGCGAGTTCTGCATATGCTAACGCGGCGAACGCACATGCCAGGCCGGAGATCACGAACGAGATCACCACAGCCGGTCCAGATTGATTGGCGGCCGCGATGCCGGTGAGTACAAAAATGCCGGTCCCGATGATGGCGCCGATACCCAGCAGAGTGAGATCGAATGCCGACAGGCATCGCTTCAATTCCGAGGTTTCGGCGAAATCGGTGGCTGATTTGGTGCGGAAAAGACGTTGCAGCATATTATCCCCCTGGTATTTTCGGAAGATTATGCCCGAGAATCCAGTTTTGGCTGTAACACTTTCAGCGACAGCTTCGTTGGTTGCAACGGAGCGGGTTTTCTATCAAGTTACCAACAGGTTGAGTGTCTGTTTATATTTTGAGGCATTCGCGCTTCGGTGGTCATCAGGCATTTCGCCAATAACTCGCCTCTGTGCGGCATTTGTTTCTGCAAACAAGTGTTCATTCTTCCCCGCTAGTGACAAAAGGCACGAACATCGTTTCTGGCGACTTCCAGGTCATACTCGTCGATCTTTGCGCCGTTTCGGTGCTTTACTGCGCCGCTCAGGATGTCCTTGGCGAGGTTGCATCGTGATGCGTCTGATGTCTCATCCACTCTCCCTCCGGAGAGGGAGACGGGATTCTTGTCCGCAGTTGATCTGGATGAATTTCCCGTCAGGTTTTGTTCCTGGCGCAATTGCTTTTGCCTCTGCTGTTCCTGCAAATTCTGCATGAGGGGGTCGTTCGCTTGCGTTGATGTCGGCGCAGACCTGACTTTCAGCTCCGCCGCTTGGGCTTTGTCTGCCGCCTCCTTGCTTTCGGAGTAATGAGTCTGGCCATGTGCATCTACCCATTTATATATGCCGGCATGGCTAGTTGAGGGAACAAACAAGAGCGTCAGACAGACACTAAACAGGTACTGATTTAAGGTTGAAGTTTTCATGGTCAGGATGTGTGTGTTCCCAATAATGTTAACGGGTACGGCAGACGCGTATCATGCGCCCCGGTTTTGAAATCGTCCATGCCCGTTCAGAGAGGATCGTCCGTTACCGCCAGTTGATTTCCTTCGCCGTCAGATTCCCTATGACCACATCGTCCAGGCTTTCGGGGATAGTGGCGCTGGTCTGTGAAACGGGGATGCGTCCCGCCATGATTTCGGCAAAGCGTTGCGGTACAACGGGCTGGAGGTCGGGATTGGCGTAACCTTCCGGGTAGACCGGTTGATTGGTTTCCATATCGTATTTGTCGGTAGCGCCCAGCGTGTGCAGGAACTCGTGGGTGATGATCACATTATTCTGTCTGGCCATATTGCGCGAGGCAAAAAGATTGACCCGCCCGATCAGCCCTTTCTGCAGACCGGTGGAATGATCCAGCGAGGGGGTTTGCGCAGGATCAAAATACAACAGGAACATTTTCACTTGCGTGCCTGGTCCGGTCGTTTCGGCATTTTTGTAAGCCCACCAGCGTATTTTCAGACTCCACAGGACGGCTTCCAGGGCGTTGCCGTTGCGCGGCGGTGCAGGCGGCTGCGTTGCAATGATTCCGCCCAGCCTGATGTCGATGGAAGCATAGGATGAACGACCGTAACGTTCGGCTTCGTCACGCATGAATGTTCTGATCGGTTTGAAATCATCCACCGTCAGGCTGCCCAGATATTTTTCCACATTCTCGCTGCCATCGCCGTTGACGAGGTACATGTTGACCGGCAGTTCATGCTTCCACTCTACCGAACGCATCTTGGTGCGCCATGTGCCATAGGAAACGCCGATCAGGATCAACAACAGAATCAGAATTCGGAATGCTTTAAACATGGCAATGGATTTTTGATGGAATGAACGAAATGTACCGGACCGGGAATATTTTGGCTATCTACACTCAGGATGCTGCGCGTATGAGATCGCTGACCTTCTCGCCGATCATGATGACCGGCGCATTGGTGTTGCCGCTGATCAGCTCAGGGAAGATCGAGGCATCGGCAACGCGCAGTCTTTCAATACCTTTCACACGCAGTTGCGCGTCGACTACGGCGAGCGCGTCGCTGTCCGGCCCCATCTTGCACGTTCCCACCGGGTGATACTGCGTATCGGCGCGGTTGCGGATATCTGCTTCCATGGCGACAACATCGTCGATGCGCACCGGATAGAGCATCTTGCCGCGTATTGGGTCGAATGGCTTTGATTCGATGATGCGTTGCTGTATCTGTCCGCCCTTCACCAGCATCTGCAAATCACGTTCGTCGGATAGATATCGCGGGTCGATCAGCGGGGGCTCGCGCGGGTCGGTGCTGTTGAGTCCCACGATGCCGCGGCTGAAAGGGTGCAGCAAATCGACGTGAGTGGAGAAGCCGTGCCCCAGATGCAGCTTGCGCGCGTGGTCATCCACCATTGCGATGACGAATATCAATTGCAGGTCGGGAAAGTCAACTTCAGGCGACGAGCGAATGAATGCTCCCGCCGTGGCGTAGGCACTACTGATCATGCCGGTGCGATGGCTGTGCCATTCCAGCATCGCGGCAGCAACCTTGGCTACGCCGCGCGCGGAAATGCCGAACGAGGCGGTGTCGTCGGGAGCGCGCCATGCCTGGACATAATCAAGGTGATCCAGCAGATTTTTGCCTACACCGGGTAGGTGATGCACAACAGGAACGCCGAACTTTTGCAATTCGTTTGCATCTCCGATGCCGGAGAGCATCAGCAATTGCGGCGAACCGAAGGTGCCGGAGGACAGGATCACTTCGCGGCGCGCATGAACTTGTCTGAGTTCGCTGCCCTGGTAGTAACTTACCCCCGTGGCATGTCGACCCTCGAAATTCACTTTGGCGGTTACGGCATGCGTCAGCACCTGCAGATTGGGTCGCGACAGGTTGGGCGTGAGATAGGCCTTTGCTGCACTGCAGCGTTCGCCGTTGAGGTGCGTGACCTGATACAGAAACGCGCCTTCCTGCTCGGCGCCGTTGCAATCCGAATTCAGCGGGATGTCATTCATTGCGGCCGCTTCGAGAAACAGCTCGCTGAGGGGACTCTGGAAGCGCTGGTATGTCACATTCAGCGGCCCCCCTTGCCCGTGGAAGTTGTCGTTGAATTGTTCGTTATGCTCGGAACGCCTGAACAGCGGCAACACATCGTCGTAAGACCAGCCCGGATTGCCGAGCGCAGCCCAACGGTCGTAGTCCCTTTTGTTGCCGCGCACATAAAGCATGGCATTGATGGAACTGGAACCGCCCAGTACTTTGCCGCGCGGCTGGTAGCCGCGCCTGCCGTTGAGTCCGGGCTGCGGCACGGTTTCGAAAGCGTAGTTGTGCTTTGTTATCCAGGCCATCGTTGCCACGCCAGCAGGCGCCTGAATCAGCACGCTGTCGTCGGAGCCGCCCGCTTCCAGCAGGCAGACCGTCACGTTCGGGTCTTCACTCAGACGTGCGGCAATTACGCATCCGGCCGAACCGGCGCCAACGATGACGTAATCGAAAGTCTGTTCACTCATCTTTCTTCTTTAGCGATGGATCAGCCTTGCCGAGGAAAAATCCCAGCGTCAGGCGCTGCACGAGATTGCCATACGGCGGATAAAACCATTGTGAAGGGAAGAAACGCTGGCGCTTGAATACGGTCCTGGCGTGCGACAACTCGCGGAAACCTTCCACGCCGTGATATGTGCCCATGCCCGAGTTGCCGATGCCACCGAACGGCGCGTCGTGATTCACCACATGCCAGCCCCAGTCGTTGAGCGTGACGCCGCCCGAATGCGTGCGCCGCAGCAGGTCTTGGCGCTCGGCCTCGTCGTGGCTGAAGCAATACAAGGCGAGCGGGTGGTCACCTGAGTTGATGAACCGAATGGCATCATCCATGGTGTCGTAGGGCACGACCGGCAGAATGGGGCCGAACAGTTCTTCCTGCATGACGCGCATGTCGGCGGTGCAATTGGTGACGATGTGCAACGGCATCTGTCTGCCATCGCGCTCGGCAATGTATTCCAGGCAGGGAATCACCGTCGCGCCCTTGGCGAGAGCATCGGTCAGCAGCGCATTGATGCGCGCAAGGTGGCGTTCGTTCACCACCCAGGTGGACTCATTGCCGGCTGCGCTGCCGAACATGGAGATGAAACTGCTTTTGACGTTGGCGACGAAGTCGTTGAGTCGTTCGCGCGGCACCAGCGCGTAATCTGGCGATACGCAAATCTGCCCGCTGTTGGTGGCATTGCCATGGGTGATGCGCAGTGCCGCATCGATGAGCGGATAGTTACGCGTGACGACGGCGGGAGACTTTCCGCCAAGCTCCAGCGTAACCGGCGTCAGGTTGTCGGCGGCCGTGCGCATCACGATCTTGCCGACAGCCGGCGACCCGGTGAATACGATATGGTTAAAGGGCAACGCGGTGAACACATTGGGGCTGGACAACTCTTCACCGACCATGGCGACTTCGTCTTCGTTGAATATCTCGCAGAGCATGCGTTCCAGCACGGCATTGGTGGCGGGGGTGATCTCCGGCATCTTGATCATTGCGCGATTTCCAGCCGCCAGAGCGGTGATGAGCGGCCCGAGCGCGAGATAGATAGGGAAGTTCCACGGCACGATGATGCCGACCACGCCCTTGGGCTGATAGGTGACCTTCAGGCTGTTGGAGAAGAACAGCAGCTCGGTGTTGCGTCGGCTGGGCTTCATCCAGCGTTTGAGATGACTGATGGTGTGATTGACGTCCAGCATGGACCCCATCATATCGGTGATCTTCGATTCGGTGTGCGAGCGATAGCCGAAGTCTTTGCTCATGGCTTCGGCAAGTAAATCCTGGTAGCGGCTGATCTGTTTCTTGAGCGCTTTGAGTTTGGTCTGGCGTTCGCTCGCTGAAGGATAAGGCGCGGCCTGAAAGGCGGCATGCTGCAGGGCGAAGAGCCGGGCAATGCGCGCCGGTGCATCGTTTTCCAGGCGGAATGTGCGGGTTGAGTCGTTCATGAATGTCTCTCCGGGAGAAATCAAAGGGCGGTTATTGGCTGGCTCCGGATACAAAATATCATATGCATGATCTTTGGGGGCATCCGGCCCTTCTTCAATGCGATGCAGCCTGTTCTCTGTCGGAAATGGTCGGTGCTTTCAGGCGGACGCGTTCGACAAAGTCATCCCAGGAAAGCCGGGTGAGTTCCGGTGGGGTGTCATGGCTTTTGATCACTGCACGCACAATGACGGTCTGGCTTGGCGGCCCCTCGAAACCGTGGAGCCCTTCGTCAAAAACCACTCTGCTGCCATTGGTCACTTTGGCCCAGATGCCATAGCAGTCCGGGCAGGAGCCGGTGTTGTAGACCGAAAAGGATAACGCGTATTCACCGTCGCTCAGGCGGCACTGTTTGCGAATGGTCTGATTCGCATAAAAAAGCGACCACAAATCCCACTGGTCCGGCTTCTTGCTCCTGACCAGATTCTCTCCGGCCAGGCCATAGGCGCCGTCATAGGTCAGCAACAGCCTGTCATTAACCGCATCGCACTGAAAACCAGCGACCGTGTAAATCGAATCCAGAGTTGCATCTGCATTGGCGGCAGCGGACAGCGCAAACAGGATCAGGCCAAGGAAGTGTTTCATCGCGCACTATCCTGCGAACGGCTGCGATTGACCGGTCAGGTGGCGCATGGGCGGACGGAGAATTACGATAGTTTCAACTGGGATTTCGATTTTCTGCCCGGTGCCGCAGGGGGGATATAGCCGGCCAGACGGCACTTGATGCCCTCGATCTTCTTGCCCTTCTCATAGCGGATCGAATGGCAAGCCATCACCTCGCCTTTGGCGGCAAGTTCCGAGAGTTGCTGCCGGACATTGGCGACCGAAACGCCGACAGCAGCGGCAATTTCCGTATCCAGTTGTTCGCCATGCGCTTTTAGGTACTTCAGGATTGCATTCATAGTCTCATTACCGCACCTTGGATGGTGTCTAGGGCTCTAATGTACAGGTATGGTAGGCATAGGACAATTCTCTTTCGAAGTTTATTAAAAACCCGTTTTTGGCCCAAATTGGCGGCTTGTTACGGTTTGTGCAACACAATTCCGCGAAACCAGCCGTTTGCCAGCATCGGCTCGTCGCTGATTACCTGCAATTCCGGCGCCGCACTCAGCGTTTCCTCGAATACCACATCCATGCGTGTGGCGAAGCGGCGGGTAAAAAAGTTGAATATACGGCGCAGAAGTGCGCGCTGGTTGGGGTGAAGGAACTTATCGAAGATCATGATGGTTCCGCCGGGTTTCAGCACGCGGACAGCTTCGCTCAGGCAGCGTTGGGGTTCCGGCACCACGGCAACGATAAGATGCAACACCACGCAATCAAACTGCGCATCGGCAAACGGCAGCGCCATGCAGTCGCCCAGCACGAATTCAACATCCTTGTCCCTGCCGCGCGGGATGGCGTGCGCCAGCATGGCCGGGTTGAAATCGAGCGCGGTATAGCGGTGCTGAGCGGGCAGCAGGGGCAAATCCAGCCCGGTGCCTGCACCGCTGATCAGGATGCGTTTGCCTGCACCATTCGGCAATGCGCGCAGCGACTGGCGACGCGCCTCGCGCATGGGGCGCTCGATGAGCGCGTCGTAAACCGGTGCGGCGAGGCTGTAGCTCAGGCGCAGCAGGGGGTTCTGGCGGTAGGGTTGATGTGTGCGCATGGTCAGGGCAGATGCTGGATGCCTGTGATTTTAGCCTGGGCAACGGCCTGCACCAGTGCGTCAATGGCCTGGGTGCGCGCAAAACTTTTGCGCCAGGCCAGCGCGATGCGCCGTGACGGAACCGGCTTTGCGAACGGAATGACTTTCAGCAGGCGGCTGCGATAGCGTGTGCTGTTGGCCGAAGCGGGCAGCACCGTGATACCCAGGCCGGAGGCGACCATGTTGCGGATGGTCTCCAGCGAAGTGCCCTGCTGGATATCCGCACCTTTCCTGAGTTCCGGACAGGCTTCGGCCACCTGGTTGCTGAAGCAATGGCCGGAATTCAGCAACAACACTTTTTCCTCAGCCAGTTCGCTGGCTTTAATACTGTATCGGCCGGCCCAGCGATGCTCATTGTTAACCACCACGTCGAACGATTCATCATATAAAGGGTGAGTGAGGATGCCGGCATCGCCGAATGGCAGTGCAATGACGATGACATCCAGTTTGCCGTTGCGCAACAGGGTGTCCAGATTGGCGGTGATGTTTTCTTCCACCTCCAGCGGCATTTGCGGCGCAACCTTCTTCAGTGCGGGAATAAGGTCGGGCAGCAAATAGGGGCCAACACTGTGGATGATGCCGATGCGCAAGGGCGTGGCGAGCTGGTTCTGTCCCTGTGCGGCAATCTGGCGCAGGAGTTCGACTTCTTCCAGTACCCGCTGAGCCTGCTCGACAATGGCGTTGCCGGCGGGCGTGATTTTGATTTCGCTCTTGCCGCGCTCGAATATCTTCAGGCCCAGTTCCTCTTCCAGTTTTTGGATTGCCAAGGAAAGCGCAGGCTGGCTGATGAATGATTTTTCCGCGGCACGGCGGAAATTGCGTTCCTGTGCCACGGCGACGATAAAACGCAGTTCGTTGAGCGTCATGATGTCCTCCAGTGATTTGCATAATAAATCAACTTCGTTTGAACAATCAATTGGATTGATGGGTGGCCGTAGCCTACATTGCGTCCGTGGGCAACGCACCACCTTATTAATCAACCAAGGAGAACACCATGCAAAGACCTGATATCAAGACGCACGCCAATCTCGAAGCCGCCCTTGCAGGCGAATCGATGGCACATACCAAATACCGCTATTTTGCCGCCATCGCCCGCGCCGAAGGCAACGAGGAAGTTGCACGCGTGTTTGAAGAGACCGCTGCGCAGGAAGTGCAGCACGCGCTGGGCCATCTGGATCTGCTGTACCCGAAGTCCGGGATGACCACGCAACGCTGCCTGCAGATGGCCATTGAAGGCGAGACCTACGAGTACACCGAAATGTACCCCGGCTTCCTCAAGACCGCGCAGCAGGAAGGCCATGATGCCGCTTCGGCCGAGATCAAGCTGCAGATCGCCGAATCGAAAGAGCACGCCGAGATGTTCAAGGCCACGCTGGAAAAAGCGGCCAAGCGCTTCGCGGCACTGGCCAAGGTGGAAGAACGCCATGCCAACCAGTATCGCGCCCAATTGACCAAAGTCACGGCTTGATATCAACCAATCATTAAGGAGAGCGACATGAAAGTATGGCAATGCGTGGTATGCGGTTTCATCTACGACGAGACCAAGGGAATGCCGGAAGAAGGCATCAAACCCGGTACCAAATGGGCGGACATTCCCGAGAGTTGGGCATGTCCGGATTGCGGAGTGGCGAAAGCGGACTTCGAAATGATCGAGATGGCCGGTGCTTAAGCGGCCAGACTGTTGAAGGAGAACATCATGAGCAAAGTCAAAGCGAACACATCCAGCATCAACATCGGCCTGTCGGAAAAAGACCGGCGCAACATCGCCGACGGTTTGTCCAGAATGCTGGCGGATACGTACACGCTGTATCTCAAGACGCACAACTTCCACTGGAACGTCACCGGTCCCATGTTTCAGACTTTGCACCTGATGTTCATGACGCAATACAACGAAACCTGGATGGCCGTGGATCTGGTGGCCGAGCGCATCCGTGCGCTGGGCTATCCGGCGCCCGGCTCCTACAAGGAGTTCGCCGCGCTGACCAGCATCAAGGACAGTAGCGGCACCATCAACGCGAAAGAGATGATCAAACAACTCGTCGACGGCCAGGAAACAGTAGTGCGCACCGCACGCGAAGTGCTGCCAGTCGCCGAGAAGGCGGGTGACCAGCCGACGGTTGATCTGCTTTCTGCACGCATGCAGGTACATGAGCAGAATGCATGGATGTTACGGAGTTTGTTGGAAGAATAAAGCAGAACCAACCCCTCCCAGCCTCCCCTTGTCAGGGGAGGAGCAGGAAGGCTCTCCCCCTGACAAGGGGGAGGTGGAGGGGGTTTGGTAGTTTCATAATCGGAGGAGCAAACCATGAATCCTATCATCGTGCTGGGCAGCGGCCTGGCGGGCTACACCGTTGTGCGCGAGCTGCGCAAATTGAACAAGGGCATTCCCATTACCTTAGTCTCGCGCGACAGCGGCGACTACTACCCCAAGCCCATGTTGTCGAATGCCTTCGCGCAGAACAAGGATGCGGCGAGTCTGGTGCTGACGCGTGCGGCGGACATGGCGAAGCAGCTCAATATCAATTTGCTGGCAGAAACTGAAGTCCATGCCATCGATCGCATCGGCAAACAACTGGATACCACAGCGGGCATGCTGGCGTACGACAAATTGGTACTGGCGCTGGGGGCCGATCCCATCCGCATCCCGTTGCAGGGTGATGCCGCGCATGAAGTGATGTCGGTGAACGACCTCGCGGATTACGCAAGGCTGCGTGTTGCTCTGGGCGCGGCAAAATCCATCGTCATCATGGGCGGCGGACTCATCGGCTGCGAGTTCGCCAATGATCTCGCTACTGCCGGATATGCCGTCAGCGTCATCGACCCCGGCAGCTATCCGCTCGCCAGCCTGATGCCGGAACAAGCTGGCAAACAATTGCTGCAACCGCTGGCAGACCTCGGCGTGACATGGCGCTTCGGCACCTCCGTGCAACGCATGGACAAGGCGGCCAAAGGCTACGCGCTCACTCTTGCCGATGGCAGCACAATGCAAACTGACCTCGTCCTCTCCGCCGTCGGCCTGCGCCCGCGTATCCAATTGGCACACGATTCAGGCATCGCCGTCAACCGCGGTATTGCCGTGAATGAATGCCTGTGCAGCAGCGATGAGTCCATCTATGCCCTGGGCGACTGCGCCGAGATCGAGGGCAGGGTGCAACCCTTCGTGCTGCCCATCATGCATGCCGGCCGAGCCTTGGCCCGCGTGCTGAATGGCGAGGCAACAAAAGTGCAATTTCCCGCCATGCCCGTAGTGGTGAAGATCCCGGCACATCCTGTCGCCGTTTCACCCGTGGCGCGCGATGCGGTCGGTACCTGGCAAGAGATGGCATCGGGCCAGGGGGTGAAGATGGGATTTATCGACGCACTGAACAACCTAACCGGATTTGTACTCACGGGCGAGTATGCGGGCGAGCGGAACGAAATGGCGAAGAGGCTTGCGGTGTAAGATGAGTTGGGCGGAGAATTCGCAACTGAGCCTTTTCATTAACGCAGGTTGAATTGCGATTGTCCGTCTTGGGAGTGTTCTATGTGTGCTGTCCTCTATGCCTCCAACCTTGCGCTCAAGCAGGAAGCGTCTTTGTTGTGCCTTTTAGCTTTACGTTAGACACTTGACATGCATACCCGAGAAATCGTCTCGACTTTCTGGTTCCGCTGGATACTTGCAGTTACCCTCGGTGTCATGGTCTTTGGTCTCGCTCTGGTTCTTGCTCCGCACCTTACTCAGCAGGGTTTCTCATTGCTTGTTTACGCAGACACAGAGCGCACCGCAACTTTTGGGGCCGATGCGGTTGCTTACGTATCACTCGTTCATGCTGTCCTTGGTAGCGTCATGTTTGGCTGGGGTGTTGCGTTACTGTTTGTCCTTCGTGGTATGTTTGCCAGCGGAATCCGCGAGGGTTGGCAAATCATTGCTGTATCTGTTGCTGCATGGTTCATTCCGGACACCATATTTTCGCTTTGGTCTGGCTTCTGGCAGAACGCACTTCTAAATGGTGCGTTCATCATGCTCTTCGCCATACCGCTTGCAGCCACCTATCATGCTTTCCATGAAGAGCATGACTAACCCTGCGCTCAAGCTTCCTCCCTCCGGTCGCTGGGGTGCGCCTGCAAGTTGAGAGTCACAATCTGAAAGGAGGTTTACTCATGCCGGATATTAAAGTGAATGCCGAACTGGTCGCTTGTTGCGGGCTGTATTGCGCTGCCTGCAAGTCTTACTTGGACGAGAAATGCAAAGGTTGCCACGAGAACTCAAAGGCGACCTGGTGCAAGGTGCGCTCGTGTTGCACGGAGAAACAGATAAAGAGCTGCGCCGAGTGCACCGAGTTTTCCGATCCGAGCGCCTGTGGCAAATTCAACAACTTCATGTCGAAACTGTTTGGGCTGGTATTCAGATCCGATCGGGCGGCATGCATCGTGCAAATCAGGCGACTGGGTCTTGAAGGACATGCCAAGGCCATGGCTGAAATGAAAAGCCAGACAATCAGGCGCTAGCTATACATGTTTTGACACTGACCGTTGCGGTGGGTGAAGATGTGAACCCTGTGGCTAAACCAGACGAACGGCTTGCCAGCCGAAGTCATGCAAATTGACGAAAAAAATCCGATGATCGTTGCGCCGTGCGGCATCAATTGCAGCCTGTGCCGTGCGTACATTCGCGAGCGCCATCCATGCGCCGGTTGTCGCGGCGATGACAGCAGCAAGTCAAATGCGTGTCTCACCTGTGCAATCAAGAATTGCATGAAGCTTGCCACCGGCAACCATCAATTCTGTTTTACTTGCGCCAATTTTCCCTGTGCCGAATTGCGGCACCTTGACCGTCGCTACCGGACAAAGTACGGAGTAAGCGTTGTCGCCAATCTGGAAAGCATCAAATCCATTGGAGTAAAGAATTTTGTTCTCGAGGAGGCAGACAAGTGGTCTTGCCCGGAATGCGGCTCGCGTCTTTGCATGCACAAGCCGGAGTGCGGCAATTGCGGATTTACGTGGCAAGGAAAGTTGTTTTGAACGAAAAAGCGATTGAGCTTGCGGTGCAGGGAGAATTGGGCGGAAAATCTGAAAGTGGCAGGACTAACTACGGACAGTTTCTATCATGTCGAATTCAGGTGCACCAAAGAACGGGGATTTCGTTTCGTATATCGAAAGCCTGACTCAACAACCGCATACCACGCAGGAAGAAGTGCCCATCTGCAGTACGCCAGTAACCAACAATGTCGTTGCCGAAGTGCCGCAGCCAAAGGAAATGCAAACGCTGGAAGAAGTATTGAACGGCGAGGAGCCTGGCGACGATTTCCTCGAACAAATGGCCGCACTCAACGAGGCGCCACCACTTTCCGATGAAGAACTCGAACGGCAGGCACTGGCGGCCCCGGGTGCCGACGGTGATCCGAATACTCCGGAATGATGGGCGTCAGCGCACCCAGTAATCCAACACCAACCCCGCAAACACCGCTGCCCCAAACCAGTTGTTATGCAGAAACGCAGCAAAGCATTTTTCGCGGCTGCGATCCTTGATGAGTTTGTAGTGGTGAAACGCGATACCTTCCGCAACGATCAGGCCCGTGAAGAAAGCGATTCCCAGGCCCGCCATCAGTCCTGCCGCGGCCAGCAGTAACAGAGTGATGCCGTAACAGATCATCACGGCCAGCACGTCATACCTGCCGAAGAACAGCGCCGAGGAGTGGATGCCGAGATGGATGTCGTCGTCCCTGTCCACCATCGCGTATTCGGTGTCGTAAGCTATGGCCCAGAAGATATTGGCGAGCAACATCACCCATGCTACAGGCGGCACGGTGCTTAGCGTTGCGGCGAAGGCCATGGGGATGCCGAAGCCGAAAGCGACACCGAGATAGGCTTGCGGGATGGCAAAGAAACGCTTGGTGAACGGGTAACTGACGGCGAGGAACAGCGCGGGGAAGGACATCAACCAGGTGAGCGGATTTAGCGGCAGTATGAGGGCGAAGGAGATCATCGCCAGCACGATGGCGACCCACAAGGCTTCGCGTTCGCTGATTTTGCCGCTGGTGAGCGGGCGATTCTGTGTGCGTTTCACGTGCCTGTCGAAGTGACGGTCGGCATAGTCGTTCACGGCGCAGCCGGAGGAGCGCATCAGCACGGTGCCCAGCGTGAAGATCAGCACGATGAGCCAGGAAGGATGGCCCTCGGACGAGATCCATACCGCCCAAAGTGTTGGCCATAACAGCAACAGAATGCCGATGGGACGGTGCAGACGGGTGAGCTGGATGTACAGGTGCAGTCGTTCAGTAAGTTCCATGGTGATATTTTACGCCGTGGCTCAGGTGCGAAGATAGTCCGGCTTGTTCGCCATCCACCGTTGCAAATGCGCCTGCGCCGCTGCGGGGAAGTCGCGCAGCATTTCGTCGGCGATGTCGCGCGCCTTGTCCAGCAGCTTGTCATCTTCGGCCAAATCGGCGAAGCGCAGCATGGGAACACCGCTTTGCCTTGCGCCCAGCAGTTCGCCCGGGCCGCGCAGGCGGAGATCCTGTTGCGCGATCTCAAAGCCGTCGTTGTTCTCGAATATGATCTTGAGCCGGGCGCGGGCAAGCTCGGACATCGGTTGCTGGAACAGCAGCACGCACATGCTCTCCGCCGCGCCGCGCCCGACGCGGCCGCGCAACTGGTGCAGTTGCGCCAGCCCCATGCGTTCGGCATGGTCGATCACCATCAGGCTGGCGTTGGGCACGTCCACGCCGACTTCGATAACCGTTGTGGCGACCAGCAGTTGCAGTTCGCCCGCCTTGAACGCGGCCATGGTCTGCGCTTTTTCTGTGCTGCTCAATTTGCCGTGGGCGAGGCCGATGCGCAGTTCGGGGAATATCTGGGTGAGCGTGGCGAAGGTTTCCAGCGCGGTCTGCAGTTGCAGAGCCTCCGATTCGTCGATCAACGGACATACCCAATACGCCTGACGCCCTTCCAGGCAGGCAACACGCACCCGCTCAAACACTTCCTCGCGCCGCGCATCGTTCACCAGTTTGGTGACGATGGGTGTGCGCCCCGGCGGCAGTTCGTCGATCACCGACACGTCGAGGTCGGCGTAGTAGCTCATGGCCAACGTGCGCGGGATGGGGGTGGCACTCATCATCAATTGGTGCGGCTCGGAGCCCTTGCCGCGCAAAGCCAGCCGCTGCTGCACGCCGAACTTGTGCTGCTCATCCACAATAACCAATCCCAGTTTGTTGAATTCGACCGAGGTCTGGAACAGCGCGTGCGTGCCAATGGCGAGTTGGGTATCGCCTTGCGCAATTCGTTCCGCAGCGGTGGTCTTGTCCTTCTTTTTCAAACTGCCGGAGAGCCATACAGGATCGATGCCTAGCGGTAGCAACCAATCGCGCAGTTTGAGGTAATGCTGTTCGGCGAGGATTTCGGTCGGCGCCATGAAGGCGACCTGGTAGCCGTTTTCGATGGCCTGCAGCGCGGCGAGCGTGGCGACGATGGTCTTGCCGCTGCCGACATCGCCCTGCAGCAGGCGTTGCATGGGATGGGGGTGGGCAAGGTCATGGCTGATCTCGTGCCAAACTTTCCTTTGTGCGCCGGTGAGTGCGAACGGCAAGTCTTTCAGCAGCGCATCGGTGAGTTTGTTGTGTGCGGCGAGCTTGGGCGCGATGCGCCGGCTGCGTTCGCGATAATGCACGCGCATCGAGAGTTGCTGAGCCAGCAGTTCGTCGAACTTGATGCGCATCCAGGCGGGATGCGCTCTGGCGAGCAGGGCATCCTCGTCGATGTTCGGCGGCGGCTGGTGCAGCAGTTTTACGCTAGCGTCGAAATCGGGCAGGTGCAGCCGTTGCCGGATTGCTTCCGGCAGTGTGTCATCGAGTTCCAGTTCGTTCAGCGCAGAATGGATGTGTTTGGTGAGCGTCGCTTGCGGCAGTCCGGCAGTGGTCGGGTAAATTGGGGTGAGTGCCTGCTTGAGCGGTGTGGATTCCCCAGCGCTGCGGCACTTGGGGTGCACCATCTCGTCGCCGAAAAACCCCATGCGTGGTTCGCCCAGTGCGCGGATCTTTTTGCCGATGGCGAGTTGTTTCTGTTGGCTGGGATAGAAATTGAGGAAGCGCAAATACAAAATCCCGCTGTCGTCCTGCAACTGGCATACCAGGCTGCGGCGCGGGCGGTACATCACTTCGCTGTGGATGATCTCGCCTTCCACTTGGGCCGTTTCGCCGGGGACAAGATCGGCGATGCGCGTGATCCTGGTTTCATCTTCGTAGCGCAGCGGCAGGTGCAGCACCAGGTCAAACGGCGTATGGATGCCGAGCTTGGCGAATTTGCTTTGCGTGGCTGAGGCGATCTTTAGCGGCACTGATGCGGCATCCCGGGACAACGCGATCCGGCCTACGACAGATGTTCCGCCATGCTGGCAACGCGGTCGTCCGCAATGCGCAGCCGGTCGGCCAGCGTGTACAGGAACGCCTGCAGGAAGTGCAGCTGGCAGCGGTCGGAGAGTTTGTCGAGCTGGTCGGGCATGATCTTCATGACGGTGATCTCGGTGTTGGCCGAGATGGTGGCGGAACGCGGCTGCTTCTTGCGGCTGACATAGGCCATTTCGCCGATGCAGTCGCCGATGCTCAGCGTATTGAGCAAACGGTTGTGGCGTGTCACGTTGACGCCGCCTTCAACGAGGATATAAAAACAGTCGCCCATTTCATCCTCGCGCACCAGCACGGTCTTGGCGGGCTGTTTCTGCCATTCACCTATGCGCAGCAATTCCCACAGTTCGAGATCGGCGAAATCCTTGAACATGTCCAGTTGGCGCAACGCGATGAATTTTTCGCTCTCGTTGATTTCCAGGTCGCTTTTCTCGAAGTGGCCGAGTTCGGCCAATTCATTGCCGAAGTCGCGCCAGGTGGGAAAACGGTCGGCCGGATTTTTTTGCATGGCGCGCATGACGATGCGTTCCAGTTGCGGCGGCAGGTCGCTGCGCAGCTGGGTTGGTGGCAGCGGTTGTTCGTTGAGGATTTGCTGGTACAAGTGCGCCAGGTTTTTCGGGGTGTAGGGGGATGTGCCGGTAAGCAGGCGATACATGACAACGCCCAGCGAGTAGATGTCGGTGTGGTGCGAGACTTCGTCGCCGCGCACCTGCTCCGGCGACATATAGTTGGGCGAGCCGACGCTGCCGTGGGTTTGCTCGAGATCCAGGCGGATGGCCGCCCCCAGGTCGGTGATCTTGATCTCGTTCGGTCTGGCCAGCAGCAAATTGGCGGGTTTGATGTCGCGATGGATGACGCCCTTGAATTGCGCATAGTTAAGGGCGCGGCAACACTTGAACATGTATTCCACCACGCGATCGAGCGGCAGCAAATTTTCCCGGTGGATGAATTTTTCCAGCGTGCCGCCGGAAACATATTCCATCACGATGTAATTCGCTTCCTCGCTGAGGACGGCTTCGTAGGTCTTGACGATGTTCGGGTGGATGAGCTTGCCGGCCAGCGCGGCCTCGTTCTCCAGCTGCTTGCGGTTTTGTCTGCCCAGACGCGGATCGTCGAGGAACTCCTGCTTGATCAGCTTGATGGCGACCTCGCGGTCCTTGAATGGATCGTAAGCCAGATAGACCGAGCTGGTGCCGCCCTGTCCCAATTTCTTGATCAGGCGGTACGTGCCGAGGTAGGTTTTATGGCTCATGGTTATGACTTGTCGGCAGCGGTTATCGTATTAGTCTTGTATATATAGCACGCCATCCGCTTCCACCAGCGCATTACGCGGCAGCGAGGCGACGCCCACCGCCGCGCGCGCCGGGTAGGGCTGGTGGAAATACGTTGCCATGATTTCGTTCACCTTGTTGAAATGCGCGAGGTCGGTGAGGTAAATGTTCAGCTTCACCACATCGTCCAGGCTGCTACCTGCCGCGTCGGCGACAGCGCGCAGGTTTTGGAATACGCGATGGACCTGTGCCTCGATGCCTTCAACCATGGTTGCCGTGTTGGGGTCGAGACCGATCTGGCCGGAAAGATACACGGTGTTGTCCACACGCACTGCTTGCGAATAGGTGCCGATGGCGGCCGGGGCATCGGGAGTTTGAATCACGAATTTGTTGGACATAGGGTTCTCCTTTAATTGTTTTAATTGGCGAGTTTGGCGAAGCGATCGTCGGCCATCCTGAGCCGGTCTGCCATGACGCGCAAAAAGGCCTGGTTGAAATGCAGCTGGCAATGGTCGGAAAGCCTGGCGAGCTGTTGCGGCAGTATCTTCAGCACGGTGACTTCCGTTCCCGCAGTGACCGTGGCGGAGCGCGCGACCGCGCGGCCGCTGATATAAGCCATTTCGCCGAAACAGTCGTCGCTGCGGATCAGGTTGAGCAGGCGCCCGTTCTTGGTCACGCTTACGCTGCCGCCAATGATGATGTAGAAAGCATCGCCCATCTCGTCTTCGCGCATGAGCACGGTTTGCGCCGGTTGCTTCTGCCAATCGCCTACGCGCAGTATTTCCCACAGTTCAATATCGGTGAAGTCCTTGAATATCGACATTTCGCGCAACGTGGTGAATTTTTCGGTCTGGTTGATATCGATGGTGCTTTGCTCGAAACGTCCCAGCGAGGCCAGATCGCTGCCGAAATCTTTCCAGTTCTGGTAGCGCTCCTTCAGGTCCTTGTTCATGGCGAGCACGACCACACGCTCGATCTCAACGGGGATGTCGGGTCGCAGCGAACGCAGGCTGGGCGGAGTGGCATGCAGGATTTGCTGGCACAGGGTGGCCAGGTTCTGCGCATTGAACGGTGCATGCCCGGTCAGCAAGCGGTACATCACCACGCCCAGTGAATAAATGTCGGTCTGGTGCGTCAACGGTTCGCCGCGGATTTGTTCCGGCGACATATAGCCGGGTGAGCCGATGTTGTTCACCTGGGTCTGCTCGATGTCCAGCAGCAGGGCTGCGCCCATGTCGGAGATCTTGATGTCGCCGTCTTCGTTGAGCAGCATGTTGGCGGGCTTGATGTCGCGATGGATGACACCGTTGAATTGTGCGTAGTTCAGCGCGCGGCAGCACTTGAACATGTAATCCACCACTCGGTCCACGGGCAGCAGGTTGTCGGGCTGGGAATATTTTTCCAGCGTGCCGCCATTGACATATTCCATCACGATGTAGCTGGAATCGTCGCCTATCATGGCATCGTAGATCGTCACAATGTGGGGGTGGGACAATTTGCCGGCCAGTGAAGCTTCGTTGTCCAGCTGGCGCTGGTACAGCTTGCCCATTTTGGGGTCGTTCAATATTTCCTGCTTCAATACCTTGACTGCCACGTCGCGTTTGGCAAAGGAGTCGTAACCGAGATACACGGTACTGGTTGCACCTTGCCCGAGCTTTTTGGAGAGCAGGTATTTGCCGAGTGTTTCTGGAAGATTCATGTACCTTACCAAGGAAATCGCCGAATGAACCGGGCCGAATTTACACCAACATTCGGGGGGAGAACAGCGTCAAAAGGGGATTGGGGTCAATATTCGGAAATATCCGGCCTTTTTTGAGCCGCGCCCGGCCTCAACGATCCGGAGAACAGGCTTGGCATGACAGTGGACAGGGGCCGAAGATAGTTGAGGGCGGGGCCCGGGTTGTTGAAAGCACGGCTTTCGCCGATAATGCCGCGGCCTTGCCAGAGGCCCAAACCCATTACCGGATAAGCACTTTTGAACATTAAATTCCAACGCGCAGTCGACCATTGGGCCGGGATGCCGATTTGCTGGATTCTTTCGCTGCTTGAGCGGGTTAGAAGCGTATTTTTCGGCCACGCCTCTGCCGCTCAACCCCAACGCATCCTGATTGTCCTGCTCTCGGAAATGGGCAGCCTTGTTCTGGCACAACCGATGTTCGCCGAGCTGCGCAAACGCTATCCCGACGCTTCGCTGCACATTCTGATGTTTGCCAAGAACCGCGAAGTGCTGGACTTGCTGGGCGTGATGCCGCCGGAAAACGTGATCACTATCCGCGACAAGTCGCTGGGCGGTTTTGTTGCGGATACCCTGCGCGCGATCCTGACCATGCGGCGCATCGGCTTTGATGTGGTGATCGACTGCGAGCTGTTCTCGCGCGTGAGCGCTATTTTTTCCTACTTGTCCGGCGCCGCGATTCATGTGGGATTCCAGCCGCACACGCAGGAAGGTCTCTATCGCGGCTCGTTCATCAATCGTCCGGTGCTTTACAACCCCTACCGCCATTTGTCGCAGCAGTTCCTGACCATGGTTGCGGCCATCGGATCGGACAGTCGTCCCACGGCCAAGGCGCAGGCGGCGGAATTATCCGCACCGCCGTTGTTGAAGTTTAACGAGGGCGAGTTGCAGCAAGTCGAAAGTGTGCTGCAGGCGGACTTCCCGGTGCTGCCGAACAAAAAACTGGTGCTGGTCTATCCCGGCGGGGGCATCCTGCCGATACGCGCGTGGCCGGCGGAAAATTACAAGCAGCTGTGCGTCACGTTGTTGAACGACGGCTATGTGGTGGCGGTGATCGGGCTGCGCGAAGACAAGCCGCTGGCGCAGGAAGTGGTGGCGCACTGCAACCACCCGAATTGCATAGACCTGACCGGCTACACCAGATCGGTACGGCATTTGCTGGCCATTTTCCATCGCGCCTCATTGCTCATCACCAACGACGGCGGCCCCGGCCAGTTTGCGGCGCTGACGCCGTTGCAGACGATGGTGTTCTTCGGGCCGGAGACGCCCGCGTTGTATAGCCCGCTGGCGCCCAACATTCACTGTCTCTATTCGTCGCTGTCCTGCTCGCCTTGCCTGACGGCGTATAACCACCGCAATTCGCCCTGCGACGGCGACAATCAATGTTTGAAGCAGATCGGCACCGAACAGGTGCTGACCAAGGCGCGCGAATTGCTGCAAACGGAAAGCCGCGCATGAACACGCTTCTCAACCTGCACCTTTCGCTGGCGTCCCTGTTCCGCCGGGTGTTCTCCAAGCGCTTCCTGAAATTCGGCACGGTGGGTGCGTCGGGTACGGTGGTCAATCTCGGCGTGTTGTACTGGGGGCAGGAGCATCTGTTCCGGGACATACAGCCGACCCAGCTCAAGCTCAACCTGTCGCTGGCATTGGCCATTTTTCTGGCCACGGTGAACAACTTTTTCTGGAACCGCCTGTGGACCTGGGTGGATCGCAAACAGCACCATCACAAGCCGTGGCTGGTGCAATTCTGGCAATACACGCTGGCGTGCGGGGTGAGCATCGCCCTGCAGATCGTGTTCACCAACCTGCTCGCGCCGCATTTCTTCTACCAGATTGCCAACCTGATCGCCATCGGGGTGACCAGTGTGTTGAACTTTGTGCTCAACGACATCTGGACGTTTGGCCGGCTCAAGCTGGTACGGCATGACGAGCCGCATCACGGCGACGGACCATGAACCGGCGGCTGAGCGGGTTGCATTTGCTCTGGTACGTCCTGGCGCTGCTGCTTGCCGTAGTCACCTATTTCTATGGTCTCGACAGCCAGCATATTCCCAAGAACGGCGATGAATACCCGTATGCCCACATCACCCGGCTGACCGCGGCGAGCGGGCATTTGCTGCCGCTGCAATCCGAACTCGACGGCATGCGCAACACCAAGCCGCCGTTGCTGTTCTGGCAAGGCATCGTTTCCACGCATTGGGGGCAGGACTGGGACTTGTGGCATCTGCGTTATCCCGGCGTGATCTATACGCTGCTCACCGCGCTGCTGGTTTTCCAACTGGCCAAAAAACTGTCCGGCTACAAGCTGGAGGCGGGTTTTGTTGCTGCGCTGACTTTTCTCGCTTTTTTCAGCACCTATCGTTATGGCAGGCCGTTTCTGGTCAATCCGCCCGAGGTGTTCTGGTTCTTCCTGCCCTTCTTCACCCTGCTGTATTGGCGTCCGTTCAGTTTTGAATCCAGACTGAAGGTGCCGCTGTTGCTGGGTGTCGAGATCGGTATCGGCCTGCTGTACAAATCTTTCGCCTTGCTGGCGCCTATCGGTCTGGTGCTGGTGTGGTGGTATTTGCACGAACGCGAGTATCGCTGGCGCGAGTTTCTGGTCAAGGATTCCTTCAAGCCGGTATTGGCGGGGATCGTGGCGCTGTCGCTGTTTGCGCTGTGGTTCGCGTTTGACCCGGACCCGCAATCGGTGTGGCGTGAATTCGTGGTGGGCGAGAATGCGGGCAAGTTCGAGGCGCACGGCGACAGTTACTGGATGAAACTGCTGTGGGGCAGCAGCAGCGTCTGGGCCTTGCTGCTGGGCTATCCCATGAACGCGGGGTTGCTGGCTTTCCCGGTGGCGGCGTTGTTCTTCGTGGCCTACCGGCGACGCTATCATCTCGACGATGCCGAAAAAATGTTGTGGATATGGATGACTGTCCTGTTCATCGTGTTCGCCGTGCCCAGTCAGCGTTCCGCGCGTTACCTGCTGGAAGCTATGCCGGGCGTCGCGGTGCTGTGCGCCCTGAACTGGCAGCGCATCCCGCGCTGGGCGTTTGTCCTCACGCTGCTTGCGTCGGCGGCGGTGCTGTTGCTGTTGTCCTTTCTGGCGCGCAGTCTGCAAAACGAAACCGGCGGAATGTACGACTGGAGTTACTGGCTGTTGGCAGGAGGTACTTTGGTGCTGGCGCTACTGGGGACGATAAGTTCCAGATTGACCCGCGGCCTGGTCAATGTGGTGGTCTTGCTAACATTTCTTTCCCTGGCCGCCTTTTTGCGCCCGTTCGACGGCGCGATGGGCACGTACAACGAAGAAGCCAGACGCTATGTTCAAGGCAAGGATGTCTGGGTCTCGTGCAACTTCCGGGCGCATGATGAAGGGCACCGCTTCCTGCTTCCCAACGCAAAGGTGCATGGTTACGATGAAAGCTGGAACCTGACAGCGGAAGAATTGGCGGCGCGCTACAGGATATTTGCGCTGCAGTTGCCCTTGAATGCCGAGGCCTGCACGGGCTGTAAAGTGATCGGGCAGCGGCTGGACATTCGCGGCCGGCATGGTTCCGAAGAATTGCAGGCGATGCTCGGGGGGGATGTATACCAACATCTGTTCGTGAAGGAATTGCTGGTCGAATCGCCACAGGTGAATACCAATATGCTGAATGCGAACAAGGAAGGGTGCCGTTGATGGTGGACATTAAGCGCGCGGTTACGCTTGGCATCGTAGCCCTGGCTTTCGGTTTCGGCCTGCACAAGGCATGGCAGCAGCCCGAACCGGGTTACGGATTCCGCGTGCCCGTCATCAATCCGCCGTCGGCCCAGTCGGTCGCCGAAAAAGCCCCTCCCGTGCGCAAGCACAGACGGCATCATCGCGATGAAGAACCGGATGTCGTGGTGGGGCGTTTCGGCAGTCATTTCGCATCTTCCAGATTGCATGTGCAAGTGCATGCGTCTTCCCTCATCGAACTCAAGGATGGGCGCATGAGGGCGTTCTGGTTTTCCGGCAGTCGCGAAGGGGCCTCAGATGTGACCGTCAATACTGCTGTGTTTGATCCGGCAAATGGCGAATGGGGAACCGAACAGGTCATCGCTACCCGTTCCGGCACGCAGCGCGCATTGCATCGCTATGTCGCCAAGCTGGGCAATCCGGTCGCGGGACGCGCGGCGGATGGTTCCTTGCGCCTGTTTTTTGTGACGGTGTCGCTGGGCGGCTGGGCGGGCAGTTCCATTACCACGATGACATCGACCGACGAAGGAGCGACCTGGAGTGCGCCGCGACGGCTGATCACATCGCCTTTCATCAATATCAGCACGCTGGTGAAAGGTGCGCCATTCCTGTATGCCGACGGGACGATGGGGTTGCCGGAGTACCACGAGTTCATCAGCAAGTTCGCCGAAATATTGCATCTGGATAAGGCAGGCAACGTGATCGACAAGCAACGCCTGGCCCGCGCCGGACAAGGCACGCTGCAGCCGGTGGTGATGGTGAAGAGTTCGGCCGAAGCCGTGGTGCTGACGCGCTATGCGGGCAGGGACAATCCGCATCTGGCGCGCACCCTTTCCACGCAGGATGGCGGGCGGCATTGGGGTGGGGTGGAAAAGTCGACCTTCCCCAATCCCGATGCGGCACTGTCGGGTACGGCGCTGCCGGATGGCCGCTTGCTGGCCGTGTTGAACCATCAGGAGGAAGGCCGTGACAGCCTGTCGCTGTTGCTCTCGGCAGACGGTGGCCGCAACTGGAAAGAAGTCCATCGGCTGGAAGAAATGCGCGTACTGCGCGACAAAAAACTGGATGAGACGCAGTGCCTGCACATCGTGCAGGGCTTGCTGCAGAATTCGGATGAGCGCCTGACCCATGCGCCTGCGGCAACGCTGAACGAGTACGTCGATTCCGCCAAGGCCAGGGTGCGCGCCGATGGCGGCTGCGGTTTTGAGTTTTCCTACCCGTATCTGATCCAGGCGCGCAATGGCGATTTCCATCTCACTTACACCTGGAACCGGGTGTTCATCAAACATGTCACGTTCGACCAGGTCTGGTTGGACCGTCATCTGAAAAAGGCCGCCGATGCAAATCAACACTGACCTGACCGGGCTGTTCGGCATTACGCTGGCCATTGTTGTGCTGCTGGTGCGCGTGCCGCGAGTACGCGCCTTTCCGCCGCTGCAGCGGGCAGCCGTGCTGGGGGCGGCCATTGTGCTGGTCTCGATCCCGTTGTGGGGTTTGTCGCTGGCGGGTTTTGTGCGCGGCATCACCGGCGATTTGAGCACCACTACCCTGATGTTGCTGGCATTCGCCCTGGTGCGCACGCTGTCGGGCCGCACTTTGGTGGATGACACAAACCGCCTGCCGATGCTGAGGGCAATCGCGATTGCCGCCGTTGTGTTCTATCCGCTGGCATTGGGTTTCAGCACGTTCGATCCGTACCGCCTGGGTTACGGCAACTTGTGGTTCATGGTGGGTTTGTTGGGATTGACGGTCTGGTCCGTCCTGCGCTACTCCACGTTCTTTACGCTGTGTATCGCGCTGGCCGTCGCAGCATGGAGCGCGGGCTGGTACGAATCCCCCAATCTCTGGGACTATTTGCTGGACCCGTGGTTAGCAATCTATGCGATTGCTGTCCAAGTGAAATATTGGTGGGCGCAAAGGAGAAAAATAAATGCCTAGTTTGAAGCGCAGCGATTACCGCACCCTGACCTTGGCCGCGCTGGGCGGCACGCTGGAGTTTTACGATTTCATCATCTTCGTGTTTTTCGCAGGGGCCATCGGTCAGTTGTTCTTCCCGCCCGATATGCCGGACTGGCTGCGCCAGGTGCAGACCTTTGGCATTTTTGCCGCCGGGTATTTTGCGCGGCCGCTGGGCGGAATCATCATGGCGCATTTCGGCGACCTGTTCGGGCGCAAGCGCATGTTCATGCTGAGCATCCTGCTGATGGCGTTGCCGACACTGGCCATTGGCCTGTTGCCGACTTACGCGGTGATCGGCATCTGGGCGCCGTTGCTGTTGCTGGCGTTGCGCATCATGCAGGGCTCGGCCATCGGCGGCGAAGTGCCGGGCGCCTGGGTATTCGTGACCGAGCATGTGCCAAAGCGCCATGTCGGCTTCGCCTGCGGCATGCTGACCGCCGGCCTGACCGGCGGCATCTTGCTTGGCTCGCTGGTGGCGGGCGCGGTGACGCGCAGTTACACCCCGGCCGAATTGCTGGCGCAAGGCTGGCGCGTGCCCTTCATCCTTGGCGGCGTGTTCGGTCTCATATCGGTGTGGCTGCGCCAGTATCTGCACGAAACGCCCGTGTTCAAGGAAATGCAGGCGCGCCAGCAACTGGCGAACGAATTGCCGCTGAAGACGGTCGTGCGCGAACATCGTCCGGCAATCGTACTCACCATGCTCCTGACCTGGCTGCTTTCCGCCGCCATCGTGGTAATGATCCTGATGACGCCCGTGCTGGTGCCGAAACTGTTTGCTATCCCCGCCGTGATCGCTCTGCAGGCCAACAGCATCGCGACCTTGTTCCTGAGCATAGGTTGCATTGCCTTTGGCGCGCTGGCCGATCGCTTCGGCGCCGGGCGTGTACTGGCGACAGGCAGCGTGGCGCTGGGGGCGACATCCTGGATTTTTTACCTGCAGGTGATCGCAGCGCCCGAACATATCTATGCCTGGTACGCAGTGACCGGCTTCTGTGTCGGCGTGATCGGCGTGGTTCCCAGTATCGCGGTGCAATTGTTCCCGCCGGCCGTGCGTTTCTCCGGTTTGTCTTTTGCCTACAACGTGGCGTATGCCGTATTCGGCGGCCTGACCCCGGTGCTGGTGAGTTGGTTGGTGCAATTCGATAAATTGGCTCCGGCGCATTATGTGGTTGCGCTCAGTGTGGTTGGCGTCGGGATGGGGGTGTATTTGCGGAGGCGGGAACAGGGAGCTGCGGGTGACTGAATCGGGACGCACTATATCTAGACCTGACCCCGTGTTTCCAGGAGGCAAAATCTGACCCTGTGGTTGTTTTGTTGATTGTGAAGATAAGGCGGTAAAAAATGGTAAAAGGCTTTTTTCCAAGATGGAGGTATATCTTGATGAGAATCAAGATATCTGTCCGCGCAATCGAAAAGCGGTATTTCAATTGGAATACTTACTTAGGAATATTTAATATCGCGCTCTTGGTAATTTCAATTTGGCTTCTGGGAGTGTTTTATATTAGCCAATGGAGTCAAGTTCCTGGACAAGAAAAATATGCTGCATTTGAGTTAGAGAAGGGGAAAATTTACATTGCGCTGTTTGTCTTCGTCGTTTTAATGAATGTAGTAAGAGTCTATGTTCAACGTAGAAGGGAAAAGACCAGTAACCCGCGTAAGGCGCACAACGTAGGGCGTCAATAAGCGTAGCGCATTGCGCCGTATGAATTTGTAATACATCACCTCCGGCGCAATGCCCGTTGCTCTTCGACAGGCTCAGGAGAGCGTTATTGCGCCCTACCGGAGAATTCCCCGACTGGATATAACTCGGGCTATTGTTTGCCACCCCAATCAACCAGCTAAAATCCACCTCCCCACAGGCGCTTATCAGCCAGCACCACTTTATGCGACAATGCGCCCCCCAAAAGAGCGCTTGAATGCGCCAGGCAGCAACCCACATTCAGAATAGGAAGTATCTTTGGAAAATTTCAAGCGATTAATCGCCTCGGATATGGCGGCGGTGGATGCGGTGATCCGCGCCCGTCTGCATTCCGAAGTGGCCTTGGTCAACCAGGTCGGCGAATACATCATCAACAGCGGCGGCAAGCGGCTGCGCCCGGCGCTGGTGCTGCTTTCCGCGCAGGCCTTCGGCTATAGCGGCAAGCATCATCACGATCTGGCGGCGGTGGTGGAGTTCATCCATACCGCCACTTTGCTGCATGACGATGTGGTGGATGAGTCCGAACTGCGCCGTGGGCGCGAGACGGCGAATGCCTTGTTCGGCAATGCGGCCAGCGTGCTGGTGGGCGATTTCCTGTATTCGCGCGCTTTCCAGATGATGGTGGACGTGGGGGAGATGCGCGTGATGCAGACGCTGGCCGATGCAACCAACGTCATTGCCGAGGGCGAAGTCCTGCAATTGCTCAACTGCAATGATGCTGACGTGGATATCCCCAACTATATGCGCGTCATCCACTGCAAGACCGCCAAGCTGTTTGAGGCGGCAATGCGTCTGGGAGCAATCATCTGCAAGGCCTCTGCTGCTGACGAAGAGGCGGTGTCGAAATACGGCATGCATCTCGGCACGGCATTCCAGTTGATCGACGATGTGCTGGACTATTCAGCCGATGAGGCGCAGACCGGCAAGCATCTGGGCGACGATCTGGCCGAAGGCAAGCCGACGCTGCCGCTTATCTACGCGATGCAGCATGGTTCGAAGGATCAGGCTGTTGTAGTGCGCGGTGCGATCGAGCAGGGCGATGTGGGCAAGTTTGCCCAGGTGCTGGAGATTATTCACGCTACCGGCGCGCTGGAGTTCACGCGCCAGCAGGCTTTGCGCGAGGCTGATGCGGCTTGTGCAGCGATTGCATCGCTTGCCGATTCTAAATACAAGCAGTGTCTGTTAGAATTGGCAAACTTTGCCGCAACGCGGCAATTTTAGTTTTATCGATTCGGGGTGTAGCTCAGCCTGGTAGAGTACTGCGTTCGGGACGCAGGAGTCGGAGGTTCGAATCCTCTCACCCCGACCAATTTTAGCCGCCTGTGTGCGGCGTTCTGTGGAGTAAGACGCATGAGTCGCTTACTTTTTCTGCTGGCTGTCGCAGTGGTTGTTTACCTGCTGTTGAAGTCTTATCGCAGGCCGGCACCGCGGCAGGACAAGGATGCATCCGCTCCGGCAGAGGAGATGGTGCGTTGTGTGCAGTGCGGGGTGCATCTGCCCAAGAGCGAAAGCATTCTGGCAGGCGGTAATTTCTACTGCAGCGATGCCCATCGGCGCCAGCATACCTCCAAGTAGGTCCGATGCGGGATAAGCTATCCCTCACCGGTTCTTTCCCCTTCTTGCAAACGGCCGCGCCGTTATCGCAAGAAAGCCGCTGGCGTTCAATCAGTTTCTTCAATATCTACCGCCTGATGCTGGGCGGTGTGTTGTTGCTTATGGCGGCGGTCTTCGGCAGATCCTTGTCGTTGAGCGCGGCGCACCAATCGTGGTTCTTCTGGATCAGTGTCGCATACACTGTATTGGTGCTGGTCTCTGTCGTGACGGTCAATCTGCGCAGGCCGCGCGCAGGACTGCAGCTAGCTTTTCAGGTTTGTACCGACATCTCCGCGCTCTCCTTGCTGACCTATTTCAGCGGCGGAGTCCAAAGCAATCTCGGCATGCTGATGCTGGTGTCGCTGGCGCTGGCCGGGATGATCAGTGGCGGGCGTATTACCTTGCTCTTTGCCGCGCTTGCCAGCATCTCTATTCTGTTGCTGCACGGCTACGCAATATTGGTCGCCGATGCGACCGTGGCGCAGTTCTTTCAGGTCGGTATCCTGTGTATTTCCTATTTTGCGGTGGCCTGGCTGGCACATGCGCTGTCCAAATATGCCCTCGCCAGCGAAAACCTGGCTTTTTTGCGCGGCGTGGATCTGTCCAACATGGCCGAGGCCAACCGGCTGATGATCCAGGATATGCCGGATGGCGTGCTGGTGGTGGACGAGCGCGGCATGGTGCGCCAATCCAATCCCGGTGCGGAAAGGTTGCTGGGGTATACCTTTGCAGAGAGCGGCAAGTCCCATTTGTCCGAAGGCTCCCCGTTGCTGGAAGCGATGTTTGCCGCCTGGCGGCAGAACAAGGCGCTTGGTCACGAAGTATTGCGCCTGCCAGGCTCCAGTCACCCAGTGCGTGTACGATTTTTGCCGGTTCAGCGTGAAGGATTCTGGGGGGCGGTGGTGGTGTTGGAGGATATGCAGCGGGTACAGGAGCAGGCGCAGCAGGTCAAGCTTGCCGCGCTGGGCCGGCTGACTGCAAATATCGCGCATGAGGTACGCAATCCGTTGTCGTCCATCAGCTATGCCACCGAGCTGCTGAAAGAGCAGGAGCATGACGCGTCGCAGGCGCGCCTGTTCCAGATCATTCTGGACAATACGACACGACTGAATCGCATCATTCAGGATGTGATGCAAGTTAACCGCCGTGATCGTTTGCAGGCGGAGACCATCAGTCTGGCGGCGAGTCTGGAGGAGGTGCTTGAAAACCTGTGTCAGGTCCAGCAGTTGCCGCGTTCCGTGTTCGAGTTGCGCGTCGATCCGGCCAGCAAGGCGCGTTTCGATCGCGGGCATTTCGAACAGGTGCTGTGGAATCTGTGCCGCAACGCCTTGCGCTATAGTCAGCGACTATCGGGCAGCGTTCGCTTGCGCACCGTCAGCGAAGAAGGGCGAACGGTGCTGGAAGTGTCGGACGATGGCAAGGGCGTGCCGTCTGATGAGGTGCAAAAACTTTTCGAGCCGTTTTTTACCACGGACGAGAGCGGAACGGGGCTGGGGTTGTATATTGCACGCGAGCTTTGCGAGGCGAACGGTGCAATGATCGAATACAAGAGGGCGCCGGATGGCGGCGCCTGTTTCCGCATTATTTTCGGGAGCAATGATGAGCCCTGAGCCAAAAACCATTCCACGCGTACTGGTAGTGGATGACGAGGCAGACATTCTGGAACTGCTGGAGCTGGCGCTGGTACGCATGGGGCTGGAAGTGGTACGCGCGAGCGGTGTAGAACAGGCCAAACAACGCCTTGATGCCGGGAAGTTCGATTTGTGCCTGACCGACATGCGCATGCCGGACGGCGACGGGCTGGAGGTGGTGCGCTATATTTCCGAACGCGATCTGGATGTGCCGGTGGCCGTGATTACGGCCCATGGCAATCTGGAAAACGCGGTCGCGGTACTCAAGGCGGGTGCATTTGACTATTTGTCCAAGCCGGTGGCGCTGGATCAGTTGCGTACTCTGGTTACTTCGGCGCTCAGATTGCCTTCCGCCGGTACAAAGACCGAGGCGGGGGAAGGTGTCTTGCTGGGGCATTCTCCGGCCATGGCACAAGTACGCGAATTGATCGGGCGCGTGGCGCGCAGCCAGGCGCCGGTTCATATCAGCGGCGAATCCGGCAGCGGCAAGGAATTGGCTGCCCGCCTGATCGTGGAAAAAAGCGCGCGCCGTGAACAGCCTTTCATTGCGGTGAACTGCGGCGCCATTCCTGAAAATCTGATGGAAAGCGAGTTTTTCGGTTATCGCAAGGGTGCGTTTACCGGTGCAGACAAGGACAGGGAAGGGTTCTTTCAGGCGGCGAATCAGGGCACTCTGTTGCTGGACGAGGTGGCGGACCTGCCGCTGGCCATGCAGGTCAAGTTGCTGCGCGCCATCCAGGAAAAGAAGGTGCGCCGCGTCGGGGCGACTCAGGAAGAGCCGGTTGACGTGCGCATCCTCAGTGCTACCCATCACGATCTGGGCAAATGCGTTCAACAAGGCACTTTCCGCCAGGACCTATATTACCGTTTGAACGTTATTGCGTTGCTGATGCCTGCACTGCGTGAGATGAGTGAGGATGTTCCGGAGATCGCCAGCAAGATATTGGCGAAGCTGCGCGGCAATACCAAGGTCGAATTCTCTGCCGAGGCCTTGCGAGATCTGGCAGGTTACAACTTTCCCGGCAATGTGCGCGAGCTGGAAAACATTGTCGAACGCGCATTCGCGCTGTGCATGGGGGGGGTGATCACTCCTGCGGACTTGCAATTGATGCCGGCCCAATCGACGCAAAGTGACTCCATATCTGGTGGGGCGGGTAAGTATCCGCTCACGGATTATCTTGATCGAATCGAGCGCGAGGCCATCCTGGAGGCGCTTCACCAGACGCATTTCAACCGCACTGCCGCCGCCAAGATACTGGGGGTGACTTTCCGCGCCTTGCGTTACCGTATGGAGCGCCTGTCCATCACGGACGAGGATAAAGTCGATTGAAGCCGGACGCTCAAGGATGGCTTAGCGGCACTCGTCGCGTGTTCTCTCCCAATTTCGACGCGCGTCCCGCCCGTACTCCCATTGATCTGCTGGTTATCCATAGCATCAGTCTGCCACCCAACGAATACGGCGGTGACGCCATCGAGCGGTTTTTCACCAACACCCTGGATCATTCTGGGCATCCCTATTTTGAACAACTCAAGGGTGTCCGGGTGTCGTCCCATTTCCTTGTGCGCCGCGATGGACAGATCGTGCAATTCGTTCCTTGTGCCAAACGCGCCTGGCATGCAGGCGTTTCCAGTTGGCGCGGGCGCTCGCGCTGCAACGACTTTTCCATAGGCATCGAGCTTGAAGGCAGCGACTTCGAGCCTTACACGGCGCGTCAGTACGAGGCCTTGGTGCGCCTGGCCAGATGCCTGAAACGCACCTATCCCATAGCTGAAATCGTCGGCCACGCCGATATTGCACCCGAACGCAAGACCGATCCGGGTCCGTTTTTCGATTGGGAGGGGGTTAAAGAACGCCTGAAATGAGTTTTTCTCTTCACTGATTTTTCTCGCTTCCGAAAAAACCGGATATAGACCGCGAAGAAAAAGATATAGACCGAAATTCTGCTTGCATAAATTCAGTGATGCACTAGAATTAGTCGAAATTCACATGTCGTACCACTAGATGTAGTGGTTTTGGTTTTTCGACGGGATTCGGCTTCTTCTACGTGAATCCGGCCCGGTCTCAAAAGGGGAGTTTATGTTGCTGGCGTCAGATAGTGTTCCTTCTGCTGTTTCATCCATGCTTGTCAATCAAGGTTCTGAATCTGTCGCTTCCTCCAGCAGCTTGCCCCTGGATCAATACAAAGTAATTCGCCGCAACGGTTCCGTGGTTGCGTTCGAGCCGAGCAAAATTTCCATTGCCATGACCAAGGCCTTCATCGCTGTTAACGGCGGGCAGGGTGCGGCATCCGCGCGCGTGCGTGAACTGGTTGAGCAATTGACTGCCAATGTGGTGAATGCGCTGGTTCGCCGCCAGCCGCACGGCGGGACATTGCATATCGAGGACATTCAGGATCAGGTCGAGTTGTCTCTGATGAGATCGGGAGAGCACGATGTGGCACGTTCCTATGTGCTGTATCGCGAGCAGCGCACTCAAGAACGTTCAAAGAGCAAGAAAGCCGCGGAACCGATGCATGCGCTGAATGTGAAAGACGGCGACACGATCCGCCCGCTGGATGTGGCGGTGCTGGCGGCTCAGATCGAATCGGCCTGTGTCGGGCTGGGAACGGTCGTCGATGCGGAAAAGATACTCAAGCTCACGTTGAAAGACCTGTACGACGGCGTCGCCATTGCGGAAGTGCGCAAGTGTGCCATTCTGTCGGCGCGTACACTGATCGAGCAGGATCCGGCTTACAGCTTTGTCACGGCCCGCTTGCTGCTCAACAATATCTTCTGCGAGATTCTCGGCGAAGAAGTGGTTCAAGCCGATATGGCGGCGCGCTACGCTGACTATTTCCCGAAATTCATCAAGCACGGCATTGAAACCGAGCTATTGAATGAAGAACTGGCGAATTTCGATCTGGAGCGCCTAGGCAAGGCGCTGGATGCGGACCGCGATCTGCAATTGAATTATCTTGGCTTGCAGACACTGTATGACCGCTACTTCCTGCATGTGGAGGAAAAGCGTATCGAATTACCGCAGGCATTCTTCATGCGCGTGGCCATGGGCTTGAGCCTGAACGAGATCAACCGCGAAGAGCGAGCCATCGAGTTTTACCGCCTGTTGTCCAGCTTCGATTTCATGAGTTCCACGCCGACCTTGTTCAATTCCGGCACGCGTCGCTCCCAGTTGTCATCCTGCTACCTGACCACGGTGGCGGACGATCTGGACGGCATATACGAGGCGCTGAAGGAAAATGCGCTGTTGTCCAAGTTTGCCGGAGGATTGGGCAACGACTGGACCAATGTGCGTGCGCTGGGCAGTCACATCAAGGGTACCAACGGCAAATCGCAAGGTGTGGTGCCATTCCTGAAAGTGGTCAATGACACCGCCGTGGCGGTAAACCAGGGGGGCAAGCGCAAGGGCGCGGTATGTGCCTATCTGGAAACTTGGCACCTCGACATCGAGGAATTCCTGGAGCTGCGCAAAAATACCGGTGATGACCGTCGCCGTACGCACGACATGAATACCTCGAACTGGATCCCCGACCTGTTCATGAAACGCGTAATGGAAGGGGGCGAGTGGACGCTGTTCTCCCCTTCGAGTTGCCCCGATCTGCATGACAAGTTCGGTACCGAATTCGAAAAGGCCTATCTGGGCTATGAAGCCAAGGTCGCCAGCGGCGAGTTGAAGCTGTTCAAGAAAGTGCCGGCGCAATCACTCTGGCGCAAGATGCTGACCATGCTGTTTGAAACAGGACATCCCTGGATCACTTTCAAGGATCCCTGCAATATCCGCAGCCCGCAGCAGCATATGGGCGTGGTCCACAGCTCCAACTTGTGCACCGAAATCACGCTGAATACGTCGGACAGCGAAATCGCCGTGTGTAACCTCGGCTCGGTCAATCTGGCGGCGCATCTGCATCCCAAAGGCCATGCAAAGGCAGGCCAGATCGATCATGACAAGCTGAAGCGTACGGTGACCACCGCCATGCGCATGCTGGATAACGTGATCGACATCAATTATTACGCAGTAGCCAAGGCGCGCAACGCCAACCTCAAGCACCGGCCGGTCGGCATGGGCATCATGGGGTTCCAGGATTGCCTGCACCAATTGCGAATTCCCTACTCGTCCGAGGCGGCAGTGGAATTTGCGGATCGTTCGATGGAAGCGGTTTGCTATTACGCTTACTGGGCGTCCACCGATCTGGCTGCGGAACGCGGGCGTTACGCCAGTTACCATGGCAGCCTGTGGGATAAGGGCATCCTGCCGCAAGACAGCCTGAATATGCTGCGCGAACAGCGCGGCGGCTTCGTTGAGGTGGATATGTCGTCCAGTCTTGATTGGGATGCATTGCGTGGCCGCATCAAGCAGTTCGGTATGCGCAACTCGAATTGCGTGGCAATCGCACCGACCGCAACCATTTCCAACATTATCGGGGTGTCGCAGAGCATCGAGCCGACTTACCAGAACTTGTTCGTGAAGTCGAACCTGTCTGGCGAATTCACTGTGATCAACGATCATCTGGTGAAAGATCTGAAGGCAATGGGCCTGTGGGACGAGGTGATGATCTCCGACCTCAAGTATTTCGACGGCAGTCTGTCCAAGATCGACCGTATTCCGGCCGAATTGCGCAGTCTGTACGCCACCGCTTTTGAAGTTGAACCGATGTGGCTGATCGAAGCGGCATCGCGTCGCCAGAAATGGATAGACCAGGCGCAATCGCTCAATATCTATATGTCGGGCGCATCTGGGCGCAAGCTGGATGAGACTTACAAGCTGGCGTGGGTGCGAGGACTGAAGACTACCTATTATCTGCGTTCGCTGGGTGCGACCTCAGCCGAGAAGTCAACTTCGCGGGCCGGGGCACTGAACGCGGTATCCAGCGATGCGGGTGCTGGAGGTATGTCTGCGGCTCCGGCGGCGGAAGAAACGAAGTTCTGTTCCATCGACAATCCAGAATGCGAGGCTTGTCAGTAACAATGAATGTTCGCCGCATTGTGCGGCGATGCGAAGTGGTAAAGGATAGATATGCTGAATTTTGACGAAGAACTGACACCATCCGCCCAAGCGGGCTTGCGCATGGCAACCATGGATGTGGGCGCCGCAGTGGCCGACAAGAAGGTCGAAAAGGATAATGCCGTCGTCTCGAAAACCTTCGGTCGCATCCGAGTGGAAGACAAGCGCATCATCAACAGCAGCTGCGACGTGAACCAGCTGGTGCCATTCAAGTATAAGTGGGCGTGGGAGAAATACTTGGCCGGCAACGCCAATCACTGGATGCCGCAAGAGATCAACATGTCGGCCGATATTGCCCTGTGGAAGAACCCGAATGGCCTGACCGAGGACGAACGCCGCATCGTGATGCGCAACTTGGGCTTTTTCAGCACCGCCGATAGCCTCGCTGCCAATAACATCGTGCTGGGTACCTACCGCCACATCACTGCGCCGGAATGCCGCCAGTACCTGCTGCGCCAGGCTTATGACGAAGGCATCCACACCCATTCCTACCAATATATCGTGGAATCGCTGGGCATGGACGAGGGCGAGGTCTTCAACATGTACCACGAGGTCCAGTCGATCCGCGACAAGGACGAGTTCCTGCTGCCGTTCATCGATACGCTGACCAATCCCGCGTTCAAGACCGGCACGCCGGAAAACGACCAGAAGCTGCTGCGCAGTCTGATCGTGTTCGCCTGCATCATGGAAGGCATGTTTTTCTATGTCGGTTTCGTGCAGATCCTGGCCATGGGGCGCCAGAACAAGATGACCGGCGCGGCCGAGCAGTTCCAGTACATCCTGCGCGACGAGTCGCTGCACCTGAATTTCGGTGTCGATATGGCCAACCAGATCAAGATGGAGAACCCGCATCTCTGGACGCCCGAGTTCAAAGCCGAGTTGTCCGGTTTGTTCCGCAAGGCGGCGGAGCTGGAATCGGCTTATGCCGACGACACCATGCCGCGAGGCATCCTGGGACTGAATTCGACCATGTTCAAGGAATACATGCGTTTCATTGCGAATCGCCGTTGCCAGCAAATCGGTCTTGATGTGATCTTCCCGGGCGCAACCAATCCGTTCCCGTGGATGTCGGAGATCATGGATCTGAAGAAAGAAAAGAATTTCTTTGAGACTCGCGTGACTGAATATCAAACCGGCGGATCATTATCGTGGGATTAAGAGTTGAAATTATTTTGCTGGAGGCTAATATGCGAAGCATGTTACGTATAGCTTCGCTGCCTGCTGGCAGCCAGAAAAATTTGTCCAAGACGCGATCTCCCGAGAATCAGACGGGTAGTGCTCCGTATTGGAAATAGGATCGTTGATAAAGGCTGCTTCTGCAGCCTTTGTTGCAAGGGCTTCAGCCATGCCGCTCTGCGGTGTGCTGGGGGTGTAGTAGCAGTCTAGTAGTAGATGTTTTTTTGTTAACTTTCACCACTAAGGAGGTTGAAATGGTAGCAGCAAAGAAAGCTAAACCAGCAGCAAAAAAGGCGGCTGCAAAGAAGCCCGCAGCCAAAAAAGTAGCAGCAAAGAAACCGGCAGCCAAAAAAGTAGCAGCAAAGAAACCCGCTGCTAAAAAGGCAGTTGCCAAGAAGAAACCAGCAGCCAAGAAAGCAGCAGCTAAGAAACCCGCTGCCAAAAAGGCTGTAGCAAAGAAACCAGCAGCAAAAAAGGCCGCAAAAAAGCCGGTAGCCAAGAAAGCAGCTAAGAAACCCGCTGCCAAAAAGGCTGTAGCAAAGAAACCAGCAGCAAAAAAGGCCGCAAAAAAGCCGGCAGCCAAGAAAGCAGCTAAGAAACCCGCTGCCAAAAAGGCTGCAGCAAAGAAGCCGGCAGCCAAGAAAGCGGCTGCCAAAAAGCCAGCAGCAAAAAAAGCGGTAGCTAAGAAGCCCGCAGTAGCAGCAAAGCCCGTTGCAGCTCCGGCCGCAGCGTCGTCTTTGGCTCCTTCTGCACCGGCTCCTGTGCGCCCGGCTGCGACTTGGCCTTTCCCCACACCCGGTATCAGCAAGCCGAATTAATGTGGTGTGAGGCTGTGAAGGCAGCCCCGAACAGGCAGTAAGGCAGGGGCTGATTCACGGTTGTCGGAGAGCGAGCCGGACAGACCAATTTTCGCGCCTGAAAAAGGTGCGCGGGTCTTTGTCCCCTCTAAGAAACGTTTAGTATTTTTGCTTGGCGTATCGTAGTTGGTCTGCGTTGTGCAAGGCTCGCACCGCTTTCTGACGACAAGTTCCAGATTTTTGCCACGGTTAAGTGGAGGGGGTCGTGTCCTCTATCAAATCAGGTGGCAGACAAACATCCAATTCACTGGAGGGGTTCTGATCCCCCTGAAAAAAGTGAACCAGTTTTTCTGTTGATTTCCAGTCTCAAACAATGGTTCAAGCAAGTTTCATGTTGTATAACGTGATGGGCGCATCGCTGTTCTTGTCAAAAGCGATCCCGGTTTCCACTCCGGCGCGCGCGATGTCCGCAGCACTTTCGTTGCGCGTGTAGGCTTGATGCATGGCACCCAGTGCAAACTCATGACCCGATCCGATTGCCCAGTATTGCGTGTATTCGAAAACCTCGCGCATGGAATAAATGGCGAATATTCCGCTGGAATTGGCAATCAACGCGGTGATCTGGCTCGACTCGTAAGGGTCTTCTTCATCTTCCTTGGGATTCAGGAAACATTCTTCCTTGAGGATGGGATGCAGCTTGCGGAACGTTTCAAAAATCGCCTCCTTGCTGTTAAGCTTGACCTCCGGTGTCTTGGCGAGCAGGCTGGACAGCACCAGGTGATGCGCCGCGCTGCCGCAGACCCCGACATAACTGTCGCCGATGCGCAGGATTTTGTCGTGCGAAGCATCCTGCGAGGCATGCAAACGGGTATTGCCAAAGGTGGTCAGCGTATCCGCAGCGATGGTGGCATAGCCGTTTTTCCTGACAGCGACGATGGTGGTCATGTGAAGTTTTCCGTATTAGTCCAGACGCAATTTTATCATTGATGCTGTATAGCTTCCCTTTGCCTTATCAAGATGATGCCAGCGCCTACTTCGCTGCCATTCGCGATCTGCCATGGGCGGGGTGGCTGGATAGCGGAGGCAGAGGCCGCTTTGATATTCTTGTGGCCCAGCCCGCAGTTACCTTGACGACGCTGGGCGAAAATACCGAAGTAAGCGATTCCACAGGAGTACTTAATTCATCAGAAGATCCGTTTGAACTCGTCAGAAAACAGCTGGGGGAGCAAATCGCGCCGATGCCGGACGTTCCTTTTGCCGGCGGCGCGCTCGGATACTGGGGTTATGACCTCGCGCGCCGCGTTCACCGCCTTCCTGACAGCACCCGGGATACCGGGTACGTGCCGGAGATGGCGGTCGGTATTTACGACTGGGCAGTCATTCTTGACCATCAGGAACTGAGCGCAAGGCTGGTCTCGCGGCTACGCTACGCAGCGACGACACAGGTATTACCATTAATACTGGCGAAGCTGGAGTTGGCGGATTCGACCTGCAACCGGGCAGATACTCCCCCATTTATTGTGCAGGGAACAATAGCATCCAATCTTGGCGTTGCCGCCTATCGAGATGCGTTCAATGCAGTGAAGAACTACCTGCTTGAAGGTGATTGTTATCAGGTCAACCTTGCTCAATGCTTTGCGGTTCAAGCTTCGGGCGATGCGTTTGTCGCTTACCTGGAGCTGCGTCGCCTGAGTCCGGCACCATTCTCGGCATTCCTGGATTGGCCGCAAATGCAGATTCTAAGCGCCTCTCCTGAGCGCTTTTTGCAGGTTCAGCAGGGCAGAGTAGAGACCAAGCCGATCAAGGGCACGCGTGCCCGGAATGCAGATCCTGCTAAAGACAGGCAACTGGCGGTCGAATTGGCTAGTCACCCAAAGGATAGGGCCGAAAACCTGATGATTGTCGATCTGTTGCGCAACGATCTGGGCAAAAGCTGCGAGCTCGGCTCGGTGCGCGTACCGAAATTGTTTGAGGTGGAAAGCTTCGCCAACGTCCATCACCTGGTTAGCACAGTGGAGGGCAAGTTAAAAAACGGGTGCGATGCGCTGCATGTGTTTCTGGACTGTTTCCCCGGCGGGTCCATAACTGGAGCCCCAAAACATCGCGCCATTGAAATTATCGAGCAACTGGAACCTGCCCGGCGGGGTGTGTACTGCGGCGTAATCGGCTACATCGGGCATGACGGCAACATGGACAGTAACATCGCCATCCGCACGCTAGAATATACAGGTGGTCAGATACGTTTCTGTGCGGGCGGGGGAATAGTGGCCGATTCGCAATGCGATGCCGAGTATCAGGAAACACTCGATAAAGCCTCGGCTATGCTGGAATTGCTGCAGCTATTTGGCGGCAAGCTAGCTTAGCGTTTCGCCTTTTCCCCGACTTTGGCCTGAAATTTTTCCTTGTTGACGATGACGCGCTCGTGCAGACCGCTGGAGATGAGATCAACGCCGTCGTGAGCTTCGACCTGAAATATAAGTCGCTTGCCGTTAACTTCCAGTAATTCGACATTCGCGGTGACTTCCAGTCCGGGCGGCGTGGCAGCCAGGTGGCTCACGTTGATGTGAGTGCCCAGCGTCTGTTCAGTAGGCCAGTCAATGTGCGGGTTGATGCATTTGATACAGGCCCACTCCAGAAATCCGACCAGAAATCCGGTGGCAAAGACCTCCGGCATGGCACGAAATTCTTCAGCTTCCGGATACAGGGCTGGCACGGTTTTCGAGGATGGCACCAGGAACTTGTGCTCGAATTTCAGCCCGGGTTTAAGGGTATCTTTCATTTAATCTCCTGTCTGGATTCAGGCCGGGATGTTCTTTACCCGGGTAATGCGTATTACTTCCGGTATCCGGCGCAGACCGCGCATAACGGTGGCCAGGTGTTGACGACTGTTTACCTGCAACGTGAAATACAGGGCTGTGTATTCACCTTCGCTGGTGAAGTGTACATTTTCAATGTTGGACTCGGCATCGGCAATGGAGGCGGCGACTTTTGCCAGCACGCCGCGCTGATTGGCGACGATGAGTTTGATGCTGACCTCGAAAAATTTGTTAATGTTCTTGTCCCATACCACATCCATCCATTCTTCACTGCTTCCGCGGCCTTTGCGCAATGAAGGACAATCGTGAGTATGGACAATGAGTCCCTGGCCGCTCTTGATCACGCCGATAATGGGATCGCCCGGGATAGGACGGCAGCACTTGGCATACTGGACGGCCATACCTTCAGTGCCGAGTAACGTAATAATGCCGCTGCCGGAAACCGGTTCAACGCGGTTGTTTTCGCCCGTGCTCATCTTGGCCAGTTGCCGTGCGATCACCATATTCAATCGTCGTCCCAATCCGATATCGGCGAATATCTCCTGCCGCGACTTGGCACTGCTTTCATTCAGAACCCGTTCCCAGCTCATTTCGGGAATGTCCAGCAATTTGATACCGAGCGAGCTGAGTGCTTGCGCCAGCAGACGTTCACCAAGCCGGGCCGATTCCTCAAGATGCATGGTTTTGAGCGCGTGCCGTATCTCTCCGCGTGCCTTGCTGGTTACGACATAGCTCAACCAGGCCGGATTCGGGTGGGCAAGCGGAGCGGTGATGATTTCGACACGGTCGCCATTGTGCAGTTCGGTGCGAAGCGGTACGAGCTCAGAATTCAACTTGGCAGCAACGCAGCGGTTGCCGATATCGGTGTGCACGCTGTAGGCAAAATCCACCGCCGTAGCACCGCGTGGGAGCGCATAGATTTTTCCCTTGGGTGAAAATACATAGACTTCATCGGGAAACAGGTCAATTTTCAGATGCTCGAGAAACTCGACTGAATCGCCACTCTGCGCAAGGCTTTCCAGCAGGCTTTGCAGCCATTGATGCGTCTTCTGGTGCAGGTCGTTGATCTGGGCCTCGGATGATTTGTACAGCCAGTGTGAAGCCACGCCACTTTCCGCCAACTTGTCCATCTCGTGGGTGCGTATTTGCACCTCGATCGGCGTCCCAAACGGTCCGAACAATGCGGTATGCAGTGATTGATAGCCGTTAGCTTTGGGAATCGCGATGTAGTCCTTGAACCTGCCTGGAAAGGGCTTGTACAGGCTATGCAGTACACCAAGCGCGAGATAGCACGAGGGGATGTCGTCGACCAGAACGCGGAAGCCATAAATGTCCAGAACCTGCGCGAAAGCAAGCGATTTTGATTGCATCTTCTGGTAAATTCCATAAAGATGCTTTTCTCGACCGCGAATTTCGGCCTTGATATGATTCTCATCCAAGCGCTGGCGTATCGCTTCCAGTATCTTGCTCACCACTTCGCGCCGGTTGCCGCGTGCCACTTTCAGGGCTTTTGATAGCACCGCGTAGCGGTTAGGATGCAGGTACTTGAAGCTCAGGTCTTCCAGTTCCTGATAGACGCTGTTGAGTCCGAGACGGTTTGCGATCGGTGCATAGATATCCATGGTTTCGCGCGCGATGCGTTCGCTCTTTTCCTTGGAAACAGAACCCAGAGTGCGCATGTTGTGCAGACGGTCGCCGAGCTTGATGAGGATGACGCGCACATCGCGTGCCATTGCCATCAGCATCTTGCGGAAATTCTCGGCTTGCGCGTCTTGCAGCGTCTCGAATTTCAGCTTATCCAGTTTGCTCAGGCCGTCCACCAGTTCGGCAACCGGCTTGCCGAATTGTTCGGCAATCTGTTCGATACTGATACTGGTGTCTTCGGCGACGTCGTGCAGCAAGGCGGCCGTGATGGCCTGCGCATCAAGGTGCAGCGTGGTGAGTATGCGTGCTACTGCAATGGGGTGGGTGACGTAGGGAGCGCCGGATTGGCGCAACTGACCTTCGTGTGCGGCGCGGCTGAAGGCGAGCGCAGATTCGATCTGCGCTACATCCTTTGGCTTCAGATAGGCAGATACCTCTTGTATGAGCGTTTCAGCATCGGTTTGCAACATAAGACATGTGAATTATATGCCGCCTGAGTGTCCCGGCGGCGTACGCTCAGGCCATGCCGCGGTTCAGAATTTCGATGCCGACCTTGCCTTCGCTGATTTCACGCAGTGCGACAACGGTAGCCTTGTCCTTTGTATTTTCTACCAGATAGCCGGCGCCGTTAGCCAGCTGGCGCGCGCGATAAGCTGCGGCCAGCGTCAGTTCAAAACGGTTGGGGATGTACTTCATGCAATCTTCGACGGTGATACGTGCCATGGTGTGCTCCTATTTCTGCAATTGATTAATGAGGGTTGCGTGACGTGATAACTGGCTGTCGCGGCGCAAGCCGATGGCGATAACCACCGCGTCGAGTTGCCGCAAAGCCTCGTCCAGCTTGTCATTGATAATAACATAGTCGAACTCGGCGACATGGGAGATGTCCTCCTGGGCGGCATGCAAGCGCCGCGCAATAACCTCGGCGCTGTCCTGCCCGCGGCCCTTCAGGCGTGTTTCCAGCGCGGAAAGCGAGGGCGGGAGAATGAAGATCGAGATGGCATGCGGCATCAGCTTGCGCACCTGCGCAGCGCCCTGCCAGTCAATTTCCAGCAGAATGTCGCGACCGGAAGCAAGTTGTTGCTCTATCCACGGCTGCGAGGTGCCGTACAGATTGCCATAAACCTCGGCGCTTTCCAGAAAGTCGCCGTTCTGGGTCATTTGCAAGAACTTGTCCCGACTGACAAAGTGGTATTCCTTGCCGTCCGTCTCGCCCGGCCGCGGTGCACGGGTGGTATAGGAAATGGACAGCGCGATCTGTTTGTTGCTGTTGAGCAGCGCGCTGACCAGACTGGTCTTGCCAGCACCGGAAGGCGCACTGATGATGAAAAGGTTGCCGGGCATGTTGTCCTCCAATTCGACTATTCTATGTTCTGCACTTGCTCGCGCATTTGTTCGATCAAAATCTTGATCTCCATCGCAGTGCGTGAGACTTCTGCATCCACGGATTTTGAGCCCAGCGTGTTGGCTTCGCGATGCAATTCCTGCATCAGGAAGTCGAGCCGTTTGCCGACTGCGCCGCCCTTATCCAGCACACGCTGCACTTCGGTCAGATGGGTGTGCAGGCGCGAAAGCTCCTCGTCCACGTCGATCTTGCTGGCATACAGTGTGATTTCCTGGCGCACGCGTTCGTCATCTTCGCTGCCGAGCGCCTCAAACAGGCGGGCGCGCAACTTGGACTCATAAGCGGCGATAGCGGCGGGGACTCGCGGCGCAACGGCGACACGCAAGGATTCGATCAGCGCAACTCTCTCCAGCAGGAAGGACTTCAGTTTTCCCCCCTCACGCTGGCGGGCACCAGCGAACTCTTTCAATGCCTGCTGTAAAAGAGCAAGCAGGGTTTCTTGCAAAGTTTCGGCAGAAAGAGCAGGACTTTCCAGTACGCCGTTCCAGCGCAGCACATCGGCAACGCTAAGTTCGCGCGCCTCAGTCAACACTTCGCGAACCTGGGTACTCCACAAGGCTAGTTGCTGGACCATGGCCGGATTCAGCCGGGCCGGTTCCTGCATGGACTGGCGCGAGGCAAGGTTGATGCGGCATTCGACTTTTCCCCGACTCATCTGTGCTGAAATGGCTTCGCGCAGGGCGGGTTCCTGAGTGCGCAGTTCGTCCGGCATGCGCAACTGCAAATCGAGGTAGCGGCTGTTGACCGAGCGCAGTTCCAGCGTGAGCGAACTGGTCTCCAGTTCGGCTGCGACGGAGGCAAAGCCGGTCATGCTGTAGATCATGGTGAACTCCGGGGAAAGAAAAAATATCAACTGAATGAGGCACATTATATTACGATTGAGCACCGGTTCCGTTCGCGAACGGGAACAAACAATAACAAGCTCAGGGAAATATGAGGTTCACCGTCCATCAGGCCAGCAAAATTGGTGGCCGCAAATACAACCAGGATCGCGTAGGGTATGCCTATACCAACGAGGCGCTGTTGCTGGTATTGGCGGACGGCATGGGCGGTCATCTGCATGGCGAAGTGGCTGCACAGATCGCAGTCCATTCCTTCATGCGCGCATTTGGCCGTCTCGAACAAAATCGCGTCAAGGAGCCGGAAGTGTTCCTGCGCGCCACGATGCGTGCCGGGCATGACGCCATCTTTACCTATGCGCGCGAGCAGCAGTTGGGCGGAAGCCCCGGCACGACCTGCGTTGCGGCCCTGATACAGGAGGGGCAAATATGGTGGGCGCATGCGGGCGATTCGCGCGTCTATTTGTTGCGCGGCGACGCCGTGGCCAATGCGACGCATGATCATTCCGTAGTGCAGCAGTGGGCAGACTGGGGCATCATCACTCCTGAAGAGATGAAGACGCACCCCGACCGCAACAAGATCACCAACTGTCTGGGCGGGGTGGAAGACATGTTTTATGTCGACGTCTCGCAGCCGACTGCGGTGCAATCCGGCGATACGCTGTTGTTGTGCAGCGACGGCTTTTGGAGTCCGCTGGAGGATACGGAATTGGCAAAACTGTCCTCTGCCCCCGCCTTGCCTGAAAAGCTGGACGAGCTGATCGACCTGGCGGTGCGTCGCGATGCGATACGCGCCGACAATACTACCGCGGTGGTTGCGCGCATCAGCGAGTCTGAAGAAGAGCACATTACCGAAGTGCCGACATGCGTCATGCTGGACGAGCGGCCCGCACCCGAGAATTTCTGAGCAAGTCCGCTATAATCCGCGCCGTTTTCCACTTTTTTCGAGGTTCCCGTTATGCGCCCCAGTCAGCGTAAGCACGACCAGCTTCGTGCTATCCGTATCACTCGCCACTACACCAAACATGCCGAAGGTTCGGTGCTCATCGAATGCGGCGATACCAAAGTCATTTGCACCGCCAGTGTGGAAGAACGCGTTCCGCCGCACAAGAAAGGCAGTGGCGAGGGTTGGGTGACCGCTGAATACGGCATGCTGCCGCGTTCCACCGGCGAACGCATGAGCCGCGAGGCAGCCAAGGGCAAGCAGTCCGGGCGTACTCAGGAAATCCAGCGCCTGATCGGGCGCAGCCTGCGCGCCGTGGTCGACCTGAAAAAGCTCGGCGAACGAACGATCCAGATCGACTGTGACGTGATACAGGCAGATGGCGGTACACGCACGGCCAGCATCACCGGCGCTTTCGTTGCGTTGCACGACGCGGTAACCGGATTGATGGGCAAAGGGCTCATCAAGGAAACCCCGCTCAAGGATTTCATTGCCGCGATTTCCGTCGGCATCTATCAGGGTACGCCCGTGCTGGACCTCGACTACGTCGAGGACTCGGACTGCGACACCGACATGAACGTGGTGATGCTGGGCAGCGGCCACTTTGTCGAAGTGCAGGGCACGGCCGAAGGTCATCCCTTCTCGCGCGAGGAGATGGATACGCTGCTGGAGCTGGCCAAGAACGGTATCGCACAACTCATTGAGATGCAGAGCAAGGTGCTGAAGTAATGAACAAGCTGGTCATCGCTTCCAATAACCCAGGCAAACTGCGCGAGTTTGAAAAAATGCTGGCGCCGTTGGGAATCGAGGCGCTGACTCAGGCGCAACTCGGCATTTCCGAGGCCGAAGAACCGCATTGCACTTTCGTCGAAAACGCCTTGGCCAAGGCGCGTCATGTCAGCCGCGCAAGCGGCCTGCCTGCGCTGGCCGATGATTCCGGCATTTGTGTCGGGGCACTGGGCGGAGCACCCGGCGTGCAGTCGGCAAGATATGCTGGGGATAGCCCCAAATCCGATCGGCGCAACAACGATAAGCTACTGCAAGACATGCAGGGTGTGACCGACAGGCGTGCACATTATTATTGTGTGCTGGTGCTGGTGCGCCATGCCGACGATCCGCAACCCCTGATTGCCGAAGGTGAATGGCATGGCGAGATCGGTCTTGAAGAGCGCGGCGACGGCGGTTTTGGCTACGACCCGATGTTCTGGCTACCGCAATTCGGCAAGATGGCTGCGGAACTGACGCACGACGAGAAGGCGCAAATCAGCCATCGTGCCAAGGCACTCAAGGTGCTGCTGTCCAAACTGAAATTGACACAGTAGGGCGCAATACATCCGGTCATGTCTACCCATCCCCTGCAACCCGTCGGCATCAAATCGCAGGCGATGAACTTCCGGGCGTTGCCGCCGCTGTCCCTATATATCCACATTCCCTGGTGCGTGCGCAAATGCCCGTATTGCGATTTCAATTCGCATGAGGAGCGCGGCGCCCCCGCCCAAAAAACGGCGGAAATAATAATCCCTGAAAGAGAATATGTTGCCGCATTGGTGCGCGACCTCGAGTTGGCGCTGCCACTGATCTGGGGGCGCAAGGTCTATACGGTGTTCTTTGGTGGCGGTACGCCCAGCCTGCTGAGTGGCGAAGGCGTGACTGAGATATTGCGCCAGGTGCGCATGTTGCTGCCGCTGGATATCAACGCCGAGATCACACTGGAAGCGAATCCGGGGACCGTTGAGGCAGGCAAATTTGCGCAGTTCAGGGAGGCTGGCGTGAACCGCCTGTCGCTCGGTATTCAGAGTTTCAACGATGTGCATCTGCAGGCGCTGGGCCGCATCCACACTGCCGACGAGGCAAAACAGGCCATCAATATTGCGCAACAGTATTTCGACAATATCAATCTTGATCTGATGTATGCATTGCCGCAGCAGACACTGGATGAGGCGATGCAGGATGTGCAAACAGCGCTGTCATTCAAACCACAGCATCTTTCGTGTTATCACCTGACGCTGGAGCCAAACACCTTGTTCGCTCATCAGCCGCCGCCGTTGCCGGACGATGATGCGAGCAGTGATATGCAGCAGCGCATTGAGGAAATTCTGGCAGCTCCTGGCTATGAACATTACGAGACCTCGGCGTTTGCTCAGCCAAAGAGACGGTCGCGCCACAATCTCAACTACTGGCAATTCGGTGATTACCTTGGCATCGGTGCGGGCGCGCACAGCAAGCTGAGTTTTCACGACAAGGTGTTGCGCCAAGCGCGTTACAAGCAACCGCAGGCATACATGGATGCGGCAATACGCGGCGAATCAGTGCAAGAGCAGCATGAGGTGCTACCTCGGGATATAGCGTTCGAGTTCATGATGAATGCGCTGCGTTTGAACGGGGGATTCGACAGCGTTCTGTTCCAGGAGCGCACCAGTCTGCCGCTGTTATCGATACGGCGAGAGTTGGAGGAAGCAGAGCGGCGGGGTTTGCTGATTCGAGACTCGCAACAAATTGCACCGACGTTGCACGGCCAGCGTTTTCTCAACGACCTGCTAGGGATTTTCCTTGCGCCGGAACACTAGGTCCCATACGCCATGTCCGAGCTTCAGCCCGCGCTGTTCGAATTTGGTGAGCGGGCGGTAATCGGGACGGGGCGCGAAATCGGCAGCCGTGTTTTCCAGCAATGGTTCTGCGCTTAATACGCGCAGTACCTGCTCGGCATAGTCCTGCCAGTCGGTAGCGACATGGATGTACCCACCCGGCTTGAGCTTCTGCACCAGCTGCGCGATGAACGGAGCCTGGATCAGCCGGCGCTTGTTGTGGCGCGCCTTGTGCCAGGGGTCGGGGAAGAAGATGTGCACGCCGTCCAGCGCGTTTGCGCCAATCATGTCGCGCAATACCTCTACCGCATCGTGTTGCATGATGCGGATGTTGTTGAGTTGTTCCAGATCGATCAGCTTGAGCAGGTTGCCTACACCGGGCGTATGCACTTCCAGCGCCAGGTAGTCATTCTCGGGATGCGCCTGCGCAATGGTCGCTGTGCTGTCACCCATGCCAAAACCGATTTCTAGTATGACCGGAGCGGTGCGGCGGAAGGCTTGCGCAAGGTCGAGCGGGCGGGCGACGTAGGGGATTCCGTAGCGTGGCTGCAAGTTGTCGATGGCGCGCTGCTGTGCGACCGAGACGCGGCCCTGTCTAAGAACAAAACTGCGGATATGTCTCTTGCTGAGATCGGTAGTGTCGGTCATGGCGAAAATATTCATTCACCCTCACTCGCAAGCAAGTGAGGGTGGGGAGATTTCAGGAACGGGTTGAAGAGATGATGCCCGCTGTCGGCGAACTCGGGGAGGCACTGTACAGCTTCTTCGGCATGCGTCCGGCGAGGAATGCTTCGCGTCCTGCCTCTACGCCCTTTTTCATGGCAGAGGCCATCAGTACCGGATCCTTGGCGGCGGCGATGGCGGTATTCATCAGTACGCCGTCGCAACCCAGTTCCATGGCGATGGCGGCATCGGAAGCCGTGCCGACGCCCGCATCCACGATCACCGGTACTTGCACGCGTTCCATGATGAGCTGCAGGTTCCACGGGTTGAGAATGCCCATGCCGGAGCCTATCAGGGAAGCCAGCGGCATGATGGCGACGCAGCCGATGTCTTCGAGTTGCTTGGCAATGATGGGATCGTCCGAGGTGTACACCATGACCTGAAAACCCTCGGCCACCAGCGTTTTTGCCGCGGCAATGGTTTCAATCACATTCGGGTATAGTGATTGCGGGTCGCCCAGAACCTCCAGTTTGACCAGACTATGTCCGTCCAGCAGTTCGCGCGCGAGGCGCAGGGTGCGTACCGCGTCGTCGGCGGTGTAGCAGCCGGCAGTGTTGGGTAGCAGCGTGAACTTGGACGGCGGCAGAATTTCGAGCAGGCTGGGTTCGTTCGGATTCTGGCCGATATTACTGCGACGGATCGCGATGGTGATGATCTCGGCGCCGCTGGTTTCGATTGCAGCCTTTGTTTCAGCGAAGTCCTTGTATTTACCCGTACCCACCAGGAGTCGTGAAGCGTAGCTTTTGCCGGCGATAACCAATTTGTCGTTCATATATATAGTGTTCCAGTTGAAATTCTAGCCGCCGCCAACCGCGACGACGATTTCCAATTTGTCGTTTTGTGACAGGCGTAGCGCGGCGAAAGTGCTGCGCGGCACGATCTCTCCGTTGCGCTCCAAAGCGATGCGCTTGCCGGCTAATCCCATCTCATCGATAAGGCTGGCGACGGTCACACCAGAAGGAAGTTGGCGGGCTTCGCCATTGATGCTGACGGTGATCACTGTGCTCATTGTTGTCCGTGTTAGAATCCGCGCCGCATTCTACTACAGGCGGGTGTAGTTCAATGGTAGAACGGCAGCTTCCCAAGCTGCATACGACGGTTCGATCCCGTTCACCCGCTCCACAATTTTTCCATTTTTCCACCTCCGGCGAGTCGCATCTTCATCTTCAGGCAAGTTGATATAAATCAACTTTGTAAGTGTGGGATTTTTCTGAAGCTTCCATTACATTTGGCTTTCTAACCCGAGGCAAACGGTTGGGTATGCTTGGCATTGGAACCAACTTTGCCTTTACTTGTCGCCGATGGCTGTGCGATTATTGCGCCGTTTTTGGAAAGCTGTAAGTAAGCTGTAAGGGAAGGGTGCACTAGACACATCTGCAGCTAATGGGTGTGGTTGGCGCATTATTGTTAACTTGCTCGAGGAGGAGACTACTGTGGAAGCTACGCAAGCGACACCAGTAAAGTACGATATGGAAGTCGTCCGATGGTTCACCATCGCGGCTGCCATCTATGCAGTCGTCGGTACGCTAGTCGGTGTGATTATTGCATCTGAATTGGCATTTCCGTTTATCAACATGGATATTCCCTACATCACTTTCGGACGTCTGCGTCCGCTGCACACCAATGCGGTGATTTTTGCATTCGGTGGCTGTATTTTGATGGGGAGTGCCTTCTACATGGTGCAACGCACCGGTGCTACCAAGTTGTGGAGCAACGGTTTGGCATGGTTCACCTTCTGGGGCTGGAACCTGATCATCGTGCTGGCAGTGGTTTCTCTGCCGTTGGGCATGACTGAAGGTAAAGAGTATGCAGAACTGGCATGGCCGATCGACATTCTGATCGCTGTGGTATGGCTGTCCTTCGGCTTCAACCACATCATGACGATTGGGATCCGCAAGACATCCCATATCTATGTTTCCAACTGGTTTACCGTTGGCGCGATCGTAATGATCACTTACCTGCATGTGGTTAACAGCTTGGCAATCCCCGTCAGCCTGACCAACTCCTACTCTATCTACACAGGCGTTCAAGACGCGATGGTGGAATGGTGGTATGGCCACAATGCGGTGGGTTTCTACCTGACCGGCGCATTCCTGGGCATCATGTACTACTTCGTTCCCAAGCAAGCGAATCGTCCCGTGTTCTCGTATCGCCTGTCCGTGTTGCACTTCTGGGCGCTGACGTTCGGCTATGTTTGGCTGGGCGCGCACCACCTGCAATACACTGCATTGCCTGACTGGACTGGTTCCCTTGGCGCTGCTGTCTCCCTGGCGATGATCATCCCGTCCTGGGGCGGTGCGATGAACGGTATGATGACCTTGTCCGGCGCATGGGACAAGCTGCGTACCGACTACATCCTGCGCTTCCTCGTTGTGGCTCTGGCGTTCTACGCGATGTCCACATTCGAAGGTCCGGTGATGTCCATCAAGTCCGTTAACGCTCTGTCTCACTACACTGACTGGACTGTTGGTCACGTGCACTCCGGTGCTCTGGGCTGGATGGCGATGGTTGCCTACGGCGCGATCTACCACATGGTCAAGAAGCTGTGGGGCGTGGACAAGATGTACTCCGAAGGTCTGGTGAACGTCCACTTCTGGTTGGCGACTATCGGTACCGTGGTCTACATCGTTTCGATGTGGGTTTCCGGCATCATGCAGGGCCTGATGTGGCGTGATTATGACGAGTACGGCACATTGACCTATACCTTCGTTGAGTCTGTTTCCGCGATGCATCCGTACTACATGATGCGTATGGTCGGCGGCCTGATCTTCAACATCGGAACAATCATCGCCTTGTTCAACATCGTGATGACCGTGCGTCAGGCGAGCGCTCTGCGCTCTTCCGGTGCCGTTCCCGCTAAAGCATAAGGAGTGAGACATGTCTGATCACGACAAAATCTATTCAACCAAATTTCAGGACAAGATTGAGCGCAGTACCGTTCTGTTGTTTGTGCTAACCGCGCTGGCAGTGGCGGTCGGCGGTATTGTGGAAATCGTTCCATTGTTCTATTTGCCCAACACTGCGATGTGTGCAGGTGCTTTGGGTGGAACCGATCCAACTTGTAACGGAACTCAACATAAGGACAAAGCAGGTAACGCTATCCCTATGGACAAAATCGTCTGGAATCCGGCGACTTCAGCGCACAAAACGCTGGAAGACTGGGCTCCTGGTGACGGAGTTCGTCCTTACAAGCCTCTGGAATTGGCTGGGCGTGCAATTTACATCCGCGAAGGTTGCTACCTGTGTCACTCGCAGATGATTCGTCCGTTCCGTGATGAAAAGGATCGCTACGGTCACTACTCGATCGCTGAAGAGTCCATGTATGACCACACCTATCAGTGGGGTTCGAAGCGTACCGGTCCGGATCTGGCCCGCGTCGGCGGCAAGTACTCGGATGAATGGCATCGTCGTCACCTGAGCCACCCGCGCGATGTAGTGCCTGAGTCCGTCATGCCGAACTATTTCTGGCTGGCTGACAGCAATGTCAACGTGGCAGAGACAGTGCAAACCATGAAAGTCATGACCATTATGCCTTTCAACCCGGTACCGAAGACTATCTACACGGATGCTTACATTGACGGTGCTGCCGCGCAGCTGGAAGGCAAAACCGAGATGCAAGCCTTGATTGCTTTCCTGCAAGGTCTGGGGAACCACGTCAAGTTCGAAGAGGGTGTGAACTACCGTGACTAAGCTGATGGGGTACCTTGGCATGGATGTGGCAACCATGACTACGAACGATTGGCTGGGCGTGTTTTACGTCATAGTCGCCGCGTTCGGCATGGCGGCGGTCTATTTCATGGTATTCCGTCCTGCTAACAAGGCCAAGTTCGAGTCCCAGCGCAGTATGGCGCTGGATGACGATGACCCTATCAATATGGGAGAAAAAAGATGAGTGATAAACACGATGTAGGTGGCGTGACGACAACAGGTCACGTTTGGGACGATGACTTGGCAGACTTTGCCAATCAACCCCCGAAGTGGTGGATGCTGGGTCTTACTGCCAGTGCGATTTGGTGTGTGGTGTACTTTCTGTACTACCCGTCCTTTCCGCTGTCCAATATGCACAGCTTCTTCAAGGGAATCGGTGGCTGGACTGCGATTTCCGAAATGGAAGCTGACAAGAGCCTGGTGGATGAAGTGCGCGGCAAGTATGAAGCCAAGCTGAAGGATATGACGCCTGCCGCAATTCTGGCCGACAGCGAGTTGACAGAGTATGTCACCCGTTCCGGCAAGGTGCTGTTCGGTGACAACTGCGCAGCCTGTCATGGTACAAACGGTGTGGGAACAGCTGACAAGCTGGGCTTTATGGCTCCCATTCTGCGCGACGACGACTGGCTGTACGGCGGCAAGATCGGCGACATTTACACGTCGATCACCGGTGGACGTGGTGGTGTGATGGTTGCGCAAAAGGACCTCTTGTCTGCTGCCGAGATTGATGAACTTGCCAATGCAGTTGCAGCCGGCAAGCCGACATCTTCTCCTCTGTTTGCGGGGAAAGGCGGTTGTACAGCTTGTCACGGGCCGGATGGAAAAGGCATGGCTGCAGTGGGCTCTGCCAACCTGACCGACAACATCTGCCGTTTCGACTGCTCGCTCGAAGGTATCAAGCGCACGATCACTTACGGTGTAAATAACGGCAGTCCGGATGCCCGCGTGGCACAGATGCCTTCTTTCCAATCAGCCGGCAAGTTGAGCGATGCTGAAATGAAGAAGTTGGCAGTGTACGTGTACAAGTTCGGCGGCGGTCAGTCCGACGCTCCAGCAGCTAAGTAAGTCTGTCTCAGTCTGCACGGGTTAGCCCGTGCGGACCTTTACCAAAAGGAGTAATGAGATGAATCACGATATGGTTTTCTGGAGTGTGGTTATTTGTATTGCCGGTTCGTTCCTGATTCCCGCATTTTTGCTCTTGAGAGCGTACCTGAACGCGACCAAGGACAAGAACAAGAAGTAAGTTTTTGATCACTGTGAAAGGGAGGAGAGTTATACTCTCCTCCCTTTTTCATATGGGGCAAGGTGTTTGCGAATCCGCTATTGCCGTGGCGAGCCGATTCGGAAGTATCTTGGGTAGCGTCATTTCTATAATGAACGAACAAAATATTAGGAGAGCAGTGTGAACGATGAACTAGAAAACAAGGAGATGGGCACCGTCACGACCATCTATCACGAGGCTGAAATATGGAAAGAGTTTGAAACCTGGAAAGTCAACAAGGGCGACAAGACTATTCATGCCAAGCGCATGCCAGGATTTTTCCGTACCATCAAAAACTATACGCAGCTCTCACTCTGGCTGCCGTTCTTTCTGGTGCCCTATCTGCGCTGGAACGGCAGCCAGGCCATCCTGTTCGATATCCAGAACCGCCAGTTTCACTTCTTCAGCCTGACCGTACTGCCGCAAGATATCTGGATGTTGTCGCTGGTTCTTCTGATCGCGGCGATGACGCTGTTTGCCGTGACGTCCGTGGCATCACGAGTCTGGTGCGGCTATTTCTGCTTCCAGACCGCGTGGACCGACTGGTTTACCTGGCTGGAGGACAAGATCGAGGGCAATCCGGTAGCCCGCCGTAAACTGGACGATGCACCGCTAAGCTTGGACAAGATCAAGAAAAAAGGTCTCAAACACGCGATCTGGATGCTGATCTCATTGCTCACCGGTATCAGCTTCTCTATCTGGTTTGTGGATGCCTTCAGTTATTGGAACGATCTGGTGCATTTCAATTTGCCTAGAGTTGGCTGGGTTGTGATCACCATGTTCTTTTTTGGCACCTATATTCTTGCCGGTTTTATGCGCGAACAAGCCTGTACCTGGCTTTGTCCCTACGCTCGCATCCAGGGGGTGATGGGCGATTCGCAGACCATCTTGCCTGCGTATGACGTCAAGCGCGGCGAGCCGCGCGGCAAAATGCGCCGTGGCGGCGAGACTGGCGCGCCGCAAGGCGACTGTATCGACTGTTTCCAGTGCGTGCAGGTCTGCCCGACGGGTGTGGACATTCGCGACGGCAGCCAACTGGGGTGCATTACCTGTGGCCTGTGTATTGATGCCTGTGATGTCATCATGGACAAGGTTGGCAAACCACGCGGTTTGATCCGCTACGCTTCGCTGGAACAGTTGGCGGGCAAGCCGGCGCATAAGTTGTATCAGCATCCCCGTACGCTGGTCTATCTGACCATCATCCTCATTGCGTTTGGCGGAATCGTATACGGCCTGACACATTTGGGTTCCATGACGCTGAGAGTGATTCCCGAGCGGCAACCACTGTTCGTTACCATGAGCGATGGTTCGGTCCAGAACAAGTACGATTTCAAAATACTCAACAAGACCGACAAAGACCTGCACGTGAAGGTTTCTGCAGAGGGTGGCGTTCCCGGGCAGGTAATCATTGGCGCAGAGACGCCTCCGTTGACGCACCATGGCCGCGGCACGTCGTTCACCATTTTCGTCAAGGCGCCCGGTTCCAGCATCAAGGAGGAAGCGACGCCTATCGAGTTCAGGGTGGAAGCCGTTGAAGATCCGACCGTCTCAGCCGAGTACACCAGTAAGTTCAACGGTCCAAAACATTAAAAGGAGGGATGGATATGATCTCGCAAAACAGTAAATCCGCTCTGCGCAATCCTTGGGTGTGGGGCATGCTGGCGGCAATCATTGTCGTGCTGTGCGTGAATGCCACCTTCATCTGGTTTACCCAGAAAGAGGGGCGCTCGACGCTGGTCGAACGCGACTATCAAACTGGTGATCGCAAATCCGGCGAGGAATTGGTAAGGGAACTCAGGGCGCAACACATGCTGTCCTGGCAGACCGAGATCAAGAAACCGGCCTCCCTTGTGATGGGTACGCCGACATCCTATGAGATCGGCGTCAAGGACCGTGATGGAGCTCCGGTGAGCGGAAAACTTGAGGTCGTGGCCTATCGTCCTTCCAGTTCCAGCAAGGACTTCACCACGTCATTCAAGGAAGTGGCTCCCGGCCGCTACCAGGGATATATCAATTTCCCTTTGAAGGGTTATTGGGAACTGCACATACGCATCCAGCGCGGCGAGGAAGTGTTTAATGCCAATACTGACAAGTTTATGGTTGCGGAGTCACTGTAGTTGATAGATAGTTTGCATGACGCGTAGTTATTCTGCTGTGGGCGGCTGCTTTCATTGCGGCCTGCCCATCCCTTCCGATGCCAACTTCCATGCCCGACTGGAGGCTGCTGAGCGGGATTTTTGCTGTTTCGGCTGCCAGTCAGTGAGCAGTGCCATCTATGAAGCTGGATTGCAGGGCTATTACCAGCGCACACCGGAAGGCGCGTTGCTGGGGCCGCCGCCTGAAATTCCCAAAGACATCGAGATATACGACTTCGACGAAGTTCAACAGGAATTCACCACCTGTTCTGGCGACATCCGCGACATTCATCTGCTGGTCGAAGGCATTCATTGCGCGGCCTGCGTGTGGCTCATCGAGCGCGGCTTGCAGCGAGTACCCGGCGTGCAATCGGCCAACGTCAACCTGACGGCAAAGCGTTTGCACCTGCGCTGGGACAACTCGCGCAGCAAGCTGTCCGACCTGATTCGCGCGCTGGCCAGGATTGGTTACTCCGCCGTGCCCTACGATCCGGAGAGCGCTGAAGGCGTAATGAAAAAGACCAATCGCGCCATGCTATACCGCCTGTTCTTCGCCGGCTTCGCCATGATGAACATGATGTGGATATCCGTTGCGCTCTACAGCGGCGCGGATCGGGATGATTTTCGCCAGTTCTTCCACTGGATGGGGCTGGCGCTGGCTACGCCGACGTTGTTTTATTCCGGCTATCCGTTTTATCGCGGTGCATTCGGTGGCTTGCGCGGCGGTCATCTCACCATGGACATGCCTATCGCACTAGGTCTTTCGGTCACCTATCTGTATTCGCTGTATGTAACGGTGTCGCGCACCATGGTCGGCGATGTGTATTTCGACACCGTCACCAACCTGACTTTCGTGATCCTGATCGGGCGCTATCTGGAAGGCATGTTCCGCCACCAGGCGGTTTCTGCTACCAAGCGTCTGATGGAGTTGCAGTCGCGCGTAGCCATCGTCATGCGCGACGGGCAGGAACAGATGACGCCGATACGCGGCGTCAAGCTCGGCGATCACGTACTCATCAAACCCGGTTACAAAGTGCCGGTGGATGGCGTGGTGCTGGAAGGGCACAGTACCGTGGACGAGGCCATGCTGAGCGGCGAATCTGCACCGGTGAGCAAATCGGCGGGGGCGCAGGTATTCGCCGGTACAGTGAACAGCAACGGCGCTCTGCTGGTAGAAGTGCGCACACAATTGCAGGACACCACCCTGTCCAAGATCATCCGCCTGGTGGAGGAAGCGCAATCCTCCAAAGCCCCCATCCAGCGGCTCGCAGACAGTATCGTGCCGTGGTTCGTGCTGGTAACACTGATCTGCGCTGCGATCACCTTTTATATCTGGAACAGTCACGGTTTCGAAATCGCGCTGATGGCCGCGACCTCGGTACTCATCATTACCTGTCCCTGCGCGTTGGGTATGGCAACGCCGGTGTCTATCGCTGTGGCATCCGGCCTTGGGGCAAAACACGGCATTCTGGTCAAGAACGGACTGGTATTGGAGACGTTGTCCAAAGTCACGCATTTTGTGTTTGACAAGACCGGCACCCTGACTGAAGGAAAAATGAGCGTGGCAGAGGTGCTTGTAGCGCCTGGTTGCGACGAACGGGAGGTGTTGCGCTATGCCGCTGCGGTAGAACGCTATAGTGAACACGGTGTAGGCAAGGCCATCGTGATTGAAACCGAGACAAGGCAATTGCTGCACCGAGAACTTGCGACGAGTGGTTTTCAGGCGACGGCCGGGCTGGGTGTGCAAGCGAATGTCGCCGGTCAGACGGTGCTGCTGGGGAGCGCGGAATGGTTGGTGCGGAAGGGCATAATGCTCGACGAAGCGCTGCAAGTTACCGCGCATACTCTGGAAACGCAAGCAATGAGTTGTGTTTACATGGCGCAGGAAGGGAAACATGTGGCTATCATCGCCCTCGCCGACAAATTGCGAAGCGATGCACGACAATTGGTGAATGAGCTCCGTAGCGCGGGCATAACCATGACTTTGCTGAGCGGTGACCGCAGGCCCGTTGCCGAGGCGGTTGCTCGGCAACTTGGCGGCATGGAAGTCATCGCCGAAGTGCTGCCGCAGGATAAGGATCAGGTGATCCAGCGCCTGCAGCAGAGCGGTGCGGTGGTGGCCATGGTGGGCGATGGTGTTAACGACGCCCCGGCTCTGATCCGTGCCGATGTCGGCATTGCACTGGGTTCCGGCACCGACGTCTCGGTGGAAAGTGCCGATATTGTGCTGATGCACAACGAGCTGGACAAGGTGCGGCAGGCCTCGCAGTTGTCGCGCCGTACTCTGCGTACGATCAAGCAAAATATCGGGTTATCTTTCGTGTATAACGCCATCATGGTTCCGCTGGCAATGATGGCCCATGTAAGCCCGCTGGTGGCCGCGATCACCATGCCGATAAGCTCCTTGGTCGTGATCGGCAATGCCGGACGCATACGCACATTATTCAAGAAACAATGAGGTGAGACGATGGACGTGATCTATAGTTTGATACCCGGCATGATGGCTTTTGGCGTACTGCTCGTCATCGTGTTGGTATGGGCGGTGAAGAAGGGGCAGTACGAAGACATGGAAGGCAGTGCCAATAGCATCCTGCTGGATGACGACGATGACATGCTGCGCGACGACAAGCCTAAAGACGTGAGCGCCGACAAGAAGTAGGCGCCCACACAAAGTTTTATTTCAGCACTTCCCCGTTTGCCAGCAAAGGGCGAACCAGTTTATCGAAATCCCGAGGCGGAACATATTGCAGCAATGGCTTCTCGGAGCCTCCCACTGTGATATCCAAACCATTCTGCGGATACAACCAATGGACGATGCTACTCTTTCGTTCCTGGATGCGCTGTGCCGGTTGGCCGAAACGCTTGATAAATATTGCTTCATCGACGTGCAGACTCGGCAGGTAGGTCAGGCTGCCGATCGGCATGTTTCTTAACTTTGCGATGTCGTCTGGCGTCATGGTTATCTTCTTGCCGCTCTCGTTTCCGGTTGCGGCCATGCGCAAGCCGCGCTCATACATTCCCTGCAATTCTGTTTCGGGAACGTTGATGGTTAGCACGACCTTGGAAGACAAACCGGCCAGATTGACCTGATCGAAATACATTTCGGCGACCAACTTGCCTTCGCGTGATTTGAACAGGCTGGGTTCGGCGTCTTGCCTGAATTGTTGTTCGGCATCCCTCGTGGCGGACTCGCCCAGCGTCAGACCGAAGACACGCACAGAATCTGGTGTTGGATGTTCGATATGCCAGGGCAGGACATCGTTACGTCTGGAGTCGTTGCCGGGCATAAAAAAAGCTCCGGTTAGAAGAAGCGCCGACAGAATGCCGACGCCCCAATAGATCTTGCTTTCAGTTGTCATGGTGAGTCTGGGGATGGTTTAAGTAGAAGTTGTTGGTGCCGGGTTTTGCTCGACAAAGCTTTTTGGCAAAGCGCCATTGCGCGCCTGGTGCACGGAAACATTGCCCAAAACAATGAGTATCAACAGCGATACCATAAACGGAAGCAGGCCTGCGCCGCCGAGCAGGGCGATGGTAGCGATCTTTGACCATCCCATTGCTTTCGAGAGCAGGAAGCCGCCGCCGATAACCACGCAGGTAATGGTCAGCAGCCACAGAAAATGGCGGTTGCGCTGCGCAGCGATTTTCCAGTGCGATTTGACGAACCAGGAATCGTTGCCTTGGGCAACCTGTTTTGCCTTGATGATGATGTAACCGGTAATCACAAAAGAAGTAATTGGAACAATAGCCACCATCCAGGGGAAGGTGGAGAACACTCCGAAAGTCGAGGCGAACACCAGAATGTGGTTGAACACCAGGTTGATCAAGAAAATCTCGTGTGGCCATTTGGCATGGTCGCTTTCTTCCCTTGAAATGGTAAATTGTTGCGGCATGTTAATCTCCCTGACTAATTTTATTGTTATAAAAGCCTGCTACCCACTCAGGATACCAGTTTCGTAGGCATTTTGAAGCATGTACCGGTTATGGCATCAGGTGCAACCGACGAAGCTGCGCAGGCGCAGCATGTCCATGATTTCAACCTCGCGGACTCTGACGTTGAGCAGGCCATGTTCCTGGAAGTGCGAGAATGTGCGACTCACTGTTTCCAGCTTCAACCCGAGATAGCTGCCGATTTCATGCCTGGTCATACGCAGCAGGAAGGCATTGGGAGAGTAGCCTCGCGCGCTGAAGCGTTGCGACAGGTTGAGCAGAAAGGCGGCCAGGCGTTCCTCGGCGCGCATGGAGCCGAGCAGCATCATGATGCCCTGATCGCGCACGATCTCGCGGCTCATGATCTTGTGCAGATGCCGTTGCAAAACCGGCAGTTCACGGCTCAATTCTTCCAGGAGATTGAACGGAATTTCGCAGATTTCGCTGTCAACCAGCGCAATTGCATCGCAGGTGTGGGCGTCGGAGCAGATCGCGTCCATTCCGATGATCTCGCCGGGCATCTGGAAGCCGGTCACTTGTTCGCGGCCATCCTCATGCAGCACCTGGGTTTTGAAGAAACCGGTACGAATGGCATACAGCGAGCGGAATTGTTCCCCGCTGCGGTAAAGGTATTCGCCGCGCCGGAAGGTGCGCTTCAGGCTGGTCAGGGCATCGAGACGTTGCATCTGCGTTCCGTCCAGGTCGACAGGGAGGCACAGTTCACGCAGGTTGCAGCTTGAACAGGCGATACGCAAAGAAGGACTGTTGACGGTATTTTGCACTTGAAATTTATATGGGTATTCCTCACTCCAGTAGGGGAATATGACACGGTTTTTGACCTATATCAAACGCATTTTGCGGTATGCTGGCACATTCCGAAACTGAAAAATTGCAAAGTCACACCATGTCAGCCAATAAAGAAATATGTTCCCAGTTGGAAGTCGATCTTGACCTGATTCGCCGTCTGGACAAGAACGGACCGCGCTATACCTCTTACCCCACGGCAGACCGCTTCGTCGAGGCATTTAATGCAGAAATGTACGCACAATGGGTGGGGAAGCGCGAAGTTGGCGGTATCGGCCGCCCGTTGTCGCTGTACGTTCATATCCCCTTTTGCAATACCCTGTGCTTCTATTGCGCCTGCAATAAGGTCGTCACCAAGGATTTCAGCAAGGCCGATCAGTACGTGCGCTACCTGATCAAGGAGATCGAAATGCAGGCCGCCTTGCTGGGCAAGGAACGGCGCCTCGAGCAATTGCACTTCGGTGGCGGCACCCCCACTTTCCTCAGTGACGACGAACTGCGCGCGGTGATGGGTGCGATCAGCAAGAATTTTGAGCTGGTGGAAGATGGGGAATATTCGATCGAGATCGACCCGCGCAAAGTCAGCGATGCCACCGTAGAGTTGCTCGGCGAACTGGGCTTTAACCGTATCAGCATTGGCGTGCAGGATTTTGATGCGGCCGTGCAAAAGGCGGTGAACCGCATCCAGAGCGAAGAAGAGACCTTGCAAGTCATCAAGGCGGCGCGCGCCAACGGCTTCAAATCGGTGAGCATCGACCTCATTTATGGCTTGCCCAAGCAGACCATAGATGGCTTCAAGACGACACTGAACAAGGTCATCGCGGTCAATCCTGACCGGCTGTCCATCTATAACTATGCGCACATGCCGACCCTGTTCAAGCCGCAGCGCCGCATTCATGAAGAAGACCTGCCTGCGCCGCAAACCAAGCTGGACATTCTCAAGCTGGCAGTGAATACGCTGACTGATGCTGGTTACGTGTACATCGGCATGGATCACTTTGCCAAGCCGGACGATGAATTGGCCGTGGCGCAGCGCCAGGGGAGACTGCACCGCAATTTCCAGGGCTATTCCACCCACTCCGATTGCGACTTGATCGCGGTCGGGGTCAGTTCCATCGGAAAAATTGGCCCGACCTACAGCCAGAACTTCCGCGAACTCGAACCGTATTACGACGCGCTGGACAACAATGTGTTGCCCATCATGCGCGGCATGGAGTTGAATGCGGATGATCTGGTGCGCCGCGCCATCATCCAGGCGCTGATGTGCCACTTCGAAATATCGAAGGAATCGTTCAACATTGCTTACCTCATTGAGTTCGATAAGTACTTTGCGACGGAACTACAGGAGCTGGCCGAATATGAAAAAGAAGGGCTGCTCAAGCTCTCGCCGCAATGGATCAGCGTCACCCCCAAGGGGCGTATGTTGATTCGCAATATCTGCATGGTCTTTGATAAATACCTGCGCTTAAAACAAGAACACGCGCGCTATTCGAAGGTCATATAGAGCACATCAGCAACAGTCAGGGACGATCCGCCGCGGGTAGTTTTGCGGAGGTCATCTGACACATTGGGGTAAAATGCCCCTCGTTAGGAGCGAGAGATAATAATGAAGCGTGTGGACGATTTTCGCCTGAAGTTTGGCAAACAGGAACTGGTTCCGATCATGATCGGCGGCATGGGTGTGGATATTTCCACGTCCGGCCTTGCTTTGGAAGCTGCTCGCCTGGGCGGTGTGGGCCATATCTCGGATGCAATGCTGCCTACCGTATCGGATCGTCATTACGACACCGATTTCGTTAAAACCAAGCTCCAGCAATTCAAATACAACATCAACAATTCCGACAAGTCCGACGTCAAGTTCGATCTCGGTCATATTGCCGAATCAACACGCCTGCACGTGAGCAAGACCATGGAAGCCAAGCGCGGCTCCGGCATGATTTTCATCAACTGCATGGAAAAGCTCACCATGAGCGCACCAAAAGAAACCCTCAAGGTGCGGCTGTGGGAGGCACTCTCTGCAGGTATCGACGGTATTACTCTTGCGGCAGGCCTGCACCTCGGCTCGTTCGCCATGATCGAAGACCATCCGCGCTTCCGTGATGCCAAACTGGGCATCATCGTCTCCAGTTTGCGTGCGTTGCAATTGTTCCTGCGCAAGAATGCGCGCACCAACCGCCTGCCCGATTTCATCGTGGTGGAAGGCCCGCTGGCGGGTGGACACCTTGGCTTCGGGCTGGACGACTGGATGAAGTATGACCTGCGTACTATCACCAATGAAATACACCAATACCTGCGCGATGAGAAACTGGATATTCCGGTGATACCTGCAGGTGGCATATTTACCGGCAGCGATGCGGCGTCCTTCCTGGAAGAGGGCGCCGGAGCTGTGCAAGTGGCAACGCGCTTCACCGTGGCCAAGGAATGCGGCCTGCCCCCGGATGTGCAGCAGGAATATTTCAAAGCCAGCGAGAACGATATCGAGGTGAATGGAACTTCCCCCACCGGCTATCCGATGCGTATGCTGAAAAACAGCCCGTCCACCGGCTCCGGCATTCGCCCCGGCTGCGAATCCTATGGTTATTTGCTGGATGCAAACGGACATTGCGACTACATAGATTCCTATAATCGGGAAGTTGCGTTGCATCCGGACGACAAAAAAATCGCGGTGTTTGATAAAACCTGTCTGTGTACGCACATGCGCAACTACAAATGCTGGACCTGCGGGCACTACACCTATCGCCTCAAGGACACCGCTCGCAAGACCGCGGATGGCAAGTATCAAATACTATCTGCAGAACACATTTTCAAGGACTACCAATTCAGCACCGATAACAAAATCGCGTTGCCGGATTGAGGGTTTTCAATGGTTTATAATCCACCTATCGTTTATTGATGGGTGGAGACATGAACAAATACCTCAAGTATGGTCTGTGGTCGCTTTGTGTCTTGGTCTTCCTGCTCGCGAGTGTTGTTGCCTATATTGCGCTGACTTTCAACCCGAACGATTACAAACCGCAAATCATCCAGTCGGTCAAAGACAGCAAGCAACGTACACTCAGGCTGGATGGCGATATCAAGCTGCACTTCTTTCCCAGCATTGGTGTCAGTCTGAGCAAGGTCTCGCTTTCCGAGTTTCAAAGCGAACAGGTATTTGTTTCAGTAGACAGCGCCAGCGTTTCACTCAAACTGTTGCCGCTGCTCACCAGGCAACTTGTGGTAGACGAGGTGGCGGTGAGCGGAGTCAAGGCACAACTGATCAAATTCAAGAACGGCAAGACAAACCTTGACGACTTGTTGGGCAAAGAAGCCGTTCCTGCAACGCCAGCGCCCGTTGCTGAATCAAGCGCACCAATGAAGTTTGACATTGCATCGGTGCGGCTGGACAAGACTAACCTGAGTTACAGCGATGAGGCAGCAGGGGCTCTGTACAGCGTGAAGGACCTGACGCTGCAAACGGGGCGTATCGCCGATGAAATCCCGACGCGGATTGATTTCGCTGCCCACATCCAGTCCAGCAAGCCCAAACTGGACGTCACCGTACAAATCAAGACCACGCTTACTTTCGATCTGGAAAAGAACCAGTATCAGGTGCAGGGGCTGGACCTGCAGGCCAATGGTGCGGCGCTCGACGTGACAAACCTGGCCGTGAAGGCGGGCGGCGATGCCAGTGCACACCCGGCGGTGCAGGAATTTTCGATGAATAAATTCGCATTCACAGTAAGCGGCGTGAAGGGAAAAGATCAATTCGAAGTAAGGCTGGATGCGCCTGATCTCAACCTGACCAAAAACAATTTCACCGGGGAAAATGTTTCGCTGAATGCCAAATTTGATGGCACGCTTGGCAATGTTGCCGCAAAACTTTCGCTCCCTGCAATCGAAGGCAATGCGCGCGTATTCAAGGTCAGTTCGTTGCAGCTGGATATCAATCTCAAGCAGCCGGAGCAATCCTTCAAAGTGAAACTCTCTTCTCCCGTCACCGGCAGCATCGAAGCACAACAGTTCAATCTGTCCGACATCAAGCTGGCGCTCAATGCTACCGGGGACAAGCTGCCAGGCAAGAGCATCAACAGCGAATTGAAAGGCGGCATTCGTGCCGATCTTGGCAGGCAGAATATTGAAGCCAATCTGGCTGGCGGGTTGCTGCAAAGCCAGATCAAAGCCGCGATAGCGGTGAAAAATTTCACCGTGCCGGCGATTCGATACGATCTGGAAGTCGACAAATTCGATGCCGATCCCTATATGCCGAAACAGACGGCCGCAGCCCAGGAGAAGAGCAAGAAAGCAGAGCCCGAGCAGCCGTTCGATTTGTCTGTCCTGAAAACACTGAATCTGGAAGGCAGTCTGCGTATCGGTTTGTTCAAGGCAGCCAACATCAAGGCAGCCCAGCTGCGCGTGGATGTGAAAGCAAAGAACGGCATGGTTAACATATCGCCGCTTTCAGTCAAAATGTATCAGGGCAGCATTGAGGGCAAAGCATCGATCAATGCCGAGACATCCGGATTTGTTCTCAATGAGAAACTGACCGGTATTGATATTGCACCGCTGATGAAAGATGCTGCAGATCTGGAACTGGCAGAAGGCCGCGGCAACATCGTGCTTGATCTCAATTCGCAGGGTAACACCGTAAGTGGCTTGAAAAAAGCGCTGAACGGAAAAGCGACGGTGGACCTCGCGAACGGAGCGATCAAAGGTATCGACCTGGCTAAACTGGTGCAAGGTTTGCAGAACCTGAACAAGGACAGCAAGACTGAAACGCTGGGCGTGAACAAGAACGAAAAGACACCATTCAGCGAATTCAAGGCCACCTTCAAGGTGCGCAATGGTGTAGCGCACAACGACGACCTTTCGGTGAAGTCCACCATGCTGCGTGTGACTGGCAGTGGCGACATCGACATCGGCCACGACAACGTAAACTACAACGCCAAGGCTATCTTCGCCAAGACCGAGCAGGGCAGGACGGCGACCTTGCCGGTGAACGTCAGCGGAGCGTTCGACGATCTCAAGTTCAAGGTGGATTACGGCGCTCTGCTTGCCGACGTGGCAAAGCAGAAGGTCGGCGAGAAAAAAGAAGACCTGAAAGCCAAGGCAAGGGACGAATTGAAGAAAGGCCTGAAAGGTTTGCTCAAATGAGCGGTTCGCGACTTACCTGAGCTGCTCATCCATGCTCCCGTTCTCACAACAGCTCATTAGCTGGCAAAAGCAGCACGGACGTCACGGCCTTCCCTGGCAAGGGCGGGATGCCTACCGCGTGTGGCTATCCGAAATCATGCTGCAACAAACGCAGGTTGCCACTGTCATCCCTTACTACCTGCGTTTTGTTGCTTCGTTTCCCGACATCGCCGCACTCGCGGACGCTACGGAAGACCAGGTTCTCACCCACTGGAGCGGTCTCGGCTACTATGCCAGAGGCCGCAACCTGCACAAAGCTGCGCAACTCATCGTGAAAAAACATCGCGGCGAATTCCCGCGTGATTTCGAGCAGATTATCGAACTGCCCGGCATCGGCCGCTCCACCGCCGCTGCCATTTGCGCGCTGGCGTACCACGAGCGCCGCGCGATACTGGATGGCAACGTCAAGCGAGTGCTGGCGCGCTATTGCGGCATTGAAGGCTGGGCGGGCGAGAAAATGGTTGAAGAGAAATTGTGGCAGCAGGCTGAAACGTTGCTGCCGGAGTGCGATGTTGCTACCTATACGCAAGCCTTGATGGATATGGGTGCTACCGTTTGTACGCGCACCAAACCCAAGTGCGTGCTCTGCCCGGTGCAGGCCGATTGCGTCGCGTTGCAGTCTGAGCGTATCGCCACGCTACCTTCACCGCGGCCGCGCAAAGCTGTTCCGGAAAGGCTGGCAACCTTTCTTTTGCTCATGCACGGTAATGACATTCTGCTGGAGAAGCGCCCCGGTAGTGGGATTTGGGGCGGGTTGTGGTGTCCGCCGCAGTTTGATGATGAAGACGCGGCGAGGGATTGGTTTGATCGCAAGGGAATGGACGCGAGTGAGGGGCAAAGGCTGGATATCTTTACTCATACCTTTACGCATTTCAAGTTGCATATTACTCCGTTGAAGATACAGCTTGTGCGGAAGCCTTTGATTGCCGCGCAACCGGGGAGTATTTGGCTGGATGCGGGGGAGGCGCTGGGGGCGGCGATACCGACGCCGGTGAGGGTAATGTTGAAAAAGGTTGTCCGGGGTTAGTTCCCTCTCTCTATGGGAGAGGGTAAGGGAACATTCTTTGCATTACCCCACACATAAAAGCCAACAACGTCGGGCAACCCCTGTCGGTGTTGGTATTAAAACCTGCGGGCTTTGCCCATCCCCTTCGACCTGGCTCAGGACAGGCTTCGGTACGACTACGCTTGTTCAGGACGAACGGTCTGGCTTCATTCTCCCCACTTCTTCATCAGCGTCTGTTCCACCCCAAGATGATCCAATATCCGAGCGACAACAAAATCCACCATATCCCCCACACTCTGCGGATGATGATAGAACCCCGGATTCGGCGGCATGATGACGGCGCCAGCGTGCGAGAGTTTGAGCATATTCTCCAGATGAATGGCGGAGAAAGGCATCTCTCTTGGCACTAAAACCAAGGTGCGTTTTTCCTTGAGCATGACGTCGGCAGCGCGGCAGATGAGGTCATCGCTGATACCGTTGGCGATCTTGCCGAGCGAACCCATGGTGCAGGGGCAAACTACCATGGCATCGCCTGGGTTGGAGCCGGAAGCCATCGGCGCATACCAGTCCTGAACGCCAAATACTTTCAGTTCGCCGCTGAATTTGCCGAAGCGTTCGGTAAACATCTGTTCCGCTTCCTGCGGGCGGCTCGGGAGTGTGAAATCCAGTTCCTGTTTTGCGACAATCTGCGCTGCTTGCGAATAGACCAGATGCACGCGCTGCCCGCTTTGCAGCAGGCATTCAAGCAGGCGCATGCCGTAGGGCAGGCCGGAGGCGCCGGTGAGGGCGAGGGTGATGGTTTTCATCGCTTAATCCTTATTTTCTGTATGGCCATGCCTGCCACCCCGACACTCTAATGGAACTGGCAGTCATTCGGCTAGTCTCTTCAGGCGTGCCATTCAGATCCGGATTGCGTGCGGCAAGTGCCGAAGTACAGAATTGTAAAGAATCGGGCGGCCTGATCGTCCTTGGTCTAAAATGCGGCTCGAGTTTGCCGCAGTTGGCGTGATTCAAGCCTTTTTACGAGTATTTTAAAATGAAACGATATTTTGCAATTATCGCGGTGGCGGTTGCCGCCTTATTTTTGCCAGGCTGTATCGGCAGCGGAGGTTCTTCGGCGCCTGCGCCGAACAATGTGCAGGTCGTTGCGAAGGATAGTCGGGCCATCCTGACTTGGGACATGGTTTCCGGCGTTGAATACTGGATTTTTCACGCGAACGGAACCGGTGTTTCGCCGAAAAATTGCTCCTCAATGCTCTTGTGCTACACAACCGTGAATGTGACTTCCCCGGCATCAGCCACGGGCTTGACTAATGATCTGCCATACACTTTTTCGATTAACGGAAGAAGGAGTGGAGGGCCGGGCGGGCCGGGTTCTGTTGCAGTGTCAGCCCAGCCCAGGCTGGCTGGTAAAAAATGGACTCCCCCGCTCACAAATCCCATCCCAAATACAACTGCCATGCGCGGCGTGGCTTACGGGGTAACATCGGCAGCTGTAGCCACGTTCGTGGCAGCAGGAGATAGCGGCGCTTTGTATTCTGGCACTGTGTATACAACTCCTAATCCAGATCCAACAATTGTTGTAGATACCGGAATTACGTGGACTCCACTGAATCCGTTGCCCGCCACTACTTTTAACGCGGTGAGCTATGACCCATTTGGAACCTTATATCTGGTTGCCGGCAACGGCGGAGCGATATTGCAAAGCACTGATGCGGTAACATGGACGCCGCAAACCTCTGGCACAACGAAAACGGGGAATGCCCTTTATGCTATTGCAAACAATGGTGCGAGTACTATTGTCGCTGCCGGAGCGGCCTACACAATCATTTATAGCCTCGACCATGGGGTGAGCTGGGCACTAGCGGTTCCGCCGACTGTTTCCGGTTCGCCTGCGTTGAATGGAGTTGCTTATGGGTATGTCACTTCGTTGGGGGTGTCCAGATTCCTGGCAGTCGGTGCGTCGGGAACGGTGCTTTACAGCGTGGATGGATGGAATTGGTTTGCTGCGACAAGCCTGCCAAGTCCTATTTCGTCTTCTGAAGTCAAAGGTGTCACCTACGGATTGGTTGGGGGTTATGGCACATTCGTTGTAGTCACGGCTGACGGATATTCGACCATGACTTTAGACGGGGGCACCACTTGGACGACGCCGGTTCAGGTATCAACATCGGCCCTGAATGCAGTCGCCGCATCCGTGAATCCTGCTGTGCCATTGTCGACCACCGTTACTGCTGTGCCATACATTACTACGGTTACCAATGCATTTGTAGCTGTTGATAGTGCCGGAAAAATATGGAGATACGATAGTCTCGACGGTGCTGGGGTGACATGGGGATGGGAGCCGGTCGCGGTGTATCCAGGTTCAACTCCACTGTATGCAGTTACCCGCGGCGGCCTTTATGACTACGCTGCAGTTGGTGCTAGCGGAACTAACTTGTACGCCGATTAGCGGACAGCCGGATCTGCTTGATCCGGTTTTTCCTGTAATTTCTTTCCTATCTTTATGCCAATCTCTTCCCCATTCGGGAAGGTGATGGCGTTTCATCCATAAAACTTGCAGCTATCAATCCGTTTACTGTGCCGAACACAATGGCAGCCGTGGCGAAGATCGGAATCAGGTAGGAGATCCCTGCGAGCGGGATGAGCCAAAAATACACGACAGTCATTTGTCCTGCGATATGCGCGAAGGCGGCGAGGATGCTGTCGGTGACGGGGCCGAACCAGCGCTGGGGAAAATGCAGGCTCAGCGCAAGTACAGCGAGGCTGCACACGGCACCGGACAGGCTGAGGAAAAATCCCGGGGCGAGGAAGTTGCCGAACAGCAGGCTGCCCGCCAGCACACGCAACAACGAAACCCACGCTGCCGCACGCCAGCCGTAACGAGCCAGCACGATCAGAGTAACGATGTTGGCCAGTCCCGGTTTGACACCGGGTAGCGGCGACGGGATGGCGTTTTCCAGCACGGTCAGACCAAGCGCCACAGCCGCCATTTTGGCGATGTGGTGGTCTTCGGCCGATGTCTCAAGTTTTATTGTTGTCATAATATCCAAGTGCTGAGGAACGAGGACTGAGTAAAACTCTCTACTCTGTTTTTCACTCAGTCCTCAGTCCTGCTTTTCAATAATTAAGACTGTCATATTTCTTGGCCCCTCCGGTCAGTTCCACACTCACCTCATTCGGCAAACAAATTGCAATCTCGCCTGCCTGCTGCAGCCAGCCCTGGCGCACACAATATTGTCTTGGGCTGGGGTCTGAGCTGATGCGTACTTTGCGTTTTTCGATTGTGATGATGCTGGTACCGAGCGGGCCGGGTACTTCGATCTGCTGGTCGCGCGACAACGGCACTTCGCGGAACACTTTGCCGCCGCTGCGGATGAGCGCAGTGTCTGCTGCGCCGCCGGACCAAACCATGACAGTGATCCAGAGAGTGCACAAGCCACCGGCAAGCAAGGTGAAATAATCGCCGGGTTTGATGAGGTGCAGCACGGGCACGGTCAGGCTTGTTGCGAAAGTTCGCGGTGGCGCAACAGCACTTGTTGTTGCGATTTGAAATGCTGTGCCAGTTTTTCGGCGAGATAGACCGAGCGATGTTGTCCGCCGGTGCAGCCGATGGCCACAGTGAGATAGCTGCGGTTGTCGGCGACAAAACCGGGAAGCCATTCTTCGACAAAGTCGCGGATGTCGGCATACATCTTCTGCACCTGCGGTGTAACTTCCAGAAAATCAATCACCGGCTGGTCGCGCCCGGTGAGCGGACGCAGCACAGGGTCGTAATGCGGGTTGGGCAGGCAGCGCACGTCATAGACCAGGTCGGCATCCAGCGGCAGGCCGTTCTTGAAGCCGAAGGATTCGAACAACAGGGTCAGGCGTGCGCGATCCAGGGTGATGAATTGTTTGATCCATGCGCGCAGGGCGTTGGCATTGAGATCGCTGGTGTCAATGTGGTGGCCGATGCTGGCGACCTCGGCCAGCAGTTCACGCTCCAGGGCGACACACTCCGGCAACGTTTTTACGCCATCGTTCAAGGGGTGCAGGCGGCGTGTTTCGGAGAAGCGCTTGACCAGCGTTTCGGTCTTGGCATCGAGAAACAGCACATGCACGTCGATGTTTTGCTGCTTGAGCTTCTCAATGTATTGGGGCAACAACAGAAAACTGTTTCCGCTGCGCACATCCACACTGACGGCGACTTTTTTTACCCCGGCCAGTTTCAGGTTGTTGGTCAGCACATGCAGCAACTCGGCGGGCAGGTTGTCCACACAATAGTAGCCACTGTCTTCCAGCACGTTGAGCGCAACGCTTTTGCCGGAACCGGAGAGACCGCTGATCAGGAAGAGTTGCACACTCATTCCTCCAGCAAATACTGGTCGTGCCGGTTGATGAACTGCTGCATTGTGTCGATGCCACGCTGCTGCAGTACGAAATTGCGCGCGGCGGCCTCGACCAGCACGGCCAGGTTGCGGCCTGCCATTACGGGAATTTCCACCTTCTTGATCTTGACCCCCAGTATTTCCTCGAAGCCCAAAGACGGAAGCCGGTCCAGTTTGGAAAGGTCGTCGAATGGCGGACGATAAAGATGCACGATCAGTTTGAGGCTTTTTTTTCGGCGCACCGCAGTTTCGCCGAACATGGTGCGGATGTTGAGCATGCCCAGACCGCGCACTTCGAGGAAATCGCGCAGCAATTCCGGGCAGCGGCCTTCCAGCGTTTCCGGCGAGATGCGGTACAGCTCGGTGATATCGTCTGCCACCAGGCCGCTGCCGCGCGTGATGAGTTCCAGTGCCAGTTCGCTCTTGCCCACGCCACTGTCGCCGGTGATCATGACGCCGACCCCGAGCGCATCGAGGAAAACGCCGTGGCGCGTGGTCGAATCGGCCAGTCCCTTGACGATGTAGTGGCGGATCATCCACATCAGTTGAACGCTGCCCAGCGGTGAACGGAACAGCGGGGTATGGGTGCGATTGGCAAAATCCAGCAGCCCCTTGGGAATCTCGGTTTCTCCCGCCACGATCAGGCACAAGGGCTGGCCATCTTCCAGTTGCTTCAGTGCAGTGGACAACTCGGCCGGGGAGAGGGCGTGCAGGTAATCCAGTTCGACGCTGCTCAATACCTGTACCCAGTTCGGGTGGATCAGGTTCATGTGGCCGATCCAGCCGCGATTGGAAGCGTTGACGGTCTCGCTTTCCAGCACGCGGTCGCCGCCTTCCGATCCGGCTACCCAAGTCAGTCCGAGACGTTCCTGTTTGTCTGCAAATAATTGCCGTATATTGACCTGAGCCATCACAGATACCTCTCAAAATCCAAAGTTTCGTCGCCATGCCGCGTTGCGCGCGAAAAATCTTGCTTACATATTGTCACATATGCTGCGCTGCGATTTGTCGCACGCGCCTGTGTCAACTCCGCATCCAGCTTGCTGGATAGCGGATTGCCTGCCTTTGGTGTGCCTAGCTTAGAAATTTGAATTTTAAGAGGCATCTGTATGACTTATCTAACCCTGCCAGTCGGCAAACAGTTTGTGGATCGCGACGGGGTCGTCGGTGTTTTGCAAATTGTCGCGGAAAGCCTTGTCGCTGAACATCTGGGCCAGTTCACCCAGCAACTGCAAATGTACATCGGTTGCGCGTTCCGGAACCAGCAGCACGAAAATGAAGTTCACCGGCAGTCCGTCAGGTGCATCGAAGGGAATCGGGTTTTGCATCTTGACGAATGCGGCTGCCGCATCACGCAGCCCCTTTACGCGGCCATGCGGAATGGCCACGCCCTGACCCAGTCCGGTGGAGCCAAGTTTCTCGCGTGCAAACAGGCTGTCGAACACCTGGCTGCGTGCAATGCGTTGCGTGTTTTCGAACAATAATCCGACACGTTCGAACACGCGCTTTTTGCTAACGGAATCGTTGTCGAGTATTACGCATTCGGGCGTCAAAATTTTGCTGATCAGACTCATATTATTTCACCATGACAAAAAAACGGGGCAACCTCTTCAGGCTGCCCCATATGTTGTTTTATTCTGCCGCGCCGTGCTTGCCGGAATCATCGTGGCGGCGAGCGGTGCCTTTTTCCTTGTGCTTCAGTACTTGCCGGTCCAGGGAATCGACCAGTGCATCAATGGCGACATACAGGTTGTCATCCACGGTTTCGGCAAAAATATTCTTGCCGGAAACATGGATGTTGGCTTCGGCCTTCTGTATCAGCTTGTCAACAGACAGGATCACGTTGATGTCGATCACGTTGTCGAAATGGCGTTTGACCTTGTCCAGTTTACTGAGTACGTGCTCGCGGATGGCCGGGGTGATTTCGAGGTGACGTCCTGTTAGGTTGAGGTTCATGGCCTGCTCCTTTTGGTTAGAGTGATTTACGAAGATTTACCGGAAGGATGTTCATTCCCTCGCGGTATTTTGCCACGGTACGGCGGGCGACCAAAATGCCCTGCTGTGCCAGGATTTCTGACATGCGACTGTCGGTGAGCGGACGCTTTGCATCCTCCTCGCTGACCAGTTGCTTGATAAGTGCGCGTATAGCGGTGGAAGAACACGCACCGCCCGCTTCGGTAGCGAGTCCGCTGCCGAAGAAATACTTGAATTCGTAGATGCCGCGCGGGGTGAGCATGAACTTCTGCGTGGTCACGCGCGAAATGGTGGATTCGTGCAGTTCCAGCTGGTCGGCGATCTCGCGCAGTACCAGCGGGCGCATGGCGATATCGCCGTGCTCGAAGAACTGGCGCTGGCGTTCGACGATGGCCTGCGACACGCGCAGGATGGTCTCGAAGCGCTGTTGCAGGTTCTTGATGAACCAGCGTGCTTCCTGTAATTGTCCGGCCATCTCCTGCGCGTTCTTCTCGTTGCGCTGCTGCAGGATGTTGGCGTAAACTTGATTGATGCGCAGGCGCGGCATGGCTTCGGGGTTGAGGCGCGCGCGCCAGATGCCGCCGTGGCGTTCCACCAGCACATCCGGCACTACATAGTCGGCAGCGCGGTGTTCGAACGCCGAACCGGGTTTGGGTTGCAGGTGCACGATCAGGTTTTGCGCGCAGCGCAAGGCATCGTCGTCGCAACGCAGGGCCTTTTTCAGTTTGCTGAAATCTCTTGCGGCCAGCAGGTCCAGGTGATGCGTCACGATGGCAAGTGCAAGATCACGTGCCGGTATATCTTCCGGCATGGCTTCCAGCTGCAGGGCCAGGCATTCGCTCAGGGTGCGCGCGCCGATACCGGGGGCGTCCAGATGTTGCAACTGCACCAGCGCCGTTTCCAGATCGTCCAGCGAGATATCCAGTTCCGGCGGCAGTAGTTCGAATATTTCTTCCAGCGGCTGCGACAGGTAGGCGTTTTCGTCCAGTGCGTCGATGAGCAGGCCGATGATCTTTTTGTCGCGCCCGTCCATCTGGCTCATGTTCAATTCCCACAGCAAGTGCTCGCGCATGCTGGGTTTCTCGGCAGCAACTTCGGAATAACCGTCGTCCTCGTCGTCAGGGCTGGAGGAAGAAGAACTCGACGAGAACGAAGGCTCTGGCCATTCGTTGCCATCGTCTTTGCGCGATTCGCTTTCGGCAGGAGCACTGCTGGTTTCGGCACTACTTGAAGGTGCGGGCGTGTCGGTGCTGCTGTTGCCGCTGTAGGTCTGGTTGGTGCTGTCATCCTCGCGTTCGAGGAAGGGATTTTCATCCAACAGGCGCGCAGTTTCCTGATTGATCTCTAACGTGGAGAGTTGCAGCAGCTTGATAGCCTGCTGCAACTGCGGCGTCAGCATCAGTTGTTGGGATTGCCTGAGTTGGAGAGAGTGTTTCATTGCTGGTTTCGGTGGGGGGCTGCGCTATCTTATAACTTGAAGTGCTCGCCCAAATAAACCTTCCTTACGCCCTCATTATAGATGATTTCATCGGGCTTGCCTTCCGCCATCACCGAGCCGGCATTGATGATGTAGGCTCGGTCACAAATGCCCAGCGTTTCACGCACGTTATGGTCGGTAATGAGCACGCCGATGCTGCGCTCCTTGAGGAAGCGGATGATCTTCTGAATATCCAGTACGGCAATAGGGTCAACGCCGGCGAACGGTTCGTCCAGCAGGATGAAGCGCGGGTCGGTCGCCAACGCACGGGCTATTTCCACACGCCGCCGCTCGCCGCCCGACAGGCTGATGGCGGGGTTGTCGCGGATGTGGGTGATATGCAGGTCGTTCAACAGGGCTTCCAGCCTGGTGTTCATTTCGGCCGGGGCGTAGCCCTGCAATTCCAGCACGGCCATGATATTTTCGGACACGGTCAGGCGGCGGAAAATGGAGGCTTCCTGCGGCAGATAAGCCAGACCCAAGCGGGCGCGGCGATGGATGGGCAGGTGTGTGATGTCCTGATCGTCGATGAATATTTCGCCGCCGTCCACAGCGACCAGGCCGACGATCATGTAGAAGCTGGTGGTCTTGCCCGCGCCGTTCGGCCCCAGCAGTCCGACCACTTCACCGCTTTTTACGGACAACGAAACATCATGCACCACGGTGCGGGTGCCATAGCGTTTTTTCAATGAAACGGTGCGAAGTTCACTCATGGTTTTTGCTTTGACAGGGTCGGACTGGATTGGATGGTGAGCGGCGCGTCTTTCGTTGCGGGGCTGGTGGCGGTCTCTTTGTTCCTGGGTTGGATCACTGCATGCACGCGGCCCTTGCTGGGGTCGTTAATATTGTTCGGGTCGCCACTTACCTGGAATATCTCGGTGCGGGTGCTGTACGCAATGTGGTCGCCCTGCACATCGTCCTGGGCGCGCTTGACCCTTGCCTGAACGAAGAAATCCACGGCTTCGGTACGTGTGTCGTACTCGATGCGTTCACCATAGCCTTCCATATACTCGGGTGTCCCTTCGTGTTTTTGCCGGAAGCTGGCCAGTTTGCCGGTGGCGCTACAGTGCTTGTAGCCTTGCTTGTCCTGCGTCAGCACAATTTTCTCTGCATGGATTTGCAGAGTGCCCTGGGTGAGTTCCACATTTCCTTCAAACACGCTTGTTTGCGAGATATCGTCGACGATAACCCGATCGGATTCCAGATGAATGGGTTTTTCGCGATCTGAATTCTCGGCGCGTACCGTGCCGCCCCAGGCCAATAACAGCAGGCTGCACAATACAAGCTTATTGAGGAACAGGTTCATGCGTGGCCCTGACGCGCGACAGCAGCTTGGCGGTCCGTGCTTTGTTGTCGAGTTCCATGCCGACGGCACGGATCACGTTGTACTGATTGGTCATCACCACAGCCTGGTCGGTCTCCGCCCAGTCACGTTCTGGGACGACATGCAGGTAATCAGTCGAGAAGCGTTGTTCGCTGTTGCCGCCGCTGGCGGGGCGCAATATGCGCACTTCGTCATAAAGAAAGACATCGTCGCCCTTGCTGGAAATCATGCCGGTTTGCGCCGAAGTCAGCGTCGGCGGATGATCTGCATACAGGCTGGTCAGCTGCGGCATTTGCAGGTGCGTGGTGTCGTCGTCCGGGTAATGCCAGAGCTTTTGAGCGGTGAGGGTGTAGCGCGGCTGTCCTTGTGCATTTAGCGTGACCGCAGAAAAATTATCGATGTAGTAATCCATATCATGACGCAACTGACTCTGGACTTGCGGCAACGGTTGAACCTGCTGATTGAGCCACCAGGTTCCCGCCAGCAACAGCAACAACGGCGTCAACGGCAGCCAGGAGCGTGCTTTTTCGAAAATGTGATTGTTTCTCATCACGTCAAGTAGGGCGCAAGTTGTGCGTCCAGCGTGCCTTGAGCGCTGAGAATAAGCTCGCATATTTCACGCACGGCGCCGTGTCCCGCTTCGCGCCGGCTGACGTAATGCGCATGGTCGCGCACCACTTGCGGAGCGGCGGGGACGCTCAGGGCCAGGCCGACACGGCGCATCACCGGCAGATCGACCACATCATCACCCATGAAAGAGGCGGCTTCGGGTGCCAGCTTCAGCTCCGCCAGCAGCGACTGCATCGTTGCAAGTTTGTCTTCCACACCCTGGAACAAACGTGTAATACCGAGATTTTTTGCGCGCATTTCGACACATTTCGAAGTGCGTCCGGTGATGATGGCGAGTTCCAGTCCCGATGCCTTGAGCATCTTCAGGCCGTGCCCGTCGAGCGAGTTGAAACGCTTGAATTCTTCCCCTGAATCGGAAAGATACAATCCGCCGTCTGTCAGAACGCCGTCGACATCGAAGGCGATGAGACGGAGTGGTTTGATTCGTTCGGCGAGCAACATCAGATGACCTTCGCTTTCAGGAGATCATGCATATTCAGAGCGCCAACCAGTTTCTTGCTGGCATCAACAACCGGCAACTGGCTGATGTTGTATTGTTCCATCAATTGCACCGCATCGACTGCCAGCGCATCGGGACCGATGTTGCGCGGGTTCTTTGACATCACGGCGCTGATGGGGGTAGTGCTGAAATCCAGTTTCTTTTCGAGTGTGCGGCGCAGATCGCCGTCCGTGTAGATGCCCAGCAGACGCTTGCTGTCGTCCACGATCGCCGTCATGCCCAGTCCCTTGCGCGAGATTTCCAGCACCGCGTCGGCCAGCGTCGCATTCTCGCGCACCGAGGGGATGCTGGCGTTGATATGCATGACATCGCTTACATGGGTTAGCAAACGGCGTCCGAGACTGCCGCCGGGATGTGAGCGCGCAAAATCTTCTTCGACAAAACCTTTGGCATCGAGCAGTGCTACAGCCAGTGCGTCGCCCAGCGCAAGCGCGGCGGTGGTGCTGGCGGTGGGTGCAAGCCCCATCGGGCAGGCTTCCTGCGCGACGGAGCCGTCGAGATGCACTTCAGCGGCCAATGCCAAACTGGACTGTGGATTGCCGGTGAGACTGATGAGGTGCGCACCCTGGCGTTTCAGCACGGGCACGATGGTGAGCAACTCGTCGCTCTCGCCGGAATAGGAAATTGCAATGAATACGTCCTGCGCCGTGACCATGCCGAGGTCGCCGTGGCTGGCTTCGCCCGGATGCACGAAATACGAGGGCGTGCCGGTACTGGACATGGTCGAGGCGATCTTGCGCGCGATGTGTCCGGACTTGCCCATGCCGCTGACAATAACGCGTCCCTTGCATGCAAGGATGAGATTCAATGCCTGCAAAAAATTGCCGTCGATACGCTGTATGAGGGCCCGAACGGCATCGGCTTCGATGCTCAGTACCTGGCGCGCAAGGTCGAGCGCATGCGGTGCGGCGGTGAGTGGTTTGTTCATACGCACGATTATAACAGTGTCGTTTGGGGGCGGCGTTTTTTTGAAATTGTGGCATCATCGGGGCATGAACAGTTCGCTCCATCTGATCCTCATTTTGTTAGCCGTCGCGGTCGGTGTGGTGGTGCTGTGCCGCATTTTGAAGCTGCCCGCAATGCTCGGTTACCTGCTCGTCGGAATTACCATCGGCCCGCATGCTCTGGGCTGGATTCCCGATGCGCCGGAGACGCGCCACCTCGCCGAATTCGGCGTAGTGTTCCTGATGTTCAGTATCGGTCTTGAATTCAGCCTGGCGCGTTTGCGCGCCATGCAGCGGCTGGTGTTCGGCCTGGGCACCGCGCAGGTTGCTGCAACCATGCTGCTGGTAATGCTTTCATCCCTGTTTTTCGAAATCGACTGGCGGGCAGGTCTGGTGCTGGGCGGAATACTGGCGATGTCATCCACTGCCATCGTCAGCAAGATGCTGGTCGAGCGTGCCGAACTGAACACGCCGCATGGGCAAAAAATCATGGGCGTGCTGCTATTCCAGGATCTGGCCGTGGTGCCGCTCATTATCGTTATTCCCGCACTGGCCTCGCATGAAGCCCATCTTTCCGGCACGATCATGCTGGCCATGTTCAAGGCTGCCGTCGTGCTGGCGGCGTTGCTGATGTTCGGGCAGCGTTTGTTGCGGCCGTGGTTTCATGTGGTGGCAAGGCAGAAATCTTCCGAACTGTTCATGCTCAACGTGTTGCTGTTCACCCTCGGCATGGCCTGGCTCACCGAGTTGAGCGGACTGTCGCTGGCGCTGGGAGCGTTCGTGGCGGGCATGCTGATCTCCGAAACCGAATACCGCTACCAGGTGGAAGAGGATATCAAGCCGTTCCGCGATGTGTTGCTGGGCCTGTTCTTTGTCACCATTGGCATGATGCTCGACCTGAATGCGGTCATCGCCGGGTGGGGATGGATACTGTTGTTGTTACTCATCCTGATTCCATTCAAGGCCGCCGTGGTTGCGCTGCTGGTGCGCGCCTTTGCGGGCGAGTGGGGAGCGGCATTGCGTACCGGGATCGGTCTGGCGCAGGCCGGCGAATTCGGTTTCGTGCTGCTGACGCTGGCGGGCGAGGTGCACCTGCTGGCGGACGATGTCACGCAAAACGTGCTGGCGGCCATGCTGATCTCCATGCTGATTGCACCGTTCCTGATTCAGCACACCGAGGCTATTGTGCGCCGCCTGTCGCCGGAAGAATGGATGAACCGCGCCATGCTGATGCACCAGATTGCCGTGAGCAGCATGTCGAGCAAGCAGCACATCATCATTTGCGGCTACGGGCGCAGCGGCCAGGCGCTGGGGAAATTCCTGACCGAGGAAGGCATCAGCTTTATTGCGCTCGATCTCGATTCGCGCCGGGTGCATGAAGCCTCGACAGCCGGAGAACGCGTGGTGTATGGCGATGCAGGCAAAAGCGAGGTGTTGAAAGCGGCCGGTCTGATGCGTGCCAAGGCACTGGCCATCACTTACGACGACAAACACTCCGCGCTCAAAATACTGCATCACGTGCAGGCAGCGCGTCCCGATCTGCCCGTGGTGGTGCGCACCGCCGACGACACACATATTGCCGCGCTCAAGCAGGCAGGTGCAGCCGAAGTGGTGGCCGAAGTCACCGAAGGCAGCGTCATGCTGGCCTCGCAGGCGCTGCTGCTTTCCGGTGTGCCGCTCAGCCGGGTTGTTCGCCAGATACAGGAGACGCGCGCCAGGCGCTACAGCATGTTCAGCGGGTTCTTGCGCAACCTGTCACCCGATGATGCGGTGGGTGAGGCCACCGAAAGCCTGCAGCCGCGTTTTCAGAGCGTGATGATCAACGTGGGCGATGCCGCGGTCGGCAAGCGCCTGAAGGCACTGAAACTGGGTGAACTCAACGTCGAAGTGAATGCCGTGCGCCGCCATAACGTGGAAGGTAGCCAGCCTTCGGGCGACATGGTGTTGCGTGCGGGCGACGTGCTGGTGTTGCTCGGACAGGCGGTGACCCTGGAGGCGGCAGAGAAACGGCTGCGCAAGGATTAAGCAAAGGTTTGAGCGAGCCCGCAACGGGTATCGTGTCTGTTCAGCAGTTATATTCCAACCGCTAATTGGCGCAAATGACGACATGAAAAAAGCCCGCTGCGAACAGCGGGCTTTTAGATGTCACGCCGGAGTTTGGTTATATTCCCATGCAGACAACGTACGCATCGCCGTCTAAGAGGGTCGTCGGTGCGGCTGTCAGTGCGCCACCGCGGGTTGATGGTATAAATTCCCTCATGGAGCCCGTGCCCGATCCGCCATCGTCCATGGTGATATCGAGTTGCTTGGCGAACCGCCCCGGAATCCCGCCGGAACACATGATATAGGTGCCTGAAATTCTGGAACCGGCCGCAGCGGGGTCCGGATTATTTGCTCCCCCATTCGTTATTCCGACCAAGCCGCCCAAAGCATTGGTCGGTAGCAAATCGGTCCCCGAAGTCGGTCCGGCAGCCAAGTTGGCCAAACGCACATGTGCCCAGAACAGTTGCGTCTCTTTCCCTGCACCATTGGTGGGCTCATCCCATTTGCCGTCGATGACGCCATTTCCATCGCCATGATCTCCTGTGGCAGCACTGACATGACTTTCTGCTTGACTATCATCACCTGGCAAAGCGCGGAATTTGTCCTGGTAGCCGTAGATGAAGATCGGGACGTTCCTGAAATCGGTTGCCAGATTTTTCACCCTGGCGCTATTGATGAGCTCTTGGCCTTTTAGCACGCCGCCGAGCAGCAGTCCGATAATCACCAGTACGATGGCAATTTCGATCAAGGTAAAGCCGGATTGGTTGCGTTTCATCGGTTGGTTCTCCAATATGGTTCTTATAATTTGTAGATTATTAATTATTGCTTGAGTGCCAAACTACAGCAATACCCGTGCCAAGTGAAACAGAACCCAAGAAGCCATATTATTATTCTTGCATAGTCTGGAATCCGGTTGGCGGAAATTTCGCTCCCTGTTCCGGAAGCATGTTCCACCAGTCCCTTACCTGTTGATTCTGACGAGTGCAGATACATGCCTGATCCAATTGTTGGCAACCATAACCAAATTTCGTCCATTTGACTAGTGCATTGGTAACAAACAGTCAAACAATACCAACAAAGTTACTGGTTACATTAAGAAAAGACAAGCAATCTGGGTTAAACTGTTCGCATTTGGCTCTAATTTGACGAAGTTTTGACAGGAATGACGAAATGTCAACCACCAATCTGGGGAAATTGAAGTTATCCAGTCGCTGGGTTTCTTTTGCGATGCTGGTGGCGTTGCATCTGGCGTTGTTATTGGGCTCGCAGAGCACTCTGATGCGCCCGCTGCTGCTGATGCATCTGGGCATGTTTTTATTGTGGCAGCCGCTATGGCGTGGTGAAAGCAAGCTGCGCCTGAGCAACGCGGTGTTCATCATTGCGATCAGCCTGATCGCCTTGTTCTGGCTGAACTGGTGGTTGCTGGCGTTTTGGGTGAGCGGTTTGTTTGCGCTGGTGGGGGGCAGGGTGTTCGCTTTCCACGCGCGCTGGCAGCGCCGCTATTACCTGGTCATGATGGCATATCTGCTTGCCATTCTCCTGCTTGAAATTGCTCCGCATTTGTTCGGTTTGCCCACCCTGGGCGAAGTAATAGATATCCTGATGTCTTATGGTTTGCCGGTGATGCTGCTGATCATGGCATTCATACCGGTCGAACGCGATCAGGTGGAAAACGAACAGGCAGTGGACTTTATTTACATCCTGTTGCTGTTTGCCCTGCTGACTTTGCTGTTGCTGGGCAGCCTGGCTTTCATGACCCTGGTCAGGATCGATTACCTTGATGCTTTGCTGCGCAGCCTGTTCATCATCGCCATGATGCTGCTGGCGTTGGCCGCATTGTGGAATCCGCGCATGGGTTTTTCCGGTTTTCAGGCGCTCTTCTCGCGCTACCTGTTGACCATCGGTACGCCGTTTGAGATATGGCTTAAGCGACTTGCCGTCGCTGCACAGCAGGAACAGGATCCGGAGACTTTTCTGGCGCGCGCCAACGAGTATCTTGCCGAGATACCCTGGATATCCGGGCTGTCGTGGTCATCGGATCGCGGACAAGGTACGCTGGGTATTTCCACGCCGCATCGCATCGAGGTGTTCGATCAGGACCTGAGTCTCACCCTCTTCAGCCACCGCGCGGTGTCGCCCACGGTGTTGCTGCACGTGCGTCTGCTTGCCCGCTTGCTGGGGCACTTCTATCAGGCCAAGCGGCGCGAACAGAATCTGCGCGAGATCACACGCCTGCAGACGATCTATGAAACGGGCGCGCGCCTCACCCATGATCTCAAGAACATGCTGCAATCCTTGATCGCGCTCACTTCCGTTGCGCGCGAACAACCGGAACGGGCGCAACCTGTTTTGCAACGCCAGTTGCCGGTGCTGACCCAGCGCATCGAACTCATCCTGTCCAAGCTCAAGTCTCCGCAAACGCAGGAAGACGCCGTTGAATTGCCGCTGGGAACATGGTGGGAAAGTTTGCGTCAGCGCTATCAGCACCGCCACGTTGAATGGCACTGCCCCTCGAATATTGGCCAGTTGTCCATTCCTGTCGCCCTGTTCGATTGCGTTGCCGACAACCTGATCGATAATGCGAGCAAAAAACGTATGCGCGAGCCCAGCATTACTGTCTCGGCGATTTTGTCTTGCGAGCCGCTCAGCCTGAGCATCAGTGACAATGGCAGCGCAATACCAAGCGGGGTCGCCAAACAATTGCTGAATACGATCGTACCCTCCGAGGACGGCATGGGGGTCGGGTTGTATCAAGTCGCCCGCTGGGCGGCGCAATCCGGCTATCGCCTGGAGTTGAGCGAGAACAGGCCCGGGACAGTGACTTTCCGGATTTTGAAAACTGCATAATCGGCCTGCCGCAATCAATCCCTTGCGTTGAAAAAGAAAATGCCCGTGAGCTTGGGACTTCCGTTCTCACGTAGTTTTTGTGCGGGCATCATTTGCAGCAGGTAAAATCGCCCGTCATGAATGCAGCTTTGTCACCATTAGCCCAGCGCCGCCTGGCGCGTATCCAGCAACTTTCCGCCATCGAATACCCTGCCGACTTGCCCGTGGTGGCGCGGCGCGAGGAATTGGCACAGGCCATTGAAAAACATCAGGTCGTTATTGTGTGCGGCGAAACCGGGTCGGGCAAGACTACACAGCTGCCCAAGATATGCCTGAGTCTGGGGCGCGGAGTGCTGGGCGTCATTGGTCATACGCAACCGCGGCGGGTGGCGGCGCGTTCGGTGGGGGCGCGTATCGCGCATGAACTGAAATCGGAACTCGGTGGACTGGTCGGCTACAAAGTGCGCTTCAACGACAAGGTGTCGCCAGACACCTGCGTCAAGCTGATGACTGACGGCATCCTGCTGGCCGAGATACATCACGATCCGAATCTCAGGAATTACGACACCATCATTATCGACGAGGCGCACGAGCGTTCGTTGAATATCGACTTTCTGCTGGGCTATCTCAAGCGCCTGCTGCCGCAACGTCCCGATTTGAAGCTCATCATTACTTCGGCTACGCTGGATGCGGAGCGTTTCTCCAAACACTTTGCGGTAAGTCCCCTCTCCCAGCGGGGGAGGGCTAGGGAGGGGGAAAAGCTTGAGCTTCGCTCCGCACTACCCGAAGAGTTGCTTACTCATGCGCGCGAGTTACGAAAAAATGCAACCGACGCAGAAAATTTGCTTTGGCAACTCCTGCGGAGGAATCAACTTTACGGCTTTGGCTTCCGTCGTCAGCATCCGCTGGGATCTTACATTCTCGATTTCTATTGCCACCAGGCAAAACTGGCAATTGAATTGGATGGGGGGCAGCATGCAGAGGGCGCACAACGCGAGCATGATGAAGTTCGTAGTGCGTGGTTGCAGAAGCAAGGCATTACAGTGTTGCGATTTTGGAACAACGAGGTTTTAACAAATACCGAGGGGGTTCTACAGAGGATTTTTGAGGCGCTAAAAGCCAACCCCCTCCCTAACCCTCCCCCGGAGGGAGAGGGGATGTCGGCGTCAATATCTGCCCCTATCATCCAAGTCTCCGGACGCACCTACCCTGTCGAGGTGCGCTACCGTCCGCCGCAGCAGGATGAAGAAGGCGATATGCAGGACATACCGCAGGCGATATGCAGCGCACTGGATGAGTTGAGCATCGGTGGACTGAAAGGTGATGTGCTGGTGTTCCTGCCAGGCGAGCGCGAGATACGCGACACCGCCGAAGCGCTGCGCAAGCATCAGCACAAGGGCTTGGAAATTCTCCCGCTGTTCTCGCGCCTGTCCATCGCCGAGCAGGATCGCGTGTTCAAGCCTGCCTCCGGTGTGCGCCGCGTGGTGCTGGCTACCAATGTGGCGGAGACTTCGCTCACCGTACCCAATATCGGCTATGTGATCGACAGCGGTTTGGCGCGTATCAACCGTTACAGCGTGCGGCAGAAAGTGGAGCAATTGCGCATTGAGAACATCGCGCGCGCTGCGGCCAACCAACGCGCCGGTCGGTGCGGTCGCGTGATGAGCGGCGTGTGCATCCGCTTGTACGAAGAGGCGGATTTCCTGCAACGCCCCGAGTTTACCGATGCTGAAATTTTCCGTGTGTCGCTGGCCACCGTCATCCTGCGCATGAGTGCGCTGGGGCTGGGCGAGGTGGAAGAGTTTCCGTTCATCGAGCCGCCGGGTTCGCGCGCCATTGCCGACGGTTACCAGTTGCTGCAGGAACTGAATGCCATCGACGACATGCGCCAACTCACGCCGCTGGGTCACGAACTGGCCAAGCTGCCGCTGGATCCGAAAGTTGCGCGCCTGCTGCTGGCTGGGCGGCAGTACCAGTGCCTGAACGAGATACTGATCATCGCCAGCGCACTGGCGCTGCAGGATCCGCGTGACCGACCCTCGGAACGGCGCGAGGCGGCGGATGCGGCGCATCAGCGCTTCAACGACGAGCGCTCGGATTTTCTTGCCTACATCAAGTTGTGGACGTGGTTTCAGGATGCGATCAAGCACAAGAAGACCAACAAGTTGTGGGCGAACGAATGCCGCGAAAAATTCCTGTCGCCTCTGCGCTTGCGCGAATGGCATGAGCTGTACCAGCAGCTGCATGCGCAGGTATCGGAGATGGGCATGCGCTTCAACGAGCAGCCTGCCACTTACGAACAAATACATAAAGCCCTGCTGACCGGCCTGTTGGGCAATATCGGTTGCAAGGGGGTGGACAGGGAGCCGTATTACCTCGGTCCGCGCGAGATCAAGTTCTTCATCGCATCGAACTCGGTGTTGGCAAAAAAGGGCACCAAGTGGGTGGTCGCGGCGGAGATCGTGGAGACGACCAAACTGTTTGCGCGCTGTGTGGCGCGCATCGAACCGGAGTGGCTGGAGGAGGTCGGCGCGCATCTGATCAAGCGCAGCTACTTCGACGCGCACTGGGAGAAGAAGGCGGCGCAGGTGGCGGCGTGGGAACGCAGCACCCTGTACGGGCTGGTCATCAATCCCAAGAAGCGCGTGCATTACGGGCCGATGAACGTTGCGGAGTCGCGCGAAATTTTCATTCGCGAGGCACTGGTAACGGGTGAATTCAACACGCAGGCGCCGTTTTTTGCGCACAACCAGAAATTGATTGCCGACATCGAAGCGCTGGAACACAAGGCGCGCCGTCCGGATGTGCTGGTGGACGATGAACTTATCTTTGCGTTCTACGACGAGCGCATCCCGGCAGGCATCCACAATGGTGCGGCGTTCGAGCATTGGCGCAAGGAAGCGGAGCGCGAGCAGCCGAAATTGCTATACCTGAAAAAAGATGACCTCATGCGGCACGAGGCGGCAGGCATCACCACCGAGCAGTTCCCGCCGCAACTACTGATGAACAACGTGAGTTATGCGCTGGCGTACAACTTTGCGCCCGGCAAGAGCGACGACGGCGTGACGCTGACCGCGCCGCAAGCTTTGCTGAATCAGGTATCAGCACCCCGTTGTGAATATCTTGTGCCGGGCGTGCTGGCGGAGAAGATCGCGCAGTTGCTGAAATCGCTGCCGCAGAAGTTGCGTCGGCACTGCGTGCCGGTGCCGGAATTTGCGGCGGCGTTCTGTCTCGCGGTAAAACCATCCGACACGCCCTTGCTGCAGGCGCTGGCACGCTACATCCGCGAACAGAGGCAGATCGAAGTGCCGCTGGATGCCTTCCGTCTGGAGCAATTGCCCGCGCACTTGCTGATGAACTTCCGCGTGGTGGATGAGCACGGGCGCCAACTCGGCATGTCACGCAACTTTGCCCAGCTGCGTGGCGAGTGGGCGCCAAAGCAGAGCGTCCCGGTTCCCGTGGTGTCGGCGAAGAATGCGACTCCACAGCCGAAGAGTTCGGGGGAACGCTATACCGAATGGAAGTTCGGGGATTTCAAACCGACCAGTACCGAGCCGCGCGCCGGACAGACCATCACCGTGTTCAATGCGCTGGTGGACGAGGGTGATGCGGTGTCGCTGCAGCGTTTCGATACCCGCGATACCGCGCTGGCCGCGCATCGCCTGGGCTTGCGGCGCATGTTCATGCTGGCGCTGAAGGAGCAGGTGAAGTATCTGGAGAAGAATCTGCCGGGGTTACAGGCGATGGCCATGCAGTGGCTGCCTTTTGGTTCGCCGCAAGACTTGCAGCGGCAAATCCTGGCGGTGACTTTCGACCGCTGCTGCCTGAACGATCCGTTGCCGGAAACCGAAAAGGAATTCGCCACGCGCTGCAAGGACGCAAAAGCGCGTTTGAATCTGGTGGCACAGGAAATCGCGCGGCTGGTAGCTGCTGTACTGGCTGAACATCATGCTTTGCAAAAATCCCTGCCCGGTTTCAAATCGCATACCCAGGTCTTGCAGGATGTTCGCAGCCAGTGCGAATGGTTGCTGGGCAAGGAGTGGGTTGCGCGTACCCCATACGAGCGTATGCAACATATGCCGCGCTACCTGAAGGCGATCAACGTCCGCCTGGAAAAACTGCGGGGAAATCCGGCACGCGATGCGCAAAACATGGCGCAGATGAATCCTTTACAGCAACAATGGCAACGCCGGTTATCCGCGCAGCACGGTGAGGTGGACGCGCGGCTGGAAGACTTCGGCTGGATGATGCAGGAGTTGCGCGTGTCGCTCTATGCGCAGGAACTGAAGACACCGGTAATCGTGTCGGTGAAGCGGCTGGAAAAGATACTGTCCGGTTTAACCTGAGAAGTTTAAGCCTTGAAGCGTTTTGCGATCAGCACCGCGTTGCTGCCGCCGAACGCAAACGAGTTGGACATCACCGCGTCGAGCTTGACCTTGCTGCGGCCCTGGTTGGGCACGTAATCCAGGTCGCATTCGGGGTCGGGTTCGTGCAGGTTGATTGTGGGCGGAATGGCCTGGTTCTCCAGCGCCAGCAACGCGACCATGAATTCAACCGCACCTGTCGCGCCCATCAGATGTCCGTGCATGGACTTGGTCGAACTCACAGGAACCTTGCCCGCGTGCGCACCGAACACGTTCTTGATCGCCTTGGTCTCTTCGATGTCGCCCGCCAGTGTGGCGGTGCCGTGGGCATTGATGTAGTGGATATCCTGCGGCTGCAGCTGAGCTTCGCGCAGGGCATTGAGCATGGTGCGCGTCTGCCCGGCAGCATCCGGTTTGGTGATGTGGCTGGCATCGGATGAGCAGTCGTAACCGACCAGTTCAGCATAAATCCTTGCCCCGCGCTTCACGGCGCGTTCCGCGTCTTCCAGTACCAATACTCCGGCACCTTCCCCGAGGACAAGACCGCTGCGGTTCTTCGAGAACGGTTTGCACGACGCGCCCGCATCGTTAGTGTCTTCCAGAGCCAGGGTACGCAATGCTTCCCATGCTTTCATTGCGCCCAATGTCAGCATTGCCTCCGAGCCGCCAGCGAGCATCACATCGGCATAGCCGTGTTTGATCTGGCGGTAGGCTTCGCCGACGGCGATCGCCGAAGAGGAGCAGGCGGTGGCATAAGTCATGTTCGCGCCCTGCAGATGATATTTGATGGAAAGGTGGGAAGCGGCGGCGTTATTCATACTGAGCAGCACGCTCAGCGGCTTCACGCGCGGCGGGTTGTGCAGCAGCGTTTCGACGTAACCATCTTCCATTGTGCTGGCGCCGCCCAGACAGGAGCCCATGCAAACGCCGGCAAGCGGCTGTTCCGCATCATCGAGCACAAGCTGTGCATCCTGCACAGCTTGTTCGGCGGCGACCAGTGCGAACTGGCTGAAACGTTCGATGCCGCTAAGTTGGATCTTGCTGAAGTGGGCTGCGGGATCGAAATTTTCCACCGGTGCGCCGATGCGGATGGTGAGTTTCTCAACGAAGTCGTTCTGCAGGCGTTTGATGCCGGAACGGCCGGCCAGCAGGTTGCTGAAGAATTCTGCGGGACCTTGACCGACGGGGGAGATGACGCCGAGTCCAGTGATGACAACGCGCCTGGTCATGGGAGGCTTACTGTGCCGAGTCTTTTTTTTGCTCGGCGATGAGCTTGTCCAGGAGATCAACCACGTCCTGCAGCGTTTTGAGTTCTACTCGTTCGTCGGGCATGGTGATTTTCAGTTCGTCTTCAAGGTTGAATGTGAATTCGATCACCGATAGCGAGTCCAGCCCCAATCCTTCCAGGGTGGCATCGGGCGTCAGATCTTCCAGCTTGAGGTCGAATTGCTTGACCATCATGTCTTGTATTGTTTTGAGGGAGCTCATAATTGCTTGCTTCTAAAATGAAAACAGCCTTGATTATAGCAGAAGCCGAGTTTTAACAGATACTTGCTTGGGCGCGCGCGTTGTCGAAAAACCGGATGGTGTCTATCGCCACCTGTTCCCGGTCATTGTCCACAGTGATCATGTGGTAACTATTGTGCAGCATCACGCTTTCCACGCATTTTGAACCAATGTTTTGGGCAATATAGCGGGGACTGCGCGGTGACGTCACTTCGTCTTCTTCGGCATGGATAATGATGGCGGGGGCGGTGACGCGCGGCAGCGATTTTTTTACCGAAGCGATCAGGCGTTCTGCTTCCTGTATGGCAGGCAGGTTCAGGCGGCTGGCGCCGACCATGGAAGCATCCTTGTGCGCCATTTCACGCGCAACCCAGCGACGCAATTGGTGGTTCTTCAGGCCAAAGGGCTCGCGCTCCTTGTAGGTGTACCAGTAACGAATGGGCCAGACGTAGCCCAGGTAACGGAAGGGGCGATACCAGGGCATGGCCCAGCCGTCGTACCACAGTGTGCTGGAGAGCAGCGTCAGTGCACTGACCTCGTCTCCCAGTTCGGCGGCTATGCTGAGTGACAGGGTTGCGCCTATGCATAGTCCGCCGACAGCAACGGTTTTGTACTGTTGTTTGAGTGTCCGGAATTCTTCCAGTGCTTTCGCATGCCAATCCTGCCAATGTTTGACCGAGCGCGGCGTATCGCCGTGCTCGAATCCATAACCCGCGATGTGCGGCAAATGCACGGTATACCCGGCCTGCTGCAGACGCTTGGCCAGCGGCAACAGTTCGGCCGGACTGCTTTGCAGGCCGTGAATCAGCAATACGGCGTGTTCGCCGCCGCTCAGCGTAATTGGGTTCATGGATCAGGCATTGGATCAAAAAGGGGCAGCATTCTAACAAAATCCGGACATTGGCAGTGCTGCCATATGTTTTCGGGAAATGTTTATCCTTCGGGAGGAATCAGGGTGCTACGTTATAATCAAAACATGACTCTACTTCAGGCACAAATGCAGTTGCATCTAGAACAAGCAACTGAGTGCGGGAGGAAGCCGTCAAACGCGAAAGGCGTCGCAGTGGCTGACGTTAATACCCATCAGGAGACAGAATGAACAAGCGTGAAATTGAATTACTCAGCCAGGAAATCGAGATGTTGATGAACGAGCGCGCACGTCTGCTCAAGGTGGTGGGTGCGGCGGCGGTATTGGTGGCGAATGCGGATGCTTCCAAGTTGCAGCCGAATGCCGTGGAAGCGGCGGAGATGTTGTCCGAGACGCTGAATGCCCTGCCCGAGGAAACGCTGAGAGATGCACTGGAGTCGGTGCGTGCGGAGCCGGATGAAGTGTAAAGCACGGGAAGAATCATGAGCCAGACTCCACCCAAGATCGGACTCATCCTCACCGGCGGCGGCGCGCGCGCCGCCTATCAGGTTGGCGTACTCAAGGCTGTCGCCGAATTGTTGCCGCGTCGCGTGCATTCCCCGTTTCAGGTTATCTGCGGCACGTCCGCCGGTGCGTTGAATGCGGTGACATTGGCGGTGAACGCGCAACATTTTCGCAAGGGCGTGAAATACCTGCTCGGCATCTGGACCAACTCGCATGTGAGCGACATCTACCGTTCCGATGTGCTGGGTGTTTTTGCCAATAGTATGCGCTGGGTGTCCGGGCTGTTGCTGAGCCTGCTCGGGATCAACCGCCTGAACCGGATTTCCCTGCTGGACAATGCGCCATTGGTCACCTTTCTGGAACAAACGCTGCCCTGCGAAAAAATCCAGGAGAATATCGACGCCGGCGCACTGCACGCGTTGAGCGTCACCGCTTCGGGTTATGGCTCCGGGCATTCGGTTACGTTCTATCAGGGTGTACCGGGCATCAAGCCGTGGAAGCGCACGCGCCGCCTGGGCATGGAGACCAAGATCGGTATCGAGCATCTGATGGCGTCCTCCGCCATTCCCTTTCTGTTTCCCGCCGTGCATATCCATCGCGAGTATTTCGGCGACGGATCCATGCGGCAGATTGCTCCCATCAGCTCCGCGCTGCATCTGGGCGCCGACAAGGTGATGTTGATGGGCGCATGGCACGTCGAAGACGAAGCAGGTCGCCGCAACAGGATGGATACTTATCCCACGCTGGCGCAAATCGCCGGTCATGCACTGGACAGTATTTTCCTCGACGGACTGGAAGTCGATCTGGAGCGTCTGGAGCGCATCAACAAGACCGTCAGCCTGATTCCCGAATCGTTGCGCTCGTCGACCGATATGCGTCACATCGACATCCTGGTCATTACCCCCAGTCAGCCGCTGGAGAAGGTAGCCGAGCGGCATATCGTACGTCTGCCCTGGACCATCCGTTTGCTGTTGCGGGTGGCAGGCGTGATGCGCCGCAGCGGTGCGAACCTGGTGAGTTATTTGCTGTTCGACAGACACTATTGCCGTGCGTTGATCGATCTGGGTTACCAGGATGCCCTGAAGCGCCGCGAAGAGATTCTGGCTTTCCTTGGTTACGCCACGCCCGCTTCAGAAAGCGATTTATCGCAATGAGTGCAGCCGGGGCGTACAAGCCGTTAACCTTTTCATTGCTGCGAAGACTGGCCGATGGTGAATTTCATTCCGGCGAAGTGCTGGCGCGGCAGCTCGGTGTAACGCGCGCCACGGTCAATAACGCGTTGCAGGATGCCGAAAATTTCGGGCTGACTTTGTACAGCGTGCGCGGCCGGGGTTATCGCCTGGCCCGACCGATACAATGGCTGGATGCCGACCTGATCCTTGCCGGATTGGGTGCGACGCGCAACGATTTGTGTATCGAGATACTCGACCACGCCACTTCCAGCAATGCATTGTTGTTGCAACGCGCGGCGCAAGGTGAAGTCAGCGGATCGGTGCTGGCCGTGGAATGGCAAAATGCCGGGCGCGGCCGCCTGGGCAAGACATGGCATTCCGGGTTGGGCGATGCGCTGACATTTTCATTGTTGTGGCGTTTTGACAGCGGGCTTGCGGCATTGTCCGGTTTGAGCCTGGTCGTGGGTATCGCCATGATGCGTGCGCTGGACGAACTCGGCGTGGCGGATGCGGGATTGAAGTGGCCGAACGATGTATTGTTGAACAATGGCAAACTCGCCGGGATATTGCTGGAAGCGCAAGGAGATATGCTGGGTCCCAGCGCGGTGGTGATCGGTGTCGGACTCAACCTGTCACTGCCGGAAGCGATGCGAGAACGTATCGATCAAGCGGTGAGCGACCTGGCGTCACTGGAGATGCCGTTGCCGGAACGTAACCTGATAATTGCAGTAATATTGAAACATTTGGTGTCTGCGCTACGTGAGTTTGCCGGACACGGTTTCGCGCCTTTGCGTGCAGAGTGGGAAAGCCGTCATGTTTTTCAACAGCGCCCGGTGCGGCTGTTGCTGCCTGATGGCTCCCGGATTGCCGGCATGGCACTGGGGGTGACGGATGACGGCGCGCTGCGGCTGGCGACGACGCAGGGCGAACAGATATTCAACGCGGGCGAAGTCAGCTTGAGGAGTGCGTAGTGTTACTACTGGATGTGGGGAACAGCCGCTGCAAGTGGGCGCTGGTGCAAAACGGAGTCTGGACGCAGCAGGGCGTGGTGGGTAACACCGAATGGTTGGCTCTGCAGCAAGCCTTTGCGGTATTGCCGCAACCTTCGCGCATCCTGGCATCCAATGTGGCAGGAGAGGCGATGGCGCTACGCTTGCGCGCGGTCTGCGCAGCGTGGACCTGTTGCCCGGAATTTGTGAAAGCGACTGCCGCGCAGTGCGGGGTGCGCAACGGTTACCAGCAACCTGAACGTCTGGGCAGCGATCGCTGGGCGGCGCTGATTGCGTCATGGAGTCATGTAAAGGGCGCCAGTCTGGTTGTGAATTGTGGAACCGCGACTACCATCGACGCGCTTTCGGCGCAGGGCGAGTTCCTCGGCGGTCTGATTGTTCCGGGAGTAAGCCTGATGCAGCAAAGTCTGGCGACGAACGCGGCGCAGCTGATGGCAGAGCAGGGCACGTTGCAGGATTTTCCGCGCAATACCGCTGATGCCATTCACAGCGGTATGCTGCGTGCCACACTGGGGGCAATCCGGCATCAATTTGCTTTATTGCAGGCGCGCTGCGGGACGGTGAGCTGTCTGCTGGGTGGAGGCGCGGCGGGCGTAGTCCAGCCCCATCTCGATATACCACTGGAACGAATGGATAACCTGGTGTTAAAAGGGTTGCAGATTATTGGAGAGTCGAAAGCATGATGAAGTGGATCGTGGGATTGTTGTTGCTGGCAAACCTGGTGTTATTCGGCTGGATGCGCTGGGGCGGCGCGTTGACCGTGGACGCGGATGCGGTAACAGTGCAACCGGCCCTGAACGCGGACAAAATTAAATTGCTGGCTTTGCAATCCTTGTCCGCTTCGGCGCCCGCGCCCGTGGTGTCCGGGGTGCCGTTGACGCTATCGCCGACGGTAGTTGTATCTGCACCGGTTGCCGCTACATCAGCGCCGGTTGCATCGGCACCGGCTGCGGTTGCGCTACTGCCTGCAGCTCCGAAAGCCATAAGTTGTGCGGAATGGGGCGAATTTTCCGGTGATGATCTGCAGCGTGCGCAACAATCCCTGGTTGCCCTGAAACTGGGTGACAAGTTAACCCTGCGCAGCGTAGAACAGGATCACGGCTACTGGGTGTATATCCCGCCGATGAAGAAACGTGCGCAGATTGAGGCGAAAATTGCACAACTGAAAGAACATGGGGTGAAGGACTACTTTGTGGTGCAGGAAAAGGGGCACTGGATGAATGCCATCTCGCTGGGCGTATTCAAGAGCAACGAGACCGCCCAGAAGTTCCTGGATACCCTGGATACCAAGGCTTTGGGACCGGTCAAATTGGGTATACGCAAGAGCAAGCTCAAATTTACCGTGTTCGTCATGAAGGGGCTGGACGCGGGGGCAGCGGACAAGCTTAATGCCCTGCAGAAGGGCTTTGCCGACAGCGAACTCAAAGTATCGGCATGCAACAATTGACACGCAGGGGCTAAATCAGCAAAATGCCGCCCTTCTTTGAAGTACGCGAACCGGCGAAAGCTGCCAGAGACGCAAGATTTCGGTGATATAGCTCAGTTGGTTAGAGCACAGCACTCATAATGCTGGGGTCGGTGGTTCAAGTCCACCTATCACCACCAAACGCAGTAAAGATTAGCCCCGCCAGTCGGGGCTTTTTTCTT